>Ga0076930_100075_pt1 | contig 155936 bp, 135 predicted proteins | sample HotLakConsoUCCRE_FD_71149 | JGI IMG/M metagenome (GOLD analysis project Ga0076930, IMG submission 71149) | Hypersaline microbial mat communities from Hot Lake, Washington, USA - Hot Lake Consortium UCC-RE (version 3) (version 3) ...
ATACCCTTACAATATACAGATTATTTCTTTAAGTTTGCTTAACTAAACGACATTGCATCTTGTATTTATATTCTATTATTTAAGGCTTAGTGATTTTAAAGCAGACTGTATTTTTTTTTAGCACGCTCTGCTGCTCCCCTTTTAGGGGAGATGTCCGAAGGACAGAGGGGTTTATTTTCGGTCTTTGCATCTTTGCGACAGTCACCTCAAGCCTTTGGCTTGTTTATTTTTAGGCTTTGCCGCATTAATATAAATTTGAAAAGAATTAAACCATTTCTTTTACCTTCCCTTCATTTACTTTTATTCTCTTCACGCCACCGTAAATATAAACCGTTGCAACTGCCATCAGTACATGGCTTAAAGATAAGAAATTAAACCAGCGATGAATGCTGAATTCTGTAGCAAAAACTAAAGCAGAAAGTGCCGCAAAACCAATTCCTGCCATAATGTATTTGGTTGCTTCATTTTTAGTTTTATAAAAGAGAAGAGCCTCAATTGTGAAAACTACGAACATTAAACCATAGCCTGAATGTAGCTGAACATAAAAAAAGTCTAATGTGAAAAGGACTAATCCTAAAAAGATCAGAAACTCTACTATATTAATAATCCCTAAAGCTTTCACATATTTTTCATTTAATACGATTCTGGTATGTTCAATTGCACCTCTTTCAATTAACATAATGGCAAACATACTAATGATCCAGCCTAGCAACTTCCATCCTTTACTAAACTCATAATAAAATGCATGCCCAATTAAGCCTCCAAATGCGGTAGCCAAGCCCATAACCAAAAAATAATATTTGAAATAAATAAAGACTTTTCCCTTTTGGGGAGATTTCAACATTTTATAAAAATAAAGGAAACAAAGAAAGCTAACTAAAAGATCTGTAAGGGTAACTATAGGCTCATCTATTCTGATACCCCATAATTCAATTTGCACTATATTCTCCATGTACTATGTATCGAAAAAGTGCTAAAATTGTTACTTAAGAATATACATAGTATTAAAAACACAAAAGACATAAGGCCAGCCTATGGTTATTTACTTTTAACCACAGAATCTTAGTGGTTAACGGAAGAATAGCTTCGGCTATCTTTTGTTTTATTCTGTTTGTCGAATATTTAAAGCAAAAAATATTTCTTTTTAATCTGTGCTAACATTAGCAAATTCCTCCACAAGAAAACACATTAGAAAATTAGCAAGGTTATTTAAAGGATTGCAGTAAAGTATGAGTATTCCAAGTTCAGCTTGGCAATATGGTGCATTAAGCAATTTCAATATCATTGATCCTTACCAAAAGTATTGTTTTATGTTTTGAAAAAATCTTAAATCTTGATTCTTGTCTCTAAATTCTACCTTAAAATTCCGATTGGAAATGGAAATCAATTTCAGGGAAATTGTCCTCCACCATTTGCAACCAAGATTTCGTTTCTGCCATAAAAACCATTTTACCATCCTTATCTCTAGCAATATGGCGATGTTTTGATTTAACAAATTCATCCAATTTCTTTTTATCAGTGCTGCTGAACCAGCAAGCTTTGTATAAATTCATAGGAGCAAATTCACAAGATGCGCCATATTCATTTTTCAATCGGTGTTGAATTACTTCAAATTGAAGATTGCCGACAACCCCCACTACTTTTCGAGCTCCCATTTCGAATGTAAATAATTGTGCCACACCTTCATCCATCAACTGGGTCAATCCTTTTTCCAGCTGCTTGGTTTTCATCGCATCTTTATTAATTACTTCCTTGAAGATTTCAGGAGAGAAAGATGGTATTCCTTTGTAAATACCTTTTTCGCCTTCTGATAAGGTATCTCCAATTTTTAGGTTTCCTGTATCAAATAAACCCACAATATCGCCAGGAAAAGCTTCATCTACTGTTTCTTTATCCTGTGCCATAAAGGCTGTAGCATTGGAGAAACGGAATTTTTTATCGTGTCGTACATTCAAATAGCTGCTTCCTCTTTGGAATTTTCCAGAGCATATACGAACAAATGCAATTCTGTTTCTATGCTTTGGATCCATATTGGCATGGATCTTAAAGACAAAACCCGTAAATTTATCCTCATTGGGCAATACTAGGCGCTCATCTGTTTCTCTTTCTTTTGGTTGAGGAGAAATATTTATGAAAGTATCTAACATTTCTTTCACGCCAAAACTATTGACAGCAGAGCCAAAAAATACGGGCGCTACCTTTCCTGATAAATATTCTTCTTTGTCTAGTTCAGGATATACTCCTTCTATCAATTCTACATCGTCCCTTAATTGATTTGCGAGCGAATCTCCAATATTTTTATTCAACCTTTCATCACTCAAATCCTTAATCTCCATACCCTCCGCAGTCAATTGCTGCTTGCTTGGTTTGAAAAGCAATAAATTTTTACTGTATAAGTTATACACGCCTTTAAAGGTTTTGCCCATTCCGATCGGCCAAGTAAGCGGTCGAACTTGAATGTCAAGCTTTTCTTCTATTTCATCAAGCAAATCATAGGGGTCTCTTCCTTCTCTATCCAATTTATTGATAAAACAAATCACAGGTGTATTTCGCATACGACAAACTTCCATCAATTTTTCCGTCTGTTGCTCCACCCCTTTTACGCAATCAATTACCATGACTACACTATCCACAGCCGTGAGCGTTCGATAAGTATCTTCAGCAAAATCTTGGTGGCCGGGAGTATCAAGCAAATTGATTTTTATATCCTTATATTCAAACCCCATAACAGAAGTAGCCACAGAAATTCCTCTCTGCTTCTCAATTTCCATCCAATCGGATTTAGTGGCTGTATCTATTTTGTTGGATTTAACAGCTCCAGCTTTATTGATGGCGCCACCAAAAAGCAAAAGTTTTTCTGTTAAAGTGGTTTTACCGGCATCAGGGTGGGCAATAATACCAAAGGTTCTGCGCTTACTTATCTCTTGTTCTAACTTATTCATGTGTATATGATAGATTTTAGTTGCCATCCCGATAAACCGGGACAGGCTATGGAATTCGCAAGAAATATTCATCAGGCGGTTAGTAAAAATTCGCCCTCGAATATTTATGCTCATTTCATAGGGATTGCTCAATCAAGCTGCAAAATTACAAAGAATGATTGGCAATAGGAATTGAAAGTGAAAATCAAAAGAAAAGATTCAAGAGACAGCCTCATTTAACAGTCCCTTGAATTTAAAATAGTCTTAAAATTTTAAGTTTAAAGACATTATATAGTTTCTTCCGGGTGCAGACATTCCAGAACTATAAGGTCTATAGCGTTGATCAGTTATATTTTCCACACCTACATTTAAACTAAAATCTTCCCAAAGCTGATAACTCATTTTAAAATTAAGGGTGTACCAAGCAGGTGCGTAAGTATTACCATTTTCATCTAATGCATAAATCTCGGTTTTCCTTCTTTCTTCAACTGCTAAGCCTGAATGCTCTCTTTCAGCTTGGTAATTGGCATATATCTGAATCAACCAATCTTTTGATTTGTAATTCAAACGAGTGGTTCCAAACAAGGGAGGTGCATGTCTGGAAGGACTTACTGAACCATCATCCAATTCCTCTTCACCCATCTGGTAATTTAAATCCGAAGATAAATTTATTCCTACGGGAAACTTCATTTCCATTCCTGCCTGAATTCCATAAACATTGGCAATAGCTGCATTTTGAATGGATTGAACTTGACTTCTTTCACCATCGAAAATGATGCTATCTTGCCCATTCAATTGAGAATTTCTTCGCACCATGGCATTGTTAAGAATGGTATAATAAGCAGTAAAATCCACTTTCAGAAAATCATTGAAGACTTTAGCAAGGCCTATATCCCAATTATAAGCATATTCTGCGGTTAAATTCGGATTGGGAATTACAACAGCCCCAGGTTCTGAATCGAATATTTTCCCTACGTCATCTACATTGGGTGCTCTAAAAGCAGTTCCAAAATTAGCGTTAACCGACCATGAATCTCCAGGATGATAAACCATACCTAAACTTCCTGTTAGTGCACCATTATTTATATTAGCTTCTGTAAATGGGAATGCATAAAATGTAGTATCAAATTCAGCATCCAATAAAAAGTGATTATATCTTATACCACTTTGAAGGGTGAATTTATCAGATGGTTTAAATTCATAATTTGAGTAAATAGCCATAGAATTCCAAGTAGATTCAGGATATCGGGCGGGTGAATTACCAAAATTTCCTGTTAATATATTTTCCTGCTTACCATTTGACTCTACAGCATTAAGAATGTATTCCGCACCGTAAAAAAGCGTGGTTTTCTCTCCAATTTTTTTAATAAAATCAATATTGGCAGAATACGCATCTACTTTTTCAGCTCTAATTCTTCGGATTTCATCCTGAAAGTTGCGATCAATTCTACTTTCCTTAAATTGCTGATGAGCCAAGCGGACAGATAATTGGTCATAGGCTTTGCTTTCCTTAGAATGCGTGATATTCAAATTGTTCATCATCCACTTTTGAGGGCCATATTTCCATTCAGCATAACGAGGATTGCCATTCATTACTCGATTGAGTCTATCGTAACGCCCATAATCGGAAGTCTCCGAATAATGAAATCCATATTGGAAATCCCAGTTTTCATTGGGTTTAAACCTCACTTTTTGCATAAAATTCTTTTGAGTATAGGCAGTTGGGTTTTGAACTAATGGATCATCCTGTTCTACTACTCTATCCTCTCCCTCAATTCTTTCAACATGATAAGTCTTAAGATAATCAACTGGCCCATTGCTCCCTTGCCTCAAATGGTCGTAATCCCATCTGCTAGTACTGGTAACAAATGCCCATTTTTCCCAGCCATATTTCACATCCGCATGAACGGTCTTTTCATTGTTTGCAGAAGAAAATCTGGTATTTATGTTCCCGGAAATCTTAACCCTATTAGTATCCGATAATTCTGGTGATAAAGTTTGAAAACTCATCACACCACCAATGGCATCACTTCCGTAAATTACAGAACCTGGTCCAAACACGACTTCCGTATTCTCAGTAGCAAATGGATCTAAACTGATGACATTCTGAATATTTCCCCCACGGAAAATGGCATTATTCATTCTGACCCCATCTACCGTATAAAGCAATCGGTTAGTGGCAAAGCCCCGAATCATTGGGCTTCCTCCCCCTTGTTGGCTTTTTTGAATATATACTTTCCCGGAAACTCCCAGCAAGTCCGCAGCAGTTTGAGGGTTTTGCAAGGCTACTTCCTTAGCAGAAATAGAAACCACCTTAGCGGGTATATCTCCTGAACTCTGTCTCCAACGAGTTGCAGAAACAATCACCTCATTCAAATTGAAATTATTGGGATCCAACTCAATGATAAAGCCCAAAGATTCTATTTCTTCAAAACTTAAAGTCTTTATATGATAACCAAGTCTTTGGATTTGTATTTTTTGTGCCTCCTTCAATGCAGAAATATCAGCTTTCCCTTTTTGATCAGTGCTGATGAATTCATTCATTTCTTCACTGATCAAAGTAGCCATTTCAATAGGTTCCGAAGTTTGGGCATCCTTAATCATCACAGTTTGAGCATAGGCAATACCAGTATTGCCTAAAAACAAACAGAGTAATAATATATTCCTCATTATAATTTTTAGATTATAAAATTTTAAAAAATGATTGGCTTTACTGGATACAAATAGATTAAAAACTATTGATTTCAGTATGCCAAAAAAGAATAGGAAAATTTAAATGATTGTTTGGGGAGGCGGTGTAGGAATATTATTACTATAAATTTTTAAGTTAAACTGATAGTTCTCAATTGGATTTGAAATTGAAGTAAACTGTAATGCTTCCCAATGAAAAATTTTCTCTGAAAAAAGTGATTGATAAAATGAAATCAATTTTTGCTCCTTTTCTTTTTTATCAGGATGATTTCCTAATAAGTTGCTGACTACTTCGGCTAGGTTTTGATTCAATGCGGTTTCCTCATGATCCCACCAACACCAATATTTTACACTATCGGGAGCCTCTTCAAATTCCACCACATCATACATCTCACCCTCAAATTCAAACTCCTTGGAATGTTCCCAATCCAATCTTTCTTTGGCTTCAGCTTTACTAAGATGAATCAATACCAATTCGGATTTGTCAATTCCTTCAATAATTTTCCATTTCACTTCTCTCTTGATCTGATACCTTTGATGATTAAGATATAGGTAGGTCACCATAGCCGGAGCCACGAAGCAAAAAAGAAACGATATGAGAATGAATTGCTTTTTCAAAACCAGAAAAACTATTATGTAAATTTACAGCTTTTTGTTTGAATTTATGGATTGCAGTCTATCTCTTCCACAAAAGGTAAAAGAGGGTGATTAGTTTCGTGAAATCATATGACCACCAAAAAAATCAAAATTCAATATTTTATTTTTCTGAAAATCACTAACTTATAAATAGAACAAACCTTTAAACAATATGAAAATCAAACCGACCGTAAAAACCTATGAAACAGACCAATTAGTAGTGGAATGGAAACCCTCACTTTGCATTCACAGTGAAAAATGTTGGCGTGGACTTCCGCAGGTATTCCGACCAAACGACAAGCCCTGGGTATATTTGAAGGGAGCAAAAGATGCAGAAATAAAGAAACAAGTGGATTCATGTCCTTCTGGAGCGCTTTCAGGTTACCTTAAAAATCAAACAGAAGAACCCTCAAAAAATAATTCAACTCAAGTCGAAGTCACTAAAAACGGTCCTTTAGTGGTGAAGGGAAAAATTGAAATTAAACATGCGGATGGCAATATAGAAAACAAGGAAAAAGTAACTGCCTTTTGCAGATGTGGAGCATCAGGAAATAAACCTTATTGCGATGGAACTCATAATAAAATAGGGTTTGAAGGATAGAATGAAAGCTATTGAAGCTTCCATTCTATTTTTATTAACTATCTTAATTGAAAGTATATAGGAATATTCATTCTCACTCTAACTTCCTGTCCTCTTTGTCTTCCTGCTTCCCATTTAGGAGAATTTTCGACTACTCGAATTGCTTCTTTGTCAATACCTTCAGAAACCCCCTTAAGGATTTCCACTTGAGATAAAGAACCGTCTTTTTCAATTACAAAAGACAAAACAACCCTTCCTTCAATATCTCTATTCTGTTCATAAGTAGGATATTCGATGGCTTTAGAAATATATTGATAAAAGGCTTCCAAACCGCCATTAAATTGAGGAGCAAGTTCCAAAGCCGAAGACATATGAATACTATTGTCCTCTACTTTTTCGTCAGGCATTTTGAATTCATCTCCTAAAGATTCAAGCGTTTTTTCAATATCGATTTCTTCTGATTTCTCTTCAATTTTTGGAAGCTCCTCCACTTCAACAATATTGACATCACCTTTTGGTTCGGGTAATTTTTTCGGCTTTGGCTTTGGTGGATGAGAAGTGCGGATTACATCTTCATTAAGGTGAAAAGTTATTTCCTCCTCTGTAAAATCTACTTTATCTCCTTCATCGATAAAGACCTTAAATTCAAAGGCAATAAAACAAAGACTAATGGCTACAACTAATCCAATATTGAAAAATAAAGGACGCTTAGCATACAATTTTCGAGTGGCATTTTTGAAATGTTCCATAGTGAATAATCATTAAAGGTTTAAAATGATTATTCATACACCTACTTTATTAACGCAAAGAAATTGCATTAAGTATATTCGATTATAATTTAATTTTAATTAATGCTTATTAGCCAATTGCCCGCAAGCAGCATCAATGTCTTTCCCTCTACTCCTCCTCACATTCACAATTACCCCTCTATCTTCAAGAAAAGCGGCAAATTTATCGAGTTTATCTTCATCGGTATTGGTAAAATCAGCTTGGTCGATTGGATTATATTCAATTAGATTGACCTTGGCAGGAACATATTTGGTGAATTGCCATAATTCTTTGGCATCTTCAAGACTATCATTAAAATTATTGAATACGCAATATTCAAAAGTTAACCTATTTTTAGTTTTAGAATGATAATATTCTAAAGCTTCTCTCAGAACGGGAAGGTTATTACTGTCATTAATAGACATGATAGTACTGCGCTTTTCATCATTGGCAGCATGTAGGGAAAGTGCAAGATTGAATTTGGCATCATCATCAGCCAATTTTTTTATCATTTTGGAAATACCGGCAGTGGAAACCGTAATTCTTTTAGGAGACATATGTAGTCCTTTTTCAGAGGTGATATGTTCAATAGACTCCATCATGTTTTTGTAATTCAAAAGTGGTTCGCCCATGCCCATATATACAATATTGGAAAGCGGCATATCATAATGTGTCTCTGCTAATTCTTTGATCATCACCACTTGATCGTAAATTTCGGCTGCTTCTAGATTACGCATTCTTTTCAGATACCCAGTAGCACAAAATTTACAACTTAATGAGCAACCTACTTGAGAAGAAACACAAGCCGTCATTCTATTTTCAGTAGGAATTAATACGCCTTCTACTTCATTTCCATCATGCAATCGGAAAGCTACTTTTATGGTTCTGTCTGAGCTTACTTGTTTAGAGGCAATAGTTATTCTGTTGATGCAATAATTTTGATCCAGCCATTCTCTAAGATTTTTGGAAAGATTGGTCATTTCCTCAAAAGAGGCAGCAGATTTCATCCAAAGCCATTCATAAATCTGTTTGGCCCTGAAAGCTTTTTCTCCTGAAGCGGTTAAATCTTCCGCTATAGCCTCAGCAGACATTTTTCTGATGTCCTTTTTGGCCAGATTTACTTCAATGACTTCCTTCTCTATATGAACTGCTTTCTCTTGCATAGCACAAAATTACAATAATCAGCAGAAATAAGCCTTATGATGTGATATTAGTTCAGGAATTGTAGGGAAATTATTTATTTAAGCAAATAAATCTATTTCTTTTGCTAATGCTTTTTCATCCAAAATACTGATTTTCTTTCCATTCAAATCAATTAAGCCATCTTTTTTGAAATCAGAAAGTAAACGGATAAGTGTTTCAGTGGCCGTACCCACGATTTTAGCTAAATCTTCTCTAGTCAGGGCTATGTCAATTTCTGTTTTCTCATCACCATCAATTCCGTAAGTATTTTTTAGCATAAGCAAGGTGATGGCCAATCGTTGTCTTACCGTTTTATTGGCCATATCGGCCATTTTCTGTTCCATCACACCCAAATCATGACAAACTGCCTGCATTAACTTATTTTGAAAGCTCTGGTCTTTTGAAACTAGATCTGTAAAGCTACTTTTAGGAATAAAGCACACTTTCGCATTTTCTAAAATAGTGGCAGAAGAGTTATAATTTTCACCAGAAAGCAAGGCTCTATAGCCTAAGAAATCACCTGCTTGCGCTAGTCTAATAATTTGTTCTCTGCCGGAATCGTCAGTTTTAAAAATTTTCACCTTTCCTTCACTGATACAAAATAACCCCATGGGCTGAGTGCCTTCTAAGAAAAGAACTTGCCCTTTATTATGAGCTAAAGTACTTTTATGTTCACTTAATACACATAATGCATCACTGGGAATTCCATTAAACATTGATTTACGCCTGCTAAGGCATAATTCACAAGGAATATTTTTTACTTTTTTAGACATATCTATTAGGCTTATCGTAAGCTAAAAAAATTAGTTGCTGTCTGATTACATAAATATAGGATAATTTTAAATAGTTTAAAAAACAGAGGGTGGTTTGAATCTAATAATTGTCTGAATTTTCATTAAGTTGCATAAACTAATTTTTTTTAAACTATGAAAAAAGGACTTTTAAGCGGAATAATATTAGTTGCAATAGGAGCATTTATAATTTATTGGGCAATAGATCACAGCCCGAATGCATCCATTGGAGAAAAAGTAAATGATTTGTTGGATGAGAATGCGTATAGAATGAGTGAAGCTTGGTATTACACTTCATTAATTGCTGGAAGTGTAATTGCTTTATTGGGATTACGAAATTTATTAAAATCATAAATTGAAAGTTGTCTCAAAGGTTGATTTATCAGCAACTTTTGAGACAACTGTTATTACATATTTCCATAAGCTTTAATAACCCCTTCCCTCAATTCTGGGTGATTAAAATAAAACGAAATAGTATCTGCAACTTGCTCTGGTTTTACCCAATCGTCAAAATTCATATCTGGCATTGCTTTTCTGTTTGGCGGAGTGTCAATAATGCTTGGCACTATTACATGTGCACTGATTCCATGCTCGGAAAAATCAGCATTAATGATATCTGCTAAACTAAAAATCAATTGCTTTGCTAATCCGTAAGACACCACATTTTTTAAATCTTTAGCTGATAAAACAGGCTTTGCTCCTATCAGGAATATCTGACTTCCTTTAGGCATCTTTTCCAAAAGTGGCTTTACCAAATTAAAGGCTGTATCAAAATTGAGCCTGATTTGATTGTGAATATCATCGATAGTTACATCCTTTATTCCTCCACCAGCATAACCACCTACCGTCAAAACAGCTCCATTTACTTCTCCGAAGGCTGACCTAGCAGCATCAACTGCATCTGAGGCAGCTTCAGGGTTCATTAAATCAATTAATTCTTTCTTAAAACCTTCTTCAGAATTCCCAACATTTTCTTCCTTACCAAAAAGACCATAGATTTTATGTCCTTCTGATTTTAACTTTTCGACTACTGCACTTCCCAAGTTTCCGTCTGCTCCACTTACTATTATATTCATGATTTTTTTAATTTATATCTTGGTACAAATTATTATTTTCGGTATAATTTAGCCCATCTAAAACTTTCATACATCCTGCTTTATTACCTTCCTCAATATTAATAAGGTAAGCCTTTAAGTTCCTTCTTCGCTACAATCCTAAGAAAATAACCAAGGTTATTTTCTTATGCGTTATTTGGTCTCTTTTGTGGTTAAGATTTGCTACCGATGGTACATATTAAACACAGAACATTTTAACCACAAAAGACACTATAGAAAACAAAAAAATTTTCGCTAAAGCGAAAAAATCGTTAAAGAAAATTGCCTTAACTTATTGACACTTTTTTCCCAATGGGAGAATCTTGTTTAAAAAGGGTGTTCTTTCTAAGCTCAAATTTAAAGACGGTCATTGACCATTATTTTTCAAAAGTAATACCGTCTGGATTAGCTCCCAACATTTCCAACTGTTTGCTTACATCTTTCACCATAGCATCAGGGCCGCACACATAAAAATGCTGGGTAAAATTTTCTATATGCTTTTTTAAGAAGTCCATATCCACCATTTTGTTTTCATGACCTTCAATAGTGTGATCGGTTAGTGTGGAAATAAAATTATCACCTAAAATATCATTAAAATAGGATTCCAGAATTACATCATCTCCACCTTTATTAGAAAAAATCAACTTGTTTTCCCCAACCTCATTATTTTTCTCAAGGTTTCTAAAGATTGCAATAAATGGGGTGACTCCTGCGCCACCGGCAATAAAAGTTCCAGTTCCTTTATAGTCAATAGCACCCCATGCATCATTGATGATCAGCTCGTCTCCTTCTACTAGACTATCGATTTCATGAGTTACACCATCATGATCGTGATAGGTTTTAATAACAAATTCTAAATGTTTATCTTCTGGTAGTGAGGTAAAAGTAAAAGGTCTTTTTTCTTCTTTCCATCCTTTTTTATTGATGGATACTTCTGTAGCTTGTCCTGGTTTGAATTGGTAATCTTTGGGTTTCTCGGTTGTAATCTGTTTCACATTGTGTGTTAAGGAAAACACATCAGTGATTTTTACGGTATATGCCATTTTTATTAAGTTTTAGTTTCTTAATAGAAACGGAATAATTTAATTATGTTTTAAAAAAAAGGTTCTATCCTTCTAATTTCCGCACAATCTCTTCTAAGTCAACATTTTCCCAATTTTCAAAAATATTTGGTTTTTGCATTACTTCGTCCATTATAGCTTGCTGCTTTTTACCGATTTCATAAGCTTCGGAATATCTTAAATCACTAAAAGTAACCATAGAATAAAGCGGAATCCACTTTTTAGGGAATCTATCATGAAGCTTAGCTTCTATTTTTTTCTGAACCAAAAATTTATCATCCGCCACTAAATCCCGCATTTCCACAAAATTGTGCAGGGCCAAATCCGCAATGGAATCTCCATCCTTTTTTCTTAGTTCTTGATATTCATTCAATGTGTTTTCCCAATCGTCTGAATGTTTATCCAATAACAAATTGAGTTCGTGACAATCTTCAAAGCCAGCATTCATTCCTTGTCCGTAAAAAGGGACTATGGCATGAGCAGCATCACCAATTAGCACACAATTATTTTTCACCCAAGGTTCGCATTTTACTGTCACTAAAGAAGAAGTCGGATTTTGGAAATATTCTTCTTGAATGTTCTTCAAATGAGGCAAGCTATCCGGAAAGGTATTTTTGAAAAATTGTAATACTTGTTGAGGAGTCTGCAAACTTTCAAAAGACGGCTGACCTTCAAAAGGAAAAAACAAAGTGCAGGTGAAACTTTTATCCAAATTAGGCAAGGCAATCAACATAAATTGTCCTCTTGGCCAGATGTGCAATGCATTAGGAGCTATGGCGAAATCTCCATCTTCTGTAGCTGGAATTGACAATTCTTTATATCCATGGGGAATGTAATATTGCTCGTAATTGAATCTATCCTTTTTCACCATTGCCTGTCTCATCTGAGAATAGGCTCCATCCGAACCAAAAAGCAAATCAAATTGCATGGTTTTTTCTGCATCCGGAGTTTTAAAAGTGACGCTAGTGCCTTCTAAATCTACCTTTTGACAAGTATATTCAAACTTGATATCCACCCCTGCAGCTTCTGCCTTATTCAGTAATATTTTATTCAATTCTCCTCTTGAAACTGAATTAATATATTGTCCTTCCTTTCCATAGGGCTGAAAAGTAAGCTCTCCATCTTGGCTGTGCATCATTCTGCCTTCCATTGGAAGCATAATTTTTGCTACTTCATCTATTACGCCAATATCTTTCAAAGCCTTAATTCCTCTTCGGCTTAAGGCCAGATTGATGGAGCGACCTGAGTCAGATGAAGATTTTCGCATATCGTTCCGTTTTTCATAAAGACTTACTTTGTAGCCTCTTTTTCTTAAATAAATACTTAAAAGGGCACCCACCAAACCTGCACCCAAAACTCCGATATGTTTAATTTCTTTCTTCAAAATCAGTTTATTTTACGGCTTTTACTGCTTCTCTAAGCTTTTCTATAAATCGGTATTGTTCTTCAAAAGTATTATATAATGGCACTGGAGCTAAACGGATTACATCGGGTTCACGCCAATCTCCCAGAACACCTCTTTTCATTAATTCATCAAATAAAGGTTTTCCATATTTCAATAAATATAAGGATAATTGACATCCTCTGTTTTCTGGCTCTTTTGGTGTAAGGATTTCGAATATCTTTTCTTCCTTATTGAATTCATTGATTAAAAATTCAAGATAACCGGTTAACAATACACTCTTCTTCCTTAAGGCTTTCATGCCCACTTCTTTAAAGATTTCTAAAGAGGCATAATGCGCAGCATGGCCTAACACATTGGTATTGCTCAATTGCCAACCATCAGCACCTTCCATAGGAATGAATCCTTTTTTCATTTTAAAGCGCTCCGCTTCATCATGTCCCCACCAGCCGGCAAAACGAGGCAAATCCTTCTCCTTGGCGAATCGCTCATGTACATAAATTCCTGAAACATTTCCAGGTCCAGAATTTAAATATTTATAAGTACACCAAGAGGCAAAATCAACATCCCAATCATGCAATTTCAATTCAATGTTTCCAGCCGCATGTGCCAGATCAAAACCAGCATAAGCCCCAACTTTATGAGCTGCCTTTGTGATTTTCTCTAAATCGAAAAATTGACCCGTGTAGTATTGCAAACCACCCATCATCACCAAGCAGAGTTCATTTTGGTGCTCTTCTATAGTGGCTATAATATCTTCCGTTCTTAAAGTATCTTCCCCCTTTCTTGGAGCAATTTCCACTAATGCCTCTTCAGGATCAAATAACTTTTGCCCTCCATGATATGCATGAAAATTTAATTGAGTTTCAAAAACATATTGATCAGATGGAAAAGCACCTTTTTCCACTATGATTTTAAATTTTTTAGCTGTTGGTCTGTAAAAAGAGACTAAAAGTAAATGAAGATTTACCGTTAAATTATTCATGGGAACCACCTCGATTGGTTTTGCTCCCACTATTTCCGCTATGGCTTCTTTTCCATACTCATGATACTTATACCAAATATTTTCCTTTTTCTTATTGAAATGACCTTCCACTCCAAAAAGCTCCCAATCTTTCATTTCTTTTTCAATAAAAGACCGAGTTCTTTTGGGTTGAAGTCCTAATGAATTCCCAGTATAGTAAATCACTTGCTGACCATCAATAACTGGAATATGAAATTCATTTCTATATTTATTCAATGGATCCAATTGATCCATTTTTTGTGCATATGCTAATGTATTCTGATAATTCTCTGCCATTCTATGAATTAATGTATAGTTGTTTTTTTTGGATTTTTAAAATAATAAGCTAATTAAAACAAGCCTAGCTGTCTGTTTGATTCCAATTCTATTAAAAACTTCTTGTTTGCCAATCCGCCAATATATCCAGTAAGTTTTCCATGAATTCCCACTACTCTATGGCACGGAATCACAATGGGGATTGGGTTTTTTCCAACCGCATTAGCAACTGCTCTTATTTTTTTAACATCGCCCAATTGAGATGCTAATTTACCGTAGCTTATCGTTCTTCCGAAGGGAATATCAAGCAATTTTTGCCAAACTTCTTTCTGGAATTCTGTTCCTGCTAAAGAATATTCAATTTGAAACGTTTTCCTATGCCCATTGAAATATTCTAGTAATTGGTTTTCCAAATTAGTGACCACTTTTGGTTTTATTCCTTTAAGGCTATTATTAGGCTGATTGAATGAAATTTTGGCAATTTTGTTTTTAGAAACTCCAATTAAGAGTTTACCTATCTTAGTTTCAATAAAATATTCTTGCTCAATGCCCTGCATATTCTTCTTGATGTAAGCCCAACCATTTTAAAGCATTTTGTCCTAGGAGCTTTGCCTTCAATTCATCAGAGAAATTACTTGTCTCTATGATCTTTCCAGGTTCCAGTTCACCCAATGGAAACGGATAATCAGTACCTAAAGCAATGAAATCTTCGCCCATAGTTTTAATTAAATATTCTAAAGTGGAAGGATCATGGACTAAGGAATCCACATAAAACTTCTTCAAATATTTACTAGGGTGATGAGGATTATCAATAGCACATAAATCAGGTCGGACATCAAAACCATGTCCAATACGACCAATGGTTGCAGGAAAAGAACCTCCTCCATGGGCAAAAGCTACTTTCAAATCTGGTAATCGTTCAAACACACCACCAAAGATCATAGAACAGATGGCTCTGGATGTTTCTGCAGGCATGCCTACTAACCAAGGCAACCAATATTTGGGCATTTGATCTTTTCCCATCATGTCCCAGGGATGTACAAAAATAGAAGCTCCTAAATCCTGAGCCGCTTCAAAAACTGCAAATATTTCTGGCGCTTCTAAATTCCAATCATTTATATGGCTACCAATTTGTACACCAGCCAAGCCTAATTCATTAACACATCGCTCTAATTCTTTAATGGCCAAATCAGGAGCTTGCATAGGAAGAGTTCCTAAGCCAATAAACCTATCAGGATATTTATCAACAATTCCAGCAATGTGATCATTTAGCATCATGGATAAATCAAGTGTATCTTCGGGCTTTGCCCAATAGCTGAACATTACAGGAACTGTTGACAAAACCTGAACATCCACATTATGATGATCACATTCGTGCATACGCGTTTTAGGATCCCAGCAATTGTCTTCAACCTCCCTAAAAAATTTATCATCCATCATCATGCGGGCACAGCATGGCTTGTGGTGCTCCAAACGGATGAAACCGCCATATCCATAACGCTCACGCAAATCAGGCCAGTTTTTGGGCAAAATATGCGTATGAATATCGACTTTCAAGGGTCTTTTAGTCGCTATTTCTGCTACTTTTTCCATTACACAAATCTTGGATCAGTTTCCATTACATGTCCACAATTATCGCAAGTGCGCAATTCCTCTGAGCTATAAAACTCCTTAAAGCGAGGCAAAAAGTCCTTCTCAATATCTACTAAGGGAAAATAAGTCTCGTGCAATTTATGGTTACAGTTATCACAAAACCATAATAGACCATCTTTCATATCCGTCCCTTTCCTTACTCTTTCCACTACCAAGCCAATAGATCCTTCTTTTCGGATGGGGCTATGGGGCGTATTTGCAGGACACAAAAACATATCGCCAGGACCTAAATCCATGATAACCGCTTTACCATCCTCCTGAACTTTAACGGAAATTTCGCCTTCCAATTGATAGAAAAGCTCTTCAGTTTCATTGTAATGATAATCTTTTCTAGCATTCGGCCCTGCTACTATCATCACGATATAATCACCTGCCTCTTTGTATAAGTTCTTATTTCCTACTGGTGGTTTTAACAAATCTCTGTTTTCCTCCACCCACTTAGTTAAGTTAAAAGGTTTTTTTATTGCCATCGTTTCCCAGTTTTATAATGCTTAAAACAGTCTTATCTTTAAATTGATTTTGTTAATCTTCTAAATTTAGTGAAATTAAGACGTAGATTAAAATCAGAAATATAATATCAACATTAGAAAATGTTCTTCTATAAAAATAATTAAAATGAATTTAAATTTATTGGGAAAAAGAGTTTTAGTAGGTGGAAGTACCGCAGGAATAGGCAAAGCTATTGCCCAGGCTTTTGCCAGTGAAGGTGCCAATGTAACACTTATCGCAAGAGATAAAGCAAAATTGGAAGCTACTCAAAATGAATTGCCAAATAACAATCAAGAACATCACATTTTAGTAGCGGATTATTGTCATCCTGAATCATTAAGAGAAATCGCTTTAGAATATTGTGCTAAAAATCCAGTAGATATTTTGATAAATAACACAGGAGGACCAAGCCCAGGGCAGGCTCATGAAGCATTGGGCAAAGATTACATCATTGCCTTTCAGCAGCATTTGATTTGTAATCAATATTTAGGACAAGCCGTGATTCCTAAAATGAAAACGAAAGGTTACGGAAGGATAATAAATATTATTTCTACCTCCGTCCGTGAACCCATTCCAAATTTAGGGATTTCCAATACGGTTAGAGGGGCAGTCGCAAGTTGGTCAAAAACCATTTCCAATGAATTAGGCCCTTTTGGAATTACGGTAAATAACGTGCTGCCAGGAGCCACCATGACAGGCAGGCTGGAAGGATTGATTCAAAGCAAAAGCAAATCAAGTGGCAAAAGTTTGGATGAAGTAAGCAAGGAAATGCAATCCAAAATTCCTGCAGGGAGATTTGCTGAACCTCAGGAAATTGCTAATGCGGTATTATTTTTAGCCTCAGATAAAGCTTCTTACATCAACGGAGTTAATTTGCCGGTAGATGGGGGACGATTAGATTGTATTTGATATGGAAATGATTGCCAATTATATCAATGGGGAATTAATCCCACCTCACTCAGCTGATTATTTAGATGATATTAATCCCGCAACTGCAGAAATCTTTGCAAAGATTCCACTTTCAAATGAAGATGATTTAAAATATGCAATTGCTTCGGCAGAAAAAGCATTTCCAGCATGGAGTAGTTTATCACCTAAAGAAAGAGCTGATTTTTTGATAAAAATTTCTAATTTGATTAAGGATAATTTGGAAGAACTGGCAATTGCTGAAAGTACAGATACAGGAAAGCCACTACAATTAGCAAAAACTGTTGACATTCCTAGAGCAGCTTCAAATATGGAGTTTTTTGCTCATGCTATTACTCAATTTAGCAGCGAATCTCATTCAGGAAAAAATTCCATCAATTACACTTTAAGAAACCCCTTAGGAGTAGTTGCCTGTATTTCTCCATGGAATTTACCACTTTACCTATTCACCTGGAAAATAGCTCCTGCACTCGCAACTGGCAATTGCGTAATTGCTAAACCATCAGAAATCACTCCTTATACTGCCTATTTATTTAGCAAAATCTGTATAGAGGCAGAATTACCAAAAGGTGTACTAAATATTCTTCATGGAACTGGTCCAGAAATTGGAAATGCAATCGTTCAAAATAAAAAAATTAAAGCTATTTCCTTTACAGGCGGAACTGCCACAGGAAGAAAAATAGCTGAAATCTCAGCTCCTATGTTCAGAAAAGTATCTTTAGAACTTGGAGGGAAAAACCCAGCCTTAGTTTTTGCTGATTGTGATTTAGAGAAAACAGTTGAAGGTTTAGTTCGAGCGTCTTTTACTAATCAAGGGGAAATATGTTTATGCGCATCTCGAATTTTTATTGAAAAAGCAATTTATGAAGACTTCAAAGTAAAATTCGTTGAAAAAGTAAAAGCTTTAAAAGTAGGAAACCCTTCAAATCAATCAACCAACATGGGAGCTTTAGTTTCTGCTCAACATTTAGAAAAAGTGAAAAGCTACATAGATTTAGCAAAGAAAGAAGGTGGAAAACTGCTTTGTGGAGATGAAGCCATTGAATTGGAAGAACAGACTAAAAATGGATATTTTTTAAGACCACATGTTTTTGAAAATTTATCAAATCATTGTAGAACTAATCAGGAAGAAATATTTGGGCCAGTAGCAAGTTTAAATGTTTTTAAAGATGAAAAAGAAGCTATTGCCCTCGCTAATGAAAGTGAATATGGATTAGCTTCCAGCATTTGGACGAATGATTTATCAAGAACACATCGAATAGGAGAAAAGATTGAAACTGGAATAGTGTGGATTAATTGCTGGATGAACAGAGATTTAAGAACACCATTCGGAGGAATGAAAAACAGTGGGCTAGGAAGAGAAGGCGGTTTGGAAGCCTTGAGGTTTTTTACAGAACCTAAGAATATCTGCATTCAGTATTAAAATTGGCAGAAAGAAAACAGCCAATCAAAATTTTGATTGGCTGTTTATATATTTAGTCAATGTTGTTGTGTAGTTAAACTTAAGTATCAGAAGAAGCTGTTTCTGAACTTGGTTCTTTCAATTTTGCAATATGGAATGTCTTTCTTGCTTTATGTCCACAATAAGAACATTTGAAATATTTCATCAACTCCCCATCTTCAGTTAAAGTAGGAGATTTAATAATCTCTTCCTTCACTACTTTAAGAGTTTGATAATTACATTCTGAACATTGTAATGCATGTAAGTGACCAGAATATTTCTCGATTTTCGTGTAACCGGTTTCTTCATCTACCCATACATCATAATCAACTGAAAAAATATCTTCCTCCGCTTGCATACCTTCATCAAGGTAAACATCTTCTTCTTCCTCACTTAGAAGCTTCATAGGCTTTCCAGTTTTAGGAGAGATTCTTGGAGTGTATCTTAATTTCTTAAGACGTTTCTCAATGTAGAAAGGAAAATAAAATCGTAATACATTTTGAATGATTACACCAATGATAAGAGCCAACATTGCAGAAACGAAAATTTTCACAGCTAACCATAAAAATTCAGTTTCACCGAATAGGGAGTTTACCCATATTACAGCACCAATCAACACAATTACAGCAGAACGCCATAAAACATCGATTTCATTTTTGTTAATGTAATCATACTTTTGCTTGAACTCTTTTAAGGTTCCTAACCTTAAGTAGTACAATAAAACAAGGAAGACGGCTATCCCAATAATCGCCATACCTACGTACGGACCGTATTGGTTTATCATGTCAAAGATGCTTTGGTTATTCTCTGCCATAATTCAGTTTTTTAGTGATGGTAAATTTAGTTTTCTAATTTGAAATATTAACAATTCTCTGTAAAAGTACAATAAAACTTTAAGCAAGTTAAAATTAATTGTTTAAAATTCTATCAATAAAGTTATATAAATTAATTGAAATACCTAAAAAATATTTTTTTTAATACTTGTAGTTAAGCTTTTACTCAAAGTAATAGCAAGTAACTGTCTAAAAAACAAATAATTACATCACTCAAAAGTAAAAATAAATTTAGATATATTAAAATAGAAAACACCCAAAAATCAAATAAATATTTATTTTTCCGTTTGTAACACAACCATTAGCTAGTAAAATGGGTCTTTTACCTATCTGGAAATAGTTCCAGATTTTGAATCAATATTATATTTTTTAACAAACTAAAATCGAAAAAAGGTTATGAAAAAATTTTTGAAAAATGGATTAATGTTAATGGTGGCTGGAACTCTGTTATTTACGGCATGTGATCCTGAAGAGGAAACGCCAGTAGAAACAGCACCAGAAGTAACTGTTTCAGTAGAAAATGAGCAAGAAGCATATCTGCCAGGAGACGTTATTAACTTAGTGGTAGATTTCACCGCTGCATCTCCAGTGGTAGGAGCAACTATTGATGCTGAAACTGAAGAGTTCACTATTACTTTATCAGCTAATGGAATTTCAAACAATGTAATAGATTTAAATGCATTTAGTGTTGCAAGTGAAACAGAAGGAAGCTTTACAATTCCAGGATTTACAATACCTGAAGAAGCAGCTAACTTAACATTAAGTTTTGCCGTGAATATGGAAGATGAAGACGGTAGAACTGGAGAAGGAACTTTAGACTTAGAAGTTGGTGAAGCTCCTCTTGTTAATTTCAGTGCAATTCTACTAGCTGCACCTTTAGGGGACGCATCTTCTGAAACTTTCTTCAGCACAAACACTGGTGAAACTTATTCAATGGGACAAATTAATGGAAGTTCACAACCTTTATCAGCAAATATTGATTTTGGTTATTTCTATGGAACAGGTGCTTCTCAAACTGGGGCAACATTAGCTTCTCCGGCTAATTATCCGTTTGATTATGGTCAATCAGCTTGGAGTGTAAGAAATGCAACCAAAATAAGAGCTACTGCAGTGACAGAATCGCAATTTAACGAGGCTAATCTAAGTTCAATAGAAGAAGCTTTTGAAAATGGTACGCCAGGAAGTACTGACGGTAGAATTACAAATCTTTCGGAAGGCGATGTTGTAGCATTTGAAACAGATGGTTCAAAAGATGGTGGAGCTAAGAAAGGTCTATTATTAGTGGAAGCTATTGTTGGAACTGATGGAGAAAATGATAGAATTGAATTCTCAATTGTAATGGAAGAATAATAGTAAATTAAATTCTTAAAAAAGGCTCGGAAAAATATTTCCGAGCCTTTTTTATTTTATAACTTTCACAATATTAATTTACAGCCTCCAAAGCCTTTTCATAATCAGGCTCATTCCCAATCTCCGGCACTAATTGATTATATGTAACTTCTCCATCAGGATTTATTACAACAACTGCTCTTGCATTTAAGCCTTTAAATCCACCATCTAGAATCTCTACTCCATAGTCTTTTCCAAAACTATCATTTCTAAAATTTGAAACCGGTATAGCATTTTCAATTCCCTCAGCTCCACAAAATCTAGCTTGTGCAAAGGGCAAATCTTTTGAAACACATAAAACTACTGTATTATCTAATGCAGCAGCCTCTTCATTAAACTTCCTGACAGAGGCGGCACAAACACCAGTATCAACACTTGGGAAGATATTTAAAATTACACTTTTCCCTTTATAGTCAGAAAGAGAAACTTCTGACATATCAGTTTTAACCAATTTAAAATCAGGTGCCATTTGGCCTTTTGATGGTAAATCTGCTACCGTATTTGACGGCTTTCCGCCTAATGTTACTTTTGCCATTTTTGTATGTTTTATATTTAAATATCTTTCTTAAACTTGTATCTCCTATTTTAGTTACCAGAAATTAAAGATTACCTAACAAAACCTTTAGATGAAAAAATTAAAATTATATGCTGTAGTATTAGGCGGTGCAGCTGAAAAATCTAATACAGAATTACATGATGTAGTATTTGCAGTGGGTGCAACTATTGAGGATTGCTACTTCCAACTGCTGGAAAAGTGGTTTGGTCTACCAGAAAAAATGCACATTGATTCTTATATGGAATTGGATGTGGTGGATGGATTTGAAATTAGTCTTAAGAAGGAAAAGAGTGATAATAAGGACAAAAAACTATTTTTCATCAATTTAGGCGCTTATAAAGCAGGTGATTTTATGGAGCATCATGCCAATACTTTTTTAGTGGGCAAGTTAGCCACCGAAATAAAGAAAAGAGCCAAAGAAAAATTATTGAATGGTTTTGATGAAGTTCATAAAGATGATTTATATGAGGTGGATGATATGATAGCTATTGAAGAATTGGATGGATATCATGTTCATCTCACACCGACAGAAAAACCTGAAAAATTAGATCCAGTAAATGGGTATCATGTTTTGCCGAAAAAGGTAGTAAAAGAATTTTTAGAGCAGAAAAATAAAAGGGGAACCGATTGATTCCCCTTTTACTATATTATACAGTACTTACTACTCTTCCTTTTTCTTATCCATGGAAAGGGCTTTTATCACTAATCCGATAAATCCTCCAAAGGTGATTGTTAAACAAATTATCATTCCGATTATAGCTTCATTACTCATCATTTTCTAACAAATTTTTTATAAAACCATCCATTAAACACAATTGAAATGACCAATGCTATTCCCCATTGCGTCACAATACTGGCATTGCTGTAAACATCCATCACATTCCAGTTTCCTTCTGCATCGAACCAAGGATAATCACTATATCCTTGGCTCATCCACCAGTAAACTAGGAATAAACCGAATAGGAAAATGGCGTAGACCATGATTTTAAAATACCAATTAGCGACAGTAAAATCAGAACTTTCATCAATAAAATCCCTTTTATATTTGGTAGGTCCATATCTAATAATCAAAAAAGCCAAGAAAATACCACTTACTAATAATCCTAATCCCCAAACCCAATCTTGATTTTTGAAAAAATCCAAAGAGTAAGCTGATGGGAATCCAATTACGAAGCAGCAAGCGCCTGCTACAAAGGCAGCTTGTTTTTTTGTCAAGGTATAATCAGTTAAATTCTTAATTAATAATTGCATCATAGGAAGCAAGGAACTAAATGCTGCCATTAGAAATGCTCCAAAGAAAATGAAGGATAGTATAGGTCCTCCCGGCATTTGTGCAAAAAGCTGTGGAATAACTGTAAATGTTAGCGCCTGACTACCTGAATGGAGATAATCCATTGCGCCTTCTGGTGTAGCTGACATGGCAAATACTGCAGGTAAAATAGCCATTGCAGCTAATAATGCTGCAGCATTATTTCCAAAAGCACCTAGAAATGTATTTAAAGTAACATCTTCTCTTTTATTGGAGAAAGAGCCAATCGTAATCATCAATCCCCAACCTGCACCTGTGCTCCAAGCGGAATCGGTAATGGCTTCAATCCATATAGTAGGATTAGAAAAACCTTCTGGGTCAATGGTGAACAAATATTCCAATCCTTGGTAACCTCCTTCCATATTTAAAGCAAAAGCAGAAACTACCATTAAAAGAATAAATAATGTTGGAATGAGAAGCTTATTTACTTTTTCTAATCCATTTTTAATTCCCTTACTTAACACCCAAATGGCAGCCAGAATGGTAACCATATAACATAACACTGCCACCCAGCTAGAATTGGATAATCCTGACCAAAAGTTGTTCATGAAATCAGTCTCACCAATTTTTGTGTTCAATTCTCCTGAGCCAAAAAGGTAACCTACTAGGCTCTCAGTATTTAGGATAAAATAACGAAGTGACCAGCCCGTCACCACTGAATAGTAAAATGCGATTCCTAAGGTTACAATTGTGATAAAGGTTCCCATCCAATTGAATTTCTTTCCAGCTAAATTACCTAAAGAACCTAATGTCCCCTTTTTATAATGTTTACCTAATGCTAATTCAGCCATTAATAAAGGAATGGACCAAACTAAAAGAAATAACATCCAGAGTATAATAAAGGTACCGCCATATTCCCCTGCAATTCTCGGGAAACGCCAGAGGTTTCCAGCTCCAATTGCCATTCCTAAAGAAGCCAGGATTATACTCCACCTACTACTAAATTCTTCAACTTTTTCCACCATAAATGTCGTTTTTGCTTTTAAAACAAGCCGAATTTAGCTAAACATATTACTTTGTCAAATTTATAGATAAATTCATTTAGCAGCCATGAAAGAAATAGAGTTGATTCTTTCAGTCTTTGGTGATTTTATTTAGTGATTTTAATACGGGCAGCATGTGTGATGAATCTTACCCCACCTTTTGCTTTTTGGCTTTTTGGCTTAGATACTTAACCAATCTATCGTATTCAGTATTCTCTTTATTAGAAAGTTTAATGACTTTCTTCTTCCCATAAAGGATTTTAGTTTCTCTGAATTCCCCTTGCTTGGTTTTAACTACATCTTCTCGCCAACCTTTTATATCATTAAGAGGCAAATCAATTCGGCTTCGGCTAATAGGGAAAAATATATTCAATCTATTATTGCCTGCTTTTATGATCTTTACTGCTGCCAATAATTTGCCTAAAACCAGTAAGGCTATGACCAAGGTTATTGGAGTTAAAATGAGTTTCACTATAAAAAAGGACTCACTATTCAAGAGGCTATCAAGCAAAAGAAAGAAAGACCCAAAAACAAGAATCAAAAAAATGCTTAATGCAAAAACAGTATTAATGCGTGGTTTTGATACAATCATAAATCTTCAACATCAAATTCCAATTCAATTTTAGAGAGTAATTCCAATTCTCCTTTCTCAAACATTGCGGGTAAATTTATTAAATCAGTTCCCTTTTCAGCTTTATAATTATTATAATCCTGAAAAATAACGCCTTCTACCTTCTCCTTATTTATAGACTCTCTAAAGCGCACACCTCCACCTTCCGTTTCATATGAATAAGCAAAATAATCCATATCATAGGTTTCAGAATTAAACCAAAACATGAAAACATCTTCGTAATCAGTACCTCCACCTTCTTGTTTAAATTTAACTTCAAGCGTTTTATAGGGCTTCCCTTTTATAAGGACATCCTCTTTATTGTGTGCTAATACTGCATCATCTTTCAAATTGTAAGGGAGCAAAGCAAAGTAATGAACGGAATTTACTGAATTGGCATAAGCAGCAGAATCTTTTGCAGACAATTCTACTTCATCACCATCAATTAGTCTCTTGAAACCACTGTTATTTAAAATATCATTGATTTCTCTATCAGTCGAATCTTGAAAAATTCTTTCATACTGAAAGCTCCCTCCTGCATGCCTGAGTGCATATAATTTATCTCTGAATTGAAATTGAAGATTTAAGGTTTCATATGACTCGCCACCATGAAATTCAATGGCATTTTGAATGATGCTATTTGTAGACTCCTCACTAGGATTGCAAGCATTTATAAATAGTGTAATAATTATTACTCCAAAGATATTTTTCATAGAACAAAAGTACGCCTTTATATTAAAATAGTTTAGAATGCATCACGATCCAGCGTTCAGGAAGTTCACCTTTTAAGGCTTGTTGATAATCAGAATAACTACAAGGGACAATGGTATTTCTGTTAAAACGATTATTTCCCGAAGGATTCGGTACTTCCATCCACCATTTCTCAATCAAATTACTTTTATAGAAAGTTAGGATTTCCGGTTCCATTGGCATGGATACCACATATTTCATATAATCATTGGAACGGAAGTCCCTCGATTCTTTTCGATGGTAAAAGCCTTCGATAAAATACCAAATCATAGTGGCTAAAACCGCTGCTGATTTATTGGATTCATCATCTTTGGTGACATCAAATTCATAGAAACCGATTGCACTTAATTTTTCATTAATTCCTGCATACCAACATAATTGACAGGCTTCCTCACCTGTAAGTCCGAAGGGCTGTGCTTGAGTTGAGGCAGGAAAATCTGATGATTTAATAGCCGACAAATCAAAGCTCATCATATCTGCCTGTCGGATAACAGGTTCCATTTCTTTGATATCATGGCGCAAAGCTCCAATCCTATGTGCCTCAAAATACAATTTTTCAAGTGTGGAGATTGCTTGTGGATTTACCAAATAGGTTTGATAAGCTAAATGGCTGTAATTAAATAAATAATTGGGTTGGTGCATTAGCATTTTCTGAACATGCTGCTGATTGGCTGGAGCTTCTTTATCTTCCATATCCAGAAAAGCATCCACATTTAAAACACTGATAAGCTTTTCCATTTCCTCGTAAGCCAAATATTGAGCAAAACTCATATCTTGAGAGCCTCCAATCAAAATGGGCAGTACATTATTTTCAATACAGGCATGACAAACTTCTTGAACTCTGCCAAAAGTCTGCTCGGTATCAATAGCTTCAGAAATATTTCCTAAGTCGATAATATTATAGGCTCCTGTGCCTTTTGATAATCGGTATAGTTTTTTTCTCAAGGCATCTGCTCCACCGACTGTGCCTGCATTCTCTTCATTATTTCCTTTGTCAGATATGCCAATCAAAGCAATATCCGCACTTTTATAATCAGGGAATTTTTCTTGGTAAACTTGTATATTTTTATAGAAGCTCCCATGTTTTTTGATGTTAGAAAAAATCTCCTCGGGAACGGGGCTAAAGAAAAGTCTTAAATCCATGGCATGAATTTAATAACAATAATTTTATGGACATGAATAAAAGTAAATGTTTTCAAAGTTCATCCTTAAGCTTTTTCAATTCTTCAATATCAGCTCTATCTCTTGTTCTATTTGAAGCTTGTTTAGCTAAAATCAAATCATGTTTACCTACAATTCTAACATCCACACCTTCAATCTCTACAATTCTAGAAGCTTCGTAAGCATCATCAAAACTCAACCCTTTACATTTGGTCATGATATCAATTTGAATTGGACTGACACCGAAAGTAAATACATCGTACCTTTCACTATCAATGAAAAACTCTTCTACTTCCATTTCTCCCATATGCATTCCGAATTCTGCATGAACTCTTCTTAATTTGATATGATTTTCTGAATCGGCTTTTACAAAAATATCCATGTCGCCTGTGGATCTCCTGTATCCATAAATATTCACAGCCAAACCACCGACCAACATATATTTTACTTGATACTTATTTAAAGTTTCAATATACTCTTTAAAATCAGCATTAAAAATATTAAGCATCTCTTTTCCAAGCTCTCATTTTGGTTCTGTCTAATTTTGCATTTACAGGATCTACATTATGATTTGCACAATGTAGTCTCCATGCCTCTTGAACACGTTCTTCAGCAGTTTTTTCATAAGCCCAAAAACGAATATCTCGCTCATCCTTTTCCTGTATCTTACCCGCAAATGTTGGCTTTCTAATCATCTTCATACTCTAAATATAAAAAATTTAAGAAAACTGGTCTAATTCACCACTCCTCTCACCATCTCTTTCTTTCCTGGAGGACCAGGTAAGGTTTCCACTTCAAAACCTACCGATTTCAAATCTCTTTTTAATTGCCCTTTGGCGCTGTAGGTAGTAAAAACTCCACCCTGTCTCAATAAATCAAAACACTTTTGCAACAATTCAATCGTCCACAATTCTGCTTGTTTGCTTGGGGCAAAAGCATCAAAAAATAGGACATCAAATCGTTGTTCAATTTCAACCTCTTCTAGTTTACTTTTGATTTTATGAATGGAGAAAAATGGATTTATTTCGATTTTCTCTTCCCATTTACTGCTATGTAATTGCTCGAAAACAGTTTTCAAATTATCCTGCCCAATTGAAGTAGCATAATTTAGCTGATTTATGATTTCCGTATCCAATGGAAATGGCTCAATGGTAGTGAAATTAATTTTCACTTCATTTTCTATTGCAAATTTGGCTGCTAACAAAGCATTCAAACCTGTACCAAAGCCTACTTCAAAAATATCTACTTTTTTTGGCAAGCCTGATTTGGTTCTCCAAAAACGTAAGCCCTTTTCAATAAAAACATGAATTGATTCCTGCAATGCGCCATGAAAAGAGTGATAAGTTTCCTTCAGACCTTTATGATAAAGAGAATGAGATCCGTCTTCAGTAATTATGATTTTGATATTATCCATGATTATTGATCTAAATCATTTTGATGCTCTACTTTATAAATCAAAGCCACAGCATGCGCATCCACGCCTTCTTCTCTTCCTACAAAGCCTAGTTTTTCAGTAGTGGTTGCCTTTAATGACAAATCCTCCTCGCTTATCTTCATTACTTTAGCTAAAACAGTTACCATTTCAGGAATCAAAGGATTGATTTTAGGTTTTTGCAAACCTATCGTTACGTCCAAATTCCCTATTTCATATCCCTTTTCCCTAATTAAGGCAACCGTTCTTTCTAATAGAATTTTACTATCTATTCCTTTATATTGTGGGTCTTGATCAGAAAAATGAAAACCAATATCTCGTAAATTAGCAGCTCCCAATAAGGCATCGCAAATTACATGAATTAAAACATCCGCATCGGAATGTCCTACCCCACCTTTATAATAATCTAGTTTTATACCACCCAACCAGAATTCTTCGCCTTCGGCCAAGCGATGTACATCATAACCATATCCTATTCTGAAATTCATTTCTTCGATTTATAATAGATAGTGGAACAATTTTCGTCTCTTAAAATTTCATTCGCAGCTTCATGAATAGCTGTTGTACTGACTGCTTTTATCAAATCCATTTCTTCATTTACTAAGTTTGGATTTCCCATGGCAGCACCAAATGCTATAGACATGGCACGGTTTAAAATCTCTACTTCTCCATACACAATCGAAGAAATTGCCTGATTCTTTACCTTTTCTAATTCCTTATTGGCTATTACTTCCTCTTGCAACTCTTTTACAATTTGATGAATAGCCTTGTCTGCATTTTCCAAACTAACGCCTGCTGAAACCTGACCGCTGATTACCAACAATCCTGGATCAACAGAGCCTGTTACATAGGCGGATAAACTAGAAAAAATCCCTGCTTCTTTTACTAATTTTTTATAGAGCCTACTTGACTTACCTCTTCCCAAAACATCACTCATCAAATCCGCAGCATAATATTTATCATCCGTTTTGGCTGGCATATGATAAGCTTTATATAAAGCATCAACTGGTACATCGGCTTCAATTTCAAGAAACTTAGCTTTTTCCTGCTTAGGCTCAACTGGTAATCTTCTCTCTCTCTTTACCCCAGAAGGAATTTCACCAAACCATTTTATAGCTAATTCTTTTATTTGCTCTGTTTCAACATTTCCAGCTACCACTAAATAAGCATTATTGGGTCTGTAATGCGTAAAGAAAAAATCCTTTACATCATCCATTGTTGCATTCTCTATATGAGAAATCTCTTTCCCAATAGTTGCCCATTGATAGGGGTGCTTTTCATAAGCAAGCGGACGCATTTTCAACCATAAATCTCCGTAAGGTTGATTTAAATAACGCTGTTTAAATTCTTCTATCACCACGCTTCTTTGAACTTCCAAAACTTTAGGATCGAAAGAAAGAGATAACATTCTATCAGATTCCAACCAGAAAGCAGTCTCAATATTCTGAGCGGGCAGTGTCACATAATAATTGGTGACGTCAGGACTCGTAAAAGCATTGTTTTCTCCGCCTACTCTTTGAAGAGGCTCATCATAATTGGGGATATTTTTTGACCCACCGAACATTAAATGTTCAAAAAGATGGGCAAAACCTGTCTTGTCTGGCTTTTCATCTCTCGATCCTACATCATAAAGTAGGTTAACAACCGCTAATGGTGTATTTTTGTCTTCATGTACGAATACGTGCAGACCATTATCAAGTGTAAAAGAATTATATTTTATCATAAGCTAATGAGTGAATCAAAAATAAAAAATATAATGGCTTTTGCAGATAAGACCATTACTTTAAATTTGTCGGATAATTGTTTCCGATTTTTTAAGGAAACCCAAAGATAGAAACAGTAATTTAAAAACTAAACTTAAACCATTAAAGCCTTTCTATAAGGTATTTTTTCATGCAATTCGATAGAAAAAAACTGACCGACAGTCAACTGATTAACCTTTACAAGCAAATTTTGTTGCCCCGACTCATTGAAGAAAAAATGTTGATTTTGCTTCGGCAAAATAAAATTAGCAAATGGTTCTCTGGAATCGGGCAAGAAGCCATTTCGGTAGGCTCCACAGCCGCTTTGCAAAATGATGAGTATATCTTGCCAATGCATCGAAATTTAGGGGTTTTCACATCCCGTGATATTCCTTTGCATCGCCTTTTCTCTCAATTCCAAGGGAAAATGCAAGGTTTCACCAAAGGAAGAGATCGTTCTTTCCATTTCGGAACCAATGAATTCCATATTGTGGGTATGATTTCTCACTTAGGCCCTCAATTGGGTGTAGCCGATGGGATTGCTTTGGCAAATAAGTTAAGTGGTGAAAATAAAGCTACCCTTGTTTTTAGTGGTGATGGAGGAAGTTCTGAAGGAGATTTTCATGAAGCCTTAAATGTGGCAGCCGTTTGGGATTTGCCTGTTATTTTCATGATTGAAAATAATGGTTATGGACTTTCTACCCCGAGTAGTGAACAGTTCAAATTCAAAAATTTCATTGACAAAGGACCAGGATACGGAATGGAAGCCATCAAAGTTGATGGGAATAATATTTTAGAAGTTTATCATGCCGTTGATACAGCCGCAAAGAAAATGCGCAAAAATCCTAAGCCTATTTTAATTGAAGCCATGACATTCAGGATGAGAGGTCATGAAGAAGCTTCGGGCACAAAATATGTTCCTCAGGAGTTATTTGACAAATGGGCTAAAAAAGATCCGGTCAATAATTACGAGCAATTTTTATTGAAAGAAAAAATTATTTCTCAGCAGGAGATAGATGATTTAAGAACTAAAATTAAAGCAGAGATTAATAAAGGCTTAAAACTTGCTGGAGAAGATGTTTATCCAGAAGTAAGTACCGAACAGCAAGTTGCTGATTTATTTTTGCCTCATGATTCAAAACCTACAGCTCCAAAATCAGAAAAGAAAAGTCCAAAAAGATATGTTGATGCCATTTCTGATGGCTTAAAGCAATCATTTGAAAAGTATCCTGATTTAGTGATAATGGGTCAGGATGTTGCCGATTATGGAGGAGTTTTCAAAATCACGGAAGGATTTATTGACCAATTTGGTAAAGACAGAATCCGAAACACACCGCTTTGCGAATCTGCTATTATTGGAATTGGCTTAGGAATGAGCATCAAAAAGCAGAAATCAATAATAGAAATGCAGTTTGCTGATTTTGTGACTTGTGGATTTAACCAAATCGTAAATAACCTTGCCAAATCACATTACCGATGGGGGCAAAATGCTGATGTGGTGGTCAGAATGCCAACTGGTGCTGGGGTTGCGGCTGGTCCATTTCACTCACAATCAAATGAGGCTTGGTTTTTCCATACGCCTGGTTTGAAAATAGTTTTTCCATCAAATCCTTATGAGGCAAAAGGTTTGCTAACTGCAGCTATAGAAGACCCTAATCCTGTGATGTATTTTGAGCATAAAGCACTTTATCGCTCCTTAACCGATGATATTCCTGATGATTATTATACAGTTGAGATAGGGAAAGCCAACATAATCAATGAAGGTACAGACATCACCATAGTTACTTACGGCATGGGCGTCCATTGGGCAAAAGAAGCCATGAATGATTTAGCTGTTATTTCTGTTGAACTCATTGATTTAAGAACTTTATTGCCTTGGGATACTGAAACTGTTGAAAAGAGCGTATTGAAAACTGGAAAAGTGTTAATCTGCAATGAAGATTGTTTGACAGGAAGTATTAGTGGAGAAATAGCCGCATGGATCAGTGAAAATTGTTTTGAGGCATTGGATGCACCAGTTATGCGAGAAGGTAGTTTGGATACTCCGGTTCCTTTTAATGCAGATTTAGAGCAAAACTTTTTACCGAAAGAGCGAATTAAAACAAAGCTAAAGAAACTAGCTGAATATTAGACTAAAGCACGAATTGTGGTTTAGTTAATACGTATTTCCTTTCCACCAGCTGGCGGAAAGGATTACAGGATGAGGCTATCATTAAAAAGATTAACTAAACGACATTGATACAGTAGCAGATTAGTCAAAAACTTCTTTTTCTAGAAATTTGGCATTAAATTGATGGTTTAGAAAATAAAATTTGATAAAATATTTACCATATCAATTCATTGGAATAGGGCTTGTCATTTTTATGGCAAGCTTTCTCTATTTGCCGTCAATTTCTCTCGGTCAAGATACTGGTGGTAAAAAATTAGAAGTTTCTGAAAAAGGAAGTCCATCCAAAATGGATACTAAAAAAGTAAACACTTCCAAAAAATTGAAGGCAAAAGGCAACCCTAATAGAGGAAGCAATAAGGTAATAGTGGTTAATCCTTTCACATGGGATTGGGATAAAGTAATGTGGTTCAAAGCTAAAAAAAGCGATTACGAAACAAAAGAGTATAATCCAGACAAAAGACCCAAAAGACAGACTTACGATAATCAACCAAATTATAAATCTGCAGATAGAAAAGCCATTACGAATCCTTCTGAATTAAGAAAACCTTTAATTCCGTATGATAGCAGAATTGCAGATGAAGGACCGGTTTTACAGAAAAAGAAAAAGCCAAAGAATGTCAATTTATTAGATGGAGGCCCTCAAAGTCAACAAAAACCTATAAGCCTTAGTACGCCATCAGAAACTTTATCAAAAGCACCAAAAAAAGAGAAAAATAGTAACGTAGAAGGTAAAAAGCTGTACAGCAAAAGAAAAGATACAGAAAGAAAACCTTTTGACAATGGTAAGCTTGAAACTGCCTCTACTCCTGATGTTGATTCTAAAATGGATGAGGATAAAATCATGTATAGAAGTCAAAAAAATGATTATCCAAAAATGGATAATGATAAATTGATGACCGCTACAGTAAATGATGGGAAAAGAAATAAATTCGACAATGACAAACTATTGACATCCGAGCCAGCGAATAGAGATAGAAAAGCTTATGATGATAGCAAATTAATGACTGATTTGCATGGAGATAGAGAAAGAAAACCATTTGACAATGATAAATTATTGACTGCCCAACCTGCTAATCCTAAGAGACAAAAGTATGATGAAGAGAAATTGATGACAGCAAGTGTTAGTAAACCAAAAAAACAAGATTTGCATGATGATCGATTACTCACCGCAATTGAAAAGAAAAAGCCAACTGATGAAATGAAAGAAACTAGTAAGGATATTTCCAAATTAGAAGGCGATTACCAAAAACATTTTTACGTGAGTAGTGAATCACATCCAGGCACTAAAATATTAGCCGCTGAGAATACAAATCTCCCATTTTTTGCCAAAACTTATCAGTCAGTATCTTCGTTTTTCAGTAATATTTGGGGAGATAACACACAACCAAACTACGTGACACGTAAAAAACCAAAAGAAAAAAGGGATAAAAAAGAGGGGCAAATCTGGGACAATTCCGTGCATCCAAATGAATGGAAAAAGCAAGAAGCTGAATCAGGAGAACAATAAAAGTACTAAAATATAAAAATCATGAATTGGAATAGATTAGATAGTAAAGAAGCCTTAGATAGAATCATTGAAGAGTCAAATGAAAATCCTGTTGTTATTTTTAAACACAGTACTAGCTGCTCTATTAGTGCAATGGCTTTGAGCCGATTAGAAAGAAATTGGAACGATAGCGAAATGGATAAAGTGAAGGCCTATTATTTAGATTTGATATCCTACCGAGATATATCCAATGCCGTGGCTGAAAAATTTGGAGTAATGCACCAGTCTCCTCAGGTATTGCTTATAAAAAATGGCGAATGTGTTTATGATGATTCACATATGGGAATCAGTTACCAGAATTTGAAATCTGGGATTGCAGCTTAAACCTATAAAATCAGATTAGGTCAAATTAAACTTTATATTTTGCTCAATTTCAGGATGCAAACTCTTCGCTACTGGACAATTCAGCGCAATACTCTTTAATTTCTGAACTTCTTTTTGCGGTAAATTAGTTTCCCAATTGATATCAATAGTGATGGCTTTTATTCTTCTCGGATTAGAAGCCATTTCTTTTTGTAACTCGCAATTGATTTCCCCTAATTCCAAATTATTTTGATCAGCATAAATTCCCATAACAGTCAACATACAACTAGCAAGGGAAGTAGCTGCTAAATCAGTTGGTGAAAAATAAGCTCCTTCACCATTGTTATCTACTGGTGCATCAGTAATTAATGAATTTCCCGAACCATTATGCGTTGCTTTTGTTTTTAATGATTGAAGGTATTTTATTGATGAAGTTGTCATAAACTTAGAGAGTTTTTTATCGTTTGATTTAAAAGCTTAAATTTGTAGAATTATTTAACAGAAATGAAAAAACTGCTCATATTTTCTTTATTGATGATCTTTCTTCTGGCTGATGCAAAAAGTCAAAAAAATGATCCATTCGATTATGGGCAAGAATTTTTATTTGGAGCTACAAAAGCTACAAACGGAGGCTTAATTTCTGGTGGTTTTTTTCGATATAGTGCTAAAAAAACTGATCGCTTATTTCAAACTTTTGGATTGGAAATTGCCAATATCAGACATCCGCAAGAAAGAAGAGTGCAAAGTCCTACTTTTTTCAGTTCCTCTTCTTTTTACGAAGGAAAAGAAAAATACCTTATTAGTACTCGTTTAATGTATGGCTACGACCTTCTATTGTTCAAAAAAGCGGAACAAAAAGGTGTGCAAATTAATGGAGTGCTTATCGGAGGGCCTACTTTTGGGTTAGTATCACCTTATTTCTTAAGAAGCGAGAGTGGTCTGGTTACTTATTCTCAATATTTAAATGGGGCTTCAATTATAGGTCCTGCTGGATATTTTTCAGGTGTTGATCAAATGGAAATAGTGCCTGGCGCCCATTTAAGAGCCTCCTTACTGTTTGAATTCGGATCCTTCAAAAGTAAAATAACCGGCTTTGAAGTTGGCTTTTTAGCTGAAATCTTCACTAGAGAAATTCAAATTGTTCCTTTAGGTACAAAAAATTATAACTTTTTCCCAGCAGCATTTGTAAGTGTATTGTTTGGGTCAAGAAAATAGATTAAGAATCGATTAATAAATTGATATGATAGATTTACCGGTAGTAAGCCAAGAAGAAAAAAAGAAAAATAAAAAACCTGATTGGTTAAGGGTTAAATTACCTGTTGGTAAAGAGTATGCTAATGTTCGCAAGATTGTGGACGAGAATAAATTGCATACCATCTGCGAAAGCGGTAACTGCCCAAATATGGGAGAATGCTGGGGTGCTGGAACTGCTACATTCATGATTTTAGGAAATGTGTGTACCAGAAGCTGCTCGTTTTGTGCAGTAGCAACTGGTCGTCCGCCTGAATATGACGAACAAGAACCGCAGAGAGTAGCGGAAGCCATCAAAAAAATGGGCGTTAAGCATGCTGTTATTACTTCTGTTAATAGAGATGAATTAAAAGACAGAGGTTCTGAAATCTGGTATCAGACTGTAGTAAAGACCAAAGAACTTTCTCCTGAAACAACCATAGAGACATTAATTCCTGATGTAAAGGGAAATTGGGATGCTCTTTATAGAATGATTGAAGCTGGGCAAGAAGTTGTTTCTCATAATGTAGAAACTGTTCCTAGTCTTTACAGAAGGGTGAGACCTCAAGCTAAATATCAAAGAAGTTTAGACCAGATCAAGCTAACTAAAGAATTCGGAAAGAGAACCAAAACTGGCATTATGGTAGGTTTAGGTGAAACTCAGGATGAGATGTTTGCCACTATGGATGATTTAGTTGCACATGGATGCGACATTTTAACAGTTGGTCAGTATTTACAACCAACCAAAAGACATCATGATGTGATAGAATATATACATCCTGAAATTTTTGATATGTACAGAGAAGAAGGATTGAAAAGAGGGCTGAAATATGTTGAAGCAGGGCCATTAGTTCGTTCTTCGTATCATGCAGAAAGACATGTAAACGTTCCTATTTAAGGGACAGAATTATATTTCAGAACCACAGCATATGGTGAAATCCACTTATATTGCTGTGGTTTTTGCTTTTAAAAGATTTTAATAAGCTTCACAAGAGAAGCCAACTTTGAATACCTATGCAAGATAATTATATCGTTACCCTTGAGAATCTAAAATTAAAGGATTACCGAAGCTTACTAAAATCAATGAAAAAAGCCTATGCAGGCTGGGATGATTTATGGGAGGTAGAGCATATTGAAAGTTTAATTGATAAATTTCCGGAAGGGCAACTATGTGTTTTAGTGAACGGACAAGTGGCAGGTTGTGCCTTATCTATTATAGTAGATTATTCTAAATTTGGAGATAATCATACTTATCAAGAAATCACTGGAAACGAAACATTTGATACTCATGATCCTGATGGAGATGTATTTTATGGAATAGATGTATTTGTGCACCCTGATTTTAGGGGAATGAGAGTCGGGCGTAGAATGTATGATGCGAGAAAGGATTTGGTGGAACAGCTAAACCTTAAGTCTATCATAGCAGGAGGCAGACTTCCAGGGTATTCTAAATATGCCGACAAATTCACCCCTAAGCAGTATATTCAAAAAGTAATTGCAAAGGAGGTTTATGATAAAACTTTATCATTTCAATTATCAAATGAGTTTCACGTTAAAAAAGTATTAAAAGGATATTTACCAGGAGATAAACAATCTGCTGAATTTGCAGCGCTTATCGAGTGGAATAATATTTATTATGAACCTTCTGAGGAATATGTACATATTCCTAAGACGGTTATCAGATTAGGGCTGGTACAATGGCAAATGCGTCCTACTCCATCCTTAAAAGCTATGCAAGAGCAAATTGAGTTCTTTATTGATGTGGTTAGTGGATACCAATGTGATTTCATACTATTTCCTGAATTATTCAACGCTCCTTTAATGGCAGAATTCAACCATTTGGATGAAGCTTCCGCCATAAGGGAATTAGCAAAATATACAGAGCCCTTAAAAGAAATTTTTCAAGAATACGCCATTAATTATAATGTAAATATTATTACGGGGAGTATGCCTGTTATCAACAGGGGGAAACTTTACAATAAAGGATTTTTGTGTAGAAGAGATGGGACTAGTGAAACCTATGAAAAAATCCATATGACTCCTGCAGAAGTAAGTGCTTGGGGAATGAGCGGAGGAAGAAAAATTCAAGCTTTTGATACGGATTGTGGAAAAATTGGAGTAAACATCTGCTATGATGTGGAATTCCCTGAAATGGGTAGACTTTTGGCTGATGAAGGAGTGAAAATCTTATTTGTACCCTTTTTAACGGATACCCAAAATGGATATATGCGAGTTCGATTGTGTGCACAAGCTCGTGCCATTGAAAACGAATGTTATGTTGCCATTGCGGGCAGTGTAGGAAATTTACCAAAAGTAAATAACATGGATATTCAGTTTGCACAATCCGGGGTATTTACGCCATCTGATTTTGCTTTCCCAACAAATGGGGTTAAAACGGAAGCAACGCCCAATACCGAAATGACAGTAATTGCAGATGTAGATGTTAATTTGCTAAAAGAATTGCATACTTACGGAAGCGTGCGTAATTTGAAGGATAGAAGAAAAGATTTATACACACTTAAAAAGAAATAGATCAGTGAAGGTAGAAGAGTTTGTAAGTTTAAGTTTATTTAAAAAAATAAAGACTTTGTATGTCGAAGGAGAATTTGTGACTTCCATTCGCTACTATCGCTATAAAGTCAATTTATTTTTATTGAATGATTTTTACGTAGAAGCTTTTTATCATCCCAAAACTGATCGAATTGAAAAAATTGTTCCTTTTGACAGTAATCACACAAGAAAGAAATTTTATACTGATCAAGTGAAACTGCCTCATTGGTTTGAAAAGGTATCTTAATAAAGAAGTATGGAAAACTAAATGTTAAAGTTAATATGTTTGGTGGACCACCAACCATAATGTCTGCCCCACTCGTGGTCAAAGCTATTAAGTTAAGGGAATCCCCTTAAAGAGTATTTCACTAAAGCGAAATACCTTTTGTTTTCCCTGCCTGCGGCAGGCAGGGTTTGAATCTTTTGCGGTTGAAATTTGCTAATATTGGTGCAGATTACCACCATTTTTTATTAACCACAAAAGATACAATAGAACACAGAGGAAAATAACCAAGGTTATTTTCTTAAAATTACAGTAAAAGAAAGATATGACTTTAATCTTAACTTAAAAACATTCAGTGGTACACTAATAGGTTTAAAACATGGATAGATTGAATTAAAATGATAGATTTAAGAAGTGACACTTTAACCCAACCAACTCCTGAAATGAAGGAAGCAATGATGGCTGCACCAGTTGGAGATGATGTTTTTGGTGAAGACCCTACCATAAATGCTTTAGAGCAAAAAGCGGCTGACTATTTCGGAATGGAGTCTGCAATATTTTGCCCCAGCGGCACTATGACCAACCAAATTGCAATCAGAGTGCATACTGCACCACATACTGAAGTCATTTGCGATGAAAAGTCTCACATTTATTTATATGAAGGAGGTGGAATTGCTTATAATTCTTTTGCTTCAGTTAAATTGTTGCATGGAGATAGAGGAAGAATAACTTCTGAAATGATCCAGGATAACATCAATAATCCTGATGATGTGCATGCTCCGATTTCTACTTTAGTTTCTTTAGAGAATACTATGAATAAAGGCGGTGGTTGTGTTTATGATTTCAAAGAAATTGAAAAAATCAGCGCACTCTGTAAAGAAAAAAATTTAAAACTTCATTTGGATGGCGCCAGACTATTCAATGCATTGGTTGCCACTGATGATGATCCTAAGAAATATGGAAAGCACTTTGACACCATTTCAATTTGTCTTTCTAAAGGATTAGGCTGCCCGGTTGGTTCTTTATTATTAGGGAAAAAAGAGGATATCAAAAAAGCCAGAAGAGTGCGTAAAGTATTGGGAGGAGGAATGCGTCAGGCAGGATTTTTAGCAGCAGCTGGAATTTATGCCTTAGATAATCACATAAATAGACTAACCGAAGATCATGAAAGAGCAAAAAAAATTGCCCATGCTTTAGAAGGATTAAGTTCTGTTGATTCTGTCCTTCCTGTTGAAACCAATATTGTTATTTTCAAACTTGCAAATAATACTTTATCAGTAGATTTTGTAGAGAAATTAAAGCAAAAAGGAATTTTAGCTGTCCCATTTGGTAAGCATGACGTCCGATTTGTAACCCATCTCGATTTTGATGATGATATGCTTGATAAATTGATCAAGAAATTAAAAGCTATTTAAACCTTATTTATCCGACACCATGACATTAGCAGAAAAAATTAATGACCAAATTAGAGATATAGCTGACTTTCCAAAACCCGGCATCATATTTAAAGATATCACTCCTGTTCTCGCACATCCCAAACTTGTAACTGAAATTGTAGATTGGTTCGTAGAAAAAGCCAAAAATGACAATATTGATGTAATTGTAGGAGTTGAATCAAGAGGTTTTCTTTTTGGAATGATGATAGCAGAGAAATTAGGAGTTCCCTTCGTTCCGGTAAGGAAAGAAGGAAAATTGCCTTACGAAACCATTAAATATTCTTACGATCTAGAATATGGAAATGCCACCATGGAAATCCATAAGGACGCCATAAAAGAAGGACAAAAAGTAATGATTCATGATGATTTATTGGCAACAGGCGGAACTGCCTTGGCAGCTGCGAAATTAGTCAAAGAATTAGGCGGAAAAGTTGGCAACTTTACTTTTCTGATTGAGTTAGGGTTTTTGGAAGGCAAAAAAAAGCTAGCCAAAGAAAATGAAGCGGTTTATAGTATCGTTACTTATTAATATATTTGAATTTTCATATAAAAGTAGAGATTTAAGCAATCATGGAAGAAGCACAGATAGAGAATAAAAGCGCATTGCAACAAAAAGTAAAGGACGTAATGTCCGAAGTGGCTAAAGTAGTAGTTGGACAAGAATATATGGTCAATCGTTTGCTGATTGGTTTATTCACTAACGGACACGTATTATTAGAAGGTGTTCCTGGACTTGCCAAGACTTTAACTGTAAATACATTAGCCAATGTTTTGCATTTAGATTTTCAGCGAATACAATTTACGCCTGATCTAATGCCTTCTGATTTGATTGGAACCATGATATACAATCAGAAATTAGGAAATTTTGAAGTAAAGAAAGGACCAATCTTCTCAAACTTGGTTTTGGCTGATGAAGTGAACCGATCTCCTGCAAAGGTTCAATCTGCTTTGTTGGAAGCCATGCAGGAAAAACAAGTTACCATTGGAGAAACAACTTTCCCATTGGATAGACCCTTTTTGGTTTTAGCTACACAAAACCCAGTGGATCAAGAAGGAACTTATCCATTACCAGAAGCACAGGTAGATCGTTTTATGCTGAAGGTAACCGTAAATTATCCTACAAAATCTCAGGAATTAGAAGTTATGAGAAGAATGTCGAATATGTCATTCAAAAAGGATGTGAATACTATTCTCACTAAAGAAGAAATCTTCAGTATTAGAGATCAAGTCAATCAAGTAGAGATTTCTGAATCTTTAGAGCGTTATATTATCGAATTGGTTTATGCCACTCGCTCTCCTTTAGATTATGGTTTAAAGCAAGAGGCTGAATATATACAATATGGAGTTTCACCTCGTGCCAGTATTAATTTAAACCTTGGTGCAAAAGCGGTTGCCTATATGGAAGGTAGAGATTACGTATTACCAGAAGATATAAAGGAAATAGCCTATGATGTAATGAACCACAGAATTTTGCTTAATTACGAAGCAGAAGCAGATGGGGTAACAACTAAAGATATTATAGATAAAATATTGAAACAGGTGCCTATTGGCTAAACATAAATCGTGAGACACTAACAAAAGCGTTCCGGTTGGGACGCTTTTTTATTTTAACACAAAATTAATAGTGTGTGAAATTGATAACAATTTGCTAAAGAGTCTGACAAATTCAGTTAACAATTAAACCCCACCTTTGTCGCAAAGAAATTTAAACTTATTTAAAATTTATTTACGATGAAGAAAATTAATTTATTAGCAGTGCTATTTTTAGCATTAGCATTCGGATTCACAGCTTGTGATGACGATCCAGATCCAACGAAAACTACACTAACTGATTTGAGCGTTAGTGGTTTTTCAGTAAGCGATGGCTTCTCAGATGGAGACAGAATTTACACCAATATAGGTGCAACTATCACTTTCGAAGGTGAAGGTTTTAGTCCAGAAGAGGCAGAAAATGAGGTTACTGTTGGTGGTGAAGCTGCTACAGTAACAAGCGTTTCAGACACTGAATTAGTTGTAGAAGTACCAGAATTAGCTGCATTAGGACTATATGATGTTTCAGTTACAGTAGGAGACAATACTTTTTCTGCTGCTGAAACTTTCAAAGTATTTCCTTCCAATACAGTATTCGTAGAGGCTGGAGATATTGACAATGCTACTTGGACAAGCGATAACGTATATGTTATTGACGGTTTTGTTTTTGTTGGTGGAAGTTTAACAATTGATCCTGGAACTGTGGTGATGGGAGTAACTAATCCATTTGCAAATGATAATGCTACTTCTCTTATTATTTCAAGAGGAGCAACAATTGATGCAGAAGGAACTGCGCAAGACCCAATTATCCTTACTTCTGAAAGCGATCAAGAAGCTTTAGGTGGAGACGCTAATTTAGATGGAACAGACACTAAAGGATGGGCAGGTTTAATCGTATTAGGCGAAGCAGTTATTGGTGCGGAGTCTTCTGAATTACAAATTGAAGGTATTCCTGATGGAGAAGATAGAGCATTATATGGTGGAACTAATGATGCTGATAATTCAGGTATCTTAAAATATGTATCTATTAGATTCTCTGGTGCTGAAATTGGCCCTGGTGATGAAATCCAAGGTTTAACTTTAGGTGGTGTAGGATCAGGAACTACGATTGAGTATATCGATATTTTCGCTTCTTCTGATGACGGAATTGAAATATTCGGTGGAGCTGTTAATATTAGATATATATCTGTAGCCTTTGCTGAAGATGATTCTTTCGATTTTGATACAGGATGGAATGGAATGGGTCAATTCTTATTTGGTATTCAAAGATCAGATGATGCAGATCATGGTGGTGAGTGGGATGGTGCAAAACCAGATGACAATCCAAGATATGTTAATGCCAGAATTTACAATGCTACTATATTAGGTAGAGGAAAAGATGAAGCTACTGAAGATGAATCTGAAAGTCAGGCTATATTGATGAGAGATGGAAATGCCATTTCGCTTTACAACTCAATCATTGGAGATTTCAAAAGAAGAGCTATTCAAATTGAAGATAATGGTGAAGATTTCGATTCTTATGACAAATTGATTGTTGATGGATTGAATGAAATAGGTGGTAATATTTTCTTTGAATTAGAAGGTTCTGAATTTGTTGCATCTGATCTAGCTAATAGTTTAGTAGTAGCAACCGGAAGCGATGCTCCTTGGGATGCAACTGCTGCTGAAGTGGCAGCTCATTTAGTGGCTAATGATAATATTTACTTAGAGACTGTTGCAGGAATTAACCCTGACAGAACTCAAGGTAGTAATGGACTAAGCGTTGTACCTAGTGCGGCTGAAGCTACTTCAAATATTTTCCAACCAACTGTTGATGCAGCTGCAAACGATAATGCTGTAGTTAACTACAAAGGAGCATTCGAACCAGGTCAAGCTGCTTGGATCAATGGATGGACTACCTTATCAAGATTTGGTTATTTAGCAGAATAAATAGTAATTCTTCATAATTGATTGTCTAAAAGCCCCTTAAACAGGGGCTTTTTTCATTTTACAAATTTCATTTTAAATGCTAGTTTCATTTAGAATTTTTAAAACATTCACATGTTGAATCCTGAATGAAATCTATTTATCTATACATGAATTTATTTAACTTTTACTTAACATATCGGTAATAAGCATCCAATATCTTAAGCCTACCTTTGCATCAACATTTAAAATTATTATAAAATGCTAAAGCAAGTATTCGTTTTAATTATCTTTTTAGCTTCCTTTGAAGCATTGGCACAAAAAGGCACAGTTTCTGGTACAATTATAGAAAAAGAAACTGGTGAAGAATTAATTGGGGCAAACATTGTGGTGGAAGGAACTTCAACAGGTACTATTTCTGATATCTCAGGAAATTATAACTTACAATTAGAGGAGGGTACTTACACAATTGTCTATTCATTTGTTACCTTTCAGAAACAAATAATCAGTGACATTCAAGTGAAAAGCAATCAAATCACTAAAATTGACATTGCTTTAGAAGAAGAAAAGTCGCAGCTACAAGAAGTAGTAGTTTCAGCTAAAAGAATTGATAATAATGAAATATCGTTATTAAAGTTACAGAAAAAATCTATCTCTATTCAGGACGGAATTTCTGCTCAAGAAATCAATAAAATTGGATACAGCAATTCAGCAGAATCCATGAAACAAGTGACTGGGGCATCTGTTGAAGGAGGAAAATATATCGTAATGAGAGGCTTAGGAGACAGGTATTCTGTTTCTAGTATGAATGGTGTAGTATTACCTAGTACAGACCCTTATAGAAACAGTGCTAGCCTAGACTTAATCCCATCTACCATTATTGATAACATAGTAGTAAAAAAGACTTTCAGCCCAGATTTATCAGGGAATTTTACAGGTGGATCAGTGGATATTACCACTAAATCCTTACCAGATCAGTTTTATCTAAACGCCAATGTTTCATTAAGTTATAATGATCAATCAACCTTCAATCGTAATTTCAAGGCCGATAAATTATCGGGGGCAACTGATTGGTTAGGTTATGATGATGGAACTAGAGCTTTACCTCAAATATTAGAAGACAATCCAATTATAAGAAACCCTGTACAAACAAGGCAAAGAATTGAGTTTAATCCAGAAGCTGAAACTGAAAGGATAAATGATTATAATAATACTATGAGAGCCTTAAGCAACCGGTCATTTAATGTTAATCAAAAAACTCCTGGTATTGATAGAAGATTTGTTATAAATACTGGTAACAGGTATAATCTTGGAGATCATAAATTAGGTTATAATTTAGGATTAAACTATAGCAATGGTTTTAATCATTACGATGAAAGAGAAATCACCAACTATACTGCTAGAATAAGTTCTGAGAACAGAATGCAGATTTTTCAACAAAACCGCGGAACTGAAAGTCAGGAAGAAGTTAATGTAGGTGGAATTTTTACTTTAGCTTATCAACTGCCAAAAAATCATGAATTTGGATTCAATTGGATGTTCAATAATAATGCAACCAGTTCGGTATTGGATATGTCGGGTGGGTATCCTGGAGCATTGAGTTCTGGGGAAACATTCGAAAACAGAGCTATTTCCTATATTCAGAGAGAATTAAACAATATGCAAGTCACAGGTAACCACTTATTTGGTGATCTAGGATTAAAATGGTCAGCAAACTATATTACTTCTAATCAAGATGAGCCTGATACTAGATTTATTGGAACAGATGTTTTGGATGGAAGTTATGGATTTGATAATGCTGAATACGCGTTACCTTTCCATTTCTTCAGAATTCTTGATGACACTCAAGTCAATGGAAAATTAGATTTTGAACTGCCAGTTTTTGAAGAAAGCACTATAAAATTCGGTGGTTTATTTCAAAATAAGCAACGAGATTTCACTGAAAACCGATTTCAGGCGGAAATTCAAACACAAGATTTTGAAGCCTATACCTCCCCAGAAGAAGCAAATGGAGATTTTGATTTGTTTTTTGGAGAAGACAATACTGGTATAATTGACTACAGAACAACTGGAATACCAATTTATGGAAACAGTTATGTGGATCAATCAAATGCTAACAACACCTATGAAGGAACTGAGCAGGTAATGGCAGGTTATGTTATGGGAGTCTTTCCTTTGACCGAAAAATTGAAAACTGTTGCTGGGGCTAGAATAGAAAAAACTGATTTTGAAGTTGTTTCATTAGCTGAGGAAAGAGGTGCAATTGATGAATTGAACATTTTGCCCAGTCTTAATTTTATTTATGAAGTAAATGACAATAGTAATTTAAGAACTTCATTTAGCAGAACTTTAGCTAGACCTAATATGCGAGAAATTGCACCTTTTATAGCTTTTGATTTATTAGGTGGATTTCCAGTTATAGGTAACCCTGATATTAAACAAACAGATATTACAAACTTTGATCTTAGATATGAGATTTTCCCAAAGGCAGGAGAGTTAATTGCAATCAGTGGTTTTTATAAAGATTTCACCAACCCAATAATCAAAGAATTAGATGCTACATCTGATCAACCACAGTATCAATATGTTAATACTAACAAAGGCTTTTTAGTAGGTGCTGAAATTGAATTTAGAAAAAACCTAGATTTCATAGGCCCTGCTTTCAGAGATTTCAAAATTAGTTCGAACTTATCTTATATCTATTCAAGAGTTGATTTAAGTGAGCAAGAATACAATATTAGAAGTCAGATTAATCCTGATATACAAGACTGGAGACCATTTGCTGCGCAATCACCATATTTAGCCAATTTAGTTCTATCTTACAATAATGCTGAAAGAGGTTGGGAAACTGCTTTGGCAGCCAATGTATTTGGCCCAAGATTAGCAGCGAATGGAGCAGGTGCAGCCCCTGATGTTTATGAAGTTTACAATTGGATAGGCGATAAAGAAAATGGACGAATTGAAGGAACTATACCTGTTCCAGATATAAATTTTAGAGTAAGAAAAGCAATTAATGAAAGGGTTTCAGCTGCATTTACTATCAACAATTTACTTGATTACAGCATAGTAAATTATCAGGAACATAATGGTACTTATTTTACGAATTCAGCCTTAAACCCTGGCAGAACTTTCAAAGTATCATTTAACTACAGCATTGATTAAAGTTAAGGTTGACTGATTAATATTGATAAGGCTTTCAAGTTTCCTTGAAAGCCTTTTTCAATATATGAGCAACAAAAAACCCGTAAGTTTCAAGGCTTACGGGTTTTCTTTTTAAGAATTTTTTAATCTTTATTTCTCTAATTGATAAGCCACCACTTTATTTTTAAAGAAAGTAGGCACATAAACAATCATTCTGTCAGCATCTAAGCCAATATCAGCAGTTTGAGATTCTTCGGCTTTAGTGTCTAATAACAAAGTTGCTTTATTTCCAGCTACATGATAAATCTCTCCCTGCCATCTGCTAGCGATATAAGTTTCATCATTTAACATGGTTAAACCATCTCCATCCGTTACAGAATCATTTACCATTTCGAATTTATTTTCAGCCAAATCATAGGCTCTTAAACCTTTAGCATCTAAAGTCATCAAATGATCACCTTTGCTTAACAATCCATTTATGCTTTCTACACCTTCGGCAATGGTTGACAATTCTCCATCTTCAATTTTGTGAATCAGCCCTAGTCCCATATCCGAAATATAAACTGCACTTTCTGATGTAGTGATATCATTTAAGAACTCTGCTTTTTCAGGCGTGAATTCTTTAGCAATTTCTCCTGATTCTAAATCAATAGCTACCACTTTATCAATATCGGTTACATAAAGATGGCCATCAAAAATGCCCATACCTTTTGGAGCATTTAATCCGGTAGCCCATTTTAATTCTTTAACGCTTCCATCAAGATTCAAAATTGAAATGAAGCCTTCACCATTCTTATCCAATGGCTGTCCATTAATGTTAGATACGAACAATCTGCTGCCTTCTCCATCGAATAAAACGGATTCGCAAGTTGTCATTACGGTATCTGTTTCCCATAATTTCACCAATTTAGGTTCTGCATATTTTTCTACTACCTCCTTTTCTTCTGATTCTTCCTGATTTTCTTTCTTTGCGGGCTGGCATGCAAAAATTAGCAATGCAAGACCCAAAACGAATACTGTGCTTTTCATAGTTATTTTGTGTTGGTTATTTATAAAGATACGAAACTGAAAGGAATCGCAAGTGTTTCAGTTTTTTGATGGGGTGTGTGAAATTGATTTTTGTACAAAGAATCTTTGTTTAACCACAAAAGAGATAAAAGAAAACAAAAGTGTTTTCGCTCAAGCGAAAATTCTTCTCCCATTCCGGAATTTGACTAAATAATGAGCTGAATGAGCCTAAGCATTCCATAGGTTTTAGGTGAAAACACCTAAAAGTGGGCATCGAGTTAAGGCTGCTATTTTTGTTTAGCGTCCCCTATATATTTCAAAACATGCCTTAAAGCAGCTTTTCTAATATCTTTTTCTCTCACATCAGAATGCCTATGCAAAACAAATTGAAATTTCAAGGAAGTGAAATTTTCATTGATTTTAATGATACGCAAAACGTAGCTATCATCTTTTATATACTTCTGATATTCGCTCAAAACATCAATGATATGCTTCTCAACAGCGGCCACATCAGTTGTCAATTCATTTTTCAAATCAAAATCAAAACTCACCTTTCGGATGGCTCTTTTGGTGTAATTGAAAATCTGGGAAGTAAACACCATGGAATTCGGAATATAAATCAAATCCTCATCATCATTCACTATATGCATATTCACCAAGGTAATATCGGTCACTTTTCCTTTTACTTCCCCTATTTTTATTTCATCCCCGATCATTACCTCCTCAGAAAACATGATCAACATACCATTGATCATATTGGCAATATAGTCTTTAGAAATAATGGCTATTGCTGCGGCTACTATACTTAAGGAAGTAATTAAATTGATAGGATCAATGTTAAAAAGTAGTAGAATAGCCCCGATCAGAACAAAAGTGTGCAGGATATTGGCAATATGATTAATCCCTAGGATAAAATTGTTCTTCACCCCATTTGATAATTTATGCTTTTGCTGATAATAGAAAACTACAGCCAACCTTATAAATGAAATCCAAAGATCTGCATAGAGGTATAATCTTAAAGCTTTGATATAATGTTCTGGAATTCCAAAATCAAGAATCTGATCTCTGAAATTATCAATAGTAAAAAGAGCTGCGATAAAACCAATAGCCTTAACTAAAAACCAGATTCTTTTCTTTTTCTCTAGATTGATGGTGGAGGTGATGGATTTTTTATTCATATGACAAAGTTATAACAATCTAATAAGACTTAGAGTAGGTGCTCTCAGCTACATCCCTTATTTTTGTAAAAATATTTTACAAATTAAAGATGATAGATAAGAAAAGAAACCCTTGGCACGATATCCATTACGGAAATGAGGTGCCCGAGTATGTGAATGCCGTAATTGAAATTTCTAAAGGCAGTAAGGGTAAATTTGAGTTAGACAAAGAAACAGGTTATTTAATATTAGATAGAGTACTCTTCAGTTCAGTACACTATCCAGCAAATTATGGGTTTATTCCGCAGACCTATTGTGATGATAAAGATCCTTTGGATATAATGGTGATCACTTCCATTGAATTACCGCCACTTTGCACAGTAAAGGCAAAAGTATTGGGCGTAATGAAAATGATAGATCAAGGAGAAGCCGATGATAAAATCATTGCCGTTGCAGCAAATGATATGTCTGTAAATCACATGAATGATATTAATGATTTACCTCCTCATACTTCGAAAGAAATGCAAAGATTCTTTGAGGACTATAAACAATTAGAAAATAAGAAAGTGGTGGTAGAGGATTTCTTTGATAAAAAGGAAGCCATGAATGTGATAAATGAAAGTATTAAGCTTTATGATAAAACTTTTAGAAAGTAAATTAGCATTTTATTTTCTAAAATAGATGTTAAAAAAATAGTAATAAAATATTAATTTACTGCTCAAATAAATCTGTGAGACTGTCCCCTTGAGGGGACTACAGGGGTGTTGCAAGGTTAGTAAAGAAGAATATTAATTAATCAAAAAAGGCTGTCTAAATCCATTTTAGACAGCCTTTTATGCTTTTAATAAACTATTACATTCTAGAAACTTTCCCTCCTGAACTTGTATTAGCATCGACTATTGCCGGTTTCCCACCGTAAGTAATTTTTCCTGAGGATGAAGCCTTAGCAATTAATTTTTCTTGTACATTTAGCTCAATTCTTCCTGAAGAACTTGCTGCTAAATCAGCATTTTCACAGCCAAATTCTGATGCATCAATTCTTCCAGAGCTGCTTACTTGTGCTTCAAAATTCTCTGCATTTCCATCTAAAGTAAATCTACATGAACTGCTCACTTTCGCTTCTATATTACTGGCCTCAGCAGATAGTGCAATTCTAGCAGAACTAGAGCCTCCTACTTCAATATTTGATGCTTTCACATTCAAATCCATTCTAGCCGAACTTGAACCTTTAATTTCAAAATTAGTAGCTTCAATTAAATCTTCTGAAGTCATTCTTGAAGAACTGCTAGCCTTTAGACTCTCCAATTCTTGAAAATAGACAATTACCTCTACTTCAATATTTCTAAACATTTTATTGGATTCCATTTCTATTTTCAGATTTCCATCTTTTACATCGGTAATCACATCTTCTAATTCACCAGTAGTGCTTACATCTACTTTTGGTTCATTTCCTTTTTTCAAAGTAACTCTAATGCTTTGAGAGGAGGATACAGATGTGAAATCTGATAATGATCGGGTTTCCGTTTCTTGTGATTGTACCTGACATGCAAAAAGAGCAAGAACAAATACTAGTATTATATTTTTCATGTTTTTATGGGTTAGTTTTTCAGTAAAGATGCGAGAAAAGTTAAGAGGTTGCATCTGCCTTGAAAAATATTCAGGAATATTTCTATCTGAGGTCAATACGATTAATTCAAGATTTGAAGCTTCATCTTCCATTGCTATCCTGAAAAATAACCTTGGCTATTTTCTTTTGTGTTCTCTTCACTCTTTTGTGGTTAAAAAGTAATACTTGTGAATCTGTACAGAAGTTAGCAAATTCTCCTCATGACTTGTCCCTTATTCATCGGGAAAAGAGACTAAAGACAACAAAAGGATTTTCGCTAAAGCGAAAAATTGTTAGTAAATATGTTTTACCATAATAGCCCTTTTGATGTGAGTAAGGAATTTTACATTCGAAAATATAAGGGCATAAAAAAAGCTCAGCAAATTTAATTTACTGAGCTAATTCATTACTTTATATCTTAATTTTTTCAGAACTTATTCAATACTTTGTTGACTTCAGAATCCGGATTTGCACATTTTTCTCCAGGCTGTTTTCCACAAAAACTACATGCTTCTCCATCTTTATTTAAAAATGGGCTTTGAGATGCACAAGTTCCCTTGAACTCTCCATTTTTTAAAAATATCAATCTAACTGACATTAAAATAAAAAACGCTCCTATTAATCCGATTGCTAATAAAAAAGTTGTCATATTTTTAATTTTAAGAGCATTTAAATAGCCCTGATAATCAATTCACAAATTTAACATTCTAATTTCATAACGCCTACTAAGAAAGCAAAGTTTCTTAACTTGTGCTTTTCTCAATACCATTATATTAACACTATGAAATGAGCATAAATCTAGAATCCTTAATATATCAACCGAAGGATGAATAGATTTATGGGAATTCCATGTGGCAATTTTAAAAACAATAATATACACATGAAAGAAGTCCAAAAATACCCTGACGCAAGAAGAGAAGCGAAACTGCAAGCCTTTGACAGATTGCTCACCATTATGGATCAGCTCAGAAATTTATGTCCATGGGATAAAAAGCAAACCATAGAAAGTATCCGTCATTTAACAATTGAGGAGACCTTTGAATTATCAGATGCTATTCTCGAGAATGACTTAGAAGAAATCAGGAAAGAATTGGGTGATTTAATGCTTCACATGGTTTTTTATGCTCGTATGGCAGATGAACAAAAGGCTTTTGACATGGCAGATGTTCTAAATGAGATTTGTGATAAATTGATCAACCGTCATCCCCACATTTATGCTGATGTCGCAGCCAATGATGAACAAGCAGTAAAGGAGAATTGGGAAAAAATAAAACTTAAAGAAAAAGGGAATAAATCTGTTTTGGGTGGTGTCCCAAAATCATTGCCAGCATTGATTAAATCAATTCGGATTCAAGAAAAAGCCAGAGGTGTAGGTTTTGACTGGGATAAAAAAGAGCAAGTTTGGGGAAAAGTAGAGGAAGAAATTCAAGAATTCAAAACTGAAGAAGAAGCAGGCAACAAAGAAAAGGCAACTGAAGAATTTGGAGATTTGATGTTTAGTCTGATTAATTATGCTCGATTTGCTGGAATTAACCCCGAAGAAGCCTTAGAAAAAACTAATAAGAAATTCATTAAGCGTTTTAATTATTTAGAAGAAGAGAGCAAAAAAGAAGGCAAGCAAATTTCAGAAATGACTCTTAAGGAAATGGATGTTTACTGGGAAAAGGCTAAGAAACTATGATTGAAAGCTAGCGTAAGCCTCCTATAAAATTTAGCGCGAGCTTCCTAGCTCTTGCTTAACTAAACATGTTGATACGAGGTACGAGCTGGGAAGCTCGCACCAGCTAGGGAAGCTCGCACCAGCTGAGCTGGGAAGCTCGTACAGCAGTGCCCTTGGTCTGACGGTTGCAACCGTCTGACCGATAATTTTAGGTATCACTTTTAAAAATCCATTAATACTGGTCAGACGCTAGAAATCTCGTATTAAATTTTCAGTGAATGAGATAATTCAGCATTTCAAATCTATTTTACAAAAGCGGCAGACCGAATTCCTGTCACCATTTCAATGAAAGTCTAAGGATGAGGCTTAGAAAAGTCTTAACTTAAAAACATTGTGTTCGCTAAAGCAAATCTGGTACAAAATAGAACCATCTTAAATCCATTTTCCTATATATTTGATTTTCTAAGTTATAGAAACAACCAACCCATCAAAATAATTTGTTTTATGGCAATAAACAGCTTAAAAAAACAACTTAAATTATTTTCTTATTTGCATTTTTTCATAAATTTGGATCTAAATCAAACCTAATTTTATGGAATTTGCATTTTTACAGTCACTTCAAGAGCTAATTTTACCCTTATTGGCAACAAACCTTGAAAATACAGCAGCAGCTTCAGAAATTAATCTGGAGATTTTAACTGTTAATAATTTATGGATGATGCTCTGCATAGCTTTGGTTTTTATTATGCACTTAGGCTTTGCATGTGTTGAGGCGGGCTTTACCCAATCAAAAAACACGGTAAATATATTATTCAAAAATACTTTAACTCCTGCCATAGGCTTGGTTTCTTATACTATTATTGGTTTCAATTTGATGTATCCAGCATTTGAAGACGGTCCCGGATGGTTCGATTTCAGCGGCTTTTTCTTAGATGATTTTGCTGGTTTGGATTACAATCAAAACTACACTTATTGGACAGATTTTCTATTTCAAGCCATGTTTGCCGCTACTGCAGCCACTATAGTTTCTGGAGCCGTTGCTGAAAGAATAAAGATTTCAGCTTATTTCATATTCACTATCATATTTGTAGGCTTGGTCTATCCTGCTATTGGAAGTTGGCAATGGGGCGGTGGTGCATTAGCTGCAATGGGATTCTATGATTTTGCAGGATCTACTCTGGTTCATTCCGTTGGTGGATGGGGTGCTTTAGCAGGAATAATAGTGCTAGGCCCAAGAATAGGGAAATATGTAAACGGAAAAGTCATAGATAAAGAAGGTTCGAGTGTACCGCTGGCAACTATTGGTGTGTTTCTGTTATGGTTCGGTTGGTTTGGCTTTAATGGTGGTTCCGTTCTGTCAGCAGAGCCACAAGCCACTTCCTTAGTTATCATGAATACTTCATTAGCAGCAGCAGCCGGAGCATTAGGAGGCTTCTTAATGGGTTACTTTACTTTTAAAAGGTTAGACTTGGGCATGGTGCTCAATGGAATTTTGGCAGGTTTGGTCGGAATAACAGCAGGAGCCGATTTAATGACTCCGGGTTTATCTCTTTTAATTGGATTTATAGCTGGGAACTTGGTAGTACTTTCTGCAATTGGATTGGATAAATTAAAATTGGATGATGCTGTAGGTGCTGTTTCTGTTCATTTAACTTGCGGAATTTTCGGAACTCTGGCAGTAGGGATATTTGGAGCAAAAGCTGGCTGGGATCAATTCCTAAATCAATTAATTGGAGTTGCTGTTTGTGGTGCTGCAGCATTTGGTTGTGCTCTTATCTTATTCTATCTATTGAAGAAAACCATTGGATTACGAGTATCTAAAGAACATGAAGAACAAGGTTTAGATAGCCACGAACATGGCATTAGAGGTTATACTATTACTTATGAGTAAGAATCAATTAACTTTTCCAAAGTAGTTCTAAACTTTGGAAAAGTTATTATTAAGAGCTAGCGCGAGCTTCTTTGCTCGTGCTTAAAGTCGTTTGGTACTGAGAAATCAGAAGTATACTGCTAAAACATGTGTTTCTCATCAATTATTCAGCCCCCAACAACTGTACACACAATTGATTGGGGCCTGGATAAAATTCAATAAACATAGAATCTACGGCAATATTTTCATCTATAGCAAACATTTTTAATTCTTGCAACATATCATCTGGGGTTGGCATTGCCAAAACATTTGCCTCGATGCAACCCTTAATGGAAGTTGATCTCTTAAAGGTCTTAATTTCCCAATCTTTAGGCATTTCGTAAATCATTTCATCTCCAATTGCCACACCTATAAAATTATGAACTGCTCCTGTTTTTGCATCCGCTTCACCATAATAGGCTATTGCAATTGCAGTTGCAGTGGCTTCTGATTCCACCAAATCTTTAGCCTGCATAAAAAGTGCTTGCAAACTATCAGACCCAATCTTACCTTGGTATTCTGTGCCTGCTATGTGAACTAAAACATCTTCTTGAATGGATTTTTCTACTTCTTTAAATCCTCCTAAAATCGCATAGGCAATAATTGAAACTATTATAAGTGCCGTAATGATAAGTAATGCTTTTTTCATAGCTAATTTTTATGGTTTACAGAGTGAATTTAAAGAAATTTATGGAGCTAAATACAATTTTGAGCAATGGAAGAATATGAAATCTCAAAAGAAAAAGGCACGAATTGAAAAACACGTGCCTTTTAAATCATATTTTAAGTATTTGAGGTTTACAACCCAAATGCTTCTTTTACTTTATCTACATAATCCAATTTTTCCCAAGTAAAAAGTTCAACATCTTGATTGAATATCTCACCATTACTTGCATGGAATGTCTTTTTAATTGTCTGAGGCTCCCTACCCATATGACCATAAGCAGCCGATTCGCTATACATTGGGTTTCTTAACTTCAATCTAGTTTCAATTGCATAAGGGCGCATATCGAATATTTCAGAAACTTTCTTAGCGATTTCGCCATCAGTCATATCTACATTGGCACTTCCATAAGTACTCACATAAATACCCATAGGCTCCACAACTCCAATAGCATAAGAAACTTGAACTAATATTTCATCCGCAACTCCAGCAGCTACTAAATTTTTTGCAATATGTCGAGTGGCATAAGCTGCGGATCTATCTACTTTTGATGGGTCTTTTCCTGAAAATGCTCCTCCTCCGTGAGCTCCTTTTCCTCCATAAGTATCCACAATAATTTTTCTTCCAGTTAAGCCTGCATCACCATGAGGGCCACCAATTACAAATTTACCGGTTGGGTTAATATGATATTTGATGCTATCACTAAATAACTTCTGTAGTTCAGGTTTCAACTGAGCCTTCACTCGTGGGATTAATATATTGATGATATCACTTTTGATTTTAGCCAACATTTTATTGTCATCATTATCAAAAGCATCATGTTGAGTTGAAACTACTATAGCTTCTATTCTTTGTGGTACATTATCATCTGAATATTCAATAGTTACCTGTGATTTTGAATCTGGTCTTAAATATTGAATTTCGTTATTTTCTCTTCTTAATTTAGCCAATTCCATCAAAATCTTATGAGAAAGATCTAATGCTAAAGGCATATAGTTTTCAGTTTCCTTAGTCGCATAACCAAACATCATCCCTTGGTCTCCAGCGCCTTGTTCTTCAGGATTACCTCTGTCAACACCTTGATTGATATCCTGAGATTGCTCATGAATAGTCGAAATCACACCACAAGAATTGCCGTCAAACATATATTCGCCCTTGGTATAACCGATTCTATTGATCACATCTCTGGCAACTTGCTGTACATCTACATATGAATTACTACGAACCTCACCACTTAAAACAGTTAAGCCAGTGGTTACTAATGTTTCACAAGCCACTTTCGACTGCGGATCAAAAGCCATGAAGTTATCTAATAATGCATCTGATATTTGATCGGCTACTTTATCAGGATGTCCTTCTGAAACCGATTCTGAGGTAAATAAATATGGCATAACGTTTTAATTTTTCAAGGGGCAAATTTAACAGACTATTTATAATTATTTTAATTTATTACTGATAAATGTCAGCCATTTATCAATTCATCCCGAATAGGAATATACAAGGCACTTTATGTAATTCAGGCACATTTTTTTTCCAATTCTGAATGGTGTCAGTTTTAATCATTTCATTTTCCGCATTGATGTTTTTAGCAATACATAATTTCATTTGTGGAGCACAAATCCTTAAAATATCTTCCACTAACTGATTATTACGGTAAGGTGTTTCCATAAAAATCTGTGTCTGAGCAGTTTTGAAAACAGTTTGTTCTAAATTTCGAATAGCCGTGGTTCTTTCCTTCTTATCTATTGGTAAATATCCTGAAAAAGCAAAAGACTGACCACTAAAACCTGAAGCCATTAAAGCTAAAAATATAGACGAAGGCCCAACCCAAGGCTCTACTCTAATTTCGTTTTCATGTGCATAAGCCACAGCTCTGGCACCTGGATCAGCAATCCCCGGACAACCTGCTTCTGACATTATTCCGATAGATTTTCCTTCAAAAAGAGGTTGCATTAATCCCGCTACATCAGAATCTTTTGTGTTTTTACTGAGTTCATGAAAAGTGATTTCAGGAATTGGTTTGCTGATGTTCATTGCACTTAAACATCTTCTGGCAGTTCGCACATTTTCTACCAAATAGTAATCTAGTTTATTACATAAATTGACCAGTTCAATAGGTAAAGCTTTTGATTCTGTATTTGGGGCAATTACTGTAGGAATTAAATAAAGGACTCCTTTTTTCATCAGATTAATATCTTTTAGAATGGATTTGAATCGAAATTAAGCAATTACATCCATTTTTTAAATTTGAAGATGGCCAAAGTGAAAACTGCCATTCCAATTAATAACGACCAAAAATAAGCATATCCATATTCCCATTGAAATTCAGGTACATTCTCAAAATTTATTCCATAAACTCCTGCTATGAAAGTTAAGGGAATAAAAATCACGGAGAAAATGGTCAGTGTTTTCATCACCTGATTCAGCTTATTGCTAATAACCGATTGATATAAATCTCCCAAACTGGAAATAAAATCTCTGTAGGTCTCAACAGAATCAATTGCCTGAATAGTATGATCGTAAACATCTCGGATATATAAACGTGTATGTTTACGAATCAATTTGATTTCATCACGTTCCAGCTTGCTAATTACCTCTCTAAGCGGCCATACTGACCTACGAATATGAATTAATTCCCGTTTCAGAGTATATAACAAATCAAAATCTCTTTTTTGACCTTGGAACATAATTCGTTCTTCAATCTCTTCTAAGATATCACCAAATTTCTCAAGCACAACAAAATAGTGATCAACCACCGTATCAACCAAAGTATAAAGCAAATAATCAAGCCCTTCTTTCCTTATCCTTCCTTTGCCTGCTCTTAATCTGTTTCTAACTGCTTCAAAAGTATCGCCTGTTCTTTCTTGAAAAGTAATTAGCAAATCTTTGGTTAAAACAAAGCTAACTTGCTCATTAAGTGTTTTCTTTTTCTTTTCATCAAATTGAAGCATTTTTAAGGATAGAAAAAGATAACTTTCAGTATCATCTAATTGAGGACGCTGCCCAACAGATAAAATATCTTCCATTGTTAAAGGATGAATCTGAATAGCATCGCAAATTTCTTTTACTTTTTCCGCGTGATGAATGCCTTCAATGTTTACCCAATGGAAATTCCCATCTTGAGGTAAATTTATTACCTCTTCTATTGAAATATTATTTTTTTCTTCTAGATGATTTTCATTGAAAGCAAAAAGGTCAATGTTAAAAGGAGTATCTTTCCTGAAGCCAGTATAAATTGCACTTCCTGGAGGAAGACCAGCGGTTTTGGAACTTTCTCCGAACATTCCACGAATGCCCGAATATAAATTAAGCGGCTCCTCTACAAGAAGCCGCTTAGGTATGTTGATTATTTTCTTTGTTAGTTTATCCATTCATGGAAATCAAAAACTCATCATTATCCACAGTGCCTTTCATTTTGGTTAATAAAAGTTCCATTGCTTCACCTGAGTTCATGTCTGCCATGAATTTACGTAATATCCAAACTCTTTGCAATTCTTCTTTGCTCATCAACAAGTCTTCTCTTCTTGTACCAGAAGCTGGAACATCAATTGCAGGGAATATTCGCTTATTCGCTAATTTCCTATCCAATACTAACTCCATATTACCTGTTCCTTTGAATTCTTCAAAGATCACCTCATCCATTTTTGAACCCGTTTCAATTAAAGCAGTGGCTAAAATAGTTAATGAACCACCATTTTCTAAATTACGAGCCGCTCCAAAGAATCTCTTCGGCTTATGTAATGCATTTGCATCCACACCACCTGATAATATTTTACCAGAAGACGGGATAACTGTATTGTATGCTCGAGCCAAACGCGTGATAGAATCCAATAGAATCACTACATCGTGACCACATTCCACCATTCTTTTGGCTTTTTCCAACACCATGCTTGCCACTTTCACATGACGGTCTGCCTGCTCATCAAAAGTAGAACTGATTACTTCTGCTTTTACTGAACGAGCCATATCTGTTACCTCTTCAGGACGTTCATCAATTAATAAAATTAATAAATAAGCTTCAGGATGGTTTTCAGCCATGGCATTTGCCACTTCTTTCAATAGCTCTGTTTTACCTGTTTTAGGCTGAGCTACGATCATTCCTCTTTGGCCTTTACCAATTGGAGCAAAAAGATCTAGAATACGAGTGGAATATTTATTAGGCTTGGTGCTTAGGTTGAATTTTTCTTCAGGAAAAAGAGGCGTTAAGTATTCAAAAGGAACTCTATCTCTGATTTCCTCAGTAGTTTTTCCGTTTACGGAAGAAACTCTTAATAAAGCGAAGTATTTTTCACCTTCTTTTGGTGGTCTGATTTGGCCTTTTACAGTATCTCCAGTCTTTAAACCAAATAATTTGATTTGAGATGGAGAAACATAAATATCGTCAGGACTTGCTAAGTAATTGTAGTCAGAAGAACGCAAGAAACCGTAGCCGTCTTGCATCATTTCTAGTACACCTTCATTTTCTATGATACCATCAAAATCTTTAATATCTGCCTTTTTCGAACGGTTATCGTTTCTTTCGGCTCTTTCTGGTCTTGGCAGTCTTTCAGCTTTATCGTTTGGACGCTCAGCTCTTTCTGGCCTAGGTCTTTTATCTTTTGGAGCTGGACGATCTTTGCGATCTTGCTTCTCCTCTGTTTCGGCTTGAGGCTTATTAGCAGATTCTTCAGCTTTTTTCTCAGGTCTACTTTCAGTTCTTTCCTCCCTTTTCGGAGTTTTAGCTTCAACTTTTTCTTCTCTTTTTTCGGGAGCTTTAGCTCTTGGAGCTTGTTCTCTTTTTGGAGCCGGTGCTGATTTAGGAGTAGATTTTTCTTCTTCCTTTTTTGGCAAATCACTTTCAGGTAAAAGCGCTTGTTGATCCAAGATCTTGTAAATCAGTTCTTTCTTTGGCAATTTCTTGTACTGAGATACTCCCAGTTTTTCTGCTATTTCTTTAAGTTCAGAAAGTAGCTTTAAGTTTAATTCTTCAATGTTATACATAAAGGGACTTTTACTTGTTCAGGATTTGAGACCCTGATTCTGTTGGTATGATAAATTTGATGTTATGTTTTTGGATTTTTTTTGAATGAGACATTTGAACTCTGCCTCCTTTCTTTTAAGATACTACAATGATATGCTAAGCATTTTTAATTGTCAAGCAATTTAAGAAATATAAAATAGAAATTGGCATTTAAGCTTGCATTATGTTTACAATACCGCTAAAAATAGCTTATTTTGCCAAAAATTCTGAGAAATGTTACAAGTTGCAAATTTGCGTGAAGATAAAGCCAAAGCAGTCAAAGGCTTATTAAAAAGAAATATTGAAAATGCTGAATCTCTAATCGATGGCGTAATTGCTTTAGATGATAGAAGAAAAGCATTACAAACTGAACTAGATTCTTTATTGGCGGAGTCTAATCAAATTTCCAAAAGCATTGGCATTTTGATGAAAGAAGGAAAGAAAGCTGAAGCGGAAGAAGTAAAAGCCAAAACTGCTGAACTCAAGCAACGCAGTAAAATTTTGCAAGAAGAATCTCAAGAGATTGAAAAAGAATTGACCGATAGTCTTTATCAAATCCCAAATGTTCCGCATGAAGATGTGAAAAAAGGGAAAGGTGAAGATGATAATGAAATCATTTCAGAGCATGGCGAAAAACCAGATTTGTATGCAGGTAAAAAACCTCATTGGGATTTGATAAAAGAATATGACATCATTGATTTTGATTTAGGAATTAAAATTACAGGTGCAGGTTTTCCAGTTTACAAAGGCAAAGGAGCAAGAATGCAACGTGCTTTATTAAATTTCTTTTTGGATGAAGCCGGTAAGCAAGGCTTTAAAGAAATTCAGCCCCCAGTTTTAGTTAATGAAGCATCTGGCATAGGAACCGGACAGCTACCCGACAAAGAAGGTCAAATGTATCATATTGAAGATACTGATTTATATTTGATTCCTACGGCAGAGGTGCCCATCACCAATTTGTTAAGGGATGAAATTATAAATGAGGAAGATTTACCTATTAAATTGACTGCCTATACGCCTTGTTTCCGTAAAGAAGCAGGTTCTTGGGGAGCACATGTTAGAGGATTGAATCGATTACATCAATTTGATAAAGTGGAAATCGTTCAGGTTCAACATCCTGATAAATCTTATCAGGCATTGGAGGAAATGAGCAGTTATATTCAAAGCTTATTGACTAAATTAGAATTGCCTTATAGAGTTTTAAGACTATGCGGTGGTGATTTAGGTTTTACTTCTGCCTTAACTTATGATATGGAAGTTTGGTCTGCGGCACAAGAAAAATGGCTGGAAGTTAGCTCTGTTTCCAATTTTGAAACTTACCAATCCAATCGTTTGAAGTTGCGCTACAAAGATGCTGATAAGAAAAAGCAATTATTGCATACTTTAAATGGTAGTGCATTAGCTTTCCCAAGAATCTTAGCAGCTATTTTGGAAAATAATCAAACTGAAAAAGGGATTAAAGTGCCAAAAGTGCTGCAATCTTATACTGGATTTGAGTGGATTGATTAAGAGTATTGACTTTCAATTCTAATTCTTTTAGATTTATCTAGCTTGTTGGTATAGTACCTACTAGGATTCATGTTAAATAATTTAAGTGAACCTTACAAAGTAGGAATAATCTGAAAATTTAAAGTTGATCGGTTATCTGTGCGATAACAGTTTTCTCTACGTCTTTTTTAGAAAGAAAATAACCTTCTAATTCCAATTGACTGAAATTATGAGTAGTCAATAAACCTTTTATAATGATTTTTAAATAATGATGATTGGGTGGGTTAGTCTCGCTAAATAAATGATTCTCACTGATAAAAGTAAAGATGGGAGCATCATCTTTTTTCCTAAACGCAACAAATTACCAATTACCATGGCAGCTATTTTCTCTATCTACTAAGGATTTTTCTTTTTGAGCTCCATCAATTGTTAGCAAGTAATCAAATACAAAATCCCTAATGTTTTAGCACTTTCATTTCTCTCGAGTTTAATGAAACAAACGCCTCCTCATTTCCAAAATCCTGCGCTTTTAGCAACATATAATTCATGAGGAATTTTGATGCGTTCTTGATCTATTGATGGGCTTTGATCTATACATCCTTGAGAAGCACTGGTTGCCCTTTCAAGTTTCCCACCTTGGATGTAACTTATAAATCTCTTAAATGAGATACTGGAACTGTAGCTAGCGTACCAAATATATTCATCTTGTCTTATCTACAAAAAGCATTGTCTTCTATTTATCCTAACATCCAAAAGAGCAGCATAACCAATAACATAGAACTTATAGATAACAATACTGTACCTAAGCTATAATTTTTCAACGCTTGTTTTACGCTCATGCCACTAAACTCTTTTACAACCCAAAAGTATGAGTCATTACTGTGGCTCACCATCATGGCACCTGAACCTATGGCTAAAACCAAAAGGGAAGTGCCCATTACGGTATCCAAAGAAGAGCCAATGATCAATGGCGCTACAATAGCACTTACAATTATCATGGCCGAAGTACTAGAGCCTTGAGCAGTTTTAATGAAAAATGCCATCAGGTAGGCTATAATTAATATCATATAGGGTTCTTGCGTTTGAATATTAATACTGTCAATCAGTAAATCAGAAAACGCACTTTCTTTAATGACTTGCCCATAAGAACCTCCTAGACCTGTAATCACCAAAATAGGACCTGCTTGCAAAATGGCTCTTTTGATTAAATCCGTTTTCAATTCACTTGATTTCCTTTTCAATAAGAATAATCCTACTAAAACCCCTATGACTAAGGCAATAATGGGATTCCCTATAATTTCTAATACATTTAAAGCCACATTATCTGAATCGAGTATGCCTAAAATACTACCATTGGCAATTAGAAAAATAGGCAAAATTAAAGGCAAAATTATTTTAGATGGCAGCTTAGAAGTATTACTTTCATCTTTCTCACTTTCTAATTTAATATCTTCACTTAGTGTTTTTCGAGATATAAACCGAGCATAAAGACTAAGGATCAATACCAAAAAAAAGCTGATTACAATTCCCAATAAAAATACTAACCCAAGTTGATCAGCTACTCCAAAGTTTCCGATTACCGCCAAGGGACCCGGGGTGGGAGGAATTAAATTATGGGCTATATACAAAGAGGAGGCAATGGTAACTGATGTAGAAATTCTGCTTACTTTGGCTTGAATTGCCAAGGTTTTACTAAAATCTGAAAGGATAATATAGGCTACATCACAAAAAACAGGAATACCAATTAAACCACCCAAGGAGCCTAAAAGTAAAAAAGGCTTTTTTAATCCAAAGGCACGAATAAATAAATTGGATAAATATTTTATCGACTGCAGTTCCTCTAAAATTACAGCTAATACACAGCCCAAGAGAATCAGTATTCCGATATTGGCCAACATATTTCCAAAACCTAAGCTGATTACTTCAACCGATTGAATTACTTGAAAATCTAAGCCAATTGCTGTTAAAAGTGCAACAGAAAAAAGCACGATGGCAGGATGAAGTTTAAAACGTGCTGTTCCAAGGATAATCAGAATGATGGATAGCACAATCCAGAAAATAATGGTGTAAACGTTTCCCATGTTTCTTAAATTGAATAGTGCCTATTAGGCAATTATCTGAGGCTCATTTGTATCTGCTTGAAAATAAGAATCAAATGATAACACCTTGTATAAGTTAATTTTAGATTTCATTTTGATGAATATAAAGAATAAATTTCAATTCCTATGAAGATTTTAATAGCCCCTGATAAGTTTAAGCATAGTTTAACTGCTCAAGAAGTTTGTAAAATAATTGAGAGTGGTCTTAAAGAACAATCGGAAAGTTTGAAAATTGAATGTTTGCCAATGGCAGATGGAGGAGAAGGAACATCTGAAATTTTAGCATTACAAGCTAATGCAAAACCTGTTATTGCTATAGTGCATGACCCGCTAATGCGAAATATAGAAGCTCAATATTTCATAAAAGAAAAAACTGCGTTTATTGAAATGGCTGCTGCTTCTGGATTGCAGTTATTAAAAACAGAAGAGCAAAATGTATTGAAAACCACTTCTTTTGGAACAGGCGAATTAATCAAAGACGCTATAAATAAAGGATGTAATGAGATCATTTTATGTATAGGCGGTAGTGCCACAAGTGATGGTGGCACGGGAATGGCATCCGCTTTAGGTTTTCAATTTTTAAATAATGAAGGAGAAAAATTCCTCACCTCTGCCGAAAATCTACAAGAAATCAAATCAATTGGATTACCAAAAGATGACTTCATGAAGGATATCAAAGTCTCTGTTTTAACAGATGTAAATAATCCTCTTACAGGAAATAATGGTGCAACCTATCAATATGCTATTCAAAAAGGCGCTTTAGAAAAGGATTTAGATTTTTTGGATAAAGGAATGCAGCATCTTCAGAATTTAATATTTCAGCAATATGATTTCAACATTGACCAACACCCTGGGGCAGGAGCATCTGGAGGAATGGGAGGAGGCTCTACTTTCTTTTTAAATGCTAAGCTTCATTCAGGCATTCAGTTTATTGCTGATACTCTAAAATTAGATGAAAAAGTAAAGCATGCAGACCTTGTGATTTCTGGTGAAGGAAAACTGGATGCACAATCCTTTCAAGGAAAGGTGGTTTCTGGAGTCTTAAATGCATGTCAAAAATATAGTAAACCCCTATTTTTGGTAGTTGGAAATAATGCCATGAAAGTTGAAATGCCTAATGAGATAAAAGCAGTGTTCAGTTTGACAGATTTAGCTAAAAGCCAAGAGGAGGCTATAAGAAACCCAAAAAAATGGCTACAAAAAGCCACTTCACAACTCTTAGTAGAAATTGAAAAGAGTTAAGATAATATACTTTGAATATCTTCTTTACTTAAGCTCTTCATAAAGCTTTCTTCTGTACTGATTAAATCACGAGCTAACGTGAGCTTTTTCTCCTGAAGTGCTAATATTTTCTCTTCCACTGTGTTTTTGGAGATAAATTTATAGGTGAAAACTTGTTGTTTTTGCCCAATTCTATGAGCTCTATCCACCGCTTGCTGTTCAATGGCAGGATTCCACCAAGGGTCCAGTAAAAACACATAATCTGCAGCGGTGAGGTTCAAGCCCAAACCACCTGCCTTTAAAGAGATCAAGAAAACAGATATTTCTTCATTCTCCTGAAACAACTTCACTTGCTTTTGACGATCCTTGGTAGTACCATCTAAATAGGCATATTTGATATGACTTCGCTCCATAAACTCTTTAAACAGGCTCAAATGTTTTACAAATTGACTGAATATCAATACCTTATGCCCTTCTGAAATAACTGAAGTTAACATGTGGGTAATATCTTCCATTTTCCCTGAGTCACCTTGATATTCGGGATCTACCATTTTTGGATGATTGGCAATCTGACGCAGTTGAGTTAAGCCTTGTAATAAAATCATCTGAGAGCTGCGAATTCCCTTTTTCTCAATTTCATCCAAAATCATATCGCGGAAGTAGTTTTTCACTTCCTCATATTTTTCTTCCTGCATGGTAGTCATACCAGAATAGTGGACATTTTCAATTTTATCAGGGAGTTCCGTAGCCACTTGTGATTTATGTCTGCGTAGAATAAATGGCTTAATTAGAGTCGCCAATTTTTGAGATTTTTGCTCATCCCGCTTTTTCTCAATTGGCGTTACAAACTCATCTTTAAAGAATTTTTTATTGCCCAAAAGCCCAGGGTTTACAAATGACATTTGCGACCATAAATCCATTGTACTATTCTCTACTGGCGTACCCGTCAGGACAAGTTTTCTTCTGGATTTTAATTTTTTAACCGCTTTGGCAATATGCGAATCAGGATTTTTAATGGCTTGCGATTCATCTAAAATAATATAATTGAATAAGTACTCTGAAAGGATTTCTATATCCAAACGTGTGATACCATAAGATGTCAAAATCAAATCATAATCTTCAAACTGCTTGCTATCTTTGATTCTGTTAGTTCCCGTATAAACAAATATTTTTAGTTCAGGTGTAAATTTTCCCGCTTCTGACTGCCAGTTATATACCAATGAGGTTGGCATTATTAATAAACTAGCTGCTGTTCTACCACTTTCCTTCTCTGATTGAAGCATGGCTAAAGTCTGAACAGTTTTACCCAAACCCATATCATCTGCCAAGCAACCTCCAAAATTATATTGATTCAAGAACTGCAGCCAATTGAACCCCTCTTTTTGGTAAGGTCTTAACTCACCAGAAAAATCTGCAGGCATTGGATGATCATCTATCTGCGTAAAGTCTTTAAGTTTTGCTAGTTTTCTATCCATTTGCACCTTTGCCAGATTACTTTTCTCCATTTCACTGACTAATGACAAATGATGCTTTCGCATTTTCATGGCATCATCATTGCCATTTTCCATGAAGCTGAAGAGCTGAGAGTAATCTTCGAACCAATGTGATGGAATTACTGCCGTTTGGTTATTAGGCAATTGAAATTCCGTTTGATTATTCAAGATATGCTTTCTAAGCTCTTTAAAAGGAATTTCATAGTCTCCGAACATCACAACTGCATTGATGTCAAACCAATCAATTCCCTCTGATATATCAATTTCAATAGATGATTTCCCGACAAAATATTTCTTATTGTCATACAATCTCCCTTGCTGGATTTCTACTCCATTTTCCGACAACCAATCCACATTCTTCGAAATCCAGCTAAAAGCAACAGCTTTTGGAAGGGTGGCTTTACCTTTCATTATGTTCAAGCCTCTTTCCACCATGGCATCTCTAAGGCTTTTTTCTTTTAAGATATTTCTGACCAAGCGCTTAAAAACAAATTGACCATCCTCTTTCTCCACTTTTACTGAAACGCCCTCTCCTTTACCTAATGGAAAAGTATGTTCCCCATATTGAAATTTTAATTCCAATAATAAGTTGCCATCAGATTCTGGTTTCGATTCTTCTTCTTCAAAAAGTCCAATATTCTGCCCTTTGGCAACAGCTAGTTCTGAAATTCCCAATTTGGGAAAAGGCTCTTCTCGAAAAGTTTTGATCTTGAACCCTCTGGCGAAAACATCAAAAGAGGCGATCAAGGGAGCAACAAATTTTTTGAAATAGGTTTCTTCTACTTTTTCAGGAATTGCTATGAATTTTTTACTGAGGAATGGTTTTATTTTTTTTCCATCAGGGTCTTTTTCGAAAGAATATAGCTTTTGGTCAACTACGAGCCAAGCCGGTTCATTGCAGATTAGGTAAGCTCCTTTATATTGAAATTCTAATTTCTCTCCCTTATGTTTAATAGTGGGGAAGTAATGGGTATTATCCTCATTCTTTACAAAATGAAAAAGGATAGTAGCTTTTTCATCCATTATTTCGATTTGACGCCAGGCAGGTTCTCCATCATTGCCCATTTCAAAAAGCATTTTGCCTTTTATTCGGCTTAAGATTTCAGAACGCCTTTTTTCCATGTAGCGCTCTATTTCACTCTTCACTAATTCATTCCCACCTTCTAGGTTATAAAACTTATCGAAGAATTCGGCAGGCTTCATTTTCTTTTTGGCAAACTTCCTCACCACCACATCTTGCTGCATTTCATCCATTAACTCAATTAGCTCATAATCAACATTATCAAGTCCTTTTTCAAATTCCATTGCATTTTTTGCAGAAATATTTTGATGAGAAAATGTTAGTTCACCTCTGCTGTTTATTTGCACTACAAAAGATTCGAAAGTGTATCCCAAGTATTCATGTTCAAACAGTGAATATATCAGTTGAAATGGTTGAGTGGTGTATACCTTCATAGAAAAAACTTATCGATCAAACAGTTTATGTCAGTTTTTTAGAAAAATCAGAATTGAAATTTAATGAATTAGGATGGAACTCGTATTGTTTTTTTGAATATTTTACTACAATCGCTGAATTTCAACAGATTTCGCAGCAACTTGTGCTGGTTTGAAAGAGGCCAAAATAGTGATAATGATAATTGTCAACATAGTAAAAATAAAATCTGAAGCAATCATTTTTACAGGATAAGCCTCTTGAACAGCTGAAGCCATATTCATAGAAATCAAGCCATATTCCTGTTGCAAAAAGCAAATGATAAACCCAACTAGCCCGCCAGTCAATGCTCCTGAAAAGGAAATAATAGCCCCTTCTTTTAAGAAAATATTTCGAATGGTTTTTACTGGTGTTCCCATTGCATATAAAATACTTATGTCTCTTTTCTTATCTAAAGCCAGCATGGTTAAAGCAAAAAAGATATTGAAAGAAGCTACAGCTAAAATAAAACTGAAGGTGAGGTAAATAAATAATTTTTCGATTCTGATAGCTTTAAGCAATGAAGCATGTTGTTCATCAGAGTTTAAAACTTCAAATTTATCTCCTAAATCTTGCTGCAAGGCTTTCTGTATTTTATCAACGGAGATTCCATCAGCCAAATTAATTTCTATGGAAGTGCATTGATTTTCCTTCCCTACTAATTTTCGAGCAAATCGTATGGGAACAAAAATATATTTTTCATCATATTGCTTTTCAATTGCAAAAACTCCAGCAGGCATCAAAATTCCAGAATTGTACATACTGGAAGGATTTGTTCTTCCTGGACTAATATTTTTTGGATAATAAAATTGTAAAGCCAAAAAGTCATTCCGTGAGTTGATGGACAAATCATATCTAATGCCTTGCCCTACCACTGCAAAATTTTGTTCCTTCTCCGTCAGCTTTAGTTGCCCTTCCGTGATGTGGTTTTTCAATTCACTGTTCTCTACAAACTCTGGGCTAACACCTTTCATACGCACAACAGATTCTCCATCGTTATAGCGTACCAAAACATTGTCCTCAACTACTTGAACTATGGTTGCTAAACCTTCTCTTTGTTCAATTTTATTCTGGAGGTCTTCATCATATTCAAAGAACTTCCCTTCTTTTAAACTGATTTTAATATCCGCATCAAAAGAACTATACAAAGAACGAATTAAGTCTTCAAGCCCATTGAAAACAGAAAGCACAATGACCAATGCAGCCGTTCCAATTGCAACACCTACCATGGCAATTATGGAAAGTACATTAATGAATCCTTTTTTCTTTTTGGAGAGAAAATATCTTCTTGCTATGAAAAATGATAGGTTCTTCAATATTCTATTGCTGAGATTTTAATCCTTGTTTTCTTCATCATCACCATCCTCTTCTTCAGGCGGGATGTCGAGTTTTGACAGAATATCATCAATTCGATTAGCTCTTTCTACAGTATCATCTATAAAGAATGCTATTTCAGGAACAATTCTAACTTGTTTCCCTATTCTATTTCCCAAATGCTTTCTGATTTCACTTTTTCTTTCCTGAATCATTTCCAGCGTTTCATTGGGGTTTTCTGATAACATTAAGCTTAAATATATTTTGGCATAACTTAAATCTGGCGAAACCTCCACATCCGTGATAGTAATAAACGCCTTGCCAAAGGCATTAGCCATTTGCTTTTGGAATATTTCGCTTAAATCTTTCTGTAATAAACTGGAATATTTTTTCTGTCTTGAACCTGCAGCCATATAATTATCTAATTTCTTTACAAATATGCACGATATTTTATACAATTTGTGCTTTATCGCCTAATTTAGCAATTGAATTTTAAACAAAACCAAATACTATTGTTAGGTTTTTTCCGAATAAACGATCCTTATCGCATACTTATACTTTTTTTGGCAGTATTCTTATTGCGACTACCCTATTTAATTGGGTCAGAGCCACTGGTATACGAAACCAACTGGCTTTTAATTGGAGAAGCCCTTAATTCAGGCAAAGGTTTGTATAAGGATTTGGTTAGCCCAATTGCACCTCTTTCCGCATGGGTTTATATGGTAGTTGAATATATCTTTGGCAAGTCTATTTTAGCTTTACAAATCTTATCTATTTTAATAGTTACCTACCAGTTTTCCTTATTCAACAATATTATGTTGAGAAATAAGGCTTACCATGAAAATTCATATATCCCAGCACTGATATATGCCTTGATGATGTTTACTTTTTATGATTTTTTCACTTTTTCGCCTGCACTCATCAGTCTCACTTTTATCCTTTTGGTACTAGATAATATCTATTTAAGGATTGAAAATAAATTAAATGATGTAACTATTCTGAAAACTGGTCTGTTCATGGGAATTGCCGTTTTATTTTACCTACCAAGCATTATTTTCTTTGTAGCTACCATTTTATCATTTGCAATGCTCACAAGCTTAGTGCTTAGAAGGTATTTACTTTTTCTTTATGGCTTTATATTTCCATTTGGAATAGTATTTATTTACTTTTTCTGGCAAGGCAGTTTAGAAAATCTGATAACACAATGGATAGAATTTAATTTTCTGGGGCAAATAAACCCCATCGTTAATTATAAATCAATTTTAATCATACTTATATTACCCGTTTTCATATTTCTTATTTCATTATACAAGACATTTACAGCAGGCAGATTCACGAATTATCAAGTACGCGTTCAGCAAGTTATGTTCATTATGTTTCTCGCTGCTTTTGGCTCTTGGTGGATTTCTGAAGAAAAAGCACCAAATGAATTACTGCTTTTTGTACCTTCTTTTGCATTTTTTATCACCCACTTCATTTTACAATTCAATAAAAAAAATAGAGCCGAAATATTCACTTTAGTTTTCAGTATTTTATTGATTGGAATAGGATATAGTTTATTTTACCAAAATACTCCACTTCATGAATTTGGTGATTTTAACAAGCTAAAAACTTCAAATTCAATCTATCATCAACAATTAAAAAATAAAAAAGCCATGATTTTGGGTGCAAATCCTGCTGTATATATGGAGGCAAAATTAATGGCTACCAAATTTTATCACCCAGAATTGAGTAACAGAATTTTGAATGAAATGAGTGAAAAAGAAAGGATAATTGAATTCTATGATGATATTCAAAACCATCAACCTGACATCATAATTGACTTAGATGGCCATTTTATAAATACTTTTAGCAAGCTTCCTTTACTTGAGTTAAAATATAAGCGGATGAATGAAAATAGCTTTCTTTTATCCCAAGAGTAAATTAAATATCTCCACTAAAATAAAATTTTGGCTGGGTGATTTAAAACTTTAGAAAAACAGTTGTTGCAACAAATATTATCATACGAATGCACTTTCTGTATTGTTTTATAATAGTATTTTATTGATATTTGAGATCATTTATGGGGGAGCTTTTACTATATATAGGAATAATATCAGTATCTACTTGGGCGGTATGGAAAGGAGGGAGTCTCCTTGAAGAATCCTCTGAAAAATTATCAGACTTTTATCGTCTTCCTCCTCTAATTCAAGGTACTATAATTACAGCCGTGGGCTCCAGTTTTCCTGAATTGGCAGCAACCGTTTTATCAACTTTGCTTCATGGTAAATTTGATTTAGGTGTATCAGCAATCGTTGGTTCAGCCATTTTCAATATACTAGTAATTCCAGGGATCTCTGCTGTTTTAGTAAAGAGAATGCCAGCTGATTTAAGCTTAATATACAAAGACACTCAATATTACATCATATCAATTTTCGTACTCTTTATTTCATTCGCTTTAGCCTATATTTATTATCCTATTGCGGTAACTCCCGGAAATATGGAAGGCACAATGACGAGATGGATTGCAATTATTCCAATTGTTTTTTATGGGCTTTATCTTTTCATCCAGGGGATGGAAACTCGTGACTATAGAAGAGATCATGGAAAAAGAGCCGTGCTAGGAGTAGATAAGGAAAGTGTTAATATAAGAAAGGATTGGATAAAACTTATCATTAGTCTAGTTCTAATAGTTGCTAGTGTGGAAGGATTGGTAAGTGGCGCAATCTTCTTAGGCGAGTTTTTCAATACTCCTGATTTCATTTGGGGTATTACTATAGTGGCAGGTGCCACTAGTATTCCGGATGCAGTTGTGAGTATAAAAATTGCAAGAAAATTTAAAGGATCAATTAGCTTAGGAAATGTTATCGGGAGCAATATTTTTGATTTATTAGTGGCCGTTCCTATTGGTGTTTTAATAGCTGGTTCTGCTGTAGTTAACTTTACTGTTGCAGCACCTTTAATGCTGTTTTTAGGAATTATAACGATTATTATGTTTGTGTTTTTAAGAACCAACTTAGCTCTCGTCAAATGGGAAGGAATAGTTCTTTTAGTGCTATACGTGCTATTTGTGGGTTGGATGATATTAGAAACTTTGGGTATTACTTCGATAGTAATCAAATAAAAAAAGCCTGTTCATCTCATGATAAACAGGCTTTAAGATACCTTAAATTTCTAAAAACTATTTTTTGTCTAACTCAGCAAAATATTGATGAAATAAAGCGACAGTTTCAATTCCCTTTAAATAATTTTCTACACCAAAACTTTCATTAGGCGAATGAATGGCATCAGAATTCAGTCCAAATCCCATCAAAATACTATCTAGGCCCAAGATATCTTTAAATAAGGATACAATTGGTATACTTCCACCTTCTCTTGTAGGAATTGGCTTTTTGCCCCATACTTTTTCGAATGCCCTTTCCGCTGCCTTATAAGAATCGGTATCTGTTGGCGTAACATATGGCATACCACCATGATGAGGTTTAACTTTAACTTTTACGCTTTTAGGAGCTATGCTTTCAAGATGCGCTTTAAAAAGTTTAGTTATTTCATGATGATTTTGATTTGGAACCAATCGCATTGAGATTTTTGCACTGGCTTTGGACGGCAACACCGTTTTAGCTCCTTCTCCTATGTATCCACCCCAAATTCCATTTACATCTAATGTAGGTCGAATACCCATTCTCTCTAGTGTGTTATAGGAAGCTTCTCCTTCAACATCATCTATTGCTAAATCCTTTTTATAATCATCTAAGTTGAAAGGTGCTTTATTCATTTCATCCCTTTCTGCTTGAGTAAGTTCCAATACTTGATCATAAAAACCAGGTACAGTTATTTTTCTGTTTTCATCTTGAAGTGAAGCAATCATTCTAGCCAACACATTTATTGGGTTAGCAACTGCGCCTCCATAAACACCAGAATGTAAATCTCTATTTGGACCCGTCACTTCAATTTCAAGATAACTTATCCCTTTTAAACTTACTGCCATTGACGGATGCTCGTTTGCAATCATAGAAGTATCAGAAATTACAATTACATCAGACTTTAATTTTTCCTTATTTTCTGCAATAAAAATTTCCAGGTTTTCTGAACCCACTTCCTCTTCGCCTTCGATCATGAATTTCACATTACAAGGAACACCTCCATTTTGCATCATCATTTCAAAGGCTTTAATATGAATATACATCTGACCTTTGTCATCAGCAGCGCCTCGAGCCACAATTTTTCCGTTTTTTATTACAGGATTAAATGGCTCTGATTCCCATAATTCATAAGGATCAGCTGGTTGCACATCATAGTGACCATATACCAAAACAGTTGGCAATGAGGGGTCAATTAATTTCTCAGCGTAAACAATGGGATGCCCCTTAGTTTGGCAAACTTCAGCATTGTCTGCTCCTGCAGCATCAAACTTCTCTTTTACAAATTGAGCTGCTTTTTGGACATCCTCTTGAAATTTTGGATCAGCGCTTACGCTGGGTATCCTAAGCAATTCAAAAAGTTCATCCAAAAATCTCTGTTTGTTTTCACTTAAATATTGTCCTGTTTGTTCTTTAGTTATCATTGATAGTAATTTATAAAATTTAATCTATTGATTTAAAATCCATCATCATCATCTTCTGTTGCTGTATCTTCTTCTTGTGGAATAGGAACATTATTAGCTGGAGCAGGGGCAGCACTTGCCTCTGTTGCCATCTCTAAATAATAAGGTGCATCTATATCAAAATATTTTCTTCGGTATTCTTCAACAAAATTTGTCACTTCTAATTTATCCCCAGTCAGAAATACAAAATCTCCAAATTTAGCTTTTTCTGCTTTTGACTTACGATCAATCAAGTCATTTGCCATCTCATTTGAAGAAAAGAAGATTAATCGATCTTCCTCATAATGGAAGAAATACCAACAAGATGGCGAAACTTGTAAGAAAATTTTAATTGCAGTCCCCATTTCCAATCGTTTAATCTCGACAAAACCATCCAAATTAGCGTTAATGTCCACATTCCCAGTATTTGATAAACCAATTTTTCCAACATTATACCATGATTGTTGATCGGAAGACCACTTCAGGTCTAAATTATTCAATACTAGTGTTTTGGTAAGACTGGATGATAATGAATGTAAAGGAATATAATCGTTAAAAATGTATTCTTCATATCTTTTTGCAGCACTGTTCCCAGCTAGTTCTGCTAATTTAGGCAATAAGCGATCCAAGTCTTTAGTGGCTTCGGGTAGTCCTAATCGCTGAATAACTTCAATCATATCATTGCCAATAATTGGAGTGAAAGCATTTGGCAAATCAAACTCAGTCGTCATCATTACATTAAAGACAAATTCTTGTGTTAATAAATCACCTGAACCAGAACCTGCACTCTGAAATTTTGCCTCATCTCTGCTATCCATAAATTTGAAAGGCCCTTCAAAATTAATATTTTGTTCCTCTTCATTATAAGCAAAATATTTACCTGAAAATGATGTCCCACTTTTACGGGCTTTATCTTCTATAATGAATTGATTCTTTGCTGCACTATAGGTCAATACTCCACTTGGTGTAAAGAAATCACTATCAGTAAAATCTCTTTTTTCATTTAAGAACGTAGCATACAATTCATTATCGACTTTATCAAAATGAATACCTGCTTGCAAAGGCTCCCCCATTTCGGTTACACTATTATCGAAATCAATAACTACTTCTTTATTGCTTCCATCACTTGTGTAGCTAATCCAAGTATCATAATTGGGGATATCTTGAAGATCAGGCTGAATATACCCTTTAAGTTCGAGTGCGGGCTTATCTGCATACATAGTAACATCTCCTTTATAGTACATTCCAGGGCTAATCAACATTCTATCATCTTTAATTACGATCCCAGATGATACAGTTCTCAATTTACGATCACTTTTTCCTGGGTCTGGAATTGGCATCAAGCTAAATTCACCCATTTTTATGGAGAAAGTATCTCCTACAGAATTAACATATCTGTAGGTAGCATTTCCCAAAAATTTATTCCTTGAAATAATTTCTATTTCTGCATTATATAAATTATGATAATTCGTTAGAGTATCTAGCGATAAGGTTGCGTTAAATAATTTATTAATACGTCCAGTTTCACCTATAATAACCTCTTCTCCACTTGGAGTAATTTTAGCATCTGCAACTGTAATGGATGGTATTCCAGAAACATTCAATGACTGCGTTTCAATATCATAAACTGCCTTTGTTGCATTAAAAACTAAGGAGTCTTGATCGGGATTTGTGGAATAGAAATAAGAATTATTGATGTTAATATTATTAGGCTTGGTCATTTCAACAATTTTTTCATCCAATTTCCATAAGGCTGAAGGAATGGATGTTTTATAACTTGCATATGGAAAATTTAATGCAGCATCCCCCTCTATCTCGGGATTAATGGTAGCTGTGTTTGCTAGAAAGTCAAAATCTAAACGAACATTACCTGCAGCAAGAGCAGGAATCGTATCAGTAGATTCAATTTCAAAGTTTGCATTTCTCGCAGAAAAACGATGTTCTTTAAAATTATAATTTTCAGAGATGGTATTTGACCCACGAGTTTTCATTTCTCCTAGGCCGAAAAGTCCTTTTTTAGAAATAATTGTTTTTCCTTCCAATGAGGCTGTTTCATCATACATCCTAAAAGCCTCCGAAATATTGGTCAGATAAAGGCTATCCTTAAATGTTAACCAACGCACATCAAAATTAGAAATCTCCATCTTCGGAAAAGAGACTCCTTCCCAATCACCTGGTTCAATAGTAGCGTAGGTTCCTTGACCTTTAATTGAATCTTTAAAAAATGTAAAGTTTTCTGAAAGGATTGTTGAACTGAGGTATTCAATTTTTTTGCCTCCTCTTAAACCTTGGTTATCTAATCGGATACTACCATAAAACTTGGCTTCCCCATTTAATAAATCAATCCCTTCTTCTGAAACAGGATGTTCAAAGCCCAGTGATTTATCTGGCATCACTCTTAATTTCTCTTCAAATTCAGGAAAGATATCACCAGAATGAAATTGCCCGTCAAAAGCAATGGAATTAGGATCGCTACTACTTACTGAATCAATTTCAAAAGGTGGAATAATAAAATATAAACTCTGATCATACACTCCTCCTAAGATTTCCTCGCCCAGAAAATATACTGTAGCACCCTTAGTTGCATTAAATATTGGATACTTAGGGAATTCCTTCTCCGCTGATTTATTATTAGGTTCATTGATATAAAGCACCCCTGCTGTTTCCACCAACTGGTTTTGAATTTGCTCTTTATTGGATTGTTTACTTCTATCGCCTTTTGCCAAATTAAATTTTATATTATCAATCTGCGGCATTGATATCAAGAAGCTATCATAATCCATTTCGAAATCAGTACCAAAATATTCATAATTACCGGCATAAACAGTTCCATTAAATTGGACATCCTGATTTTTCTTAAGCGTAACCCTGCCGCTATCTGGAGTTACTCTCACTCCTAATTTATCATTAATAATAAATTCCTCAACCCCCACAATATCCATTGTGCCTTTATTTAAATTCAATGTGGCATTAGGTTTTCCTGATGAAACGGAAGAAATTTGAACATTATCATAGTCTTTTTTACCCCATTTAGAATCTACATAATGAAAAGCTTTATCAAGCATTTCTACCCTTCCGCTTATTTGGTCATACTTTATAAAGCCATTTTCCATTAAAAGCTTCATACTTGAGCGTAGTTTTTTGTCCTCAATACGCTTCATATTTTTTACGACCTCGTCAACATAAAAGCTCTTTTGCTTAGCTGTTCTGCTATAATGTACTACTACCTGTAGCGGATGGAAGGGGTATAATCCAGATAAACTGTTGTATCTGTACTCATTGTAATATTCAGCTGATTCAAACAAAGCCGGCACTCTATTTCCTGCAATAAGTACTGAAATATCTACAAGGGAGGAATCCATATTCCAACTAATTTTATCCGCAGTAAAATCCATATTGAAATAGCTGGCGTAGAAAGGTGTGTTTTTAAAATTTCCTTTTCTTTTTAATAGCGTAAGACTGTTTTCATTTACTTTATAATTGATTGCCAATCCTGGGTGGTAAATCGAATCCTTTCTCTGATATATCGAGACACTGCTTTGATCAGCAGTAAAAGTACTATCATTATAAATAAATTCTCTTGATTCGGCTCTAAATTTCTTATCTGCGGCACCTTGTAGCTCAATACTGCCAATTCCACTATCCATAGAAGCTGTACTCAGTGTTTTTCCTCTTAAAGTAACTCCTCCTTTAACGTACAAGCCATTTTTATCTATAAAATTTAGATCATAATCTGATTCATAAGATTGAAAATAAGGGTAATTGGAAGAACCATTACGATTTACATTTTCAGCTTTAAATTCTACAATTCCCTTTACTGGTCTTTTAATAATTTCTGGGTAATAAAGTGTTGATTGTTCTGCATAAAACTCTTTTTTATTCACCTCAAATGTGAATTCGGAAAGATCCGCATATAAATCTTTCACTGGGATTCCTAAATGTTCCCATGTGAGTTTACCACCTTCGGCTACAAAAGTTGAACCGATCAATTCCATACTTCCGGAAACATTATTAAGCTTTACAGAATCGGTTGAAACGAGAAATTTCAGGTTTATATTTTTCAATTTCACTATTGGCCCTTCCAAAATAGGCATAGGCTCACTGTAAGCGGCAACAGAATTTACTGGAACTTCTTCTACATTTTCGGAATTATCAGGTTCATCTCCCCAGCTATCATTTTCACTTTCCCCCCATCCGTCATCACTACCCCAATCATCATTTGACTCAGTGCCCCAACTCTCTGTTTCTTCAGCCACGGGTTCCGGAACTGTTTCAATTATTTCAACCTCAGGTTCTGAAGACCATTCAAAACTGACACTTCCTCCACTGAAAGCAACCTGATAATATTTACTATAAAAGATAGCTTTTTTTTCCAGCACCTGTTCTGAAACTCTTAGCAGTGTCTTGAATTTATTGGTTTCTAATTCTTCGAAAGATCTCTCAATAATTTCAATAAAGGAGTTAATAGCAGATGCTGGATCTTTTAAATTAGAGGCTGCTCCAGATAAAGTACTGATAAAAGGTAGTCTATAATCAATAATGCTAAGATTCTCCTTAATCATCTTACGATAAATGAATTCTATTTTTTCTCTATTTGAATTGGTAAACAAGTTCTCTTGATTCCAATACCCTTGAAAAAATAACGAGACCCCTTCTCCTTTTTCAGAATTCAACTGTGCCAAATCCATTTGAACCAATTTCAAGAAAGACGGTTCGTCCATTTTGGTTGAGTCCGTCTGTTCTTGAGAGAAAGCCCAAAAAGAATTTAAAAAAGTTAATATGATGATAAAAATAATTCTCATTTAATATGCTTAAGCAAAAGGGCTGCCCATTGGTTCCTTACTGACTGATTAACAAGCTCTAACGAATATTTTTTACATTCATTTAAAATATCTTGAATATCATATTCATAAAATCCGCTGAGCATCAAAAAACCATCTTTTTTTAGATGTCTTTGTAAATGTTGTATATCTGCCAGTAATATGTTTTTGTTAATATTGGCTAAAATCAAATCATAAATCGATTCTTGGGGAATAGTTTGGACTTCGCCTTTCCAAACTCTGCAAATCGAATTCTTAATCGAATTTAACGAAAAATTTTCATTAGTATTTTCAACTGCCCATTCATCAATATCATAAGCATCCACTTTCGCAGCTTCTTTAATTGCAGCTAAAATGGCTAAAATTCCTGTTCCGCAACCGGCATCTAAAACTTCAGTACCTTTCAAATCCATATCATACATCAAATTCAGCATTTGATAGGTGGTTTCATGATGCCCAGTTCCGAAGGACATTTTAGGCGTGACCACAATCTCAATAGGGAATTTGGGATTAGAAGGATGAAAATCAGCTCTCACTAAAATTTTATCTTCCACTTCAATGGGCTGATAATTTTTCTCCCAATCTGCATTCCAGTTTTCTTTCTCAACAGTTCCTAACTCATAATTTACAGTTGTGAGGCTCTTATATTGCTGAAAAAGCTCCTCAATTAGAGAAGCTTCTATTTTTTGATTTTCTTCTGAAAAGGCAAAAAGACCAGTTCCATCTTCCTTTTCTTGAAAGGTAGAGAATCCAATTTCTGCCAACTCTGCCATGAATATTTCAATGAAATTTTCCTGACAATTTACTTCTAAAGATATGTAAGTCATTATCTATTTTTGCTCCAACAATGTTGGGGTTTTTGTTATGGATATACTTTTATATTCATCCATATGGTTATATTAAAATTAATACTTTATAGGACTAGTATTGATCATTTGGTACTATCTATCTATGAATTTAAACTATTTCCTCAAGCATTTGCCTAATAGGCACTATTTAAAATGATTTGATAATATCAGTAAAGTCACGTGATTTCAAGGAAGCTCCACCGATCAACCCACCATCAACATCCGGCTGAGAGAAAAGTTCTTTTGCATTATCTGGCTTGCAACTACCACCATATAAAATGGAAGTTTCATTTGCAGCATCTTTTCCAAATTTAGAAGCAATATGCTCACGAATAGTTTTGTGCATATCCTGCGCTTGAGCTGAACTGGCCGTTTTACCCGTTCCAATTGCCCAAATGGGTTCGTATGCAATGACAATATTTTTAAATTGCTCAGCAGATAAATGAAATAAGCCATTAGTCAATTGCTTGGTTACGTATTCATTTTGAGTATCCGCTTCTCTGATTTCCAAAGGTTCCCCACAACAGAAAATTACTTTCAAATTGTTTCTTAAAGCATTATCAGTTTTTTGGGCTAAATCTGCATCCGTTTCTGAAAAATGCTCTCTTCTTTCGCTATGTCCTAAAATCACATATTGAGCACCTAAAGATTTCAACATAGGAGCTGAAACTTCACCTGTGAAAGCTCCTGCATCTTCCTGATGGCAATTCTGCCCGGCCAAAGCAATTTTGCCCATTGCAGGAATTAAATTTTGTACCGCATATATAAAAGGGAAAGGAGGGGCAATCACCACCTTAACATCTGCTGGTCCTTCATCTTCCACCATATTGGCAATTTCAGAAGTTAAGGATTGTGCTTCCGTTAAGGTTTTATTCATTTTCCAATTTCCTGCTACTATTTTTTGTCTCATCTTATTTTCATTTATAATGGTCAGCTAAAAAACAAAAATAAGAAGATTTGAGGATAAAGCTATGGGATGGGGGTTTAAGATTACATACGCAAGGTGAGTGTTAACTGAAGTACCTATTTAACCTCAGAATCTTGATTTCTTTTTAAAATGCTTGGTCATTTCTCTCCTTGAGATTTTTTCATAATCCTTTTTACTTCTTTATCGAAATCTGACTCAAATTCTCGGTCTTGTTTAGTTCTAAATTCAGTGTACTGCTTTTCAGCCAATTGTTTTGTAATAGTCGAAGATATTTTACCACTATCTTTTAATACCTTATAGTCATTAAATTCTAAAAAGGATTCCAATCTGGTTACCCAATCCGACATTTTCATTGGGTTTTGTCTTTCTGCCTGAAGTTCGGCAAAGTCGAGATACATAGACACTATACGATTGAGTTCTTTTAGCTCATTTTCACTCAAGTAATTTTTAGCTACAGTTATATCTGATTTTAAGACTTTTCCTTTAGGTGCATTTTTCCAGGTTCGCAATCCCATATTTGGCTTTTTCGAATCAGCTCTTTCTTTGATAATTTCTGAAGCAGTATGGCCTGTAATAGCCCAATGAAGCTTATTTTGTACCGTTTTGTAGAATGTTCTTGTGACTTCCGATTTAGGATCATAATCTATACTACATTGAGCATAAATGTCCGTGATTTTTTGATAGAATCTTCTTTCACTTGCCCGAATCTCTCTTATACGTTCAAGCAATTCATCAAAATAATCTTTCCCAAATTGAGAAGATCCTTGTTTAAGCCTGTCATCATCCATTGCAAAACCTTTGATGATGTATTCCCTTAATACTTTTGTAGCCCAAATTCGGAATTGAGTGCCTTGTTGCGATTTAACACGATATCCAGTTGATATGATTACATCCAGATTGTAAAAATAAGTAGAATAGTTTTTCCCGTCATCAGCAGTTGTCCGGAAATTCCGGACAACTGAATTTTCTTCAAGTTCTCCTTCTTTAAAAATATTTTGTATGTGTTCACTAATTGTTTGTTTAGCTTTTCCAAAAAGCTCTTGCATCCCTTTTTGAGTGAGCCAAACAGTTTCATCATGCAAAAGTACATCTACCTTTACTTCTCCACTTTGGGAAACATACAATAAAAAATTACTTTGGTTTGGGGTGAGACTGCTTTCCATGTTTAAATTCTTTCAGTTGACATAAACAAAACTAAGAAAAAGAATTTAACCACATGAATATTTGCACTTTGATAAAATTATTACTCAATCTAATACTCCCACTTCCCCAAATCCACAACTGGTTTCAAATAAATTTCAGGAATAATCGAATCTAGTTTCTCAAGTTCTCCCTCATTCATTAAAGATACTTTATGCACATTAAATCCTTCAATTTCCTTCAATTCTGGAATCCAATATCTGACGTATTCTCCTTTAGCATCATACTTTTTCGCTTGGCTTAGAATATTAAAATACCGATTTTCTCTTGGATCATTTCCAACTCCTGCAACATAAGCCCAGTTTCCCCAATTGCTGGCCACATCATAATCTATCAGTTGATGTTCGAAATGCCATGCACCCATTCGCCAATCTAGCCCCAAATCTTTAACTAAAAAGCTGGCTACATTTTGGCGCCCTCTATTGCTCATAAAACCAGTAACATTTAATTCTCGCATATTTGCATCTATAAATGGCACACCTGTTTCGCCATTTTTCCATTTTTCAAATGATTCAAAATGCCATTTCCAATCAACTTCTTCTCTTTTTATTCCTCCTTTTCGGAAAAGTTCAGAACCGAATTTCTTTAAAACGAAATGGAAATAATCCCTCCAAATCAGTTCAAAAATCAGCCAATAAGTGGATTGGTTTTTAAATCTCTCTTTCTCGTATTTCTTAACCTGGTAGTAAATTGATTTAGGAGAAATACATCCTAAAGCCAACCAAGGAGAAAATTTAGAAGAGTAACTTTCTCCGAGCAATCCATTTCGAGTATTTTTATATTCTTTGAGCTGGTCTGATTCCCAGAAATAATAATTCAATCGCTCCCAAGCTTTTGTTTCCCCGCCCATGAAATTTAAAACTGATTTTTCATGCTGTTGAATATCTTCAATTCCTAAATCAGAAAACTTAAAATGGTGGTTTATAGGGATTGAAGCTGATAAATCCTTTGGTGATTCGAATAAATCTCGCACTTCGGTTTGCTTCTCATTTTCTTTCCTGAATTGGGTGAAAATATCTGGTAACTTCCCAATAGGCCAAGGAATATCACCTTCATGAAAAAGTGTGGTTTGAGCATAAAAACGCACCTCGCATTTCTGATTTATAAATAGCTTTTCAATACTTACTTCCTCTTGAATTTCCTCCGTTCCTGATTCTTTTGGGGCATAAAGTGCATTAAATTTATACTCCTCTAAAAGGGATTGAATTATGGCATCAGAATCTCCTTTTTGAATCAATAATTGTCCTCCCATCTGCTCTATATTTTGTTTTAAATCCATCAAGGCTTCCCATTTGAATTTCAGTTTCAAATTCGAGGATCTCCTTATGCCCAATGGATTTTCTTCCCATTCTTTTTCATCAAATACATAAAGCAACAAGTATTGGTCTGAATTTCGAATTCCCTCCCAAAGTGCTTGGTTATCTGCAAGTCTTAAATTTTTCCTGAACCAAATCAGCGATTTTTGATGCTTTTTCTTCATTTTCCCACTATTTTAATGAGTCAGGATAACCGATTGATAGAAATTTATGTTTGAAGCTTTTTAATTAGGTTGATAAAAGATAAATTGAGACTTGGAAAACAGCAAGCGTGAATCATGAAAAAAATAAATTTCAATTCCATTAAAAGTAGAATGATCATTGGCTATGGCAGTATGGCGCTGTTAATAGTAATTGTTGTTTTTATAACGCTTTCTCAAATCGGGAAAATTATGTTGATGGGAGTTGATGTTTTGGAAAATAAACAGCCATCCCGAATTTATGTAAATGCCTTTAAAAGTGGAATACGTCATTCTAATGTTACATTACAAAGCTATTTACTTTCAGGAAATGACCGTTTAAAAAAAGAAATTGAAGAAATTTGGGAGAAAGAAATCCAATCAGCCAAAGACAGCATTGATTTTTTAAAATCCAGTTGGGGGAATCCTGAAAACCTTATTTTGTATGAAAAGCTAAGTAGACTAGGCAACAGAATACAGCTTAAGCAAAAGGAAGTAATGAATAATGCCCAATTTGGAGGGGGTGATATCAGCTTATCACTTAATGACTATGAAGGTATGGAGGGAGATACTATTTATGACTCTTATGACCTCCAAAATTGGATAGATGATGAATTGAGTAATCAAAGCTCCAACAGCAATCCGAACGGTAATTTATATGCCGATTACCTAAAAACGTTGAGCGATGACTTTGATGAGAAATCAAGTCTACTGTACGCTAACATAGAGAAAGAATCACGTGATGTAGCAGAAAAAATATATAGCGCTCGCGATAGATTCGTAATTGTTGAAACAATAATTATCCTAGTAGCAATTCTGCTTTGTTTTGTATTATATCGCTTTGCAAGAAGACAATTCAAAAGCAGCATCAATGCATTACAAAGTGAAGTAAAAATCTTAAGTGAGGGTAATATTCCTGAAACAAGAGCCAACACCAACGATGAATTTGATATAATTCTAGAAGAAATTCATACGCTATCTGGAAACCTATCCAATGTTAAGAATTTTGCTTTGGAGGTAGGAAAAGGAAGTTTTGATAGTGATATTTCTGTATTCAATAATCAGGGAGATATAGGGACTTCATTGGCTGAAATGCGTGAAAGCCTTAAGAATGTATCGGAGGAAGCCAGAATCAGAAACTGGACCAATAAAGGTTCTGCAGAGTTTGGAGACATCTTAAGAAAATATAATAAAAATATAGAGGAGTTAAGCGACCATGTCATCACTTTTATGGTTAATTACCTTAGTGCTAATCAAGGAAGTATCTTTATACTAGATGAAGATGAAAACGGAGAAGAAGCGCTGAAATTAACTGCCACCTATGCGTACGACAGAAAGAAATTCTTAGAAAAAACAATCCAACCTGGACAAGGATTAGTGGGGCAAGTTTATCTTGAAAAGCAGTCTATTTATATGAAGGAACTTCCTGAAAACTATATCACCATCACTTCCGGCTTAGGAAAAGCTACTCCAAAAAGTGTTTTCATAGTTCCACTTATTGCCAATGAAATGGTTTATGGTGTTATTGAAATCGGGACTTTTACGGAATTCACAGAAAATGAAAGGAAATTCATAGAGGATGTTGGAGAAAACATTGCTTCTTCCGTTCAATCTGTCAAAATCAATGAGAGAACTAATAAATTACTAGAGGATTCTCAACAGATGACAGAAGAAATGCGGGCTCAAGAGGAAGAAATGCGCCAGAATATGGAGGAATTGCAAGCTACCCAAGAAGAAATGGAACGTGCGCAAAAAGAAAGCAATGAACGTTTGGTGGCCATGGAAAAAAGCGGAATGGCCTATATCGAATTTACTCCTCAAGGAGAAATTATCACAGCTGATGAAACCTTTATTAATTTATTTGGATATAGTTCAGTTGATGAAATAAAAGGCAGACACCACAGAATTTTTGTTAGTGATGAATATGCAAATTCTAAGGATTATCAATCTTTCTGGGAAAATTTAAGAGCAGGGAAAATTCAAAATGGAATTTTTGAACGATTCACTAAAAATGATAAAAAAATAAATATCAAAGGCTCTTACTCCGTTTTAAGAAACCAAAATGATGAAATCAATAAAATTGTAAAGTTTGCCTTTGACATTACTGAAGTCTATCAAAAATTAGAGGCATTAGTTAATGAAAAAGAAGCATTAATTCAGCAATTGGAAGATATAGAAAAGAAAATTGAAAGCGCTGATAAAGGAGGGCTAGCTGAATTAAAAGCATACCAAAAAGAATTGAAAAAATCGTTAATGGAAAAGCTGAAAGAAAATGAATCAGAGTTAAAAGCGTCTCTAGAAAAACAAAAAAGAGATTTAGGAATTTCTTAGTAATGTCCTATAGTTGGCAATTGTCCACAGAATGTTCAATTCAAGATTTCAATTAAGATCATAAAAGCTATATTTAAAAATTAAAAACATATAAAGCATACTTCAGGTTATTCAACCCAATATGAAAAAAGCAAATCAAGGAAAGACAGGGGTATTATTAGTTAATTTGGGAACACCAGATTCAACCAAAACATCAGATGTAAGGAAATATTTAAGGGAGTTTCTAATGGATAAAAGGGTAATTGATATTCCATTTTTATTTCGCTGGATGTTGGTTAACTTGATTATAGCTCCCTTCAGAGCGCCCAAATCTGCCAAAGAATATCGTAAACTTTGGGTTGAAAGGGGTTCTCCTTTAAAATTCTATGGAGAAGATGTCAGGGATTTATTACAAAAAGAGCTAGACGAAGAATATGTAGTTTCATTAGCCATGCGCTATCAATCACCTAGTATTAAAAATGCTTTGGAAGAATTAAGTAGTCATAAAGTTGCTAAAATAATAGTAGTTCCATTATTTCCTCAATATGCATCTGCAACTAGCGGGTCTGTTCATGATAAAGTCATGGAAATTGTTCAGCAGTGGCAAATCATTCCTCAAATAAACTTCATTAGCAATTTTGTTGACGAGCCGGGTTTTTATAAAACATTTGCAGCTTTAGGCCAGAAATATTTGGACAAGCATGAATATGACCATGTACTCTTCAGTTTTCATGGTTTGCCCGAACGACAGATCCGAAAAGGCTCTGTAGAAAATTATTGTAAATTAGGTAATTGCTGTAATGCCTATCATGATAAGAACAGATTTTGTTACAGAGCACAATGCTTCCAAACTGCCAGACTAATAGCCAAAGAATTAAATTTACCAGAAGAGCAATATACCGTGACATTCCAAAGTAGGTTAGGCAATGATCCATGGATTAAACCTTATACAGATGATGTTTTAAAAGAATTGGCTAAGAATGGGAAGAAATCTGTATTAGCATTTTCCCCCGCCTTTGTGTCTGATTGTTTAGAAACCACTATTGAAGTAGGTGAGGAGTTTAAAGAAGAGTTTGAAGAAGCAGGTGGAGAAAGATGGGATTTGGTAGAGAGCTTAAACGACAATAAAGACTGGGTAGAAACTCTAAAATCAATAGTTTTGAAAAATTAGAGTTGATACACAATCTAGACGTTAGATTTTTTTATCTAAATTATTGGCATTATAAATATGAGAAGCCAATTTCTAAAAATCATATCATCAATCATTTTGCTTATTGTCTTTCAATCGCAAATGTCGCTTGCGTATCAGAATGATTCTTTGCAAAACTTATTGAAACTCCAACTGTCAAACGAAATCTTCGATCAAGAGGATGAGGTTATTGAATTCTTAGAAATTAACAGTAAACTATATTCTCAAACGCCAGCAGATGCATTATTTTATGTAAATGAACTAGAAGAAAAGTTAGAAGCAGAAAATAATAATACAGGAAGAGCCTACATTTTAAGTCAAAAAGGAACATTCTATTGGCTGCAAGGAATTTATGACGCTGCATTAAAGGCTGATTTTGATGCTTTAAAATTATTTGAGGAAGCCAATAATTCCATAGAAGTAGTTAAAATTCTCAATAACATTGGGGAAACTTACAAAAAACAGAAAGACTACACGCAGTCTGCCAAATTCATAAAACTAGCTCTTTTAAAAGTAAGCGAAGTAGATGAACTTTCTCCTGAATTAATTTTAGTTAATCTTGGTCAACTTTTCATGCTTAAAAAGAATTATGATAGCGCTAATTTCTATCTCAATGAAATACTGAATAAAGATAGCATAAGCACAAAAACGAGAGGTTTCACTTATTTATATAAAGGAATTGTTAATAGAGAAATTGGCCAATATGATTCCGCTGAATACTTTTTTCAGCAAAGTTTGAATTATTGGGATAACTTAAACTATGCAAGAGGAACTATTGAAACAAAAATTGAAATAGCTAAGATTAATATTGATCAAAATCAATTTACCCTTGCGAATCAAAATCTGAAAGAAGCTGAAGCCTTAGCCCTGAAAATTAATACATTAGATTTATTACTTAATATTTACCAATCTAAAATTGATCTATTTCAATTCAAAGGGAGCAAAGATTCACTTGTATATTATTTTAATAAATATCTGGAAATAAAGGATTCAATATTTAATTCAGAATCAAGGGCTGAGATCAATAAATTAAGTATTCAATATAATTTATCAGAAAAAGAAAAAGAGAGTTATAGACTAGCGCTGGAACAGTCTGAATTATCTAATAAAGTTCAAAGCAGGACGCAATTTCTAATTTTACTGAGTTTAGTCTTAATTTTTGCAATTGTATTTATTTTATATCTGAAAAATAAAAGCACTCAGCTAAAGAATGCTCATGTGAAGCTTCAACAACAAAAGGAAGAAATTGAGGATAACCAAAAGAAAATTTCATCCAAATCAATAGCCTTAGCAAAAGCTAATAATGACCTCCACAAGCTGAATCAAAATCTCGAAAAGAGAGTAATTGAAAGAACAGAAAAATTAAATGAACGAAATAGGCAAATCGGTGAATTCACCTATTATAATTCACATAAATTAAGGGCTCCCGTAGCAAATGTACTGGGTCTTATAAATGTGATGGAACTTTCAAAAGATGGTAAAATTGACCCTCTAGTTTTGGATCACTTAAAAACTAGTGCCATGGAACTCGATAAAGTGATTTTCAAACTAAAAACTCTTCTTGAATTGGATGAAAATATTGAGGATTGAAGAGTTTAATCTATTACAGGCAAGGTAACTTTAAACTTAGTTCCTTTTCTAGTTTTAGAAGTAAAATCTATTTTACCTTTCAAAACATTCAGGGTATCTACTACAATATAAAGTCCCAGGCCTGATCCTTCAATTCCCTGATGAGCTCTAAAGAACATATCAAATATCTTACTTTGGTATTCATCTGGAATTCCTGATCCATTATCTTCTACCTCAATCAGATAGGAATTATCTTCAATTCTGGCACTTACTTTAATGAAAGGTGGCTCATCCTTTTTAAAATCATGATACTTTAAAGCATTGGTAACCAAATTGCTTAGTACTATATTTAATCTCTTAGGATCAGTTTTAACTTCAAAATCAGAATTATAGGCCCTAATTAACTCTACCTTATCAGCATTCTCGTAATACTTTAGGTCCTCTATTATGCCATCAAGAATGGCATCCATTTTTACAGACTTCATCTCAAGCGGCTTTTTGGTATTAGTAGAAAAATCCATGATGCTTTTAATGAATTCCTCTAGCTTGGTAATGCTGATATTCATGTATCTAAAATATTCTCTAATCTCCTCTGGCTTATCAGTCATCTCTGCCACCGAAATTAGCCCTCTTAAGGATTTCAAAGGAGCAACTAAATCATGGGAAGAACGGTAAACAAAGTTATCCAATTCATTATTAATGGTTTTCAACTCTTCATTCGCCTTTTTAAGTCTTTCCTTTTGAGATCTTAATTCAGAAGTTCTTTCTCTCACAAGGGATTCTAGCTTTTTATTGGCTAGGCTTAATCTATGAGTTCGATACCTGATAAAACCAAAAATCAGTGAACCTAATAGCAAACCAAATAGACCGTAAGCACAATAACTTTCATACCATTTTGATGGAACTATAATAGTAAACTCAAAAGGAAGAATATTTAAGTCTTTATTATTAATAGTTCGTGCCCTTAAATTAAAAGAGTATTCTCCACCTGCGAGATTAGTATATTCCTTTCGAATATCCGTTGTCCAATCAGACCAATCCTCATCAAAGCCATCTAAATAATAAGAAAATTCTAAATCTTCTTTGATGAAGCTAGGCACTGAAAAATATACTCCAAAAGATTTTGTCTTGGTATCCTCTAAAACAATTTTATCTTTTTCACCTTTAATAAAAACAGTACTATCTCCAATCCGCACATAGCGTACCAAAGCTTTGGGTTCAAAATCCAAAGATTCACTTTCATTATAAAACTTTAAGTAATTTAATCCCAAAGCACTTGTCAGCCACAGGTTCCCTCTTCTATCCTCAAATGGCACATTATAAAAATTTGTTTTAAGACCATTTTCCTCCTTAAGATCATGTAAAATCTTACCCTCTTCATTAAATATGATTACTCCATTTTCCCATGAGGCCGCAATAAATAGGGAATCTTGAAATTTACTAATTGACCACAAATACAAACTGTCTTGTAAGAAATGTTGGTTGGCTTCATTATCCCACAATTCAGTTTCATAAGTTTCGGTATCAAATTTATAGAATCCTTCTTCCGATGTAAAAATCAACCATTCACCATCTCTTTTTTTAACAAAATCGTACGCAGCATCATCTTTAAAACTAAAGTCACTATTCACAATCTTGATACTATCCTTTTCATAAACCGCCAGTCCACCATCTTCACCAAAAACAGATACAATGATTTCACCATCCACATTTCTCATTGCAAATATATTTTTAAATGGGGTTTCTTTAATTACCTCTCCTTCCCATTTATAAATCCCATTCGTTGTACTGAAAATCACGTCTCCCTTTTGCTCAGCCATAAACCAAACATAAGGCATCTCTTCTTTGACCATTTTATCATTCAAAGAATTGTATTTCATTTGTCCTATTGAGTTTCTTTGGAAGAATCCGACATCCCCACCTCCAACAACATAAATTCTATCTTCAACTATTATTAAATTATCAACAGGAGTAAAATTTGGCTTTTGGTGTAATTGCCAATGAGTTCCATCAAATTCCAAAAGACCATTTTCATTTCCTAGATATAAAACCCCGTCATCGTTTTCTCGGGCTATATAGTTATACGAACTTCCTCTGTAAAGAGAACCATCAAATTCATGGAATATAATGGAGTCTAAGGGCTTAATTTCAGCTGTATCAGAAATTTGAAAGGATAGGGCATTAAAAGAAAAGATTTCAAAGAATAAAATGAGAACCAGTATTAGCTTCTGTTTTCTTAAGAATAAATAAATCAATGCTATAATGCCTGCCATATTTAAAAAGTACAATATGTCTTCAATTTAGATATTTTTTAATTACCCAAAAAATAACTTAGACTAACTTGCAATTGGCACCGATGTAAAATACAAAAAAAATAGCCCATACTTTTAATAAAAATATGGGCTATTGAAATAGTGCAATTACTGCAAATTTATTCCATTTCTATCAATTCCTGATTTGAATTCATAAAATGGTATTCCGTTAAGGCTAACGAACTATCTTGTATTAATTTAATCCATTTCCCATATTTAAAGAACCATTTTACACGTAAGGAAATGATCCCTTTTGTGTAATAGGAATACAAAAATGGATGAATTGCAAGACTTAATGATTTCTCATTCTGTTTTGTCAACAGGTAATCTAAATCTTGCTCAATATTGTCCGACACCAATATAGATGCGGTAATTTTACCAGTACCATTACAAGTAGGACAATTTTCCTTCGTAATAATATTTAATTCCGGTCTCACCCTTTGACGGGTCACCTGCATTAACCCAAATTTAGATAAAGGAAGCACAGTATGTTTCGAGCGATCGGTTTCCATAAATTCCTTCATCTTCTTAAAGAGAAGTTTTTTATTGTCAGGATTCTTCATGTCGATAAAATCGACTACAATAATCCCACCCATATCTCTCAATCTCAACTGGCGCGCTATTTCTTTAGCCGCCTCAAGATTGGTATTTAAAGCTGTATCTTCCTGGCTTTCCTCATTATTAGACTTATTTCCGCTATTTACATCCACAACATGAAGTGCTTCAGTATGCTCTATAATAAGGTAGCCTCCACCTTTAATATTAACAGATTGTCCGAATAATGATTTTAATTGCCTTTCGATGCCGAAATGTTCAAAAATCTTATTCTTACCTGTGTAAAGCTTCAATATTTTTTCTTTACTCGGGTCTATTTTCTGGATATAGGTCTGAATTTCTTTAAATATTTCTTCATCATCCACATGGATGTTATCGAAAGATTCATTCATCATATCCCTTAAAATAGAAGAGGCTCTTCCTACTTCACCAATGATCTTATCCTTTGGTTTAGCATCTTTAAGTTTCTTTACTCCATCTTCCCAAGTATCTAATAAATTTCTTAGGTCAGTATCCAGTTCAGCTACCTCTTTTCCTTCGGCAACAGTACGAATAATTACGCCAAAATTCTCTGGCTTGATAGAGGAAATTAATCTGGTGAGTCTTTTACGTTCCTCACTAGTCGATATCTTTTTGGATATGCTTATTCCATTAGCAAATGGTACTAATACCAAATACCTTCCTGCTAGTGACAACTCGCATGATAGTCTTGGCCCTTTCGTAGAGATAGGTTCTTTAATAACCTGAACCAACACCTGCTTGTTCTTGGAGAGTACCTGTGAGATTTTACCTAACTTGTCAATCTCAGGCTCTAATTTGAACTTACTTAATTTATATGAGGTGTTATTACGAGTAGTGGCAAATTTAGTATATTTTAAAAGTGAGTTTATTTTTGGTCCAAGATCATGATAATGCAAAAATGCATCTTTCTCATACCCAACATCCACGAATGCGGCATTTAAGCCCTGCATTACTTTACGAACGTTTCCTAAATAAATATCACCCACACTAAACTGCTCCTCTGTATTATCATAATGAATCTCAATGAGATTCCTATCATTCAGAAGGGCAATACGACTGCCATTTTGAGTTGAATTAATAACTAATTCATTGCTCAAAGCTCTATAAGTTTAAGTGAAAACTAAAAAAATGTCTTATAAAAAGACGAACAAGAAGTAATGATTACTTCTTGGTCTTGTGTCTGTTTTTTCTTAGTCTTTTCTTTCTCTTATGAGTTGAAATCTTGTGTCTTTTTCTTTTTTTACCGCAAGGCATAACTTTAATTTTTTTTGTTAAACAATTTTATTACAATTCATTCAAGTAACTCTCAACAGCTGCTAACAACTGTTCATCATTACTTTTATTTTTAATTTCAGTAAATAACTTTTTAGCTTTTGCTTTTTGACCGTTATTCATCAAACTCAAAGCTAAATAAAATTCTGCCTGAACATTTTCAGGATGTTTTCTTAAAAGATTTTCAAATCTTTCTATCGCTTTGCTATATTGACCCGACTGAATTGAAAGAATACCTAAATTGAATAAGGCTTCTTCATTATCCGGATCTTCTTCAACCACCTCCAAGAGCATTGAAATTCCCTTCATAGGATTATCAGAAGAAACGTAAGTCATCGCTAATTTTATCTTAGCACTTTTATTAGCAGGGTTTTTGTCCAATACTTTCTGCAAGTATTCTCTTGTTTTGACTGCTAATCTATTCGCTTTTTCAACATCAGCTGCAAAACTGAAGGCTTCGTAATAGGCGTTTCCTATTAATTCGTTGTCTTTTTGAGACAATTCTGTATACTTGGCTGCGCTATCTAACCTATTAAGGTCGCGATACACGTCAGCTAAAGAATCCGCAAATATAACACTATTTTCTTGACTTTCAGCTAACAAATAGCTATTTCTCAGCCGTTCAATATCTTCTTTTACTTCTTTTGGAATGGTTCCCGAATGAGATTCAGACGCCATATCACCGATTGGAGATGAAGAATTGTTTTCATCTGAGGAATTACTATTTTCAGTTGTTTCGGGCCCATTATCAATACTTTCGTTTTCGTTATCAACCACTACTTTAGGTAAGCTGAAAAACACAGCTACTAAAATTATGGCGATAACAATTAATATAATTCTGGACTTAAGCATATCTGAATTTAAACTTCTTCAGTGATTTTATTTGAAGTTTTTATCTTCTCTACAAATACCTTTGAAGGCTTGAAACTCGGCACAAAGTGCTCGTCAATTACAATAGCAGTGTTTTTTGAAATATTTCGAGCAATTTTCTTAGCTCTTTTTTTATTAACAAAACTCCCAAAGCCTCTGACATAAATATTTTCACCATCAGCCATTGAGTCCTTCACAACAGAGAAAAATGCTTCTACTGTAGCGGTTACGTCTGCTTTATCGATACCTGTTTTTTCAGAAATTTCTGATATAACGTCTGCTTTAGTCACGCTTCTTTATTATTTAAATTATTAAAAAATATTTCCCTTTCATTTTGGGTTCGCAAAGGTAACCCTACATTTTTGAATTTAAAAGTAAAATCTTTTAAAGATATGTAAGCTTTTTACTCTTATTTCATATTTAACTTTTTAATTCTCAACAATTTATACAATATTTTTATTAATAACTTCATCTTTATATTCTTTATTTATTTAAAATAAGATTACTGATATTTGCAGTTATATGACTCAAAGCTTCTCAAACCTTCTAATAAACTGGTATAATTCCAATCAAAGAGATCTGCCTTGGCGAAAAACTACTGACCCATATTTAATATGGCTGTCGGAAATTATTTTGCAACAGACAAGGGTGAATCAAGGCTTACCATACTTCAATAAATTTGTTAGTCACTATCCAACTGTTCAGGATTTGGCAGATGCACCAGAAGATGAGGTCATGAGATTATGGCAGGGCTTAGGGTATTATTCAAGAGCAAGAAATTTGCATGAATGTGCTAAATCAGTGGTCAAGAATTACGATGGGAGATTTCCTAACACCTATAAAGAATTACTAAAATTAAAAGGAGTAGGTAAATATACTGCCGCGGCAATTGCCTCCTTTGCCTTTGGCCGAGCTGTGCCGGTAGTAGATGGCAACGTTTTCAGAGTGCTTGCCCGCCATTTTAATATTTTGGAAGACATTTCTCAGCCTAAAACTTTTAACACCTTCTTCAATATTGCCAATGATTTAATTCCAGAGAAACAAGCAGCTTCCTTCAACCAGGCAATAATGGAATTAGGGGCTATAATTTGCACTCCAAAAACACCAGATTGTGCCAATTGCCCAGTATCACAGGAATGTGAAGCAAGGATTTATCAAAAACAATCCCAATTACCTTTTAAAAAGAAAAAAATTAAGGTCAAAAATCGATTTTTATATTACTTAATATGGCAGGAGGGTGAAAAGTTGGCTATGAAAAAAAGGGGTCCAAATGATATATGGCAAGGATTATTTGATTTTGAATTAATTGAGTTTGATAATGCCTTATCAACTGATGAAATCTTAAACACAGTATATGAAAAATATAGCGATTCAGAAGTGATTGAGATTTCTGAACCGATTAAACACGTTTTATCACATCAGAAATTAGAAGCCGTTTTTGTAGAATTAAAATCAAGCAAGGAGAATATTTTGAACGACAATAGCTTAAAGTATTACACAAAAGAGCAAATTGAAGACCTTCCGAAACCCAGATTGATTGAGAATTATTTGACAAGCAAAAATATTTAGGTAAATTTATACCCGAAGAGTTAACTGTTGGGAAAATACTTCCCAGAAAAGCAGTTTGCTTCAACTATTAACTGTAATTTTAACTAAAACTTTTTAATTATGACAGGAGTAAACAAAGTCATTTTGATTGGAAATTTGGGTAAAGACCCAGAGGTAAGACATTTAGACAACGGAGCTGCCGTTGCAAATTTTTCAATAGCAACAACCGAAACCTATAAAGACAGAAATTCAGGAGAAAGAATTGATCAAACTGAATGGCATAATATAGTGCTTTGGAGAGGTTTGGCGGAAATAGCTGAAAAATATTTGAAAAAAGGAGACAGCGTTTATATTGAAGGAAAACTTAAAACCAGATCCTGGGAAAAAGATGGCGTAACGCGATATACAACTGAGGTTGTAGGTGACCAAATGACAATGCTTGGTGGAAAGAAAAGTGGAGATGATTCAGGTCAGTCATCAAATTATTCAGGGAATCAATCCAATAATCAACCCGCTGCGGCACCAAGCCAAACACCAGATACAAACAGCGAAATGGACGATTTACCATTTTAAATAAACAAATATAGAAATTGGAAGACCCTTCCCCTAGTATATTTTTATTAGCAAGTATAGCCGAAAATGGCACCCATTGGTTTTACATCATCAATACTTTATTGATGATGTTTTTACTTATGATGTCCGCACTTATTTCAGGCTCTGAAGTAGCCTTCTTTTCTTTATCTCATGAGGATTTGGCTAAGTGTAAGGCCAGCAGTCAGCCAAAAGAACAGACTATTCTGGAGTTATTAAAAAACCCTAAACGCTTATTGGCCACTATTCTCATTTTAAATAATTTCATTAATGTGGGGATAGTAACGCTTTCCACTTATGTGACATGGGAAATAGTAGGCACTAAAGAAACTGAAGGGCTATTGGTAGTGAGTTTAACTGCTATCATCACCTTTCTAATCGTTTTCTTTGGAGAAATTGTACCAAAAGTTTACGCTAATCAAAATAATCTGAGCTTTGCTTCCAAAATGGCGATGCCTATCAATTTCTCTGCAAAAGTTTTTAGTCCAATATCTATTCCATTAATGAGCCTAAGCGGAATTATTGAAAGAAGGGTGGCGCAAAAAGGGTTTAGCATTTCCATAGACGAATTACATCAAGCACTCGAAATCACCGCAGATCAACATACCACAGAAGAAGAAAAAGGTATTTTAAAAGGTATTGTGAATTTTGGAACCCTCTCCGTAAGACAAGTCATGAAATCTAGATTGGACATTACTGCTTTTGATATCGAAGACGACTATCACAAATTAATGGATCAAATCAACAAAAATGGGTTTAGTAGAATACCTGTTTACCGTGATACTATTGATAAAATAGAGGGTATTTTATATGTAAAGGATTTGCTACCCTACATAGACAAGTTGGAACATTTTGAATGGCAAGAACTACTAAGACCTGGCTTTTTTGTTCCTGAATCAAAAAAGGTCGATAGCCTTTTGAAAGATTTTCAAGAACGGAGAGTTCATATGGCTATTGTAGTAGATGAATATGGCGGCACTTCCGGGCTCATTACGTTGGAGGATGTAATTGAAGAAATAGTAGGTGAAATCAATGATGAGTTTGATGGAGATATCGATGTTGCCTACAATAAATTAGACGAATACACGTACATCTTTGAAGGAAGAACCTCTTTAAATGATTTCTGTAAAATAATCAGCGAAGAACCAAGTACTTTTGATGAAGTAAAAGGTGAAAGCGAATCTCTTGGTGGATTAATTTTAGAAATCAACAGTAAACTGCCTCGAACTGGTGAGAAAATCAAATTCAAAAATTTTACGTTTACCGTTGTGGCAGTTGACCAGAAAAGAATCAAAAGAGTAAGGGTATTTACTAAAAATTAGTCTTGAGTCCCTACTTAAATAGTAAACTAGTTTAGCATGCTTATATTCGTAATTAGCACCTTTGTAGCAATAATTGTATCTTTTTTATGCTCCATGGCTGAGGCCGTATTACTTAGTGTTGACAAAGTAAAAATAGAAACTGATAAAGAAAAAGGTTTGACTTATGCGAAAATCATGCATAAGCTTAAATCCAATATTGACAAGCCTATCTCCGCAATTCTTATTTTAAATACTATTGCCCACACGGGAGGAGCAACTATTGCAGGTAGTGCATTTGATGAAATTTATGGAGAAGAATATATCTGGATCTTTTCAGTAATATTTACAATAGTTATACTTTTTGGTACAGAGATTTTACCAAAAGTAATTGGTGTAAACAAATCAAACCTTATTTCCAAGAAGATGGCATTGCCTCTTCAATTTACTATAAAAATCCTCTACCCGTTCATTCTGGTAACTCAGGCATTTACAAGACTTTTGGTTGGTAAACGAAAAAAAAATACGCCATATAGTCTAGAAGACATTCAAACTATTGCCAGAATGGCTAAAATAGAAAAGATAATTGATACTGATCAAGAAAGTATCATCATCAATACTTCTACCTTAAAAAAGCGATTTGTAAAAGAAATAATGTTACCAGTGGATCATATTATATTTTTCAAAGAGAACATCAGTTTTGATAAATATTTTACCTTGGCCGCAAAGCATAAACATACTCGTTATCCAATCAGTCAATCTGATGCTATCGAAGACGTTTATGGGTATATCAACTTCAAAGAAATTGCACTAAATGAAAAAGTATCTTCAGAAAATAATAGACTAAAGGAATTTGTAAGACCCATTATTTTCATAAATGAAAATACCCCAATTATCAATCTATTGAAAAAAATGAATGAAAATAGATTTCACATCTCAATGGTAAAATCTAATGATGACAAAATTATAGGGATGATTACATTAGAAAATTTGGTAGAAACTGTAGTGGGAGATATTGAGGACGAATTTGATTAAAGGGCAACAACTTTGCTGCCCTAATTAAAATATTCATATCTTTTTTAATACATTCTTCAGCATTTCATTTACTTCTTCAGCATGTTGAATAATCTCATCATTTTCCACCACTTTCATAGCTGCCGAAGGATCCATAGCTGATACCTCTATATCTCCGTTTTCCATTTCCCTAATGGTAACATTGCATGGCAACAAAGTGCTAATATGCGGTTCAATAGAAACTACTTTATCGGCATAAGTAGGATTACAAGCTCCTAAAATCACATGAGGTAAGTAGTCTTTATCCAATTTCTTCTTCATGGTTGCCTGAAAGTCTATTTCAGTCAAAACTCCAAATCCTTCTTCTTTCAATGCCGCTTCTACTTCCGTTCTTACCAAAGTAAAATCTTTGCCTTTTATTATTTTCGAATTATAGTAATTCATATTTGCTGTTTTTAGTTTATTAGATTAACGATACTCAGGCTCTAATGATTAGCTTAAAGTATTAAATCTCACAAACAAAAGTCTATATGTTATGATTGTTACCTTGATGAAGCATTATCCCATTAGGCACCACTGACAAAAGTAAAATAAGCTACTTGAAGGGTGAAAATCTATTTATATTTGTAGCTAAACATTTTCCAACTTAATCGTTTGTTGTAAGTATGGATTTTAAAATCATAAGCGAATATCAACCAACAGGTGATCAACCGAAAGCCATTGAAGAACTTCAAAAAGGGGTTGAAGAAGGTGAACGAGATCAAGTTCTTTTAGGTGTAACAGGTTCTGGTAAAACATTTACCATAGCGAACTTGGTGGAACGCGTTCAAAAACCCACTTTGGTTTTAAGCCATAATAAAACACTTGCTGCCCAGCTTTACGGAGAGTTCAAACAATTTTTTCCTGAAAATGCAGTAGAATATTTCATTTCTTATTATGATTATTATCAACCGGAAGCCTTTATCCCATCCAGCAATGTATATATAGAAAAAGACCTTTCCATTAATGAAGAAATTGAAAAACTGAGATTAAGTGCCACTTCAGCATTGTTATCAGGAAGAAGAGATGTGATTGTAGTGGCATCCGTTTCTTGCATTTATGGTATTGGAAATCCTGAAGAATTTGGAAAAAATATTATCCGGTTACAGCAAGGAGATAAAGTTCCTCGTAATCAATTGCTTTTTGCTTTTGTGGATATTCTTTACAACAGAACTACTGCTGAATTCAAAAGGGGGACATTTAGAGTGAAAGGAGATACAGTAGATATTTTTGTAGCTTATGCTGATTTCGCTTATCGAATTATGTTCTGGGGTGATGAAATAGAATCCATCCAACGAATTGATCCTGAAACAGGAAAGAAAATATCAGAAGAAAAAATCATCAGTATTTTTCCTGCCAACCTATTTGTAACCGGAAAAGATGTTTTGCATCAAGCCATCAAGGAAATTCAAGATGATATGGTGGAACAGGTGAAGTTTTTTGAAAGGGATGGCAGATTTTTAGAAGCGAAAAGACTGCAAGAAAGAACAGAATTTGACATTGAAATGATGCGGGAATTAGGCTATTGCTCAGGAGTGGAAAATTACTCTCGCTATTTTGATAGAAGAACGCCAGGGACAAGACCTTTCTGTCTTTTGGATTATTTCCCTGATGATTTTTTGATGGTGATTGATGAGAGTCATGTAACCGTTCCGCAAGTTCGAGCAATGTACGGTGGTGACAGAGCCAGAAAAATAAACCTAGTGGATTATGGCTACCGATTGCCATCTGCTATGGATAATAGACCATTAAAGTTTGATGAATTTGAGAATTTAATAGGGCAAACCATTTTTGTAAGTGCCACCCCTGCTGAATATGAATTACGCAAAACAGAGGGGGCGGTAGTAGAACAAGTGATTAGACCAACTGGATTATTAGATCCTGAAATTGATGTGCACCCAAGTGGAAATCAAATTGATGATTTATTAGAAGAAATTGATGAAAGAGTAAAATTAAACGAGCGAGTGCTGTGCACTACTTTGACGAAAAGAATGGCTGAAGAATTGAATAAATTCTTGGGAAGGGCAGGAGTAAAATCACGCTATATACATTCTGAAGTAGATACTTTAGACCGAGTTGAAATTCTAAGAGATTTAAGATTAGGTGAATTTGACGTTTTGGTGGGTGTAAATTTATTGAGAGAAGGCTTAGATTTACCAGAAGTTTCATTAGTGGCTATATTGGATGCCGATAAAGAAGGGTTTTTAAGAAACCAGCGTTCTTTAGTTCAAACTATTGGAAGAGCTGCAAGAAATGAAAAAGGAAAAGTTATCATGTATGCAGATAAAATCACTGCTTCTATGGAACAAGCTATCGATGAAACCAACAGGAGACGAGCTATTCAAAAAGCTTATAATGAAGAACATGGCATTACCCCAAAAACCGTTTTCAAATCTAGAGAAAGCATTTTAGGTCAAACAGTAGCAGTTGATTCCAAGAAAACCTCTCAGCAAAAATACTATGCCGGCTTGGTTGAAACATCTGTTGCTGCAGATCCAGTGGTTCAATATATGGACAAAGCTGCATTGGATAAAATGATTATAGCTACAAAGAAGAAAATGGAGAAAGCTGCAAAAGACCTTGATTTTATAGAAGCTGCAAGATTAAGAGACGAATGGCAAGAGCAACAAAAATTACGTGACAAAAAATAACCGTTCGATAATTCTAAAACACTATCTTTGCAAAAATTTAAAAATATGAAGATCAGAGTAATTAGCATTTTTATTTTAAGCATTTTTTCTCTTTCTCAAGCTTTAGCATGGGGACAAACTGGACATAGAGCGGTCGGAGAAGTTGCCTCGTTCTATTTAAAAAAGAAAGTAGAAAAAAAAGTAAGCGAAATTTTAAATAGAGAATCCTTAGCAGTGGCTAGTGTTTGGATGGACAATATAAAATCAGATGACAGTTGGGATTATGCCAAACCTTGGCATTATGTAACTATTCCTGACGGCATGACTTACGAAGAAAGTGAGAAAAATCCTGATGGAGATATCATCATGATGATTGAAAAAATCACTGAAGAATTAAAAGCTGGAAATCTTGATGCTAAAACAGAGCAAGAAAAACTGAAAATGTTAATTCATTTAGTAGGAGACATTCACCAACCGTGCCATGTAGGCGGTAGAGATGATATGGGTGGAAATGCTGTTCGATTAAAATGGTTTGGTCAGAACTCAAATTTGCACAGAGTTTGGGATAGTGATATGATCGATTCTAAAGCTTTTAGCTACACTGAATTAGCTAATGCTGTAAATATTACTACTAAAGAAGAAATAAAAACACTCCAAAATAGCACAATTGATGATTGGTATAAGGAAGCAATGGCATTAAGAGAACAAGTTTACGAACTACCAGAAGACATGAATTTGAGATATGAATACAGCTACAAAAATTGGGACACTGTTCAAGATCAACTGAAAAAAGCAGGCATAAGATTAGCTGGGCTTCTAAACGAAATTTATGGTTAAAATATAAAGGAGAAATGAAGTTAGATTAGCTTAATTTCATTTCTCTTTTATCAAAATCAATTCCCCTTTAACTTCAACTCTTACAAATCCGGTCTTTTCAACAGAAAACCCCTCCTCAATTTGCACTAAATTTTCAGTGCTAGTGATCTCATCATTTATGATATCAATTATAAATTTCTCTGGATACCACTTTTTAAATTTTGAACTTGGCTTTAAAATATATTTCCCTTCATCTGTAAAAAAAATGAATGGGATGGATAAAGATTTATTCTTAATTTTTTCAAATAAATCCATCATGATAGCTCTATTACAAAATATATTTAAGGCCGTGCATTTTTTATTTTTTAACCAGTTCAACAATGACTCCACTATGTGGAAATCATTATAAACTAAATCCTTTTCTCCAATATTGGTATTAGAACCAGACTTTTCTTCAATTACATAGCCATCAATTTTAGTTTGCCTTGATTCGAATGTTTCCCTTAATACAGGATCTATTAGTAAAATCGGAGACCAACCCAAAATTTCAGATAGCTGCTCCCAATTTTCATTTAATTGAAATACTAAGACAGGAGGTTCCTGCTCGTCTCTAATAATATGATGAGAAGACATATATTTTAAGTTCTTTTTGTTAGCTTAGTTTATAAAATTAATAATTTGAATAAATGATTTTGCATTTTTATTGTTGAAATACTATAAATTGCAGAAACATTCAATAACAGTGAAACTTAAGATTAGTATATCAATTTCTGTAATAATTATTTTGTTGCCATCAATCCTTATGGCTCAAAACAAAACAGTAATTGACAGTCTTAAAAATAACTTAAATATTGCAAGTCCATCTGACATAATTCAAACCTATAATCAGCTTGCCTGGGAATATAGAAAATCATATCCAGATAGCACCGTTTTTTACAGCCAAAAAGCAATTGAATTATCTAAATCTACCCCCGAATTAGTTGGTGAAATAGTTAAATCTTTGAATTTTAAAGGGGTTGGTCATTTCTATATAGGAGAGAATATCAAAGCCTTTGAATACTACCAACAGGCAAAAGATTCTGCCTTACTTTATGGCGACTCATTGCAATACGGATATTCTCTTAACAATATTGGAAGGCTCTTTTTTAATCAGGGTAATTACGTGGCTGCTTATGATAACTTTTTCAGAGCATTAGAGATTTTTAAAGAAATTGATGACTCCGTTTCTTTGAGTTATGGATACAAAAGTTTAGCTGAATTATATCAATCACAAAATGACTATGAAAAGGCATTAGAAATGTCTTTAAAGACGGCTGAAATAAGAAAATCTTTCAATGACCCTTCTGGAATAATCTCTATTTACCTTGAAATAGCAGATATATACGGTCAAATGGAAAATTATAATAATAGCTTAAAATATTTTACACAAGCTTATGAAGTTGCCTCAAAAATTAATGATGAAGCCAATCTAGCAATAATAAAATTATCTATTGCCCGAATGAATACCAAAAGAGGACAGTTGGGAATTGCTTTAACAAATGCTTCTGAGGCCTTAGAATTTGCTTCAGAGGCAAAAAATGTTAATTTGATAATTCAGGTATATTCACTTTTAGGAGAAATCCATTTTTATCGAAATGAATATAATCAAGCTAAAAATTACTTTTTAAAAGTAAATGAACTTGCTACCAATAATGATATAACCTTTGAGCAAGGAGCATACTATTATCTTTCAAAAATCTATGAAAAAAGCGGATCTATAACGGAAGCTTTTGAATACTTTAAAAAATATTCGGATCTAAAAGAGAAAACTGAAAACGTAAATACTGCCCGTGAAATTCAAAGATTAGAAGCTCGCTTAGAATTAGATGTGAAAGAAACTGAAAATCTGCTTTTAAAACAAAATGAAGAAACTTATAAGCAAGTTATACAAAAACAAAAAGCATTTAACCTAGCGCTTACCGCTACTATCGTTCTTGCCGTTATTTTATTAGTTATTATTTGGATTACAGCTAATAGAAGAAGAAAACATAATAAGATTTTACAGCTTAAGAATAATAAAATTGAAGAACAACAAAAAAATATAACGCTAAAGAACAAAGAGATAAAAGCTCAAAATGATGAACTCATTATCCAGAATAAAGAATTGGATGACTTAAATAATGAAAAAGATTCATTATTAAGCTTAGTTGCTCATGATATGAAAGCTCCTTTCCATAGAATAAAAGGACTAGCTGAACTTCTAAGGTTATCAGGGTTAAATGAAGAGCAAAGTCAATATATTTCTATGATAAGAAATAACGCGAAGCATGGCGCCTATTTGATAAACGATTTATTAGATGTGAATTCGATGTCTGCTGATAAAGAAGAATTTACAACCGAAAAAATTGAATTAAAAAAATTATTAGAAGACACAGTATCAAATTTTGTTGTTGAATTAACCAATAAGCAGATTGAGTGTAAAGTAGAATGTGAGCCAGATCAATACGTCAGAACTAATAAAAACTACCTAAACAGGATTCTTGAAAACCTTGTGTCCAACGCAATCAAATTCTCAGACTTAGAATCTGATATTACTTTAAAAGCAGGCATTAATAAAAATACCTTCTGGATAAGTGTTAAAGACTTTGGGCCGGGATTTAATGAAGACGACAAGAAAAATCTATTTATGAAATTTAAAAAACTAAGCGCCAGACCAACTGGTGGTGAAAGTTCTAATGGACTAGGACTGGCGATTGTTAAAACCTTAGTGGATAGATTGGATGGAGATATAAATTTAGAAACTGAAATAGGAAAATATAGTGAATTTACGCTACATTTTCCAATTTTGGAAGCCTAATTAGAAGCCGACCTTACCTGATTTCCAACCTTTAGTTTCTACTTCTTCAGCAGATTTTAATACTTTATCTTCCATCTCTTTTTTGTATTTTTCTAACTTCTTTGCTGCATCTTTATCGAAATTAGAAATAATTTGAGCCGCTAAAATCCCTGCATTCTTAGCTCCATCTAGAGCAACGGTAGCCACGGGAACTCCTCCTGGCATTTGTAATATTGACAAGACCGAATCCCATCCATCAATGGAATTACTCGATTTGACTGGCACCCCAATAACAGGAAGTGTAGTATATGCAGCTACCATACCTGGTAAATGTGCCGCTCCACCTGCCCCAGCAATAATGGCATGGAATCCATTTTCTCTTGCCGATTGTGCAAACTTCATCATGCGTTCGGGGGTTCTATGTGCTGAGACAATAGTCAATTCATAGTTAACTTCGAATTCATCTAATATTTTGGCCGCCTCACTCATAACCCGAAGATCAGATTGACTACCCATGATAATTGCTATTTTTCCTTTACTCATGCCTTTACTTTTAATGTGGATTTTACTATCTCTATTTTTCTTTTCAATGAAGTTAAGCTGGGATCAGTAATCGTAACATGTCCCATTTTTCTAAAAGGTTTAGTAATTTTCTTACCGTACAAATGAACTGATGCCCCAGGTATTTTCATTATTTCTTCCATTCCTTCATATTTGGCATCTCCAGTAAAGCCATCTTCACCCAATACATTCACCATTGCTGAACTAACTTTGGTAGAAGTATTTCCTAAAGGAAGATTGAGAATAGCTCTTAAATGTTGATCATATTGAGAAACAAAATTGCCTTCTATACTTTGGTGACCGCTGTTATGAGGCCGTGGTGCAATTTCATTGACTAAAATCTCATTGTCTTTGGTCAAAAACATTTCCACCGCCAAAATCCCTACCATTTCCAATTTATTGATGATATCAATTGCTATATTTTTAGCCTTTTCTTCTTCAGCTTTATCTATAATAGCAGGAGAAAGCAAATATTCAACTAGATTATGTTCTGGATGAAAAACCATTTCAACAACTGGAAATGTATTCACATCACCAGCTTCATTTCTGCTAACTATTACGGCCAATTCTTTTTTAAAGGGTACAAATTCCTCTAGTAAGGATGGAGCATCAAAACCCTTCGAAATATCATCCTTTGATTTAATTACCTGTACTCCTCTACCATCATATCCACCTTTTCCTATTTTATGCACTGCAGGAAATTTATCCGTTAGTTTCTCTAAATCTGATCTATTATCAGTTAAAGTAAATGGCGCTGTAGGAATATTATGATCTAAATAAAATTGCTTTTGAAGCCTTTTATCTTGAATCATTTCAATGATTTCCGGTTGCGGGAAGACCTTTACTCCTTCCATTTGAAGTTTTTTCATTGCTTCAATATTGACTTTTTCAATTTCAATGGTCAGAATATCACAATTACTCCCAAACTTATATACTGCATCGTAATCCTCTAAATCACCCACTTGAAAATCCGCCACTAATTTAGAGCAAGGAGCATTTACATCTGGATCCATCATTTTCAGATCGATATTTATGTTTATAGCACTTTGCAAAAGCATCCTTCCTAATTGTCCTCCTCCTAATACTCCAACCTTTAAATTTGTATCAAAACTCATAAACTTCACTTAAAAATTATAAGAGCAAATATAATATTTATTGAGAGAGAATAATTGAAAATGATAAGATAGATGGATTGGGCACAAAAAAAGCCTTCTCAATGTTGAAAAGGCTTCGAAAGATCACAGAAAAAGGTAATTATTTACTTTTTACATCTTTAATTTTATCGGCATTTATCTCCACCTTTAAAATGAAAAGATCAAACTCCTCATCGATTGGCAAGAATTTATACACCAATTTTTCACCAGTTTTTCTAGCAATATCAATCAATCCAAGACCAGCTCCGCCTTTATCTGAAAGCTTCCCGTGCTTAATTTGTTGCATATACATTTTCTTAAGCTCTTCAGCACTTGCAGCGTTTACTTCATCAATAGCAGATCTTAAATCCTCTACCTTATCTCTCGCTACTTTATTGCTAGTAATCACATAATAAATATCTTCCTTATTACCTATTACAAATAACCCATTTCCAATTTGGGCATCCGTAATTTCATCGGAGTGCTTATTCATGTTTTGAAGAGTTTCTACCATAACATGATAAACTCTTTTTTTCACATATCTGTCTTCCTTTTTTCTTTCCATGTCAGACTCTGCCATAGAAGTAAACATTTTCGTGATTTCATGATTGAATTCCCCTAAATAAACCAATGAAATCCCATTCCCTTGCATTTCAGAAAAAAGGCTTAATACCGATTTGATGAAATTTACATTTAAATCCATCTTGTTTTCGTTTATGTTATCTATCATTAATAATTTGAATATTTAGCTCTCAAAAAATTTTTACTTTTAAATTTTCTTCAAAATAGTGGATTTTTTTTGAAAAATCAGTCAATTCCCAAATCAATTGTATCAATTGTGCTATTACTGTTCTTTTTTGCTCTGGATTTACCCTTGTTTAAGTTGCCAAAAGTGTGATTAATACCAAAACGAAGATCAACCGCTCTACCTCTAATTGGGTTCACAAGTGAAAGCAAGTCATTAGTAGCTAGGACAATTTGAAAGGGCACTAAGTTAAGTGTTATACCCGATCCAAAGTTATTAACCCTACCATTCATCATGGTTGCTGAAAATGCAAAATTAAAGAAAGTTCCACCTTGAAAATTATACATTGCAGTTAAGGCAGGTAGTAAAGCTCCTCTATAAAGCTCTGAATAAAGAATCGCAGAAGCTGTCTGTCTTCTTGAAAGTTGATAAGATGCACCAGCGTAAAGCTTTGCAGTTAAAGAAGAACTAAAAGATTCATTTCTAGTTTCTTCGATTTCCAAATCAGAAACTGCACTATCAAAATCATTAAGAACTGATAAATCCTCACCATTAATTAATTCTACTACATCCGCTCCGCTAAATTTGTATTGAAAGGATGGAATAGTCTGATTGTTTGTATATTGCTCGTTCCATCTGATGAATCCTAAATCATTTAAACTAGCAAAAAACTGGATTTTTTGAGTAAATTGATAAGTTGCTCCCAAATCCAGACCAAATCCACCGTTAGAAAGTACTGACCCTCTAATGTCTTCATTCTCATTTATAAAATCTCCTGCTACTCCTGCTGAGCGAATATCAAATTGATTTACATTCATTTCAATAGAATCCCCTCTAAATTCATCATTACCATATGTTCTTATATTTGCATCTAGTGAATTTATATCTGCATAAGCATGGCCAATTAGGTATTTAATTCTTATTCCAGCGGTCATTTTACCCGCTAGTATTTCTCTTCCATGAGAAAGGCCTATCTCCGTATATGCCAGTGATTTGACAGATCCTCTGCTCAAATCTAACAATCCATTATCCAATTCATCGGAAGCATTCCCATATAGTGCAAATGCAAAAAGTTCTTTAGGTAAACTTACTCTTGCAAATGCTTTAGTATTAATGCTGAAGGCGGTATAACTTGTTAAGCCTCTTATTCCTAGATGAAAAAGATTCACGGTAGTATTGGAGGTAACCCGATTATTTCTTCTCATTTGATTAAAAATTTCTGCTGTATTAACATTTCCATTTTCATCAACTGAAGTAAGTAGTTCTAAATTAGTGAAATTTTGACCTGTATTGGTATGAAAACCTGAAAGCCCAGGCAAACCCAAAGAAAACTTATAATCAGGTAACATTGCAGGATTTAAATTATTGGCTTGAGGCAATGTTTTATACAACCCATATCCAATCATGTCTGATTGAGCTTCTACTTTCTCAGAATGGAAGACAATCGATACTATAATTGCAATTATTTTGATATATTTCATTGTCCCTTTCATTAAAAACTCACATTATATTTTGCCTGAATTGCTAGATTAAACTGGACTGAAGCATTAGAAGTAATTTCTACTATATCGGCACCATTATTTGTTGTGGATATAGTTGCTCTAATTCCAACCCTTCTGACATTTTGCAAATCTTGAAGCTCATTTCCACTAGTCTCTGGATTGTCTTCCAATCGGAATATATCGTTTATAGCGGTGGGTTCATTTTCTGTGCCAGCTGCTAAGAATTTCCCGTCAAATAAATTCATAACTACAGTGCTATCTGCTTCCAAAAGATCTGCTTTAAAATCAAGATCAATTGGCAATGAATTTTCTGAGGTAAATTTGAATAAGGCATATTGTAACTCTTGCGTATCAATACCTTCTAAGGATATCGTTTCATTAATCTCAAAACCTTCCAAACTAAATTTTAAAGGCAAGTTAACTTCATATCCACCTTGAATATAAGAGTCTTTAGTAACGTAATTAACTGGCGTGTCATCTGGGTCAATTAATCCATCCACTTGCAGAGATACTGAATCTGGTATATTATTGATAATATTCTTAAATATAGCATCAAAATTAGCTCCAGAAGTGATTGTTGAACCCTCTGGCGCCTCTTCTAATTCGATTGATGTATTGATTGGATCTTCCGTTTCTTGCCCATCTTTATAGGTAATGAAATTATTAACATTAAACCTCACTGGCATGCCCATTGAATTAATAAGAATTAACCTGAATTGAGGGTCATCAAAATAATAGTTAATATCATTAAGTAGCTCAGTTTGACTAAAAGCATTTGTTTCAATTGTATTCTCTTCAGTGCTTATGTCTTGAGAACTTAAATCTCCATATAATGCTTCAAATTCCAACTCCTCAACTCCAACCTGTAGGTCGATGCTGTTTGCACCAAATACAAGATTCTGATTAACTCTACTAAATGTTATGGTAAAATTAAAATTAACTTGAGCTTCCTCTGGATCTGAATTAAATATAAAACCAATACTATTAAACTGATCAGTAGCTTGATCTGTATTTATAGGGTTTAGCCCATCAAAACTAAAAAAATTACTATAATTTATAATTGGGGAAGTGCTTGGATCCGTCATTTCAAATGATAGATCAACATCTGCAGGAAAATTTTCTACTACTTCTACTCTTACAGTTCCTTGGTCAATTAAAGTTCTCTCTAGGTTTCCTTCATTAGGATAGTCAACAAGAAATTCTCTATTTATCGTTATTTCTCCTTGTGAATTGAATTCGTTAATCTCTTCTTGCGATAAAATAATAGGAGGAACATTTAATAATTGATCACTTAAGGAATAAAAGTCGGTAGCAAACTGACTAAACAAACTATCATCAGAAATGGAAATAACTATTACATCTTCAGCATTCGTTGAAACTTCAATTAAACCTTCATTGGCTTCCAAAATATCTATTAAGGTAAATCGGGAATCAACCAAGGGTATGCCCAATTCAGGACTCCACTGTAAATCTCCAATCTCTAAATCTCTCAGGTCAGAATAGCAACCACCAATCAACATACTAATTAATATGCTGAAAATAAGGTAGAGCCTAAGGATGATCTTTTTCATATTTACTAATTTTGCATCAAATCTATTGAAAATTGAAGGATATTAATAAATTATTGCAATTGAAATATATGGAAAAAGACACACTTTTTATCGGAATTTGCCCTCCTCATCTACTTGAATACCAGATTCATGGAATAAAAGAGCGGCTTCGTCAAAAATATGGAATTCAAGGAGCATTTCGGTCAACATCGCATATTACGCTACAAATGCCGTTCAAACTCTCTTCAAATAAGATGGAAGGTTTTATTCATGATTTAAAAAATCTAGTAGTAAATCAGAAGCCTATTGAAGTTAAATTAAATGATTTTGGGAATTTTGAGCCTCGTGTGATTTATATTAAAGTAGAAGAAAATGAAGAATTAAATTTATTACAAAAGGCGATCGAACGTTTTATGAAAAAATTTCAAATATTTAGTAGCACTCATAAAAACAATGGATTTACACCGCATATTACCGTGGCTTTTCGTGATCTGACAAAACCGATTTTCTACCAAATTTGGGATGAAGTAAAAAGTTTAAGCTTTGAGAAAAATTTCTTAGCAAGCTCCATAACTATCTTTAAACATAATGGAACCTCCTGGGATATTTTAAAAGAAATAAGTTTAGATCCTTCATAAAAATTGTAAAACCAAATTCGCTTGCTTACTTTAGTTCTTAACTAAAACCTTACTACAGCAATGAAGCAGAAAATAAGAATTTGGCTTCGAAATTTCTTTGGGTTTTCAAGAACTGAAGCTAATGGCTTTATTATTTTATTACTATTGATGATAGCCATACTTTCAATGCCCTTTCTTTCTAGAAAAATCTATAGTCTATATAAAAAGCCGCTACAATCTTCAAATGATAAAACACTTCTCCATTCTTTCCTTTCTGAGCTTGAGCATACTATTGAAACTAAAAGCGAAGTCATTAAAGAAAAGGAATTTCAGCCTTTCGATTTGAACAAATCCAGTACTAAGGAATTAATTCAATCAGGCTTTCCAGAATTTCTTGCTGAAAGAATTGTGAAATACAGAGAAAAAGTAAAACCATTTGAATCGAAGGTTGAACTACTAAAAATCTATGGGATTGATAGTGCATTTTACAAGGAAGTCTATCCTTTTATTAAAATAACTAAAATAGTTAAAGAATCCAATTCAGATTTAACTACCAAAACTGAAACCACTATTGATAGTGAAAATACTGAAACCCCTCCTAAAGTATTCAAAAAAGAGAAATTATCTCGCTTTGATCTTAATCAGGCAGATAGCTTACAATTACAAAAAGTATATGGCATCGGCCCTGCTTATTCCAAAAGGATTATAAAGTACAGAGATTATTTAGGCGGATTTCATTCCGTTCACCAACTCAAAGAAGTTTATGGTTTGAAAAAAGAAAATCTTGATTCACTTAGAACTTATGCATATATAGCTAAAGAATTAAATTTAAGGAAACTAAAAGTTAACGAACTAAATGCAGACAGTTTAGTACAACATCCGTATATTTCATACAAAGAAGCAAATTTGATCTTTAATTACAGAAAGCAGCATGGAGACTATAATTCCATAGAAGATGTATTAGCTATCAAAATTTTAGATAGTAATTGGGTGAAAAAGGTAACACCCTATCTCTCTTTTGACTAAGCACTAAATAAAGATTTACAATTAAGGTAATTATTTCTTAAATTGATTTCCTGCTAATAATTTTTTCATGCACGATATACTAAGGCATTATTTAAAACGGCTCACTAATCTTTCTGGAAGCAATCGATCTTTATTGCTTCTGCGCTTGATTTCAGATCAAACCTTAGACTTACATGATTTCGATTTCCTGCTCAATAAGAGTTCCTTTTCGCTTATTGAAGATCTAATCAGCAGAAAAAAACATATTCCTTTAGCAGCAATTTCTGATCCTAGGCTTGAGCAAAACAACATTATGAGCCAGAAATTGAAGAAATTAAAAAGGATCGAAAAATTCATTTATGATGAAAGAGGTGCTAAAGACCTCTATGTTGGATGGCCATTTGTAAGAGGTAAGTTTCAAGGAGGTACTTCCGTTCGTTGTCCGCTTATATTTTTCCCTATTGAAATCAAGGAAGTAAATGATCAATGGGTGATGGAATTACGAGAAGATGTTAACATCACCTTCAATAAATCTTTTCTTCTTGCCTACGCGCATTATCACGGCATAAAAATAAGTGATGAATTAATCGAGAAAGTATTTGAGATTTATGATCCGGACAGTCGTGTTTTCAGAACGGATCTATATCAAATATTTAAAGAAAGTCCGATTGATATCAATTTCAATCAAGATACATTCTTGGATGTATTGCGACCATTTAAAAATTTTAAGAAGCCCGATTTTGAGGAAAATGAAAAGGAGGGTGAATTAAAACTTTTTCCCGAAGCAGTTTTGGGTATTTTCCCACAGAGCGGCTCATATTTAGTTCCAGATTATTCTTACTTACTTGAAAAAGAGCAAGAAGTGCAGGATATAGAAGAGTTCTTTTTGAGTCGCAATCCTGATAAGCAAACTGAAGACCCATCAGATTATAAACAGCGATATCGATTTATTGAAAGCGTTAAGGAGGAAGAAACCTTCACGGTTTTTCCTATGGATGCCTATCAGGAAAATGCATTAAAGGCTGTTAAAAAAGGAAACTCCTTGGTGGTTCAGGGTCCTCCGGGAACAGGGAAATCTCAGCTGATCAGCAATTTAGTTACTGATTTTATTGCTAGGGGAAAGAAAGTATTGGTAGTATGTCAAAAAAGGGCTGCGTTAGATGTTATCTATGACAGAATGAAATCTATTGACATTCAGCCTTTTATAGGTCTAGTTCATGATTTCAAAAATGATAGAAAAGCTATTTTTGAACAAATCCAAAGTCAGATTGAACGACTTGAGGAATATGAATCCAAAAATAATGGACTTGATTCGGTCCAAATTCAAAGAGAATTTCTAAAGTCTAGTAGAATTATTGATCAGATAGTAGAAGAAAAAGAGGAATATCGTTTAGCACTTTTTGATGAATCAGAATGTGGGATTTCTGCTAAGGAATTGTATTTGAACTGTGATTTCAACCAAACAAAAATTAATCTAAAACAAATACACAGGCATTTCCATAAAAAAGAAATTGAGGAATTTGCTAATAAATTAGTCCACTTCCAGACCTATGTGGATGATTTCAGTAAGGATGATTTCATTTGGCAGGATAGAGTTAATTTTAAGGATTTTGGGTTAAATGACAAAACTGAAATTGTAAAACTACTCGAGAAAATTCCGACCTACTTTCAGGAAACAGCTGAAAAATCTAAAAATTTAGTAGGTTCATCTATGGCATTAAAAGAATTTGAAGATGTAGTAGAACATAAAGAAAGATTAAATGCATTGGAGGAATTGTTAAATTCCACCGCCTATGAATATTTGCACTTTATGTTTCATCATTCAGATGACAATACCAATGCTTTATGGCTGAGCAATGTACAAAGAGTGATTAATGATTGTTTTAAAGATGGGGGAATAGAAAGCAGCTTGCCCTCTAAAGATTTAGGCACTTTACAAAAAGTAATCCAATTAAGAAGACAATCAAGAAAAAGACCAACAAAATGGATTCATTGGTTACTTTTTTCAAAAGAAAAGTATTTTTTGAAAAAAGTATTAGTAGCAAATAGCTTAACTGTTAATTCCGATGGAATTAAAGAATTAGAGAAAAGATTGGATAACAGATTGAATTTTGAGCATAATATGACCAAGCTCAAAAAGCAGACATGGCTAAAAGATATTCCAAAGACAAAAAATCAAATTGCACTTAACCACTGGTTTCAAGAGCAAACACAAGCTATAAAAGCCAAAGAGATTATTGGGTCATTCACAAACTTTAAGGTTTTTTCACTTATAGAGGGCAAGTCTCTGAATGAATTCTTAACTAAAATTCAAGCCATTGTTAAATTATCTGAGGATACGATTGAAGAGAAGGATAAATGGAAAAAATACCTTACTAGAACCCAAATTGATCAGTTAGAACAAGAGAGATTACCAACAAGTTACATCAAAACCTTCCAGCGCCATTTTGACGAGCTTGTCCATTTTGACCAGTTCTACCATAGTTTAGAAAATTACGAGAAAGAGGTGGTAAAACTACTCAACGAGAGCGAGGTTACGATTGACCATCAAAACATTAAACCGATTTTTCTAAACAGTATTTATTTAGAATGGATAGATCATATCGAAACAAAATATCCGATTTTAAGGGAAGTATCTACTCGGAAATTCGATAAACAAACGGATGACCTTCAATATGCAATTGAAGAAAAGTTAAAATTAAGTACTGAAATCTTAAATCTTAAAGTAAGAGAAAGAACCTTTGAACATGTAGAATACAACAGGCTCAATAACAGAATTTCTTATAGAGATTTAAGCCACCAAGTTACTAAAAAACGTCAAATATGGCCTATAAGAAAAGTTATCCAAGAATTTCAAGATGAATTATTCGATCTCATTCCTTGCTGGATGGCTAGTCCTGAATCCGTTTCTGCTATATTTCCAATGGAAGAAATATTCGATCTGGTAATTTTTGATGAAGCCTCTCAGTGCTTTGTAGAAAAAGGAATTCCGGCCATGTACAGAGGAAGGCAAGTAGTGGTAGCTGGTGATGACAAGCAATTGAGCCCAAATGACCTCTATAAAGTAAGATGGGAGGAAGAAGAAGTGGACCATCCTGATTTAGAAATTGATTCCTTACTGGATTTAGCCAACAAATATGTGATGAATCTTCACCTAGCTGGGCATTATAGAAGCAAATCATTAGACCTGATAGAATTCTCCAATCGTCATTTCTATAAAGATCGTTTGAGATTATTACCTGATTTTAATTACATCAACAATGCTGATCCAGGCATTGAATACATCAAAGTGGATGGAATATGGGAGCGGAACACTAATGAAATTGAAGCCCTTAATGTGGTGGATTTAATTAAAGAGTATTTAAGAAATGAGCCCGAAAAAGAAATAGGAGTCGTCACTTTTAATGCTCCTCAACAGGGCTTAATTTGGGATATTTTAGAAGATCAAATTGCTAAAGGAAACTTAATCTTGCCCGACAAATTTTTTGTTAAGAACATAGAAAATGTTCAAGGTGATGAAAAGGATGTAATTATCTTCAGCACAGGATATGCCCCTGACAAGTCTGGCAAACTTAAAATGCAATTTGGGAGTATCAATGCTCCAAAAGGAGAAAATAGATTAAATGTAGCCATTACTAGAGCTCGTGAGAAGGTAGTAATCATAAGCAGCCTCTATCCCGATCAGCTTAAAGTTGATGATGCTAAAAATAACGGACCAAAATTATTGAAAGCTTACTTGCAGTATGCATTGGATGTATCTAAAGGCAACTTCAAACCTAAACCAAAAACTTCCAATCATTTCCAAAGTAGTTGGTTCTTAAAAACGAAAGTAAGGGAAGAATTAGAGGAAAAGGTGAAAAGCATTAAAGCTGAGGAAGAATTGCCCTTTGCAGATTTAAGCTTTAAGGAAAAAGAACACTATAAAGGCTTATTGCTTACAGACGACAATCTGTTTTATGACAATCCTTCAGTAAAAGATATTTTTGCCTATACTCCATTCCTTTTATCAAAAATGAATTGGCCTTATATACAAATCAAAAGCCGAAACTTCTGGAATGATAAGGAAGAGCTGATGGAAAGAGTGGTGCAGTTTGTGAAGAGGAACGATTGATATATGATGCATGAAAAAGAAAACTGCAGCTTATGCAATACGCTAAGTCCTATATTTCACATCAATGAAGAAAGATATTATTTGAAGTGTCCAAATTGCAATGGAATTTTCATGTCCAAACAATTCTTACCAGATGAAGCTATTGAGATAGAGCGCTATACCTCTCATAATAATGATGTTAACGATCCAAGATACAGGAAATTTGTTTCCCCAATTACAAATGGTATTCTTGAGAATTTTAATAAATGCCAACAGGGCTTAGATTTTGGTTCTGGAACTGGCCCTGTGATAACCATAGTCTTAAAAGAAAAAGGATACAGTGTTGAAACTTATGATCCATACTTTGATAATAGACCCGAAGTCTTAAATGAAACTTATGATTTTATAGCCTGCTGCGAGGTCGTTGAGCATTTTCATGATCCTCAATTAGAATTTGAAAAACTTAGATCACTCTTGAATTCAAATGGAAAATTATTCATCATGACTGATCTTTATGATGAAGAAATAATTTTCGAAAATTGGTATTACAAAAATGACCCTACCCATGTTTTCCTTTATCAAAAAACCACTTTTGAATGGATTAAAGATACTTTTAGTTTCAAATCTGTTGAATTTAAAAATCGACTTATTACATTCAGCACTTAATCAAATCACTGATTTTTAGATGCTTGTATTTGATTTGTATTAATAAAAGTGTATATTATAAAACACTAAACTATTTTTCAATCATGGTAAAAAGCTATCAAGGAGCATTCATCAAAAAAGAATCAAAGCAAGAAGAGCCAAAAAGTGTTTCGGTAGAAGACTATATGGCTACTAATCTTATCACCTTTAATGAGCATCAAACTATCTATGAAGCCATGGATACCTTGATGAAAAAGAAAATTTCTGGGGGACCAGTGGTGGATGAAGATAATAATTTAATAGGTGTGATCTCAGAAGGTGATTGCTTAAAGGAAATCGTAAAAGGAAAGTATAATAATTCACCAAGACTTCCTGGTTTAGTTAAGGATTATATGGCTACCAATGTGATTCATATCGAGCCAGAAACTAATATTTTTGAAGCTGCTAATATGTTTCTAAGAATGCGCTTCAGAAGATTTCCGGTTTTAAAGGAAGGAAAACTTATTGGACAAATAAGTCAACGCGATATCATGCGTGCTGTTAGAGATAGCCAAGAAGTTAATTGGAAGCATTAAAAAAGCCGAAAAACTAATTTTTCGGCTTTCTACATTATATGGTATATTTTGAATTACTCAGCTGCTAATGCCTCTGCTCCAGCTGTAATCTCTAGTATTTCTGTGGTAATAGCTGCTTGACGAGTTCTGTTGTAAGTCAATCTCAATTGCTTCAATAGATCTCCAGCATTTTCAGTTGCTTTATCCATAGCTGTCATTCTAGCTCCGTGCTCAGAAGCATTCGAATCTAAAAGTGCTTTGAACAATTGTGTTTTTAATGATGTAGGAATCAATTCTTTCTCAATATAATCTCTTGATGGCTCAAAAGAATAACCATGATCAGTATTGGTAACTCCTCCAGCATCTTCTGCTTTGGCTATTGGCAAGAATTGCTCTTTATTTAAAACTTGAGTGGCAGCATTTTTGAACTCATTGTAAATGATTTCAACTTTATCATAAGTTCCTTTCTCAAATTCATCCATCACAAACTGAGCAGCTTCGCTAACATCTTTGAAATTTAATCTAGTGAATAAATCCATGTAATCAGCATTAAAAGGAAGCTTATTTCTCTTTAAATAATCTGAAGACTTCTTTCCAATGGTCATAAAATGCAAATTACCTTTTTCAGCTATTGACTGATATTCACCTGCCATTAAACTGGTAACTTTACGAGTAACCATACTATTAAAAGCACCACAAAGCCCTTTATCAGAAGTAACCAAAATTAATAATATCTTCTCTACTGGTCTTTCCTTTGCATAAGGATTGTTCATTTCCTCACCACCACCGCTTACATTTTGTAAAATAGCAGATAATTTTTGGGAATAAGGACGCATCATGGTGATTCTGTCCTGAGCACGCTTCAACTTCGCAGCCGCCACCATTTTCATAGCTTTGGTGATTTGTTGCGTTGAAACAACTGAACTAATCCTATTTTTTACTTCCTTCAGATTTGCCATACAGCCTTATATCTATTTAGACCTTTAATTATAAAGGGAAAATGTTAATCTTAAAATGTAGAAAGGAGCTTATAAAAAGCTCCTCTAACTATTAGTATTTAGATGATAAATCGTCAGCTACTTTCTTCACAACTGCGATTAAATCATCATTAATTTTACCTGCTTTGAATGCATCTAGAGTCTCTTTTTCTTGATTCTCCATCATCATAGCAAACTCTTTTTCAAAAGCTCTTACTTTATCAACAGGAACTTTATCCAAAAATCCTTTAGTAGAAGCAATAATGATTGCCACTTGCTGCTCAACAGAAACTGGAGAGTACTGCCCTTGCTTCAAGATTTCTTGGTTACGCTTACCTCTTTCAATGATCTTTTTAGTAGCTGGATCCAAATCAGAACCAAATTTAGAGAATGCCTCTAACTCACGGAACTGTGCTTGATCTAATTTCAAGGTACCTGATACTTTTTTCATTGATTTAATCTGAGCATTACCACCCACACGAGATACAGAAATACCTACGTTAATCGCTGGTCTGATACCAGAGTTAAATAAGTTAGTTTCCAAGAATATCTGACCATCCGTAATTGAAATTACGTTGGTTGGGATATAAGCTGAAACGTCACCTGCTTGTGTTTCAATAATTGGAAGTGCTGTTAATGAACCACCACCTTTTACTTTTCCTTTCAATGAAGGAGGTAAGTCATTCATGTCCTTTGCAATCGAATCATCATTGATCACTTTTGCAGCTCTCTCCAATAAACGAGAGTGTAAGTAGAATACATCACCAGGATAAGCTTCACGTCCTGGAGGTCTTCTTAATAACAAAGAAACCTCACGATAAGCAACTGCTTGCTTAGATAAATCATCATAAACAACCAATCCCGGACGACCTGTATCTCTAAAATACTCACCAATTGCCGCACCTGCGAAAGGAGCAAAGAACTGCAAAGGAGCTGGATCAGCTGCAGAAGCAGAAACAATAGTAGTATAAGCCATTGCACCAGCTTTTTCTAACTCAGCCACTATTTGTGCTACTGTAGAAGCTTTCTGTCCGATAGCTACATATATACAATAAACTGGGTTACCAGCATCATAAAATTCTTTTTGGTTGATAATGGCATCAATCGCCACGGCAGTTTTACCAGTCTGACGGTCACCAATAATCAACTCACGCTGACCCCTTCCAACAGGAATCATCGCATCAATAGATTTAATACCTGTTTGCAAAGGCTCACTTACAGGCTCACGGAAAATTACACCCGGTGCTTTACGCTCCAAAGGCATATCAAAAAGCTCGCCTTCGATAGGACCTTTTCCATCAATTGGTTGACCTAAAGTATCTACAACTCTACCTGCAATACCATCACCCACCTTAATAGAAGCAATTTTCCCTGTTCTTTTTACAGCATCCCCTTCTTTAATTCCTTGGGAACTACCGAACAATACAGCTCCAACATTATCCTCTTCCAAGTTCAATACCAATGCTTGTAAGCCGTTTTCAAATTCTAACAACTCACCTGATTGTGCTTGTGTTAAGCCGTAAATACGTGCCACACCATCACCAACTTGAAGGACGGTACCAACTTCTTCTAATTCAGCTTCTGTTTTGAAGCCCGAAAGTTGTTCTCTTAATATTGCTGAAACCTCGTCTGGTCTAACCTCTGCCATTATTCTGTTATTATAGGTTAATTAATTTTTTAAATCTGCTTGATATATTGATTCTGGGTTAATTCCCGTCTTAAATCTTTTAATTTGCTTTGAATAGTTTCATCAATTTGCTTATCTCCTACTCGGATTAAAAAGCCACCAATCAAAGCTTCATCAACTTTTTCGCTTAATTCAACTTCCTTATTAGAAATCTCTTTCACAATTCTAATCACTTCTGAACGCAAACTATCATCCAATTTGAATGTGGTAGTTACCTCAGCAGTAATAATCCCTTTATGCTCATTGTAAAGCTGCTTGAAAACTTTTGCCATTTCAGGCAAAACAGACTCTCTATGCTTTCTTGAAACAATATCAAAAAACAAAGAGGTCATTTCTTGCACCTTATCCTTGAATACTGCTCTAATTACAGCAGCTTTTTTCACGCTCTCCAAAATCGGATTATTCAGCATAAGGACAAATTCTCTGTTTTCCTTACAGACTTTAGACAAAAGTTCCATATCCGCCTTAATATCCTCCAGTTGATTTTTCTCAACTGCAAGATCTATTAAAGATTTGGAATACCGGGATGCAATTCTATATTCTGACATTTGATCAGATTAATTGAGTTTTAAATCTTTCATAAAATCTTCAGCTAAAGCTTTTTGTGCTTTATCATCAGATAAGTTTTTACGAATAAGCTTTTCTGCAATTTCTAATGATAGCTCTGCAACTTTAGTAGTTACTTCTTTTAAAGCAGCATTTTTCTCTACTTCAATAGCATTTTTTGCATCAGAAATCATTTTATCTGCTTGTTTAGCAGCATCAGATTTAGCCTCTTCTTTTATTTTATTAGCAATGTCAGTTGCTTCTTTTAAAAGCTTATCTCTCTCCAATCTTGCTTCTTGCAATAATTTTTGATTGTCAGCCTGTAATTTTGCCATTTCTTCTTTAGCATTTTCAGCTGATTGCAATGCATCTGCAATGCTGCCTTCTCTTGCCTTCAGTGAATTCAAAATTGGCTTCCAAGCGAACTTTGACAAAAGCAACAAGAGGACACCAAAAATGAAGAGTTGCATAAAAAACAACCCAGGAGAAAAATCATTTACTAATTGTTCCATTCTTGTGTTTAATTAAATGTTTTTAAAAAATGCTGTTTGCAGCCTAGCGCTGCAAACAACATTTATTTTTTCCTTCGGTATAGATTATTTTCCTAAGATTAAAGCACCAAATGCTAATCCTTCCAATAATGCACCGATGATAATCATAGCGGTTTGAATTTTACCTGATGCCTCTGGCTGTCTAGCAATACCTTCCATTGCTTTTCCACCAATTTGACCTAAGCCAATTCCACCACCGATTACGATTAATCCTGCTCCAATTAAATTGTACATGAGATTTGATTTATATTAAATTAAACAAAAATACTTATTTATTAATGATGCTCTTCTTCCACTGCCATACCAATAAACAATGCAGAAAGCATAGTAAAGATATAAGCTTGTAAGAAAGCAACTAGTAATTCAATTATTGTAATAAAAAACGCTAAAGCGAATGCCATACCTGTTGATGCCACTAATCCAAAAGTCGCTTTCATGGTGATCATTAAAGCAATTAAGCTCATTACCACAAAGTGACCAGCCGTGATATTTGCAAACAAACGAATCAACAACGCGAAGGGCTTAGTTAACATACCCAAGACCTCAATTGGCATTAAGATAATTTTCATTGGAATTGGCACACCTGGCATCCAGAATATATGCTTCCAATAATTTTTAGTTCCACTAAACTGCACTACTATAAAAGTAATCAAAGCTAAACCAACAGTAATAGCAATATTACCTGTTACGTTAAACCCAAGTGGAGTTAAACCCATTAAGTTCAAAATCCATATATAAAAGAATACAGTTAAAAGATAAAACATGTATTTCTCATATTTAGGACCGATGTTAGGACGAGCAATTTCATCTCTAACATAAATTACTAATGGCTCTAGTATTCTTCCAATTCCTTTAGGAATAGATCTTGTTCTATAACTTCTGGCTAATGAATTAAATCCTAAGAATAATAGTAAAGAAGCTAATAACATCCCTACCACATTTTTAGTGATTGAAAGATCTAATGGTTTAGGATTAGTAGGATGTGCTGCTTCATCTAATTCAATATCTCCAGCAGCATTGGTTTCGTAAACTTTGCTGTGATAAAGTGTAAAATATTTTCCGTTTGATTCGGCTACCTCATGACCATGATCAAATTTTGCAGATGAAAACACATGTAATCCATCAGACCATAAAATTACTGGCAAAGGGAATCCATAATGAGTTCCAGATTTACCGCTTGTCCAAAAAACGAAATCATGAGAATCTTGTAAGTGATGCTGAATATATTCGTTTATCTCCTCTTTGGTGTTTATTTGCCCACCTTCTTCTGAACCTCCTGCAACCGCAAACAACGTATTAACGTTGATTAGCGATATTAAAAGTGCGAACAACAATGTGTTTCTCATTCTAGTTGGATTGATCATTCTACTTCTTTCGATAGCCTTAATTTGGGGGCAAAGGTAATCAATTTCTTAATAAACATAATTTTTTTATTAAGTTTTTTACCCTCAATAAATTCCATGTAATTACTGCGCATTCATCAATCTTCCGCTATAAATTGCTTCGAAGATTAAAAACATAAAAAACGGGATTATGATGGTGATTCTTTCTAACATATTTAAAGGGATTTCACCAAAAATTGTATTGTTGAAAATCAGTACGAAAAAGCCGATTTTTATGAATACACTTGCCAAATAAAAAAAGCCTACTTGATTTGGAAGTTTCTTGCTCAATAACTCTACAGCTATCACTATTATTAAATATGCGGCAAAATGAAAATAATAAATTGAATTAAGTGAATAAGATAAATTTTCACCTTGAGAAGAGATATACCATTTTTGAATAAAAAGAACAGAGGTTGCTAATATCACTATAGCAATTGTAAAAAAAAGGAGTCTTTTGATCATTAAAAATTTAATCTTGAGATTTTATCACTTGTCTGATGATGACAAACATAGAAAGGAAAACTGCCAAAAGAGTAATGATCTTAGTAAAGATATCAGAACCACTTTCGGCAACTTTATCGATATATTTGCCTAATAAATTACCTAAATATATGGTTCCTGCCATCTGAATGGCAAGCCCTGAATATTTTAAGTAACTATTAAACGGCTTTTGCTTTTTCAATCTTTGGGCTTGAATGATCGTTATTTCTTTCTTCACCTATTTTGATGGTTTTATTAGAAACACCCATTTTACATTCCCCATTAAAAGTAGCGCCTGATTCTACAATAAGTTTATTGGTGATAATATCCCCGTGAACTACTGCCGTAGGTTTTAAAATCAATAATTCTGTGATCTCAACAACTCCCTTAACTTCCCCTTCAATTTCAGCATTTTGAGACAACACATTTCCTTCAATATGAGAAGTATTTCCTAAAACTAACTTAGATTTAGTTTTAATATTCCCAATTACCTTTCCGTCAATTCTAATATTACCGAAGGTTTCTATATCTCCGTTAATAGTAGTTCCTTTTCCAATAGTATTACTGGAACTTGTGATATCTTGTGCCATTTGTATTTTGTCTTGCTTGTTATTAAACATTTCCGTTTCCTTTTCCTATATAATTAAAAAGTAATAAATTCTTCCGGATCGACCGGGTTACCATTATACCATATTTCTAAATGAACATGTGGCCCTGAAGTTAGTTCCCCAGAATTGCCAATTATGGAGATTACCTCACCTGCATTCACAAAATTACCAACTTTTTTTAATATTGCAGAATTATGTCTCACTACAGATATTAAATTAGCTCTATGCTGTATAGCAATCACGTATCCTCCGTCTTGAGTCCATGATGATAATATAACGGTTCCGTCTGCTATAGATTTTACAGGTTCATTAGTTTTCGCAACTATATCTATCCCGTAGTGATCTATATTCATATTATAAGGAGAGCTTACAATCCCTTGTAAAGGAGGGAAAAAGAAGATATCCTTCAACTCTTCAGAATAATTATTGCTAGAATAACTGGTTAAACTGAAATCTTGTTGTTCAAATTCTTGCCTAATAATTGAATCCCCGGCATTCATAACTTGAGGATTCATTTCTTTATTCAAATCATCTGTTTTAACCTGATCTGGTTCTCTATAGGTTTCCCCTTTAGGAACATCGCCTTTCAAAATGGTTTGCACATTTCCAATGAAACGGTCTTGGGCTCTTAATCTCGATTTCAATGAATCCATCTCCATGGTGAGTGTCAATAATTTTTGATTATATTCCATGGTAGTATGCCTTGGATCAAACCACTGCGCTAATAAAGATTGTGATAAATATAATGCACCAAAAAAGATTAAAACAAAGGTCAATAAGCTAATAACTACTACTTTTGCATAAGTGAAGTTAAAAGTAGATACTTCAGCTAAGTTTTCTTCGTTTCTTACCACCATTTGATATCGAGTGGTAAGCCAATTGGACATTGTTTTTCTAATTCGCAACTTTGTAAATTATTGTTTGACACAAAAATACATAATATCATCAACTCTCAATACTTTTCTTATATGAATCGATTAAATTGGTCGTTTCAAAGAACAATGAATAAGAGGAAAACACTATATAGAATCCTAATATTAGGCTTTATATTGCCTATGGCGGCCTGTTCACCTGAAAAATCAGGATTAGTCGGCTATAGTTATCACAATATGACGGCCAAATACAATGCTTATTTTATTGCAAACGAAAAATTAAATGAGGTATTATTAGAAATTGAAGATGCTCATAAAAATAATTTTAATAGGGTTTTAAAAGTAAAAGCCCCTATTGATACCACGATTGCAAATGCCAACAAGGAAAAAATTGAAGATGTTATAAAAAAATCATCTATTGCAATTCAAAGACATAAAGTGAGTAAATGGGTAGATGACAGCTACATTTTAGTTGGGATTGCTCGTATGCTAAATCAAGAATATGAGGAATCGATTGAAACCTTTAAGTACGTGAATGTAAATAGTGAAGATGAGCAAACCCGTTATGAAGCATTAACATATCTTATTAGAACATTTACAGAGTATGGGGAATTAAACAATGCTTTGGCAGTAATAGATTTTCTCAATCGGCAAAAACTGTCAAAATCTAATAAAAGAAGATTTTACTTACAAGCTGCTTATTATAGTCAGGTCTCGAATAACCCAAATAATTTGATTAAATATCTGAGTGCAGCAACTGAATTGATGAGAAGTAGTCCTGAAAAAGCAAAATACCATTTCATTTTAGGTCAACTTTTTCAAAAATCAAAGCTTGATGCTTTTGCCTATGAAAATTACAAAGAAGTACTAAATAACCGCCCTCCATATGAACTATCATTTTATGCCCAATTGAATATGGCTCAAGTGACGGAGCTGTCGAAAGGTGAAGACGTTAAGAAAATCAGAAAATATTTTGAGCAATTATTAAAGGATGGTAAAAATTTAGAATTTAGAGATAAAATCTATTATGAAATGGCTGAATTTGAATTAAAGCAAGGAAAAATAAAAGAAGCCATTCCTCATTATAAATCCTCAATTAAAGAAAGTGTAGATAACAAGAGACAAAAATCTTTCTCTTATCACAAATTAGGTTTACTGTATTTTGATGAATTAAAAGAATACCAACTAGCGCAAGCTTACTATGATAGTGCATACCAAATTATGCCTAAAGATGAAGATATTTATCCTCAGGTTGAAACAAGACAGGCCGTATTATCCGATTTTATCAAACAAATTACCACTATTAATGAGAACGATAGTCTATTAACATTAGCTAAAATGGACAGTACTTCATTAAATGACATTTTCTTAACGAACAGGAGTGATAGATTAAGAAAAGAGAAGGAAACAGCGGATAAAGAAAAAAGAGCTAATAGGATTAAAAGTGCAAGTACAAATTCTACCAATAATTCATTCGGTGATGAACCCAAATTGCAAACAAATACGGCTCCAGGTGGCGGATTCTATTTTTATGATGCCTCAACAGTTGGCCAGGGTAGAAATACTTTTAAAAGAACTTGGGGGGATCGATCACTTCAAGATAATTGGAGAACCAAAAGAGGTCAAGTTTTGGATTCTGAGGACAGCGAAGAGGCAGAAAAGGAAATAGCTGCTGAAGTGGATCAGAAAGCCGAATTGAGTGAAGAAGAATTATTAGCTCAGGAAAGAGATAAGTTTTTCTCTACTATTCCATTTGAAGAAGAAAAACAAATAACATTGAATGGCGAAATGGAGGTAGCCTATTACAAATTAGGAAATATTTATAATTTTGATTTACAAGAAAAAAAAGAGGCTGTAAATACCTATGAAACCCTCCTTTCAAGGTATCCAAATACTGAATATAAGGCAGAAATCCTGTACCTTCTCTACATATATTATAATGACAAAGATCAAGTTAAAGCTAATGCCTTTTCTGCTGAACTTCTATCTGAATTCCCAGATACCATATTCGCAAAACTGATAGAAAATCCTAATTATCGGGAAGAAAGTAATTTGGCAAGTGCTAAGGTTAAGATTATCTACGAAAAAGCTTACAGACTTTACGAAAGTGAAAATTATAAGGAAGCAACTGAGGAAATAAATAATGGCTTAAATAATTTCCCTGAAAACGACTATGAAGATAATCTAAAATTACTAGAAGCACTTATCACAGGTATAACGGATGGAAAAAATTCCTACAAATTCAAACTACAATCCTTTTTGAAAAATTATCCTAACAGTGAACTATATGATTTTGCAAAGAGTTTACTAGCTGCTATTGATGATTTAGACAAAAAACAACAAGAAAAAGAAAAAATCAGATACATTCCATTCTTCGATCAACCACATTATTTTGTGGTGATCTATGAAAACAACAAAGCTTTGTCTGGAATTCTACCAGAAGAAATTGAATCTTTTGGTGAAAAATTCTTTCCTGAACAAGACTTGAATGCAGGAAACCTAGTTTTTGATAGTGAAAATGCTATGATTCTGCTAAGCGAATTTGAAGATAAAAAAACTGCAGAAGCATTTTATAAAAAATTTAATAGTGATTTATCTCCATTAAAGAATTTCAGCAGCTTAAATTTTAGTAATTTTATTATCTCAAAGGACAACTTTCAAATATTCTATCAAGCAAAAATGGTGGATAGTTATACCGATTTCTTCAATTTGAATTATGAAATAAATCAATAGGCTTAAACTGAAACACGGATACTTTCCTAAAAAATATAGTATAAACTGAATATGAAAAATTCAAATAATTTCAAAAAAATAATAATAGCGTTATGGTCAATCTTCTTCCTCGCTATACTCGGCTTTACCATATTTATTTACAGTATCAGTGTAAACTTCAACGGATGGTATGGTGAATTACCTGGCCTAAAATCATTAGAAAACCCAAAAAGTGATTTGTCATCAGTTTTATATTTTGCTGATAACAAGGAAATGGGGAAATATTACAGGTATAATAGAAGCCAAATCACCTTTGATGAATTGTCTCCAAATGTGGTAAATGCATTAATTGCAACAGAAGATATAAGATATTCAAATCATTCAGGTATTGATTTATATGGGCTTGGAAGAGTGTTCTTCAAGTCAATTTTAATGTTTGATAAAAGTGGTGGGGGAGGAAGTACTATTAGTCAGCAATTGGCAAAAATACTTTTTAGAACTCGAAGCGATTTATCAAATGGAAGTTTAAATGATGTTCCGATTCTAGGCTTAGTTATAGCTAAAATGAAGGAATGGATCGTGGCAGTTAAATTGGAAAAGTCCTACACAAAAAAAGAGATAATGGCCATGTATTTGAATACATTCGAGTTTGGAAGTAATGCCTTTGGAATCAAAACAGCTTCTCAAACATTTTTTAATACCACTCCAGACCGATTAACTATCCCAGAAGCAGCCGTCTTAGTAGGACTTTGTAAAAACCCAAATCTTTATAGCCCTGTATACGAACCAGAAAATTCTTTCAAAAGAAGGAATACTGTATTAAATCAAATGCGAAAGTATGGCTATCTTGATGATACAGCTTATGATTCACTATCAGCAAAACCCATTGAATTGGATTATGATGTAGAAAATCATAATGATGGATTAGCTACCTATTTTAGAGGAGTAATTCTGTGGGATTTATTAGTTTGGTCAAAGGAAAATGGATATGATCTATATGAAGATGGCTTAAAAATTTACACCACCATTGACAGTAGAATGCAAAAATATGCTGAAGAGGCAGTAGAAGAGCATTTGAAATTTCAACAAGAGCTCTTTGATGAGCACTGGGACGGAAAAGCCCCATGGCGAGATGAAAGCGGGAGAGAAATAAAGGACTTTCTTAAAAACAAAGCAAGAAAAACTGAGGCCTACAGCTTTTGGAGAAATCAATATGGCGATGATGAAGATAAAATCTTTAAAAAATTGAATGAACCAAAGCCAATGAAGGTTTTTAGTTGGGATGGTGAAATCGATACCACTTTAAGCACAATGGATTCAATCAGATACTTCAAACAGTTTCTTCATGCGGGCTTCATGGCTATGAATCCAAATAATGGACATATCAAAGCATGGGTTGGAGGTATAAACCATAAATACTTTAAATATGACCATGTTAAACAAGGAAGAAGACAACCTGGGTCAACTTTCAAGCCATTGGTGTATGCTGCGGCTATTGACAATGGTTATTCACCTTGTTTTGAAATTCAAGATGTACCCGTGACCTTTGAAGTGCCAGGAGATCCACCAACTTGGACTCCATCAAATGCTAATGGAAAATTTACAGGAGAAACAATGACTTTGCGACAAGCTCTGGCACGATCACTTAATTCCGGTACAGCTTATGTCATGCAAAAAGTAGGCCCTCAAACCGTAGTGGATTATGCCAAAAGACTGGGCGTAGAAAGTCCATTAGAAGCCGTTCCTTCCCTATGCTTAGGCACTTCTGATGTCTCAATTTATGAACTTACTGGTGCTTATAGCACTTTTGTAAATGAAGGTTTCTATACTAAACCTTTTTATATCGATCGTATTGAGGATAAAAATGGAAAGGTGTTAAAACAATTTGTACCTAAAACAGGAGAAGCATTGAGCTCTGAAACAGCTTATGCAATGCTGCATATGTTAAAGGGATCTACCGAAATATCAGGAGGAACAGCATTGGGACTCGATAGAGAATTAAGAGAGGGTAATGAAATAGGAGCGAAAACAGGAACAACTCAAAATTACTCTGACGGCTGGTTTGTTGGAATAACAAAGGATTTAGCAGCTGGTGTATGGGTTGGGGGAGATGAAAGAAGTATTCATTTTCGAAATATTGGATTAGGACAAGGCGGAAAAATGGCAATGCCTATTTGGGAAAAATTTATGCAAAAGGTTTATGCTGATGAAAGTATACCTATTTCTAAAGGAGAATTTAAAAAACCTTCGAATTTATCAATAGAATTAGACTGCGAAGATTACATGATGCAGCAAGGCAACGTCACAGATTCAACGGAACAAATACAAAAATTTGATGTTGATGGCATACAATAAAATTCATTAATATGTACGATGCGGTTTTCTTTAAGCCTCAAGATCTTTACGAGCTGCCCAAATTACCTGGTGTTTATAAATTTCACAACTTATCGGGAACCATCATATATGTAGGTAAAGCAAAAAATTTAAAAAATAGGGTTTCCAGCTATTTCAACAACTCCGCTAATCATAATAGAAAAACAATAAAATTAGTTAGAGAAATTGAAAAAATTGAAATCGCTATTGTTAATTCTGAGTTTGACGCACTCTTATTAGAAAACTCATTAATTAAAGAGCTTCAACCAAAATATAACATCCTATTAAAGGATGATAAATCCTTCCCATACTTATGTATAACCAATGAGCCATTCCCAAGAATCATTTCTACTAGAAGAAGAATAGCTAGAAACGGAACATATTTTGGCCCCTATGCAAGTGTTAGGGCTATGAACAATGTTTTGGAATTAATTCGAAAACTTTACACTATTCGTACTTGTAAATTAAATCTTACTGACCAAAATATATCAGCCGGTAAGTTCAAAGTTTGTTTGGAATATCATATTGGCAATTGCAAAGGTCCTTGTGAAGGTTTACAAAAACATGAACACTACCAAAAAGATATTAACCAAGCAGCAGAAATACTGAAGGGTAATTTAAATGTGCCTAAGCAGCATTTCAAAGAAAATATGCAAAAGGCAGCAGATGATTTAGATTTTGAAGAAGCTCATAAATATAAAGAGAAATTCGAGTTACTTGAGAAGTTTCATAGCAAATCATTAGTTGTTAATCCGAAACTAACCGAAATAGATGTTTGTAGCATAATATCTGAAGACAAATATGCTTTCGTTAATTATATGCGAATTAAAAATGGAAGCATAAATGTCACTAAAACCATTGAAATTAAGAAAAAACTTGATGAGACTGATCAAGAATTGCTTTTGCTAGCTTTAATTGACCTCCGAAAATTATATGAAAGCAATACAAATGAAATTTTAACCAATATTGAAATTGATAATTTACCTGAAAATTTTCATTTCATTAAACCTCAAATAGGCGATAAAAAGAAATTGGTAGAGATGAGTTTGAAAAATGCTCTATTCTTTAAAAAAGAGAAGCTCAATCAAACTGAATCTTCTAAAATAAAGGAGCTAAGAGTATTAAAACAATTACAAAATGATTTAAGACTAAAAGAGCTCCCTATTAAAATTGAGTGTTTTGATAACTCTAATATGCAAGGCACCAATCCGACTGCTTCTATGGTCCACTTTAAAAATGGAAGACCGAAAAAAAGTGAATATAGACACTACCATGTTAAAACTGTAATTGGCCCTGATGATTTTGCCTCCATGACTGAAATAGTTGGAAGAAGATATAAACGTTTAATGGATGAGCAACAAGAACTTCCAAATTTAATAGTTATCGATGGAGGAAAAGGACAGTTAAGTGCCGCTGTTAAAGCTCTAAATAAGTTAGGTCTCTATGGGAAAATCCCAATTATTGGAATTGCTAAAAGACTGGAAGAGATTTATTTTCCTGAAGACCCTTATCCGCTACATATCAGTAAAAAAAGTGAATCCTTAAAGCTTATACAAAGATTAAGAGACGAGGCTCATAGATTCGCTATTACATTTCACAGACAAATAAGAAGCAAGAATTCATTCACAAGTGAATTAGAGGGGATTGATGGAATAGGAGAAAAAACAATAGACCAATTACTAACACATTTTAAATCAGTTAAAAAAATAAAGGAATCAAGTTTTGAAAAACTTAGTCCAGTAATAGGAACAGCTAAAGCTGAGCAAATTATCAGAGCCTTTAAACAAAAAAAGGAAGACAGTTAGTCTTCCTTTCCTATAAAATATCATCGAAGTATTAATAAGACCACAACTCGTGTTCTTTTTCCATTAATTCATATTCAATCCACTGAGAGGCCATAATACCTTGTTTAGCAGATTCATCATATACATCAATTATCATGTTATCTTGAGGATTAGCAACCTTTACTATACGTGCACTGAATAACCTTAAGGCGAAAGCATCAGCTAAATTTTTGTGCTCCGCACTATTTTGTGGATTAAACCAGATCATTTGCTCAGGGTTACTTCTGAATAAATCAACTAAGTCTTTGTACTTAAAAACTCCGATTGTCTTTTCAATTCCAGAAGTAAAATTCTCAGCAGGAATTACTAATTTAACCGCTTGTATATCCCAAACCAAAACCGATCTTTGATTATCAAAAATCATATCTTCCACTATTTCTAGCACAGAAACTTCCCGAACAGCAAATTTAGTATCCACTTCTTCAGTAGCATCAGAAGATTCGGTATCACCTCCATCACCTCCACCATCATCACTACCCCAACCTCCATCGTTACCCCAAGCGTCACCACCACCGCCATCATCTCCCCATGCATCATCGCCTCCGCCACCAGCATTCAAATCTTGTAATTGCGGGTTTTCGAGTGACTCTAAGAATTCTTCTTTTGTTTTTCTATTCTGCAAAGAGTCATCCTTATATATAGGAATAATCCCAGCAGTAGCAGATTCTATTATATGTTTGGTGATTTCATTTTTATCAGAGAAAAAGGGTATGTTCTGTTTCTCCCTTAAGTCCATTCTCCTCCAAACACGCTTTTTAAACATAATATTGTCCTCATGTATAGGATAAACCGAATTAGGATTATACCCATCATTCGAGGATTCTTGAGCTTTAACTGGTACTACGAATACCATCAATAAAGCTCCAACTATAAATAACACAAACTTTTTCATAACCACAAATTTATAATATTACTAATTTAGAGTAATTGCAATCACTTCCTCTCCTATATTCACCTCTTCAGTATTCCCTCTAAAGTTCATTCTTAATACTTGTGCAATCTCCACCACTAATCGATCTCCAGCTCTAGCATTAGACATTAATTGAGAAAGATTAACAGTTTCACCTGTTGCTTTTATTGGTTGACCAATTGCTCTAGGGCCTCTAGCTAACGTAATTGTCCATCTATTAATTTTATATCTTGCATCATCAGGCAATTGCGCTTTAAAATTCTCATCAGGGATGGCTTGAGCTCTCAATACTCTTAAAGCACCTGCACTTTCACCTTGTCTCAAGTTAACTGGTTTAGAACCATTATAAACTTGAATTTCTGGTTTCGGTATTCTCTGAACATCAAATTGTACATCTCCGATCTTATTTCCATTAGAACTTACCCCTAATGTTACTTTTGGTGCGCTAGGAATAATTGTAACTAGCCCTCTCTCTTTGCCCTGAATTGAAGTCCCTCCTTTAACAGAGAAATTAGGATTATAAGAAGTTCCTAAAGCAGGAACACCAACATTCAACTTATTTCCACAATTAAGATACAAAGTACTCAATGAAGCGGATTGTACTTGAATCACTGGTTTCGCAACGAAATATTCTATTTCATCTCTGTAAACACTGTCTTTCAATTTAGCAGTAGCCTCAAAAGTTTTTCTAACCGTGCCGTCTGGTCCATAAGCACCAGGAGTAGCCGTAAATTCAATTTTACCAGAACCGTTTTCTACATCTATCTCATTGCCATTTAATGTCATTTCTGGATCTTCAGCAGATGAAGATGCTGCAACAATTAAATCCGCTTTGTATTTTGCACCTGCGGCCACCACTTTTGATTCAGGTAAAGCCACTAATTGGATTAAATCAAATTTTAAGTCACCAGCACCCACTCTTCTAGCAAGAATATCAAGCGCTTTCGCTTCATAAGCCATAACCTTGTTTTGATAATCACTGATTGTAGCCATTCCAGCTGGAGTAGGAGCACCCATAAATTCTAAAGTAGCCCAATCTTTTCCTTTTTGATTAGGATTGTTTTTAAAACGGGGATTTTCATCGGCATCTAGGGCTAAAGGAGGGAAATTTGCTGCAGAGTCTGCAATTGTTTCATCTACAAACTTAGCGAATTCATTAAGAGATTTCTGTAATTTGATTCCATTGTTTTTATTCTCAGGCATCATATAATTACCAACCTTATCATAATCAGTTTTACCCTTCATTTCTCCATCCTCATCATATCCACCCGTTATCTCAATAAAGGTTTCTTTATATGTTTTCAATTCGGCCACCATATCCCGTGTTTTCTCTCGAATTTGCTTAGCCTTATCTAATATCTTTACATCATCAGGACGCATTCCAGATTCTTCCACTGCATTTTCAATCCTTCGTAAAGTATTACCATTTTGCTCTTTTGCAGCATCTACAGATACTTCTAAAGAGTTATTTATGTCGATGAATTTGTCGAGTACCGTAACACTTACGTTAAGCGCCAAAAGGGCAGTCAGTACTAGGTACATCATGCCGATCATCTTCTGTCTTGGGGTTTCTTTTCCTCCAGCCATAGATTCTAATTTTTAAGCTTTAAATACAAATTAACCTTTCATAGCAGACAGCATGTTGCCATATACTTTGTTTAGCTGAGAAAGATTGGTTGTTAAGTTTTTAACTTCAGTTTGGAATTGAGCGGTATCCTTACTCGCTTCCGTCATACTATCTAAAGCAGTAGACAAGTTTTTATAAAACTTATTCATAGCCTTAACATGATTTTGAGAATCTTGCAATTCCATTTCATAAACTTGATTTAAAGCTGTCAAGTTTTTAGTTACTGCCTGCACTTGAGAATGATAAGATTTAGCATCCATTGAAGCATTAGACATTTCAGACATTGCTTTAACGGTAGAATCATAAGATTTATTCATCTCTAACAAAGACTTGCTAGCTTGTTTTACATTTAGAGCATAATCATTAGTAGCAACGGCCGCATTACTTAAGTTTGACATCTGCTTGGCTGAATCTGCCATGCTTTTCATGCCTTCTCCTAAACTTTTAATCAAATCAGGACCAATTTTACCCTCCTCTAAAACTTTATCTAGCTGCTGAGCAGTTGAACCTGCATTATTACCTATTTGCTTTTTAGAGCTTTTAGCATCCAAATCCTGATACTGATCATTGTCATCAAAGTCGCCTGCTAATTCAGGATAAACTTTACTCCAATCCAATTCTTTATGCTGAGGCTCAAATGCACTTAGCAAAAAGATTACAGCTTCCACACCTAAACCGATACCAAGCATAGGTCCTGCACCAGGTAAGTGAAGAATTTTAAATAATGCCCCTACAATTACAACTGCTGCACCAATACCATATACCTTAGGCATTATGGTTTTGAAAAGTAATTCCTGAAATCCGCCTTTATTCTTACTCATGTTTGTAGTTTTTGATGGTTAATATCCTAAATATTGTTTTATTTTTTTAAAAAGTCAATTAAAATTCTGCTCCAGATGAACGTCCAAGATAAGTCATGGCACATCTAAAACCTATATATGCTCTTGTAGAGTCTTTGTGCTCAAATGCTCTAGTACCTGTTTCCAAGTAATAAGCAATATCTTTCCATGATCCACCTCTTATAACTTTACGTGGTTCATTCTCGTCAAAAAACGTTGGATTTAAATCCCATACTAGTGGAACAGATGCTGGATTGAATGCATCTTCACACCATTCAGATACATTACCTGACATATCAAATAATCCAAAATCATTAGGGAAGTAAGACATTATTTCAGCGGTATAAGCATTACCATCATCAAAATAATTTCCTCTACCTGGTTTGAAGTTAGCTAGCATACATCCTTTTGCATTTCTGATATATGGATTTCCCCAAGGATATTTAGCCATATCCCTTCCTCCTCTTGCTGCGTATTCCCATTCAGCTTCCGATGGCAATCGAAATGCAGGCATTGGAAATTCGCCCATAGACTCTCTATAAGAATTCAGATAATCTGTTCTCCATCTAGAAAATACTTTTGCTGCTTCCCAATCAACCCCAACAACAGGATAGTCATCAAAGGCTGGATGCATATAGTAATACTCTTGCATTGGATCACCCATGTGGTTGGTGAAATCTTTCATCCAAACAGTTGTATCGGGATAAATCTCCTTCATAATATAATCTCTACCTAATGTAGATGCAGAGTCTTCCATCATTCTTTGGACAAATTGACGATATTCATTATTAGTGATTTCGGTTTCATCCATATAAAACCCACCAATAGTCACCTGTCTGTTAAAATTTATTTGGGAGGCAGCTACATCTTCATCTGCTTGACCCATATGGAATGTTCCTGCAGGAACTGCTCTCATACCATAAGGAGTGGCCATATACCATCCTTCTCTACCTGGAACTCCTACCAAATTGCCACCGTCTCCTGCACCGCCTCCAAAAAGACCACAGCCTTCTAAGAAGAGAGAAGCAACAAACACAATTGATAGGGTTAGTTTTTTCAAAACACCTTTATTATTCATAACACCTATTTGTTTCTAACTGAACGCTAATATATTACTAATTGTCTAATATACTTTTTACACCTACTGTTTTAACCTCACTTTGTAAGGTTTTATTGCATTTTAAATAAAATATAGAAATATCTTCACAATTTTCACAAAAAAGTTCTATTAAGCAAGCATTTTACGATTAATGTCTAAATCTAGGCGTTCGCACTACCTTTTTACCCGATGTAGATATTGCTGGCAACCTGTAACTTAACATTACTTCATGTGACGTTGGACTTTTTGCGCTTTGTTCTACAAAAACATAATCAAAAGCATATCCAAATTTCAGTGTGTTTTCTTTGAAGAAGCTGTAGCCTAACATTAAAATAGCTGCCTCTTGTTGTCTAAATGATATTCCTCCCCATATTTTTTCCTTATAAGTTGCAATAGCCGAAACATCGAAGGTATAGGAGCTAAATTCCGTAGTTCTTACTAACAAGCTTGGGGTTAAATTAACATCATAATTAATTGGAAATGTGTAGCCACCTGTTAACAAAAAGTCTTTAGGGTATGGATTCCTTGTTCTGTCGGCACCGAAACCAAATTCAGCTTCGATTAAATGATTAAATGCAGCGCCTACATAGAAATCCTTATGTTGAAAATTAACTCCTAGAGAGAGATCAGGTCTTACTTGAGTAGGTTGTAAATTTTGAATTACTTGATCATCCTCATCAATTGGAATGTAACCATCTTTATTAATATTATGAGTAATAATACCACCTCTAACCCCTATACTGAGTTTTGAATCTTTTATTCCTAAGTGATAAGCAGCGGAAGTTTGTACTTGAATGAAGTTATTCTCTGCTATGTCATCGTTCAAAATATAAAAACCAAAGCCACTATTATAACGCATAACGGGACTGGTCAAGGATACTAATTGCGAATTAATACCTCCTTGAGAACCATTGGTTGGGTTATAGCCTGCCCATTGAGTTCTGTGCAATGCTGTTAATTTTGTATAACCTTCCACACCTGAATAAGCAGGATTGTTGAAAAGGTTATTGAACATATAATGTGAGAACTGCACATCTTGCCCATTAAGCCTCTGGATGCTAACTATTATAAGAAACCCACATACTAACTGTACTAATTTTTTCATATCCTCAACACTTTAGAAGGATAAATATAATAAAAATAACTTTTGTCCAAGCTATTATGTAATAAATTTAAAGCTATTATAGAATAATAGGCAGTTAAACACCTATTATTCAATTATTTAAGACTATTTGCCTTTTTTATATAAAGTTCCAATGCGCCAGTCATTGAGGGTGCATTTGGTAAAGGTGCTTCTATATCTATGATTAAGCCAGCATCTCTTGCTGCTTGAGCTGTTGTTGGTCCAAATACGGCAATTCTTGTTTTATTCTGTTTGAATTCAGGGAAATTCACAAACAATGAATTGATACCTGAAGGACTAAAGAAGGCTAAAATATCATATGTTATATTTTCTAAATCAGATAAATCTGCAGCAACTGTCTTATAAATAATTGCTTCAGTAAAATTATACCCATTCTTTTCCATAAAAGAAGGAATATCATCTTTTCTGATATTAGAACATGGGAACAAATACTTTTCGGTCTTATGCTTTTTAACTACGTTCAAAACATCCTGTGCGGTTCTCTCACCTACAAAAACTTTTCGCTTTCTTACTACGATGTATTTTTGAAGATAATTAGCCGTTTGTTCAGAAATACAAAAATATTTCATTTCAGGCGGCATCTCTACTTTACTATCCTTGCAAATTTTAAAGAAATGATCTACCGCATTCCTACTAGTAAATATAATAGCAGTATGCTTCAATATATCAATCTTTTGTTTCCTGAATTCCTTAGAATCTATAGGATCCACCTTGATAAATTGTCTGAAATCAATTTTGATTTTGTACTTATCCGCCAATTTATGGTACGGAGAATTACTAATGTCTGCCGGCACAGGTTGTGAAACCATGATACTTTTTACCGGATAAAATCGGTCTTTTACAGTTGTTGACATGTTAATAGGTCTACTTTGAAAAGTTTTATCTCATGAAATATTTTAGTCCAATTAAAAATGGGAATATTTCTGTGGTGCAAAAGTAAGAAAATAAATAGAGATTAGTGAAACTGCTTAATTTTAATATTTTAAAATATAATAATATTAGCCTGATGACATAAAAAGCCAATACGGCATATAGGGTTATAGGTAACCAAAAGGCAGGAATGAGACCATTCAAAAGGAATATTAAAATAGATGAAAAAAATAATATAATAACGAAAAAGAGATTAATATTAAGCATTTCCTTTACATAAAATGCAGGGATTTTACTGTTACCGAATAAATTGGAGACAATCGCAATCAATACCACCTTTGAAATTAATCCTATCGCTACTATTGAAAGAATTTTTAAATACTCAATAATTCCGTCAGGTTTTATTCCAAGAAATCCCACTTTCATACCCAAACTCAAAAAATAAATTAAACCTGCTGTTAGAAATGCATAAAAACCCGCGAACACTAGATTATCCTGATCCATAATCCTCATTCTAGATTGATCTCCTTCATTAAGCCGGGTAGTAAAAATCTTGTTGAAAGACAATATATCAATATATCGCTTATCATAATTCATTTTAATAATAACCATAAATAGAGATGCTCCAAGTAACAAAATCAATAATATATTGTCTGAGATCCATTTATTTTCTCTTTCGACATTTTCCAAACTTGAATAGGAACCGTTTTCATTCGCTTTTTGAAGTGTATAAAGTCCATAACTTAACATCCTCACATTTCTATCAAGGCTTAAGTATATGCTTTCCTTATTACTATTTTCATTAAATGAATAATGTAAATAATTACCGGAAGACTTTTGAATTAGCTTATCTTTATGAAATAAGTAAACAGGTGCATCTGATTTAACTTCCAAAAAGATTTCTTCGGCTTGGTTTAAGTCTAATTCTATTTGCCTAATCCTATCAGAATTCCATTTTACGGAATTATTTAAAGTATCAGTTAGTTGCCAGATTTTTATTTCATTTTCTGACGTAGTCTGGATGTTTTCCTTCTCTGTATTTTCTTGCTCACAAGAAAAAATTAAAAATATTGATAAGAGGAATACTAGCCTTTTCATTAATAACTACTCAATTAGAATGATATTCTTTAAAAAACTGCAATATAACCAAAATGCACCTTTCCCTGTGAAAAGTCGGGCATATTTCCTACTTCTTGCCCTAATGCATAAATAATTCTGAACCATCCATTCCGGCTTTTAATATCCAATCCTACACCCGTGGTGTAAACCCAACCAATATTGGATTGTAATTTTGCAAAATCAGTCAGCAGAAATACGCTTGATTTTTGATCTAAGAAATATCTATAATTCAAATTTAATAACCCATAATATCTGGAATAGAAAAAATTCCTGTCAAATCCCCTTAAATTCTGCAATCCACCCAAGCGTAATAAATCGTTTTGAGAAAGTGCAGGATTATCAATTGCACTATATTGAGGTATTGCCTCGATTAAAAACCTCTTCCATAAAACTTTTTGCATATGAACCTTGAATCCACCACTAGCTGTATTGCTATTTTGCGTAACATTTTGCCAAACTGCAGGCAAAGCTGAATAATTCGTAATTTGCTTATTTCCAAGGCTAAAGCTTAGCTGGGCAAAAATATAATCCTGTAAGTGCGGATAGGTTAAAGGTCTTTTCCAATCAGCGTTGATCAAAATAGCATTCACAGTTGAGCTTCGTAATGGATTAAGATTAGAAACCTCCTCCTCACTAAAATCTCTTAATACATTATTATTCAATCTTTGATAGGACAATCCTAAGCTTAGCGTTTTCCATAGCGGATATTGCGTTCCAAGTTGTAAATCCGTCTGAAGAAATGTACTATCTTCTTGCAGGAGCTCAAAACCAAAATTAATACCTAAAGGACTTTTAAAAGCATTTGATTGCTTAATTCTGGTATTAAGGAATTGAGAATTAGCTGAATATTTTTGCCAGAAGACATCCAAGCTAACTCCCCTTTTAAATAAATTCCTCAATCGGGCATCTACTTGACCAGTCAAATTTGTACGCGTTCCTTCAGGCACAATTCCTATAATTGCATCAAATTGATTCGTTTTTTCATTTTCTAAATTTAAACTTATAATGGCTTTATCATTTTTAAAAGCTAATTCAGGAGAAGAGGACAGACTAATGAATTCTAGTTGTTGTAGTTTAACTGGAATTTCATCAAATGACTTAATATCAAACTTCTGATTATATTTCAAATCCAAAAGATTACTTAAATAATTAAGGTTTACAGATTGGCTATCTCCATTTAAAACTAATGTATCATAAAGAATATAATTTTGTGGGAATATATTGATTGATGCATCAATTTGATTATCAGTTAAATTATCGATTGCTAAATTAGCTTTGGCTAAAGGATAGCCCTTTCTATGATAATTTGTTCTTATATATTCCATCAACTTGCTATTTAAAAAGAATTGATTGGCTATCTCCCCTTCCAATTTGTTAATTAAAGAGATGTTATAAAGCAATTTATCTTCATATACTTTAATTGATTGCCAATAATAAGGTCTCCCCTTTTGAATTTGGATATTATTTTGTTCACCAATTTTAACTTGTGCTTCCCAATAACCTGATTTTATTAAGGAATCTTGAATTACTTTTGCTTGTTGAGATAGGCTATCGCTTGAGTTTTGTGCAAATGAAATAGTAGATGCTATAAAATATAGAAGAGGTAGGAGCAGGTACTTCTGTAAAATTCGAGCTAGATTTGCATTAATTTTGGCAGGCATATACATACATATTCCCTTTTGCAAGCAGGTATGCTTCTACTGTGACTTTCATTTTTCCACCAATATGGCGATTAAAAATGAGATGGTGGAAGCAATCTGCAAAGAAATTGAGCTTCAGCAAGATTATCTTGGAGGAGAAATAATTGAATCCATTTATTTTGGTGGTGGAACTCCTTCCGTTTTGGAAGAAAATCAATTAGTATCCATTTTCAATACACTTTATAAGTACCACACTATTTCACAAGAGGCTGAAATTACATTTGAAGCCAACCCTGATGATATAACTCCCTCGAAATTGAAAATGCTCTATCAAAATGGCATTAATCGTTTAAGTGTGGGCATCCAATCTTTCGATGAAGAAATTTTGAAGTGGATGAACCGGGCCCATAATAGTAAAGAAGCTTTTAAATGTTTAGAATGGATTAATAAAAGTGAATTCAATAATTTCAGTCTAGATTTGATTTATGGAATCCCTAATTCTACGCATGAGACATGGGAAAAGGATTTAAAAACTTTGGTTGATTTTCAGCCTCCACATATTTCATCCTATTGCTTGACCATTGAACCTGATACGGTTTTCGGAAGATGGCAACAAAAAGGAAAATTAAGTGAAGCCTCAGAAGATTATGCTTCTCAGCAGTTTTTACATTTAGCTGAATTTTTGCAAATATCAGGTTATGAACATTATGAAGTTTCCAACTTTGCTAAAGAGGGTTTTCATTCGAAACACAATAGCAGTTATTGGCAACAAAAGCCATATTTGGGTATTGGGCCCTCTGCTCATTCTTATGACGGAAGAAACAGACAATTTAACGTATCCAATAATGCCAAATATTTGAAGGCTTTACAAAAAAATGAAATCCCGGCTGAAATTGATATACTAAAAGCTGAAGACCGTATTAATGAATATTTGATGACCTCATTGAGAACTTCAGTCGGATGCGACCTTCAATATTTGAAAAATGAATTAAATTATGATTTATTAAAAAATGCAAAACCCCAAATTGAGCAGTGGAAAAGCTCAGAGCTTTGCATTTTAGAAGGTGATCATTTAAAGCTTACTTTAAAAGGAAGGCTTTTGGCTGATAAGCTGGCTTCAGATTTGTTTTTAGTGAATTAGAGACTCATCAAATCCTTAAATTTAGTTGCTTGTCTTCGGCTTACTTCCACTTTATCTCCGCCTTTCAATTTTACCATTAAACCGCCATTGAACCAAGTTTCAATTTCATCTATCCATTCTAAATTGATGATATGTTTTCGGCTGACTCTAAAGAAATGTTTGTTGTCCAGTTTTTCATCCAATGCATTTAATGACTTATGAATCATCGGTTTATTTTTATCAAAATAGACTTTGATATAGTTGCCATCAGACTCAAATAAGCGGACGTCTTTCAATTTCACAAACCAGCAATTATCACCATCTTTCACAAAAACCTGATCGTTTACTGTCAATTGATTGCTCTTCTTTTGTTGCTCTTCCTGAGCCTCTACTTCTTTCCTGATTTTATTGACTGATTCGGTTAATCTTTTTGGTTCAATGGGCTTTAAAAGATAATCCAAGGCATTGAATTCAAATGCTTTCAGCGCATATTCATCATAGGCAGTAGTGAAGATAACTTTTGGTGTTTTTTCAAGGGTTTCCAATAATTCAAACCCTGTTCTCCCTGGCATTTGTATATCTAAAAATATAAGATCTGGATTCAGGCTATCAATCATTTCTTCAGCTTCGTCTGCATTGGCTGCTTCACCTAATATTTCAATATCTTTATATTCTGCTAATAAATTGCTCAGTTCCTTGCGAGCCAACCTTTCATCATCAATAATTAATACCTTCATATTTTTAATTTAAAAATTTAATAACTGATTTGAGGAATTTTAACTGTAGTTAAAACCGTTCCTTCTTGTTCATTTTTGATACTAAACGAAGCTTCTTTATCAAAGATTAATTTTAATCGTTGTTTAGTGTTTTCTAATCCAAAGCCTTTATGTTTTCTTCTTTTATCTAGTTTAAAGTTACCTGAATTTCTGATAAAGATATTCAAACATTTTTTATCGTCAACTTGGGTTTCTATAGAAAGCTTACCTCCATGTGTTAAATTCGATATTCCATGTTTAATTCCATTTTCCACCAAAGTTTGAATCATTAAAGGAGGAACTTGATATTTATAAGAATCAGGATGAATCACAAACTCCGTGGTTAATCTCTCTTCATACCTTATTTTTTCCAATGCTAAAAAATCGATAACCGTATTCAATTCATCATTGAAGTTAATCAATCTTTTCTTATCCAATATTAATGAGTTTCTGAGGATATTGGATAATTGTGTAATGGAATTCTTTGCCTTAGCAGGATCTTCATCCACCAGAGCCCTTACACTATTTAAAGCATTAAATATGAAGTGAGGATTTAGCTGTGATTTTAAATTATTCAACTCAATCTCATTCATGGCAGCATCGAATTTAAGAGAACGATTATAGTTTTCCACATAGTGATACATGAAATACACCAAGGACCAGAGAAAATACAAAATCAAATTTGCCAGGATACTCAAAAAAATCACAATCGGATTAAGATCAAAAGCAGGGTCAAGCAATCCTAAAACTGAGGATATTCCAAACAGGAACGCATAGTTTATGATACTTAAGATTAAACAAGCAATAATAACCCTAACAACCAATTTCTGTATAATGACTTTGAGCCAACCATTGCTGATAATGAAATTTCTATACAGATGAGTGATGGAAATATAAAAAGGTACCAAAATAAGCTGACCAATTGCTTGCTCAGACGAAAGTCTTTCTCCCAAATATGCGAGATAGATATTTAACAGACCATATGCCGTCCATCCAACAATCTGAAGAGTCCAATAAAGTACTTTTTTATTCATTATATTTCAAGCTCAAAAAATGGATCATTCCTTTTTTTCAATGCACAAAATAAGCTTCTTTTTGCAGATTAAAGAAACCGTCTGTCAAATCATCCAATTTTAAACTTTATCCTTTTGACTTTTTACTTTAGGCACAAACGGACGAATAATTAAGCGAGTTCCTCGGTCATAAGTGAAATAATTCCATACCCAGTTGCTGAGGATAACAATTTTATTTCTGAAACCAACGATAGAAATTAAGTGAACAAACATCCATATAAACCATGCAAAAAAGCCTCCGAAATGAAGGTTTTTAGATAAATCAACCACCGCTTTATTACGGCCGATCGTAGCCATGCTTCCTTTATCTAAATACTTAAAAGGCTTTTGTTCTTTACCTTTCAATGAAGCTAGTATATTCTTCGCTAAGCGATCCCCTTGTTGCATAGCAACTGGCGCTAACATGGGATGACCTTTGGGGAAATCTTCAGTTTCCATTAGTGCAATATCTCCTACAGCGTAAATATTTTGAGTTCCTTCTACCAGATTATATTGGTCAACTTTATATCTGCTATTCTTTACACTTTGATCTGAAAGTCCTTCAATTACATTTCCCATTACGCCAGCTCCCCAAAGCAAAGTAGCCGAAGGTATGGTTTCATTATTATTAAAAACTACTTTCTCACCATCATAGCTATTCACCATGGTATTTAGTTTCACATTTACGTCAAATTTCTTTAGGTATTGTTGTGCCTTTCGATCAGCAAATTCGGACATCCCGCCCAATAGTCTTCCCATACCCTCCACTAAGTAAATATTGAATCTATTGAAATCTAAATCTGGGTAATCGTTCGGCAAAACATGTTTTTTAAGTTCACCCAAAGCACCTGCTAATTCAACACCTGTTGGACCACCACCTACAATTACAATATTCATCAAACGCTCTATCTTTTCTTCATCAGAACTTAATACTGCCTCTTCAAAATTTTGCAGAATATGACTTCTGAAATCTAAAGCTTGCGGTATTTGCTTAAGTGGAAATGCCTTTTCAAATTTTTCGTTTTGCCCGAAAAAGTTGGTTTTGGATCCAGCTGCTATAATAAGGTAATCAAAGGATAGTTCTCCTACATTACTTATCACTTTATGATGCTCTTGATCAATTTGAGAAACAGTAGCCATTCGGAAATAAATATTCTTATGGTTCTCTAAGAGTTTTCTTAATGGTCCTGCTATAGAATCAGGCTCGAGGCCAGCTGTTGCCACTTGGTAAAGCAAAGGCTGAAAAGTGTGATAGTTATGCCTATCAAGCAAAACGATTTGTACATCATGTCCTGCAAACTTTTTAGCCATGGTTATACCGGCAAAACCTCCACCAATTATGACTATTCTCTTTTGGTTTGTATTGGGTATTTTAAACGAATTGGACTTATCCATATATGCAATTTCTTATAAAACTAGATACCTTATTAACTGCTCTAAAAGTATTAGGTTTTATGGATTAAACCTTCTCTATTTTACTATTAACATTCATTTATTCTTACATAAGTGCATATATTTTACAATTGATTTAACAGATAAACTCCACTAATTATCTATTCTTGAAAACATCCAAAATAATGCATAGTAAAAGACTTGAAATATTGGTTTAGATGAGCTAAACAAAGGTCAGATCGAAAGGAGTTTCTAAATGTCCAATTTTAATCAAAAAAACAAGAAAGCAACTTATTTTCACTTCACCTTAACTAGCTCTTTTTCAGATGAATAGAACAATATATATTTTTTATCCGTTTTAATTCCCATCTTAAAATTTAATAGAATAAGAATACCATAACTAGTACTTTTCCACTAGGCAGCTCAATCATGCCCGAATAATATTTTGCGAATAAATATAAAGGCGATATTTTCAATCAATTTACAAATATTGCTTAATAGCGCATTTTCTTACATGTAAAGCACATTAGCCAAATTATTTTTAACAAATGGGAAGCAACTTTTTCATAATATTCTGCGTCAACCCCACATAAGAACCTAAAACAAAATAAAATGAAAAGGGTAGTAATAATTCTGGCAATGATTTTCGCTTACGGTAATGTAAATGCGAAGGAAGAAAAAGTAACTGTTGATGAAAAATTAATCAAGGAAGTACAGGCTGAAATGGAAAAACCATTTTACAATATTGAATCATTAGAGGAGGAGCCAGACGTTTTGATCTACGATATCGATGGCAAACTTTTATATAGCTTTCAGCAAGAAAATATTGACCCTATAGCGATGCGAAATGTTGATTTTCTTATGGAAATTAACTCTCAAAAAATATTTATTAAGGTAACGGAACTAAACCCTAATATTTAAGCTTTATTAGGTATAGTTTAATTCATAGTGAATGGTTGATGTTTTGGTAAGTAAAAGCCTCCACGCTGAGAAGCGGGAGGCTTTTTACTTTATTTGACTTCTAAACACTCTTTTCAACTGATTAGGATTAATTTCCAGCAGCTACTGAATCTAATAACCTCAATGCATTCGGCCCTAAATGTTTGGCAATAATTTTTCTATAACTCGGACTATTTCTATACTCTTCTGTTAAAAACTCAGCGAAAGGTTTACCCCAATCACTATCTTTAGGCATTAAAATTCCGAACTCCTCTGCAGTTTGATCACCAGCAGGATGTCTTTTAATTGGTTTTTTAGACTGAATCGCATCTAAATAATAAGTAAAATCAATATTAATGAAATAATTTTCATCTCTTGAAATCATTACCATTCCTTCATCAAAATAATTTACATATTCGGTTTTCAAAGACGGAAAATGCTGATTTTTTATCTTAATGATTTGCTCTTCATTAGTCGTTCCTTTGATGGTAATCGCTGTTTTACCAGCAAAAACTTCCGAGATGTTTGAAATATCACTTAAAGTTGGTACAGCCTTGTTCGTCAATATCATCGCTATATTAGTGATATACGGAGGACTGAAACTATATTCCTGTCTCCTTTTTGCTGTAATAGTGGTATTGCTTAAACCAAAAACTCCAGCTTTCGAGCTCTGCACCGCTTGTAAATAATCTGTAAAGTTATTAGCGTGCTGTTTTTCCATAGTAGAGTTGACTGTGATTCCGTATTTATCTAAAAGGAAAAATTCAAAATCGCTCATTATGTCTACACAAACTCCAGTTACTTCCCCACCAATATTGGCGGCAAAGCCAGGAGCCTCTGAATAAACATAAGTTAAATTAGCTGTTTTACTCTCTTTTGCTTTTGCGAAAGTATCCCCTGAAAACTGTGCCTTAAGACTAAAGCCTATTAAAATCAAAGGAATGAAAAATAATGAATTAAATAGTAACTTTTTCATAATATCATTTTAGTGTCCAACTTGAAAAATACTTAAACCCATTTGAATTAGGAAATACTTTTCTGTAAATCAAATACTTTTATCGATAAAATAAAACTATAAAAAGAGACCTTAACGAAATAATTACTATAACAACAATAATATATGATTATACTTATATTATATATCAGTATTTAAGCAAAATAAAAAAGCACAATCTCATCTGAAATTGTGCTTTTCTAAAATTAAGTCTCTTTATTCCTAACTATCAATAGAACCCATTACCCTCTTCATGAATCCATTTAAAGCCTCTTTTTTCGCAGTTCCCGACCTGACATCCTTATGAACTTCTAAAGCACCTGACAAATTAGAAAGTAATTCACCAATCACTTCCAACTCCTCATCTTTAATTCCTTTAGCCTCAATCAAATCTTCTAAAAGATCCATGGTTTCTACCACATAATCTTCATCATTTTTCTCGATGAATTCTACTACGTGCTTAATTATTGGTAACCTCATTTAATAAATCTGTTATGATACTTGGTTTATTTCCTGAAATTGAGTTCACTAGTTTGCCGTTTTTAAAGCCCGCAAAAGTAGGCAAGTTTTTAACCTCAGCTAATGATCTAGAATTTGGCTGCTTTTCCGCATCTACATAAACAAATTTAATGTTTTCATTTTCCCCAGCTAATCTTTTGAATTTTGGTTTAGTGATTTTGCAATTTCCACACCAAGTAGCACCATATTGCACCATTACCATATCATTTCCATCTACTATTTCTTGCAAATTATCTTCTGCTAATTCTATCATTTTCTAATTCGTTTATTTTCTTATAATAATCTGAACCGCAAATTTACGAATAGGTTACGATTAATTAAATTGATTGTTCACATATGATTATAGACAAAATCTATGAAAATAGAAATTGATTATAATTGTTCATAAATTCTATTAAATGAAGTTGCTTTCGTTATAAAAGCTTCTAGCTCACTTATCGGCATTCTCTCTTGTTCAGTATTATCTCTATGTCGGATTGTAACCGTATCATCTTCTAACGTTTGATGATCTACCGCAATACAGAAAGGTGTCCCAATCAAATCCTGACGAGTATAACGTTTGCCTATAGAAGCCGCTTCTTCATAGGCCACATTAAATGCTCCCTTTAAGGATTTGTATATCTCCTGCCCTTTCTCTGGCAAGCCATCTTTTTTAGTTAACGGAAGAATTGCTGCTTTAACAGGAGCCAAAGCAGGGTGCAATTTCAGATAGGTTCTAGTTTTCAAACTATCTCCCTCTCCAACTTCCTCATTTTTAAAGGCACTACACAAAAGCATCAAAAACAATCTATCTGCACCCACTGAGGTTTCTACCACATATGGAATATAGTTTTTACCCACTTCAGGATCGAAATATTGTAATTTCTTCTTTGAAACTTCCTGATGGCTCTTCAAATCAAAATCTGTTCTACTATGGATTCCTTCCACTTCTTTGAAACCAAAAGGGAATTTATACTCTACATCAACCGCTGCATTTGCATAGTGGGCTAGTTTTTCGTGTTTATGCAAACGCAAATCTTCCTCTGCTATGCCAATGGCTTTATGCCACTGTAATCGCATATCTCTCCACTTTTCATACCATTCCATTTCTTCACCAGGACGAACAAAGAATTGCATTTCCATTTGCTCAAATTCACGCATTCTGAAAATAAACTGACGGGCTACAATCTCATTTCTGAAAGCTTTTCCTATTTGGGCAATTCCAAATGGCACTTTCATTCTTGCAGTTTTTTGAACATTCAAGAAGTTAACAAAAATACCTTGTGCTGTTTCTGGCCTTAAATAAATTTTACCTGAACCATCTGCCACACTGCCAATTTGAGTAGAAAACATTAAATTAAACTGACGAACTTCAGTCCAATTGGCTGTCCCTGAAATTGGACATTTGATATCCTCAGCAATTATCAATTCACGAACAGCCTCTAACTCTTCCGCTTCAAGTAATTGACCTGTTTTTTTCAATAAAGCATCCGCTTTTTCCTGCTCTCCAGCATTCTCATACTCAGCTGCTTTTTCTTCTAATAAAACATCTGCTCTGTATCTTTTCTTAGAATCTTTATTATCGATCATTGGATCATTGAAACTTTCAATGTGACCTGAGGCTTTCCAAGTATCGGGATGCATGAAAATTGCGGAATCTAATCCGACTATATCATCATTGAAACGAGTCATGGTATTCCACCAAAGCTCCTTAATATTTTTCTTTAATTCTGCTCCGTACGGGCCGTAGTCATATACTGCCTGTAAGCCTTCATAAATTTCGCTTGAAGGATATACAAAACCATATTCTTTTGCGTGAGCAACTATATCTCTAAAAAGTGTGTTTTCGGGAGTTTGTTCTTTCTTTGCCATGCCGCAAAGATAAATTAAATAGAGCCTATTAGGCAATTACATGAGAAAATTTTACACCCTCTGGTTATTCATTGCCAAACAACTAAAGTTATGCCGCTGCAATAAGAATCAATAAATAGAATTATGGATAAAAAATGATTGTTTGAAATTTTAAGATTTAGGCAATTTTATGGTAAAAGTAGTGCCTTCACCTCTTTCAGATTTTAGATTTATACTTCCTCCTAATCTTTCTACCATATCCTTTACGATATATAAACCTAAGCCTGAGCCTTTAGAATTTTCTGAAGCCCTAAAAAACATATCAAATATTTTAGGCTGAGCTTCTAACGGAATTCCCTGTCCGTTATCAATTACTTTTATTACTACATTCTTGTCTAAATCTTCTGTTTGAACGGCAACATATTTACCTGCATGACCATGGCGGTGATATTTAATTGCATTATCAACTAAATTATTTAAAACAACTCCTAACCTACCCTTATCGGTTTCAATTATAGATTCAGCAGCAATTTTCATTCGGAAATCAATATCTGCTGAAAGCTCTCGATATTGAGTATTTTCAAATGTCTCATTCACTAAATCTTGAAGATTCACTGGTTCTTTAATAATTTCAGTACGAGTATTGCGAGCAAAGCTGATAATTTCATCAATAAAAGTATAAAGCTTTTTCACTCTATTCTTCATCATCCCAAGTAGCTGCTTTAGCTCTTGGCTATCCTCAGTTGTATCACCAATATTGATTAAGCCTTGAATTGAATTTAATGGTGCTCGCAAATCATGGGAAACACTATAAACAAACCTATCCAATTCTGCATTAGTTTGTTCCAAAAGCTGATTTTTCTCTTTTATCTCTTCTTCTTTTACTTTCTTTTCTGTGATATCCACTAAAGAACCTACCATTCTAACAGGCTTTTGATCATGTGACCATTTGGCTTGTCCAGAACCTTGGAACCATCGGTAACTTCCGTCTTTGCACTTTAGCTTGTACTCAACTGAAAATGGTTCTCTATTTTCAAGATGGCGCTTAAAATCATTTACTAAACGGGGATAGTCCGATTTTTCAGCTAAAAGATTCCTAAAGCTATGTTGATCCGGTGAAAATTCTGTAGGAGTATAACCCAATAATTCATACAACTTTGGTGACCACCATTGTTGATCTTTATTGATATTCTCCCAGTCCCAAATACCAGCATTAGTTCCTTCCACGGCTAATCGAAACCGCTCTTCACTTTCCTTTAGTTTGCGATCCTGCTCTAAAATTTTCTGCTCAGATTTATATTGTAACTTCACTTGAAAGTAGATTACAACTGTTAATCCAACAAAAGTAAAAAGGTAATTCAAGAAGTAAATTTTATCCTCTTTTGCTTCATTTATCGTGTCAACTGTAACGATTTTATAAGCTGTTAATTCACTAATTACAAAACATGAAAAAGCGACTAGCCCATAAAACAACCATACTTTGACATTTTTATAGCCAAATAAGGTCATAGATGCCACTAAGATGGGGAAAAGATAAAGTTGGGAGCCATAGTATTTTCCCTCATTGGACATGAAAATAAAAACAAAAAATATGGCGATTAGTAATAAGCTATGTTTGGCCAATTCATATTTACCGAAACGGTTAAGCAAAAATCCGAAAATACCTCCGAAAACACCCACCATAAAAGAAGGCGTTAAAGATATATCCCATAAAAATATATTGAGCAAGCCATTAACTATGCTTATAAAGGTTAGAATTAAACAACAAACTCCTACGAGTAATGCCTTACGATAATCTCCTTCAGATTTTATACGAGTCCCTTGACCCAATATTATATTTCGAAATGAATATTTTTTCATACTGATAATCAGTAAATATACTTATTTTTCGAAATTTCTTTAATTAGTCAAGACGTAAGAAAACTGTAAAGATGTATTGTTTAAAGGGAATTTGTAACTTTTATTTTGTTTAGAATAAATAAAACATAATAAGAACCGACTTATTGAAAAAATATGGATGTAATAAAATTCAGACTATTTTATTAATGCTTTTCCAGCATAAAAGTGCCCATAGTGTGCCTGTTTTCTACTACAACTTCTTTGTAGGGCTCAAGCAATTTTAAACCTATCTTTTGTAATTTCTCAACAAAAGCATCAGCATTTATCGCAAAGCGTATATGTTCATTGGGAAATTGATAAACGTTTTCATCTATTTCCATGATATTGGCAGGAAAATAACGATCTGTCATGGTGCGGATAAATATTTTACCGCCTGGCTTTAAAATACGAGCAAGTTCAGCCGTCATGGAATTAAAGTGCTCCATATTTTTTGCGAAATGCAAAACAGCACTGCAAATGATGACATCAAAAGTTGAATTAGGGAAAAGAACCTTGTCCAGCTTCATGACTTGAAAGCGAGCTTCCAAATCCTCAATTCGATACTGTTTGGCTATGAGTTTTAGAAAAGTGATAGCCTCTGGATTTTGATCAATTCCGAAGATATCCATGCCATTTTTAAAGCAATAAATTAGGTTTCTCCCTTCTCCGCAACCAGCATCTAATATTTTGGCATTATCTGGCAAATAACCTTTTAGAATGAAATCGAGCCAATAAAGGTCAATATTTCCCAGCTCACTATTCAGTTGTTTCCAATCCATGTTTGTATAGGCTGTAAGATTTTTCAAATGCTTTTTTTCCTAACTCTACCAGCTCATTGCTTTTATAAAATTCAAACGTTCCGCATGAATTTCTGGAAATCTGAACCAACATATCAGGTTTAATGATTTCCATTTGCAAACTAGTCATTTTCTCTTGCATCAAATCAATAGATCGGTTGAGCAAGTCAAAATACCCAAGTTTTTTGGGAATAGCATTGGCCTCTTTTGGGCTATTGGCAGGAAAAAACTTCCTGATTCTATCAGTGAAATCCTCTAGGAACTGTTTGTTTTTCTCATCTTGCTGAACTTCTTCAGCGGTTACAGCTACTTTTTTCTCGAAAGGAATGGCTGCATTTACATCAACCGCAATAAGGATGTCTCCTTCATTTCTTTTTACTCTGTTTAATGGAATGGGATTTAAGACACCACCATCCACAATTTCTTCGTTTTCATGATAAACAGGAGTCATTACTGTTGGAATGGCACAAGATGCCCTTAGTGCATCCATTAAATTTCCTTCTGAGAAAAGTACTTCTCTTTGCGTTCTGATGTTAGAAGCAACAGCGGTGAAAGGAATAGAAAAATCTTCAATATTATACTCTCCTAAAAGTTTTCGCATTTCTTTAAAAACTTTTTCTCCTCGCACAACACCTTGGAAACTAAGCGTAAAGTCCAAGAGTTTAAAAACATCGATTTTATCGAAATGAGTGACCCATTCCTTGTACTCCTGCATTTTCCCGGCAGCATACAATCCTCCAATAACCGCTCCCATACTGGAGCCTGAAATTGAAGAAATCTCAAATCCATTTTCTTCCAAGGCTTCAATTACGCCAATATGGGCAACTCCTCTGGCGCCACCACTACCTAAAACTAAGGCTACTTTTTGGTTCATATCAATTAAAAAATTTGGCTGGTGAGCAAGTTAGGAAAAATAGAAATGGGAATGGAAAATTAAAGAGACAAGTATTAGAAATAGAAAATATATTCCAATAAGAGAATATATAGAGTAAAACTTAGTTTTTACTATCAATCAACGCTTTTACTATTCTTATAATTGGTATAGCAAGAAAAAAAATGATGATACATATTATGCTTAGCAGCTGCTTATGCGATAAGTAATCAGGCGCTTTTGGAAAGAAAACAATTAACGCAAAGCAAATTATAAAAATGATCGATATAATATTTTTTATAATGCTGTTCATAAAGGAGTAAATCCATAAATCTCTACTAAAGCAAGAATTTAAAATACTCTTATAATATTGAACATGAAAACTTGTTTTACATGAAATACTATTTAAGTTTTGTCAAAAATATAAAAATAATTAATCCTGACAAATTCCTGCATTAAAACTAGCACTTATTTAGCATCAAGTAACTCAATATCCTTTTTAGCCTTTTCAAGCTTTGGATCAATGATCACCGAATTAAAATTCTTCCAAAATTCTTCATTGAAAGGTTTTTCGACATCAAATAAATCTTCGTCCACCGCCATGGTTTCTTTATATTTCACCCTTTTGAAATCCCTTCTTCTGGTTTTTATATCCGTTACATAAAAAGCAGCATCATAAAACTGTACTGCTGATTCTCCATCCTCTGTTTCTGTTTGCCAGGCATCTCTTACGGGTGCCTTCCATTTTATATAGCTTAAATAATACTTTTTACCGATTTTTCGGTAAACCACGGTAGATTGCTTATGAATATTATTCAAAAAAAGATCCTCTCCATTTTTAAATCGTACATCATCAGAATCCTTGTCAGAAATGAAATGATGATTATATTCCAATTTTATGATTCCATAGTCATTGGCATTAATATAAATCTTACCTGATTGTTGAAGACCACCAATATGATAGGTAGGAGAAAAATAGTTTAAAACATAAATTAAACCCTCATTCGATTGAATTACAGAATCCATTTTAAAATCGAACCGATTATAAAACCCCATTAAATGTTGATACTTCTCTTTTGCGTTGTAGCTACGAATAAAATCATACTCAAAAGACTTGTATAAATTGTTTTCATCTCCGCCAGCAAAGTATCTATAAACCGTTTCAAAAAAGCTATAGTCTATATAATCTTCACTCTTTTTTAGTTCATCCAATCGGATTTTTAAGCGACTATAGGGGACATCAAAGCCATTATCTTGCACAGAAACTGCGGCTTCTAATAAACGCACATAATTATTATCCCTCACGACCATTTCGCGGTAAAAACCTTTTAAAAGAAATGATCTGCGAGAATAATTAAATGGAATTTTTCTTATGGCCTCACCCACTATTGCCTTAAGCGTATCTTTTGTTGGCTTCACAATTACTTCTTTAAGCATTCCCTTTTCTGGGCTTAAATAGTAATCTAATTCTTGCTTTTCTAAATTGGTTACCAGCAATTCCAAATCTTCATAGCCAATGCTTGAAATAACCACTGTATCATAAGAATCTTTAATAGGGAATTTAAAGCTAAAAAGACCTTCTTCATTGGAATGTGTACCAAGTATGGTGCCTTTTAGATGGATATTAGCATAGGGAATAGTGGAAGAATCAGTCTTGGACAATAAAGCCCCTCTGATTTGCTTGTATTCCAAATTAGGATTTTGAGATTTTAAAAATGTAGAAGTGAAGAATAAGAACAGAAATGTAATAAGTAAAACTCTCATTTTTTAGGTCAGTAAATTTTAAGGTTGAAATCAATTTACTAAAAAAAGCTAACTTACCTAAAGAGTAAAATATTTTTCAAGGCAATCTTTGGTGCAGATTCACTCTTTCATTTTCTTTATTCTGTACTCCAATAAAAACACTGTTCCTTGCATCACGATCAAGGATATAAAACCATATGTAGCATCAAATAAGAAGATTCCAAAGGATACGAAAAGTAAAAGGATTTTGACGAGGGTACTGTTCTCCATGGATCTTAATTTAATAGATGAAATTTCTATATGAACCGCAAAAAGCTTGAAATGTTAAGTGAACTACTAAAGCATCTCAAAAAACCAACTCATTTACAGATTCGCTAAAGAAATTCTCTTCTTTAATTAAAGCTTGCGGTTCACCTTGGCTGGTAATACTGCCATTTTCCAAAATATAAATGTAGTCAGACAAACCAGCTACTTTCATTCTATGGCTTACAAATAAAATAGCCTTCTCCTTTTTCAGTTGCTGTAATAGATTCAGAATAAACTGTTCTGTATTTCTATCCATAGCTGAAGTTCCTTCATCTATCAATAATAATTGTGGATTGCGATATAAAGCCCTAGCTAAGCCAACCAGCTGCTTTTGACCTCCTGAAATATTGGCTCCTTCTTCTCCTAGCAATGTCATAGAGCCTTGTGGAAATTTTTCAAAGAAGCGATCAAAGCCAAAGTCTTTACACCATTTGACTACTTTTTCTAATTCAGCAGGGTCATCGCTTAGGCAAATATTAAATAGTAAATAATTGTTGAAAATCTTGATGTCTTGAGGAACAACGCCAATTAATTTTCTGTAATTCTCTAATTCTAAATCATTGATTGAATACCCATCTATTTTTATGGAGCCTTCTGATGGAGCATAAAATCTTTGAACCAACTGAAAGATGGTACTTTTACCTGCACCGCTTTCTCCCAAAAGCGTAGTGATTTTTCCCTTTTCGACTTTCATGTTGATTTGGTTCAATAAATTGAGAGATCCAGGATAATGAAAACTCAGGTTTTCAATTGTTAAAGTATTAATTTTATCTATCTCTATTTCTTTCTCTCCCGTATCTTCTGTTTTGATTCCTGTAAACTCTTCCATTCTGTTGAAAGCCACTTTTGCTTCTTGAAACTGAATATTAAACAGTGCAATTTTTGTCAAAGATGGACCTATAGAGCCTGAAAGGGATAATAAAGCTACTAAGGAACCAATTAATAAATCCCCTCTTAAAACTAAAAAGGAGGCTAAAGATATTACGCCTACTACCAATAATATACCAGCCAACTCGGTTAGTAAGCCAAACTTTACTTGAATTTTACCCAATTTGAATATCTGCTCCTGAAAGTTTTTATATAAAAAGGTAGTGGCCTTATGAAAAAGGTTGATAGTTCCGGTTGTCTTTACTTCTGCAATACCAGTAATCACATCTATATAATTCCCTTCATTTAGTGCATAAGCACTCATTACATCTTTTTGGGCATTGATGATAGGTTTGTTCAATCGCCATAGAATCAACCCATAAACAGGAATAAAAACGGAGACAATTAGCCCTACTTGCCAAGAATAAACGAAAACCCCAATAAGCGAAATGATAATGACCAAAAACTCTATTAAAAGATTACCGATTAAATTACTTATGCTTGATTGAATGCGTCTAGTATCATTCATTCTCGCTACCATATCCCCTGTCTTTTTTGAATCGAAAAATGGTTTCGGAATATGTAAAAGCGATTGAAAAAAAGATGCAATCATTCTGTTGTTAAAATCCTTGCTTTGGGTAATCAAAAATGTAGAGCGCACATTGCTTAGCCCCATTTTAATCAATAAAATCAAGGCAAATAAAACCAGGCCAATGATGAGCTTGCTGACTTCTTTGGTAGGTAAAATAACATCAATTAACTTTTGACTAAAAATGGCCGTGGCCAATGAAAAAATAGCGATTAAAATACCTAAAAAGAGTGCGGCCAATAGAATATTGAGGTCTTCTTTTACCCAACTAAGCAAATTCTCATATTTTTTCCTTTTGGATTTTACTTTTTCTAATTTTTCGTTGGGTGTTAGCTTTAGCACAGCTTTGGACTGCCATACTTCTTCTAATTTTTCTTTTGACCATAATTCCACCCCTCTGCCCGGATCATTAATAATTAATTGACCATCCTGAAAACCATAAAAAATCACATAATGCTGTAATCGATTTTCCAGAATTACATGTAAAATAGCAGGAGAATCAAGTTCTTTTAAATTTTCAACTGATTCCGCTTCCAAACCTTCTACATCAAAACCTAAATCTTTCGCCCCTTGAAATAACCCTAATAATTTAGTGCCTGTTTGGGTAGTACCCGTAATCCGCCTAATTTCATCTAAACTATGTTCGCCTCCGTGAAATTTAATAATAGAGGCCAAACATGCCGGGCCACAATCAGATTGACCGTGTTGCTGAACGAAATATTGGTTGAGTTTTTTAATCATGTGGTTGGTTCGTTTGAATGCTTTTTACGGTAACTTTTCCAAAGTTTAGAACTTTGGAAAAGTTTGGAGGAAAATTCATCATTCCAAGACTTCTAAAATGGCTTCTATTTTCACTTCTCCTTTGAAATGTTTTTGCAGTAGGCCGTTTTGATATATGAAAGTTTGTGGCACACCTCCAGTAATTGTGTTAGTCAATGAATCAGGATTAACTTCTGCATAATATTGTGCAAGTTTGTATTGCTGAAGAAAATCAAGTGCATCGGCTTTAGGTTCAAAAGAGGCTAATAGTAATTGATAGGGCTGAAATTTTTCTCGGTTCTTTTCAATTTGTTCCATTTCCCATTGGCAGAAATGACAATCACTATTGAAATACATGAAAATGGTAGGTTGGTCGGTATTTGCTACTTCAAATCCCAGATTATTGGTCAAGGAACTCAGGCTCTGAACAATGGCTTCCGATTTATTTTTCTGATTCAATTTTTGAACACTAGAATAACCCATCCAAGACAAAAGACCAATCACTAATAACCCAATAAAGATAAAGATATTCTTTTTCATTGTGCACCAAGATTAATTGACAAGAATGTGACAAACAATATCCAAACCACTAAAGCGGAACCATAAACTGGCAAGGTGAATTTCAAAGCCGAATCATAGTCTTTTTTAATGATTTTCTTTATTCCTAGAGCTAAGACTAAAAGATAAATTACCTCAAAAAGATTAAGAGATTTCAAAGGAAAAATTAACCAAGAATCCAATTGAGAGGCATCAAATAGATTTAATAAAGAAAGTGGGGCAAAATATTGAACATCAGTAAAAGTATAGGATGTATCAATTAAACCAAACCAAACAATTAAAATTAGAGAAGGAAGTAACCACACAAACTCTGCAACTAAAACCAATTTGAAAATAGATTTATATTTAATCTTAAATCCGAATATGATTGTTCCGCATAATATCCAAAAAGTAATGAGGGAAAACTTAACAAGATAAATTATAGGTAGTAAGGCATAATTTAACCATGCCCATTTTTTCTGCACATCAATCATTTGGAGAATTCTATCATACCCCATTTGATCATGATAGTAATTTATAAGAATATCTTCATCAATTATATGTGTTTGAATGATATAGCTAAAAAAAATAGCTGATAAAGCTAAAATTAAATATAAAGAATATTTATTTCTCAAAAATAAATTAGTTGTGGTACTAGGCATTCTGTAAGAATAATTATTAATTTTTTTAGAAAAGATAACAACTATTATTTTACTTTAAAAAGTTGCTTTTCAAATATCTTGAAATGTGAAAAGAGTGAATCAGAACTAACCTTTAGATTAGTTCTGATCTCGACCTA
>Ga0076930_100076_pt1 | contig 155310 bp, 154 predicted proteins | sample HotLakConsoUCCRE_FD_71149 | JGI IMG/M metagenome (GOLD analysis project Ga0076930, IMG submission 71149) | Hypersaline microbial mat communities from Hot Lake, Washington, USA - Hot Lake Consortium UCC-RE (version 3) (version 3) ...
CCGGAAAACACTGGTGACCACCCTGTCAGCTACACCACGCTGCGGGACACGATCCTGTCACGCGCGACGTTGCTGCGTCTCGCGTCGGCGGTTGGTAGTGCCGCGATTTTCGGGATGCTTGCGGCGCCTGTAACGCAAATGGCCTACTGGCCTTCAGCCTTTGCGCTGGCTTTCCTATACGGCTTCTTCTTCGTTGGCGGCACCGGTTTCCGGATCCTCATCGCGGTGGCGTTCCAGGATGCCTCGCGCAAGGCGTCGGCCTCATGGTCGGGGGCAACGACGGCCTCCGCGCTGGCCGCGCTGGTGGCGGCGCTGATGCTTTCAGGCCAGCATGGGCATGCGAGCCTGTTGCTTGCCGCTTACGCCGTGGCGATCAGCGCCGCCTATATCCCGGTGAAATTCGCCTGCCTTGAAGCAGGCTGCTGTCAGGCTCATCGCAGTGATCCGATTGTGATCCGCGAACATGATTTGCGCCATGTCGAAATCGTTGCAAGTGCGGCAGTCCTGGCCGCTGCTTTGGTCGCGATATGGGCTGGCGCGCTCGGTATGGCTGCGTTTTTGGGCGTTGGTGGACATCTGGCGATCCGGCTTCTGTCGCGCTGGGCGCGCGACCGGTTGCCGGGGTCCGGTGCGGAAGACGAGATCAAGGGGCAGGAGCTTGTGGCTCTGGCGCTGGTGCTGGCTGCGGCCCCATGGCTCGCAGCGATGGAGTGAAAAACCAAGGATGAAGGAGAAAGTCATGAAAGAACAAATTAATAGCAAATCCGTTGATCGCTCGCGGCTCAAGCTGCTTGTCGTTCTCGCTGCGGCTGGCGCGTCGGGGGCTTGCATTCATCCAAGTGACTTCCCTGCCCCGAAACGTGACTTCACCGACGATTCACGGAACGGGCTTTCGGGGGATCAGTTTGGACGCGGGGGCGAAGGTGGCGGCGGCGAAGGTGGCGGCGGCGGTTCCCACTGATCATCATGACCCTCAAGCGCCGGACTTTTCTCGCGGGCGCGGCCAGCGCTTTTGTTGCCGCGCCCCTGGCTGGATGTGCCACTCCGGAAACGCCCGAGCAGGCTCTTGCGCCGGAAACCATCAAGCCGATCAAGCCGTTGAGCGCCACGTCGGTCTATGTGCCTGGTTACATGCCCAATGACGCGCGCGCCAACGGTGTGCCTCTCAAGGAGAACAGCTATTTCGCGCGGAATATTTCCAATCCGGAACGGCCATTCCGGTTGTTGACCCGGATCGGAATGAATGGCGAGGTCCGACAGGCATTGTTGCCTGCCGCAGCTCATGACGTGGAGATTTCTCCAGATCGCAAGGTGGGTGTATTGTGCGGGTTCGAGGCAACCGATCAGGTTGCCTTCGACCCCGACACGTTAGACCTTTCAGCTGTAGCACCATCGTTTTCCAAGGGTTGGCGCGGCGGCGGCCATGCGGCCTACATGCAGAATGAAAAGACCGTGCTAATGTCGGAGCGAGCGCCCCGGCGAAGTTTGAGCGACGGTAAAGTTGAGGCGCATTACGGCCGCATCACCATTCGCGATGTCGATACGCTGAAGATTCGTGGCAGCTACTCCACCCATGGAATTGATCCGCACGACATCCGCCTCATCGAAAACGACCGCTATCTGGTGGTCGCCAATTACGGCTCATTGCCCGGCGAAAAGTCCGGCAAGCTGGATGTACCGCGCCATGTGCGCGAAGCCTGTGTCACCATCATCGACATGGAGAACGGTAAGCTCGTTGACAAGCGCGTTACCGACCGCCGCCGTAGCGAAATGCGGCATCTGGCTGCCGGCAGCCTTGACCGTATCTTTGCCATCCAGGCACGGCTCGGTAGCGAAGCCGACCTTGCCCGGGAACTTGGGCGTGCTCGCGAGATCGATGGCGCAGATATTTCTTCGGAGCCGGGTATCGCCTACATGTCGGCTGCAACCCTGAAAATGGGCAAGGGGAAACCTCCTCGGCGGATGGGCAACCGGCGCGATATTGCCGAGATGCGACACGGCCTATCGATCCGCTATGACGCCAGAAACGACCAGGCGATTGCCAGCTATCCAAGCGCGCACCGGGTTATGGTGTTCGATGGGGCCTCCGGCGAAGTGCTGCATTCCTTTGACACCCGGAAAATGGGCTTGAGATTTCCCTGCGGCATTACCCTGTTGCCGGATGGCGTTCACTATGCGGTGACGGGCTATTGGGAGAACCTGTTCGTTTTCGAACGCGGCACTCACCGGCTCAACCGGGAAGCCTGTCTCTATCCGACATTCTTCGGACACAGCCACATTACCGCCGTTTGAGTTCAATCTGGCTTTCCATGCTTGATTCAATCCATGAGCAGTTGCGGCGAACTCAGACTTTTCGCTCGAAGTCGCCATGTCCTCTTTGACGCATTCGACCTCTAAGCCGTCATTTGTCACCGACACAGCGAAAGTCCGCTCTCCGCCCATTATGGACATTCGATCCAGTCGCGGCCAGCCGATTTGCATGGCCTGATATGGACTTGTTCGCGGAACGGATCAGATATATCGGGTATATCATGACCGAGAAATATCCAGGCCCAGACCGCATTTCGGACTGGATCGACGCGATGCTGGCCGAACTGCCGGTCGGCGCGCGGCTTCCCACAGTGCGGGCCATGATGAAGCAGTTCCGCACCGGACAGCAGACCGTGCTGCGCGCGCTTGCCCCCTATGTGGAGGAGGGCAGGCTGACGGTGCGACGGGGGGAGGGGATCGTGGTCGCGGACCCATCCCGGGTCCGGTCCGCCGAGGTTCACGATGCCGATGTGCTGGTGCTCTATCGCCTGTCGGACAGCCGGCTTGCCCGAAACGTGCTGACGGAGATCGAGGGCAGGCTCAGGCCGCGCGGCATCAGCATGCTGCAGGTCGGATATGCCTCCGAGGCGCAGGCAATTTCGCTTCTGGAACGGATCGGGCGGTTTCGGGTGGGCTTCATCCAGCTGCATTTCGAAAGCCTGTCGATGCGGTTCCTCGCCACCCTGCACGCCCATTGCAACCATATCGTCATCGATGGAGTCTCGGCCACCGGCATCGAGGCGGACGGCATGGGCACAAACTGGCGCGAAGCGCTCTCCCAGGCGTTTCACCGGCTGTACAAGGTGGGGCACCGCCGGATCGGATTTCTGACCTCGGCGCATTCGGCGCGGCAGATCGCGATGGCGCGCCGCGAATACCTGGCCCTGTGCGAGATGCTGACCCCGGAGAGCGCTCCGATGCTGCTGGAGGTGGACAAGCTGCCCGGCAATTATCGCAGCGAAGACATGGCAGCGGTGCTGCGGGCAGTCTCCGACGGTGCCGGAAGGCCGCCGTTCACGGCGCTCATCGTCTGGGGTGTCGTCGAGGGCTACCTGCTCGAGCGGGCGCTTGCGGATCTGGGCTGGAAACCCGGCATCGATATCGGCGTGGTGCTGCTGGGAAGCGTCGATTTTCCCTCCGAGCATCGCCATGTGTTTGACACGGTGGGCAACAGCAATGCGGAAAAGCTCGATCTTTTCGAGCGCGTGATCGCAGCCCGGGTCAGGGGCGAGACCTGGCCCGCCCAGACCCATTACCTGAAGGTCCACAGCCAGGGATTTGGCAGCCTGGCAGATCATCTGGGTCAGGTATAACCCCACTTCTGCGCCTGGATATACCTGTATAGCCTTTGGCCTCGGCACGGATCAGGCTTGCGGATATTCATGACCAGTACACTGAGGGAAATGCGGGGAGACACGCGGGGCGTCGCCATCATCGGCGCAGGCGAGCGCGGCGTCTATTATGTCGGCTCGCGCATGGCCGAAACCGCGGCCGAGACCGGCTTTCGCATCATCGGGGTGCATGATCGTCTGCACGACCGCGCGCAGCTGGCAGCCACCCATCTGAGCGCGCTCTATGCCGGCGCCGGAATCAACCACCAGGTCGGCGTGTTCGACAGCACCGAGGCGGCGGTGCGTGATGCGTCGGTCGACCTGGTTCTGGTGACCACCCACACCAACGCCCATCGCGCGCCGGTGGAAGTGGCGCTGTCGGCGGGCCGCCATGTCTATCTCGACAAGCCGATCTCGGTCACGTTGGAGGATGCGACCGCCATCGGCGCTGCCGAAGCCGCCGCACACCGGCCGGTGATGATGGGCTTCACCCGTCGTTACGAAGCCTCGTGGATCGAGGCGGTGACGCTCGCCCATCAGGGACGCATCGGGACGCCGCAGATGGTGCTGTTGCGCTCCGTGATCCCCTATTCGCGCTACCTGCAGCTCTGGCATCGCGAAACCGCCCTGTCGGGCGGCGCGCTCAATGACAAGGGCTCGCATCATTTCGACGTGCTGAACTGGATCGCGGACGGGCCTGCGGTCAGCGTGACAGCGACGGGCGGGCGGTCGGGCGTGTTCGCCCCCGACCCCACCGCACCGGCGCGATGCAGCGAGTGTTCCCGCGACTGTCCCTACCGCCGCCATGAAACCCTGATCGACAAGGCCGAGGGCGTGGGCCGGGTGCCGAATGCAAGCTGGGTGACCGCGACCGACCCGCAGGACCGCAACGACAATTGCGTCTTCCTGCCCGGTTCGGACATCGACGATCATGCCATCGTGACGGTGCGCTATGCGAACGGGCTGGTTGCCTGCCTGTTCTTCGCGATCTTCGGCCCCTTCGCCGAGGACCAGGAAACGCTCGAGATCGTCGGCTCCTCCGGCCGCCTGCGGATGGAACGGCATTCGGGCAGCATCGACCTGGTGGCCGATCACGGCAGGACCCATGAGGTGTTCGCGCCGCCGGCGCCGGATCGCGGCTCCAGCCATTTCGGCGCCGACCGGCAGCTGGTGCGCAGCCTCCGCCGCTTTGTCGACGGCGAGGCGCCGCCGGTCGGCGTACCGGAAGGCATCGCGTCCCTGCAGCTGGTGCTGGCGGCGCAGAAATCGCTCCGCGCCGGCGGACGCCCCGTCAACCCGCAAACGGGGGACTGGGCATGATCCGCGCGCCGCTCCCATCCCATCTTATGCCGCTGGCCAAGGAATGCGGGCTCGTGCCGCTCTATGGCGACATCCACAACCACTCGGACCTGTCCTACGGGCATGGCCGCTTTGCCGATGCCCTGGCGCGGGCGGCGCAGCAGCTGGATTTCGTCTCGATCACCGGCCATGCGCACTGGCCCGACATGCCGGTCAACGATCCGACGGTGGCGCATATCGTCGATTTCCATGTCAAGGGGTTTGCCAAGCTGCGGGCCGGATGGGACGCGCATTTCGATGCCCTGCGCGCAGCCGACCGGCCGGGCTTCACCGTGTTCCCGGGCTACGAGATCCATTCCTGCGCCGATGGCGACTACACCATCGTCTATGCCGACCTTGAGACCCATCCGCTGCACCTCGCCGACACGCCCGAGGCCTTGCGCATCGCACTGGAGGCAGCAAAGGGCGACCGGGCGCTGGCGTTCCCGCATCACATCGGCTACCGGGTGGGCGCGCGCGGCATCAACTGGTCGAGCTTCGACGCGCGGCTCTCGCCCTTTGTCGAAATGCTGTCGATGCACGGCTGCGCCGAAACCTCGGAGACGGATCGCGGCTATCTGCACTCGATGGGGCCGGTGGACGGCCATTCGACCATGGCCCACGGCCTGGCGCTCGGCAAGGTGTTCGGTATCGTCGGCAACACCGATCATCACTCGGCCTATCCGGGCTCCTATGGTCACGGGCGCATGGCGGTCTACGCAAGGGACCGGGGCCGCGAGGCGATCTGGCAGGGATTTCGGGACCGGCGAACCAATGCCCTGACGGGCGACAATATCCATCTTCTGGCCGTCGTGGGCAACGCCGTGCAGGGCGGCATCGTGGCCCCCGGACCGGCCAGCCTGCGGATCGAGGCGGTCGCCGGCGGCTTCATCGACAGCATCGACGTGGTGCGCAACGGCCGGCTCTGGCACCGAATCAGCCCGGAAATTTCACCGGCGCCGCTGTCGGAAGCGCTGGAAACGGTGCTGTACCTGGAACTTGGCTGGGGCGCGCGCCGGTCGTCGCACCACTGGCAAGGTACCCTGCATGTGGAGGGCGGCGAGATCCTGTCGGCCGAGCCGCGCTTTCGCGGGGCCGAGGTCGTCTCGCCGCTGGAAGGGCAGGATGGCGGCGCGGCGCTGCCGGAGCTGGCGGCGGAGGGGGAGGGCGTGCGCTTTGCCGTCACCGCCGAGGCCAATCCCAACAATTTCACATCTGCCAGCCAGGGGCTTGCGCTTCGGCTGCGGCTCGCGCCCGGCGCCGTGATCCACGCCAAGCTGTCGGGGCAGGAGATCGCCATTCCGGCGGCGCGGCTGTTCGAAGGCGCGAAATCCGGCAATCTCGGCGCCATCGACAGCCCCGCCTGGCGCTTCCATGCGCTGCCGCGGCCCTCCCAGTGGCAATGGGCCGGCGCGGTGCCGCTCGGCGACCTGGCGCATGGCGAAAACCTTTACCTCCGGCTCAGGCAAGCCGGGGGACAGATGGCCTGGACCTCGCCCATCTTCTGCCGGTCCGGGCAAGACGACACCAACCACACCTACGACACCAACGGGAGAGACCAATGAGAAAACCCAGTTTCCTGATGGCGGCCGCAGCCGCCTTTGCCATGCTCACGCTGCCTGCGCTGGCGGACGAGCTCAACATCGTCCACGGCGCGATCGGCAAGGATGACGAGATCCTGCGCAAGCAGCTCGATGCCTTCGAGGCGGCGACCGGCCACAAGGTCAATATCGTCTCGATGCCGGAATCCTCGACCGACCAGTTCGGCCAGTACAAGCTGTGGCTGTCGGCGCAGTCCTCCGATATCGACGTCTACCGGCTGGACGTGATCTGGGCGCCGCAGATCGCCGAGCATTTCGTCGACCTGACGGACGCCGCCGTCGATATCCGCGACCAGTTCGTCCCCTCGACTCTCGACGCGCAGACGGTGGATGGCAAGCTGGTGGCGATGCCGATGTTCATGGGCGCCCCGGCGCTCTACTATCGCAAGGACCTGCTGGAAAAGCACGGCAAGCCGGTTCCAGCCACATGGACAGAGTTGACCGAAACCGCCAGGGACGTGATGGAAGCCGAGCGTGCGGCGGGCAATGCCGAATTGCAGGGCTTCGTGTTTCAGGGCGCCGCCTATGAAGGCCTGACCTGCAACGCGATGGAATGGGTCGGCGCGATGGGCGGCGGGTCGATCGTCAACGCCGATGGCAGCATCGCGATCAACAATGAGAAGGCGGCGGCCGCACTCGACATGGCCGCAGGCTGGATCGGCACCATCGCGCCCGAGGGCGTGCTCAACTACAAGGAAGAGGATGCACGTGGCGTCTTCCAGTCGGGCAACGCGGTGTTCATGCGCAACTGGAATTACGCCTATGCGCTGGTGACCGGTGACGACAGCCCGGTCAAGGACAAGGTCGCCGTGGCGACCCTGCCGGGCGGCGACGGCGGGTCGGTGGCCACCCTTGGCGGCGCCGCGCTCGGCGTTTCTGCCTATTCCGAGCATCCGGAGGCGGCGATCGAACTCACCAAGTTCCTGGTGAATTTCGACAATCAGAAGATGCGCGCCATCGAGACGTCGCGGCCGGCCACGATCACGGCGATCTATGACGACGCCGAGGTGGCTGAAAAGATGCCGTTCATACCGCTTTGGAAGCCGGTTCTGGACGGCACCACCCCGCGCCCGGCCTTTGTCACCATGCGCAAGTACAACGAGGTCTCCTCGGAGTTCTGGACAGCGGCGCACAACACCATGTCGAAAAATGGCAGCGCGGCCGATAATCTTGGCATGCTCGAAGCCAAGCTGAACCGGCTGAAGGGCTCCGCCTGGTAAAGCCGCACCTGGCGCGCGCCGGATTCCTCCCCGGCGCGCGCCGGATCTTCTCCCGAAAGGCCGTCATGACCCGACCGGTTCCCCTGTCCCGACTGTCCCGCCAGCGCCGCGCTTCCGCGTGGGCGTTTCTGGCGCCGATGCTGGTGGTGCTGGCGGCGGTGGCTGCCTGGCCGCTGATGCGCACGATCTGGTTCGGCTTCACCGATGCCTCGCTCGACCGCATGGGCGATGCCCAGTGGGTGGGCTTTCGCAACTACCTGGAATATCTCGATTACGGCAACGGCCGTGGCGAATGGTTCGGCCTCCTGGTTGAAGCGCGCTGGTGGCAGGCGGTCTGGAACACGGTCCGCTTCGCGGTGGTCTCCGTTACTCTCGAAACAGCCTTTGGCCTCGTCATCGCGCTGGTGCTGAACCGGACATTCCCCGGGCGGGGCCTGGTGCGCGCCGCGATCCTGATCCCATGGGCCATTCCCACCATCGTGTCGGCCAAGATGTGGGCCTGGATGCTGCATGACCAGTTCGGCATCATCAACGACATCCTCATGACTCTGGGCCTGATCGCCAGCCCGGTCGCCTGGACGGCCTCGCCGGACACGGCCATGATCGCGGTGCTGATGGTGGATGTGTGGAAAACAACACCCTTCATGGCGCTGCTGATCCTGGCCGGACTGCAGATGGTTCCGCAGGACATCTACGAGGCCGCCAGGCTCGACGGCGTGCCGCCGGTGCGCCTGTTTCGCAAGGTGACGCTGCCGCTGATCATGCCGGCGCTGCTGGTGGCGGTTGTCTTCCGCACGCTCGATGCGTTGCGGGTGTTCGACCTGATCTACGTGCTCACGCCCAACACCGATGCGACGCGGTCGATGTCGGTCTATGCCCGCGAGAACCTGATCGACTACGACAAGTTCGCCTATGGCTCGGCGGCCTCGACGCTGCTGTTCCTGGTGATCGCCCTGATCACGCTGGCCTTCATCAAGGCAACGCGAATGAATCTGGAAGGGGAGGATTGAGCATGCGTCGCCTCAAGAGCCTCGGCTTCTTCGCCCTTGTCGGGTTCATCATCCTGCAGGCCGTCTTCCCGTTCTACTATGCCATCATCACCTCGCTGAAGTCGGGGCAGGCGCTGTTCGAGGTGACCTATCTGCCCACCGCGGCGGATTTCAGCAATTACGCCTCCATGCTCACCTCGGGCGTCTTCGGCCGGCAGTTCCTCAATTCGGTCGTCACCGCAACCTCGGTCGTGCTGCTGTCGCTGGCCCTGGCGACCACAGCCGCCTATGCGCTCAGCCGGATCAAGTTCCGGGGACGGGGGCTGTTGCTGCTGACCATTCTCTCGGTCAGCATGTTCCCGCAGATCGCCGTGCTGGCGGGCCTGTTCGAGGTGATCCGTTTCCTCGGCCTGTTCAACTCGCTGTGGGCGCTGATCTTTTCCTACATGATCTTCACGCTGCCGTTCACCGTCTGGGTGCTGACCACCTTCATGCGCAAGCTTCCCATCGAGATCGAGGAGGCGGCGATCATGGACGGCGCTTCGCCGCTGACCATCATCCGCCGGATCTTCCTGCCGCTGATGTGGCCGGCCATGGTGACGACCGGGCTCTTGGCCTTCATTCATGCCTGGAACGAGTTCCTGTTCGCCCTGACCTTCCTGTCCAACGATGCGCAGCGAACGGTGCCGGTCGCCATCGCCATGATCTCCGGGCGGTCGGAGTTCGAGGTGCCCTGGGGCAACATCATGGCCGCCTCGGTGCTCGTCACCCTGCCTCTGGTGGCGCTGGTGCTGGTTTTTCAACGCAAGATCGTGTCCGGCCTGACCGCCGGCGCGGTGAAGGGATAAGTCATGGCGTCGGTCGAGATGCGCAATGTGTCGAAATCCTTTGGCTCGGTGGAGGTGCTGCGCGGCATCAACCTCGCGCTGAAGGCGGGTGAATTCGTGGTCTTCGTCGGCCCCTCCGGCTGCGGCAAGTCCACCCTGCTGCGGATGATCGCCGGTCTCGAGGATGTGACGGCGGGCGATCTGATGATCGACGGGGCGCAGATGAACGATGTGCTGCCCGCCAAGCGCGGCATCGCGATGGTGTTCCAGTCCTATGCGCTCTATCCGCACATGACGGTGCGGGAGAACATGTCCTTCGGGCTGGAGCAGGCCCGGCTGTCGCGCGAGGTCATCGAAGCGCGGGTGGCCGAGGCCGCAGCGATGCTGCAGATCACGTCCTACCTTGACCGAAAGCCCAGGGAACTGTCGGGCGGCCAGCGCCAGCGCGTGGCCATCGGCCGGGCTATCACGCGCAAGCCCAGGCTGTTCCTGTTCGACGAGCCGCTGTCGAACCTGGATGCGTCGTTGCGCGTCGATACCCGCATCGAGATCGCCGCGCTGCACAAACGGCTTGCCGGCACCACCATGATCTACGTCACCCATGACCAGGTCGAGGCGATGACGCTGGCCGACCGGATCGTCGTGCTGAATCGGGGACAGGTCGAGCAGGTGGGAACGCCGATGGAGCTTTACGAGGCCCCGGCCAGCCGCTTTGTGGCAGGTTTTATCGGCAGCCCGCGGATGAACTTCATCGAAGGCGAACTCGCCGAACGCGAGGGGGCGGCCTGCCTCGGGATCCGGCCCGAGCATCTCGACCTGGCTCCCACCGGCGGGCTCTGGCCTGGCGAGGTGGTGATGACCGAGGCGCTTGGAAGCGACACCTATGTGCATGTCGCCACGCCGCAGGCCGGCCGTCTGGTGGCGCGGGTCGAGGGCGGGGGAGGGGCGCTGGCCGTGGGCGCAGCGGTGACGCTGACCCCGCGCAAGGCCGCCATCCATGCCTTCGATGCGCAGGGACGCCCGCTTCCCCGTCACTGAAAGAAACCCTGGATATCTGAGAATGACCATGACCGGACTGGAACTGCTGACATCGGAGATGTCGCGGCAATATGCTGACGCCCGCGACACGCTCGCCTCCTGCGAGGCGGCCGCCACGGCAGCAGCGCTGCCGATCACGGCAGGGCGGCGCCTCGTGCTTCTGGGCATGGGCGGATCCCACTGGGTCAACCGCATCTGCGAACCGCACTACCGCGCGGCCGGCATCGACGCGACGGCGCAGGTCCTGTCGGAATACATGCGCGCGCCGCTGCCGGGCGATCCCCTCCTTCTGCTGACCTCGCAATCGGGCAATTCCGGCGAGGTGGTCCGCTTCCTGTCAGGTCGCGATGACCGCACCATCATCGGACTGACACTGGCGCCCCGGAGCCGTCTTGCCCGGGTTGGCTTGCCGCTGGTCGGTTCCGGCGGCGTGGAGCAGGCCTATGCCGCGACGCGCTCGCTGCTGGTGACCATCGCCCTGCATGCGGCCATCTTGCGGGCGCTGGGCCAGCCTCTCGATCCGCTGGAGACCGCGCTGTCGACCCCCCTTTGCGCGAAAGACACGGGCGCGGCGATCGATGCGCTGGCAGGCGCGGGCAATGCGGTCTTCGTCGCGCGCGGATCCCTGCAGGGAGTGGCGGACGCCGCTGCGCTGAGCCTGATGGAACTTGCCCGCATCCCGGTCCTGGCGCTGGAGGCGGGACAATTCCGGCACGGCCCGTTCGAGATGGTTACGGCCCGGACGTCGGTTGTGTTTCTGCGCGGCACGGGAAGCGAGGCTGACAATATCGAGGGACTCGCCTCCGAACTGGTCGGGCATGGCCTTCGCCCGCTGGTGTTCGACCAATCAGGACTGCCCGCCATCGCGGGCTGCATCACCGTTGGCCTGCCGGCCGCCTCCGGGCTGGCAGCTGCCGTCAATGGCCTTGTGGCAATGCAACAGGTGGTCGTGGCGGCGGCGGACCGCATGGTGCCTGATGTCGGCACGCCCTTGCGGTCGACCAAGGTGACCAGCGGGGAGGCCGCGTGATGACAGGGCGCGTGTGCGTGATCGGCAACACCAATCTGGACCTGGTGATGGGACTGCTGCCGGTCTGGCCGGAGGCCGGCACCGAGACCTTTCTCGACCGCGCCGATTTCCGCGCCGGCGGGTCGGCGGCCAATACCGCACTCGTGCTGCGCAGCCTGGGCTGCGAGAGCGGCCTGATCTCGGCGCTCGGCTCGGACCCGTTGGGCGACATTCTGCGGGCGGGGTTCACCGGGGAGCTGGACCGCATTGCCCGGCTGCCGGGGCAGACCGGATTGTCGGTCGGGGTCCTGCATCCCGGCGCCGAACGGAGCTTTCTCTCCGTCAACGGACATCTTGGCGAAATGGATCTGGGAATGATCCTGAGCGCGCTCGAGGACTGGCCGCTGGACGGCGCTCTCGTGCTTGTCTCGGGAGCCTTCGCGATGCCGCGTCTGCTGTCCGACCAGACTGCCCTCATCGATCACCTCCGGCTTGCCGGCGCAAAGGTTGCGATCGATCCCGGATGGCCCGGCGATGGCTGGACGCCCGAGGTCCGGAGACAGGTGGAGGGCTGGGTCGGACGTGTCGATCACCTGCTGATGAACGACAAGGAGATCCTGGGTCTCACCGGCGCCGCCGGTCTGACGGAGGGGTTTGATTCCCTGGCATCGCGCGTGGCGGACACAACCTGTCTGGTGGCGAAGATCGGGCGGAATGGCGCGATCCTGCGCCAGGGCGAGAGCGTCAGCCGGGCCGTCGCCCCGGTGATCGAGGTGTTCGACACGGTGGGTGCCGGCGACGCCTTCAATGCGGGTTACCTGGATGCCATTTCCGGCGGTGCGGGGCCAAAGACAGCCCTTCAGGCGGGCGTGAACGTGGCGAGCCGCGTCATATCCCGGTTTCCGCGTGGAGATGCGCTATGACCGGGAACGCCATTTTATGATTGCAGGCAATCTCGGCCAGTCGCGCAGCAGGCCGTGCAAGAGTGTCTGGCTTAGTGTCGTCGGCCGTGTTCCATTTGTCACACTGAAACGGGGCGCTTGACAGGAACTCAGCCATCCCACCTGCGAATGTTACTAAGCGAGAATGGCCCATCTCGACCTGTGGGACTGTGCAAACGAAGTCGCACTGGACTTCTCACGTCCTGGCAAGTCGACCGAAAACGGCTTCATCGAAGCGTTCAATGATTTGCGCGCGGCCTTGGTCTCAAACCGCCAGAACGCATCCAATCCTTCAAAGCGCGCCACGTTGACGAAATCCTCTCCTAACCTAACGAAACACCACAACCGGCACTTTGCATGACCGGATCATTTCCGTGGTGGTCGAACCAATAAAGAGGCTTCGCAGCCGCGAGTGGCTATAGGCCCCCATGGCTAGAAGACCGAAGCCTTCCTTCTCCACCGTTTCGGAGATGACGTTGTCGGCCGACCCCTGCACAAGCGCCATTTCCGGCGCATATCCTGCTGACTTCAGGATCACGGCTGCATCATCGAGCTTCTTTCGGTTTTCCGGCGTGTCAGAACCTGCCATCACCACCTTGCAGCCGAGACCGTCGAAGATCGGGCTGCGGGAGACCTGGTCCACCGTCTTCATGGCTCTGGAGCCGCCATCATAGGCGATCAGCAGGTTGTTGATCGGCTTGAAGGCGCGTGATGCAATCATGATCGTCTTGTGCGACGAGCGAACGACGCGCTCCAGGTTGGACCCCAGATGTCCATGAGCGAAGTCGGCTCCTTCACCACGCTTGCCGATCACGATGATGTCGGCCGTCGCCTCAAACTCCTGAACGGTTTCGACCAGGTCGCCATTGCGCAGCTTTGTCTCGATATGTTCGATCCCGGCGGCATGCAGTCGTTCCTTGGCTTCGTCGAGCAACAGGCGTCCGCGCTTCAGCGCCACCCTTGCTTTCTGAGCATCGAGATCGGCGAGTTCATCAAGCAAAGCGGTGCGGGCGCCCAGTCCGATATTGCCGCTGAGATTCGCCGGCTCCGTCGACAGGTCGCGACGGCCGATCACGTGAAGGAGTTCGACCGTCACAGGTGTCTTGCCGGCAATCCAGGCAATATGGTCGCAGACGCTCTGGGCATAAATAGAGCCATCAATCAGTCCAATAATTCTTGTCATTATTATTTCCTCCATTAGTGACCCAAGAGGCGTTCCATGGCGCCGGGCTTGTCATGAATGGCGAGCCTGTCGACGATGGTCTCGCTCGCCTCGTTCATGCCGATGATTTCAACGTCGGCCCCCTCGCGACGAAACTTGAGCACAATCATGTCGAGCGCGGCAACACTGGAAATATCCCAGATGTGCGCATGTCTCACATCAATGGTTACCTTCTCCAGCGCCTCCTTGAAATCGAAGGCGGTGTTGAAGTTGGCGACGGAGGCGAAGAAGACCTGGCCTTCGACCATATAGGTGCGATGCAAACCGTCCGCTGAAAGGGTTGATGTGATCCGGAATATCTGGGCGATCTTCCAGGCAAAGAAGATGGCCGAGAGAAGCACGCCGATCAATACACCGATCGCGAGGTTGTGGGTGTAGACGACACCGATCACGGTGGCGATCATGACGATGGACGATGATCGCGGATGGTCCCTGAGGTTCTTGATGGAGGACCATGAGAAGGTTCCGATCGACACCATGATCATGATCGCGACCAGCGCCGCCATCGGTATCTGGCTGACCCAATCACCGAGAACGAGGATCATGAACAGCAGGAACACGCCTGCGCAGAAAGTCGACAGACGACCGCGACCGCCGGATTTCACGTTGATCATGGATTGGCCGATCATGGCGCAGCCGGCCATCCCGCCCAGGAATCCGGTTGCCGTGTTGGCAATGCCCTGGCCGACACATTCCCGGTTCTTGTCGCTCGGGGTATCGGTCAGGTCGTCGACGATCTGTGCAGTCATCAGCGATTCCAGCAGGCCCACCACGGCCACTGCTATCGAGTAGGGCAGGATGATCATCAGCGTTTCGAGGTTGAGCGGTATCTGCGGAAGCAGGAACACCGGCAAGGTGGACGGAAGCTCCCCCATGTCGCCCACCGTGCGGATGTCGAAGGCAAACCAGATCGAGAGAGCGCCGTCAGGACGAGGATGCAGACCAGCGGCGATGGAATGGCCTTGGTGACATAAGGGAAGAGATAGATGATGCCGAGTCCGGCGGCGACCATCACATAGGTCAGCACCGGCACGCCGATCAGTTCCGGCAGCTGCGCCATGAATATGAGGATCGCCAGCGCATTCACAAATCCGGTCATCACCGACTTCGACACGAACTGCATGAGGGAGCCGAGCCTGAAGAGGCCGGCGATAATTTGCAGAATGCCCGCGAGGATGGTCGCCGCCAGAAGGTACTGAAGGCCGTGGTCCTTTACCAGGGTGATCATCAGCACTGCCGTTGCTGCGGTTGCCGCGGAAATCATCCCGGGCCTGCCGCCGACGAAGGCAATCAGGACTGCGATCGAGAATGAGGCATAAAGGCCAATCTTCGGATCGACGCCTGCGATGATCGAGAAGGCGATGGCCTCGGGGATCAAGGCCAGCGCCACAACGAGGCCGGCAAGCATGTCGGCCCTCACGTTACCGAACCATTCGGTTCGCATATGGATTAAGCTGTTGGTCGACAAAAAGCGGTGCTCCTTCCCGCTATTGTGCAGCGGATGGCGGTGTGAATGTTTATCGCCACATGAATGCGGCGGGGACGGATAGGCAATAACTCTCATTCTGTGACACGGCTCGATGGAGTGAGCATGGTCTCTACCTTCACCTGTCTATACCTTGCCTGTGCATCGTGAATGCAGTTGCGTCTCAGGAATGCCGGTTTTGACGAAACGCCTGACACATTGATGAAGACAGATACACATGGATTCCTGGTCGCGTCGTTCTCCATCCAACCATGGCCGGCTCCGCTGCCCGGTTCGCTTCGGCCCCTGCAATTGGACGGAAAGCTTTGCAGAAACGGATCGGCACGAAGCACCCGACCGCTTCAAGGATCTCAAGCGAAGACACTGTTCATGGGAGTAACAAAGGGGACTGCAAGCGACCGCATGCGAGGGGTCGTGTGAACGTGTTGCCGGGGGATAAGCGCCCGGAGAAACCACCCGCTAGAGCGGGTCCGATGATAATGGCGTCAATGGGGCAAAAGCGCCGAGATTGCAAGTCCCAACTGCCGTGCATATGCGCAGAGTCGACTTCTTGCCCGTCCGATCGATTTTGAGCTGCAAACTGCGGCGGTCCGGCCATGGCCCGCCTGATTCGCACGATTGGCCCGCGACCTTTGATGATAATGGCTGGCATGCAGCGGAAGCGCGCGAATCGAAAGACCGGCCCCGTCACCTTCGGGGCGCTGCTTCGCATTGGCGAGCGCATGGGTTCGCAACCTCGTTCAACAAATACGCCTCGCGCAATGGCGTCACCGAATATTTGGTGGTGATGCTGCCTATAGGGTCACCTAAGTGTTGCATGGTTCGAAACACCTAGAGTTGTTGATCTTGTCAGAAAGGACAATCTTCATAGATCCATCGCTGCCAATGCCACCAATGTGGCGCCCAGGCTGATTTAATCGCGTGGACTACCCGGCAACGGGTCACGCGGGATGCATGATGATTGTAAACATAACTCATTCGCCAAGCCAGCAAGTGGCAGGAACACCCGTCTGTCGACTTGGCGGGCGCAGCGGTCGGCAAACTGCTGCGGCGCGTCACCCACCTACAGCAATCCGGAAGCGTTGGCGGCCATGGCCGCGGAACTGTCTGAGACCATGCGCAAGGTGCTCCCCATCACCGCCCCCGAAGGGCGCTCAATAATGCTCGCCATCCATTTCGACAGGAAGGGCTGAATGGACGAGCGGTGATCAGTAACCGCTTTGTCCCCGCCGCTCACAGATCCGGGGAAGGGGGGCGGTGGCCGACTTCTCGATGGAAGTGCTCCCCATCACCGGCGCGGCTTCGGGTGGGCATTGGCATGCGTTCAGGACCGAACGCCTCGACGGCCCATCAGGCCTTGCGATCGGGGACTGTCGAAGCGCGGGCCAGCAGGCCGGGTTCGACAAGCGTGAGGCTTTCGGTCTGGCCCGGGGCGTCATCCGACAGCAGCTCTATGATCCGGCGGGCTGTGAGGAGTCCTATCTGGAAGCAGTGCGGATCGATGCTGGTGATCGGCGGCACGCAGATGTCGGAGATTTCGTAGGCGCCGAAACCTGCGATGGCGATCGCGCCCGGCACATCGAAACCTCTGCGCTGGCATTCGGTCAGGGCGCCGAAGGCTGCCAGATCCGAGACGCACATGACGGCTTCGGTGTCGGGCCACCTGGACATCAGGCGGGCAAGCGCATCGGCGCCTTCCCGCATGGAAATCGGCGGTGGCCCCGCCTCGACGAGCCGGGTGGCGTCCAGGCCACGGGCTTCCATCTCCCGGACAAAGCCCCTGCGACGGTCAAAGCCCCTGGTGTCGCGGCTGGCGTCGCCGCCCAGAAAGGCGATCTTCGTGCGCCCCGTCGCCACCAGGTGCCCGACGATCATGGCGGAGGCATCCGCATTGGAGAAGCCGACGACGGAATCGATCGGGTCGGTTGGAAGGTCCCAGGTCTCGATCACCGGAATGCCGGCGTTCGAAAGCATCGCGCGGCATTTGCCGGAATGGGTGCCGCCGGTGACAACGATCGCTTCGGGGCGTCGCGTCAGCAGCTGACGGACCAGCCGCTCCTCTTCCTCCTGGTTGTAGTTGGTGTACCCGAGCAGCACCTGGAGCCCCCGTGCCTGCAGCCCCTCGGTCAGGCCGCGCACCGTATCGGCGAAATTGGCATTGTTGATCGAGGGAATGGTGGCGGCCACGAAACCGGTCTTTCGCGACGACAGGCCGGACGCCATGCTGTCCATGACGTAGCCGAGACGGTCCGCGGCGAGCAGGATGGCCTTGCGGGTCTCGTCATTGACATAGGCGTCAGACTTGAATGCCCGCGATACGGTCATGGGAGAAACGCCCGCCTCGCGGGCGACATCGGCCATGGTCGGTGTTTTCCTAGGAGGCTTCATGCGGCGTGCGATTTCCGGGTTGCTTGGCTGTGCATGAACAGGTTCGAGGCGGCGGTCGGGGGTGGACAGGTCCTGCCTTGCAAGGGCCGAATCCTGTCCCAGAGTTCAGATTCTAGCGATGAATGATATCGATAACAACAAACGGGCTCAAGGGCCGGGCTGCCATTGGAGGACATGCGGGTCCTTGCTGACCGAACCTGCGCGCTGGCCGCGATGTCGGGTTGCGGGCTTCCGGCGGTGGCCATCTGGCTAGACCGGAAACGCGTGCGCGAGCGTCACATGGTGGTGAATGCGGCCATCGAAACATTCGGCGACGATCTCACCCGTGGCCTCGCGGGATTGCGCCCGCGCCGGGCTTTGCAGCGCCTCGCCCATGGCGGCCAGGTCCGGATAGCTGATCGCCAGGATCAGCGGAAACTCCGGCGCGCCTTCGTCGCGGTCCTCGCCGAACATCACCCGCACTTCCTGGGCGCCGGCAAACTGCTTCCACAAGGGGACAAGGCGGTCCAAGACGGCGGCGCGGAAGGCGTCTGTCTTGCCGGGCCTCACGGAGCCCTCGAAGAGGGCGTAGCGGGTGATCATTGGAACTGCTCCTTGTTGGGTCCCTTGAAATATTCCATCACCGCAGCCTGGTCTTCGCCGCCAAGGCCGGCGGCGGTCAGCATCCGGTGGATTTCGGCGCACAGCGCCGTCATCGGCATCGAGGTGTGGCTGGCGCGCGCCAGATCGAGCGCGCCGTTCAGGTCCTTGACCATGTTGTCGATGCGTCCGGTGCGGCGGTAATCCCTGGTCACGAAGCGCGGCATGTATTCCTGCAGGATGGCGCTGTCGGCGCGGCCGCCCTTGAGCGCCTGCGGGATCTTTGCGGCATCGACACCGGCATCGAGCGCCAGCTGGGTGGCTTCCGCGACCGCCAAAAAGCCGAGCCCGCAGAGCACCTGGTTGATCAGCTTGGTGGTCTGGCCGGCGCCGCTGGGCCCCATATGCGTGTAATTGCTGGCGACATGGCGCAACACCATGTGTGCCTGTTCCACGTCGGCGGCGTCGCCACCGGCCATCAGGGTCAACTCGCCGATCAGAGCCTTCGGCGCTCCGCCCGACAGCGGTGAATCCACCCAGCGCAGGCCCAGCGCTCTCGCGTCCTCGCTCAATTGCCGGGTGGCCACCGGATCAATCGACGACATGTCGATGATGATGGTGCCGGGCCTGGCGCCATCGGCCACGCCGGCCTCGCCAAAGACGGCGCGCCGGACGATCCCGGGCGAATTGAGGCTGGTGATGACGTAGTCGGACTGCGCCGCGGCCTCGGCGGCGGACCCGGCCGCAATGGCGCCTTTGGCGACAAGCTCCGCCACTTTGTCCGCGTCAAGGTCGAAGACGGCGAGGCGGTTTCCGGTTTCCAGCAGGCGGGCGCCGATCGCGCCGCCCATGGCGCCGGCCCCGATCAGGGCGACTGTCTCAGTCATGGTCTTGTCCTTCCAGATAACGCGCCGCCCGGGCGACGATGGCATCGAGCGGCTGGTCGATGTCGATGGCAATCGCCGCCTCGTCGGTGCCGGGGGGCTCAAGCGCCGCAAACTGGCTGTCGAGCAATGCCGGCGGCATGAAGTGGTTCCTGCGCTCGCGCATGCGCCGGCCGATGACCTCGCGGCTTCCGGTGAGATGAATGAACGAGACCGGCGCATCGGCATGGTGCCGGATCCTGTCGCGATAGCTGCGCTTGAGCGCCGAGCAGCCGATGATCAGCGGCGCGGGGCTTTGTGCGAAGGCGCGGCCGACCGCCTCCAGCCAGGGCCAGCGGTCGGCATCGGTCAGCGGAATGCCCTGGGACATCTTGTCGACGTTTTCCCTGGGATGCAGCGCATCGCCATCGACGAACCCAAGTCCGGTCAGCCGCGACAGGCTCTCGCCGACACTTGTCTTGCCGCAGCCCGCAACCCCCATGATGATCGCATGCCGGGCCATGTCAGAGCGATGCGGTGATGCCGCCATCGACATACAGCGTGTGGCCATTGACGAAGGACGCGGCGTCGGACGCCAGGAAGATGCAGGCGCCGACGAGTTCCGCAACCTGGCCCCAGCGCCCGGCAGGGGTACGCTTCTCGAGCCATGCGCTGAACTCCGGATCGGCAACGAGGGCCGCGTTGAGCGGCGTGTCGAAATATCCCGGCGCGATGGCGTTGCATTGCAGGCCATGCCTTGCCCAATCGGTTGCCATGCCCTTGGTCAGATTGCCAACGGCGCCCTTGGTGGCCGTATAGGGCGCGATCGACGGGCGGGCGAGGGCGGTCTGGACCGAGGCGATGTTGATGATCTTGCCGCGGCCGCGGCCGATCATGTGGCGGGCGACGGCCTGGCCGACATTGAACACTGAACTGACATTGGTGCGCATCAGGCGCTCGAACGCATCGGCCGGGAAGTCCTCCAGCGGCGCACGGTGTTGCATGCCGGCATTGTTGACGCAGATGTCGATGGCGCCTGTCGCCGCCTCGAAACCGTCGATGGCCGCGCGGGCCGCGCCATGGTCGGTCACGTCAAAGGCCAGCTGATGGATGGTTGCGCCGGTCTCGGCCAGCCGGGCCGCAGCATCGGCGAGCTTCGCCGTGTCGCGCCCGTTGAGCACGAGGCTGGCCCCGGCGCTGGCAAGGCCCTGCGCCAGAGCGTAGCCTATGCCCTGAGACGAGCCGGTGATGAGGGCCGTGCGCCCGCTCAGGTCGAAAAGGCCAAGATCCGCCATCATGAATTCCTCGGTAAATTGTTGTCGACTTTGAGGATCAAAATCTATATGTTATCGATAACATAGTCAACATAGTTTCCGGAGCCCTTGATGCCTGCTTCTGCCCTCCCTGTCGAGATCCTGCAAATCGGCCCCTATCCGGATTGGGACCAGATCCCGCTTGACGCGGCGTTCACGATGCACCGCTATTTCGAAGCCCAAGACAAGGCGGGCTTTCTGGCCTCCGTCGCGCCGGAGGTGCGGGGCATCGCCACGCGCGGCGAACTGGGCGCCGGTCGCGCCATGATCGAGGCGCTGCCGAAGCTCGAAGTCATCAGTGTCTATGGCGTCGGATATGACGCCGTGGATCTTGCCGCCTGCCGTGAGCGCGGCATCCGCGTGACCAACACGCCCGATGTGCTGACCAAGGATGTCGCCGATCTCGGCGTTGCGATGATGATGGTGCAGTCGCGCGGCATGATTGGCGCGGAGAAATGGGTGCGCGACGGTTCCTGGGAAGCCAGGGGGCTCTACCCCTTGAAGCACCGTGTGTTTGGCAAGAAGGCCGGCGTGCTCGGGCTCGGCCGCATCGGCTACGAGGTGGCGAAGCGCCTGTCCGGGTTCGACATGGATATCGCCTATTGCGATGTGACGGCCAAGGACTATGCACAGGACTGGCGCTTCATCGGCGATCCGGTGGACCTGGCGCGGCACGCCGACTTCCTTTTCGTGACACTCGCCGCCTCCGCGCAAACCCGCCACATCGTTGGCCGCGAGGTGATCGAGGCGGTGGGGCCGGAGGGCATGATCATCAACATTTCGCGTGCGGCCAACATCGACGAGGAGGCGCTTCTCGATGCGCTGGAGCAGGGGCGCCTGGGATCGGCGGCGCTCGATGTCTTCGAGGGGGAGCCGAAGCTCGATCCGCGGTTCCTGGCGCTAGACAACGTTCTTGTGCAACCGCACCACGCGTCCGGGACTTTCGAGACCCGCAAGGCCATGGGCAAGCTTGTGCGCGATAACCTGATCGCGCATTTTTCCGGCGCCGATCTTTTGACCCCCGTTCTTTGAGGATTTTCCATGCGTGCAATCGTCATTCATCAAGCCAGGGACCTGCGCATCGAGCCGTATGCCGAGGAACTTCCGGGCGCTGGCGAAGTCGCGATCAAGCTCGCCTGTGGCGGCATTTGCGGCTCGGATCTGCATTACTACAATCATGGCGGTTTTGGCGCGGTTCGGCTCAGGCAGCCGATGGTTCTGGGACATGAGGTATCCGGCCATGTCACCGCCCTCGGCGACGGCGTCTCGAGCCTTGCCATCGGCGACCTGGTTGCGGTCTCGCCGTCAAGACCCTGCGGCCATTGCAGCTATTGTGGCCAGGGACTGCGCAATCATTGCGAAAACATGCGGTTCTATGGCTCGGCCATGCCGTTTCCCCATGTCCAGGGTGCGTTCCGCGAACATCTCGTGGCGCTTGAAAGCCAGTGCGTCAAGGCGGACGGGCTGACTGCCGGTGAGGCGGCGATGGCGGAGCCGCTGTCGGTGTGCCTGCATGCAACGCGGCGAGCGGGCGAGCTGCTGGGCAAGCGCGTGCTGATCACCGGGTCCGGGCCGATCGGCAGCCTGTGCGTGCTTGCCGCGCGGGCCGCGGGCGCGGTCGAGATCGTCGTCACGGATCTCTCCGACGCCGCGCTTTCCTATGCCGGCAAGGCTGGCGCCGACCGGGTGATCAACACTCGTAGCGATCCGGACGCGCTCAGCGCCTATGCGACCGGCAAGGGCAGTTTCGACATGCTTTATGAATGCTCGGGCGCTGCAGCCGCCCTGGCCGGCGCCATCCCGGCGATGCGGCCGCGTTCGGTCATCATTCAGCTTGGCCTCGGCGGGGACATGACCCTGCCGGTGCAGGCCATGACCGCCAAGGAGATCGACCTGCGCGGCTCCTTCCGCTTCCATGAAGAGTTCGCGGTTGCCGTCAGGCTGATGCAGGCGGGGCGGATCAAGGTCGAGCCGCTGATATCGCACACGATGAAGTTCGAGGATGCGGTGGCGGCCTTTGATCTGGCCGGTGACCGCTCGCAGGCGATGAAGGTCCAGCTCAGCTTCTGAGCGCCGCGTCCTCCTTGATTGCGGTCCAGAAGCCCTGTCCTGCAGCTTGACGCACCACCTGCAGAACGAGCCGGGGGAAACGGTTGTGTGGACCGTCGTGAAGCGGCGAATGGGCAAGAAACGGTAGGAAACAAAAAGCCCGATCTGCAGCAGATCGGGCTTTTCATGTTCATCCCGATTGCTCCCAGAGCAATCTGTTCACATCAGTTTGCCGAGGCGGCCTCGATCGCCTTGACCAGGGCATCGCCGTTCTCCGCGATAAAGGTATCCCAGACAGGCTTCATCTTTGCCTGGAAGGCCGCTCCGTCGACGTCGCGGTTGACCTCCATGCCTTCCGCTTCGAGCGAAGCAATCATTTCACTTTCCTTGGCGATTGAAAGGTCGCGCTGCATCTTCACGGCTTCCGCCGCCACCTCAAGCACAATTGCCTGTTGATCCGCGGTCAGACTGTTGAACCGGTCGAGGTTCATCGCAACGGCCAAGGGCGAATAGGAGTGGTTGGTCAGGCTGAGGTATTTCTGCACTTCATGGAATTTGAACGAGAGCGTAACGCCGATCGGGTGGTCCTGACTGTCGACAACACCGGTCTCCAGGGCTGTGTAGAGCTCCGCAATCGGTATCTGCTGCGGGTTCGCTCCCAGGGCGCTGAACATGTCGCTGAGAGCTTTCGAGTTGTTCACACGCATCTGCAGCCCCTCCACATCTGCCGGAGCCCGGATCGGGCCGCGATTGTTGGTCATGTTGCGGTAGCCGTTCTCCGGGAATCCCAGCCCCTTCAGCCCATGCTGTTCAAACTGGCTGAGAACGCCCTTGCCGACTTCGCCATCGAGAACCTTGTAGGCGGTCTCGCGGGTCGGGAACATGAATGGCAGCGTGAAGGCAGCCGATTCCGGCATGAGGCCCGAGAAGTTGTTCAAGCCGACCATGGTGATGTCGATGATGCCCGAACGCGCGCCATCGATCATCGCCGCATCATTGCCGAGTTGTCCCTGCGGGAAAATCTGAACCTTGATCTCGCCGCCTGTCCGTTCGGCAATCTGCTCCTGAAAAAAGACCGCAAGGTCTTGCTGAAGATCCGTTTCCGGCGCTGCATGCGCGAACTTGAGTGTGACTTCGGCCATCGAGACGGTTGTCGCCGACAGCGCGATGATCGATCCGATGACCGCTGCCTTGATTATATGTTTCATGCGTATTCTCCTCCAGAATTAGCCGATGAACAGCTTCATCGGCGTGATGATGATGTCCGGGAAAACGACAAAGAGCACCAGGAGCACCAAATAGGCAGCTATGAACGGCCAGCTGCCACGAACCGCGGCCGACATTGGCACGCGGCCAACCCCACAAACCACGTTCAGCACCGTGCCGACCGGTGGCGTGATCAGCCCGATCGAGCAGTTGATGACGAACATGAGTCCGAAATAGACAGGATCAATTCCGGCGAGCTTGACGACCGGCATCAAGAGCGGAACGAGAATCAGGATGGTTGGCGACAGGTCCATGACCATTCCGACAAGCAACACAAGAATCATGATGGCGGCCATTAACAGGCGCGGGTTCTCCACCAGCGGTCCGAGGAGCGTCGCAAGCTGCTGCGGCAGTTGTGCGACCGTGATCAACCAGGCGGCAACCATGGCGCATCCGACAAGAAACATGACCATGGCTGTCGCGCGCCCGGCATTCACAAGGATCTCGAACAGGATCTCGATTGTGATTTCGCGATATATGAAGGTGGTCACAAAAAGAGCGTAGACGGCGGCAACGACAGCAGCTTCTGTCGGCGTGAAGACCCCGAAACGGATGCCCCCGATAATGATGATCGGAAGAAGCAGGGCCCAGATCCCGTCGCGAAACGCCGCCATGCGCTCTGCCTTGTCCGCTTTGGGAAATGGTTCCACGTTCTCGGTTCGCATCAGGAAGGCCCAGACCAGCATCAAGGCCGTCGCCATTATCAGGCCTGGAACTATGCCGCCCAGAAACAGGTTCTTGATCGATATATTGCCCGCCACCCCGACCAGGATCAGCGGCAGCGACGGCGGAATGACAGGAGCAATAATACCCCCGGCGGCCAGCAGTCCGACGGATCTTCCTTCCGGATAGCCCGCCTTGCGCATCATCGGGTAGAGAATCGAGACAAGGGCTGCGGCGTCAGCGACTGCGGAGCCCGATAGCCCGGCAAGCAGCACCGCAGTCAGGATTGCTACATAGCCGAGCCCACCCTTTCGATGTCCCATCAGCGCCATCGCCATCCGGACAATCCGCTTGGAAAGTCCGCCTTTGGACATCACTTCGCCGGCGACCAGAAAAAACGGGATTGCCAACAGGGGGAAGCTGTCCACGCCATTGATCAGCGCTTGAGCCAGAATGTCCGCGCTGAACAGGTCCATCTGAATCATCAGCGCTATCGCGGCCAACAACAGTGCAAATGCAACTGGCAATCCAAGCAGGATCGATCCCAGAAGAACGCCGAGGAACAACGCCAACGTCATAAGGTGCCAACCTTGTTCCCATGATCGCTCAGAGCGTCAGGATTGAAGATGCGCACGAAGGCGATGAAAGACATCGCTATTGATGAGACAACACCGGCCAAATAGAAAAGCGCTGACGGCAAACCGGTCAGCTGGGAAATGTTGTTCCAGTTGGCGTTCATCTGGCGGAAGGCGCCCCAAAACAGCATCAGGACCGCAAACAGGATGATCGCGTAGGACAAGCGACGAAGCACCGGGACGGCGCGCGGAAACAGGGCTTCGCTGAATTCGGCAACAGCCAGATGCTCGTTTCTGCGCAAGACCACTGCTGCGCCGAGCATGACCAGCCAGACGAGACCGAGCCTTGACAATTCCACGGATGGACGAAGGCCGGACTGGAATCCGTAGCGAAGGACGACATTTGCAAAAACCAAACCAATCATCACAACGAGCGTCAGCGCCATGAAGATGTCGATGAAACGCCACAATGCATCAAATAACCTCACTGCTGACCTCCCAAGCCGGCATGCTGACCAATGTGTTATCGATAACATAAATATGGACTAGATGTTCGTTTGTCAATCTGCGCAGCAACAGAAACAGGAAAGAGCTGTCAGGCAGTAATGGGGTCTCCTGCGTTCTGGCCAAGACAGAAAGCATGCCCTTTCGCGCCGGAGTCTTGAGCGCCTATGCCCGCCAGCGCCGCATTGGCCACCTCGACATCCTGGTCGCCGCTCCCTGAGCCAACCCCGATGCCGCCGAGAAGCTCCCCTTCGAAAATGATGGGCAATCCGCCGGGCAGACCGGTGACCGAACCGCGCGTTGCCGCCCCGATGGTAAGGCGTACAGCTTCCGGAATGGCGCTCGAGGGCTTGCCAGTTGATGCGGCGGTCAGCGCCTTGGCGCGCGCGCTCTTCAGGCTCAGGAACTTCGCGCCTGTCATTTTCAACTCGGCAAGTGTGCCGCCGGATGCATCGACAATGACGATGCACTGGGGCTGGCCCATCGCCTCGGCACGATCAATGGCGGCCGAGAGCATCGCGAGAACGGCTTTATGGGTCAGGAACCTTCGTGTTTCTATCACTTGTAAAATATTATCTCCGTGGCTAGATCGCTCATGTTATCGATATCACACCAGAGTGGAGAAAACCAAACGAGGGGAATGCCGGATGAGTTCCTTCGAGGTTGTGGGGCCGGAGTTTGCCAGCTTCGTGTTGGGCAACGCCCCGGTCAAGCAACTGGCCACCGGATTTGACGGGACGGAAAGCCGGGTGTGGTTCGGCGATGCCAATTGCCTGCTTTTTTCCGATATCCCCAACAACCGGATCATGCGCGGGACGCCGGGGGCGGGGGTGAGCGTTTTTCGCCAACCATGGCTACCGGGAAGCCTATGCCGCGATCTGGGGCAAGTAGCCCCGATTGCAGACATCAGAAGGGAAAAGGGCGCTTCTGTGCCCTCTTCTTTTCCGGTATGAAGATCCGCAGGCGGTGCGGCAGCGAAATGGGAGAGGCGCATGAAACGTGGATACAGGCAGCTGATAGACGAGGCGGAAGCCAGGATTGAGACGCTGTCGGTCGCGGAGGCCGCCGCCGTTCACGGCAGTGACGATGTCACCTTCGTCGATCTGCGCGATCGCCGGGAACTCGAGCGCGACGGCCGCATCCCCGGCGCCTTCAACTGTCCGCGCGGCATGCTCGAATTCTGGATCGACCCCGAGAGCCCCTATCACAAGCCGGTCTTCGCCAATCCCGGGAAGTTCGTCTTCTACTGCGCAAGCGGGTGGCGCTCGGCGCTTGCGACCCTGGCCGCCCAGGACATGGGGCTTGAGGGCGTGTGCCATGTCTCGGGCGGGTTCTCGGCATGGAAGGAGGCCGGCAAGCCGACCGAAGCGGTGGAGCGCAAGGGCTAGCTGGCATGCGCCGGATCTCGCCGCCGGTGGTGCGACGCTCCGTTCATCGCGGCGGTTTCATCCGCCGCGGCCGCCTTTCAGCTTGCGCGGCCTTTGCAGGGCGTGTTCACGGAAGAAGATGAAAAGCCCGGCGGCAATGATGACCGCGGCGCCGGCGAGCATGGCCGGGCGCGGCACGTCGCCGAAGACGAGGAAGCCGAACACCACCGCCCAGAACAGAAGCGTGTATTGAAACGGCGCCACGACGGCGGCGTCGGCGAGTTTCATCGCCCGGTTGACGCAGACATGCGCCACCATGGCGACGACTCCAAGGCCACCCAGAAGCGCCAGGTCGAAGGCGGACGGCTGAACCCAGCCGAACGGCGCCGTCACCAGGCCAAGCAGCCCGGCGCCGACGATCTGCCAGAACACCAGCACCTTGTCGGGCGTGCCCCGAAGCGCGCGGCCCGACAGCATCATGAAGGCGAAGCAGAAGGATCCGAAGATCGAGATCAGCGCTGGCGCGGTCAGGGTCGCCGCCGAGGGTTCGAGCGCGATGACGACGCCGACGAAGCCGAAGAAGATCGCCGTCCAGCGGCGCCAGCCGACCTGTTCGCCGAGCAGGAAGGGCGACAGGGCCGCCACATAGATCGGCGCCGCAAGCCAGTAGGTCATCACGTCGGCCAGCGGCAGGTAGATGACCGCGAAATAGAAGGCGTAGACCTCGATCGAGGAAAGCGCCACGCGCAGCATCTGCATGCCCGGCCGCTCGACGGCGACCAGCGGCCGCCAGCCCATGCGCCACAGCAGGGGCGACAGCACCACCAGGGCTGCGAGGCTGCGGATGAGCAGTACCTGGCCGACCGAATAGGTCGCGACCAGCCATTTGCCCAGCGTGTCGTTGAGCGCGAACATGAAGATGCCGAGCAGCATCACCGCGATGCCGAGGCGGGTGTTGGGGGAGTGGAGTGCAGCGGCGACGACGGTCATGCGCGCACGTCCGGGCGGGTGAAGGGCCGGGCCGGGCGCGGGGAAATGCCGGGCGCGGCGGTTCCGTGGCGCAGCCCCCGTCCATGCGCCATCGGGGCGAGGGCACGCGTTCCGGCCGTTCGGCCGATCCCGTGCGGCCTCGAATGGTCGCCTGCGCTTGAAGTCCCCGATTTCACCACCCTGATTTCCTCCCTAAGGCCGCAAGCATCCCGCCCGACTGCAACGCCAGCCGATGCGCTCGCCGCTCGACCACGCTTCGGCCAGGCCACTGTTCAGGAAAACTATTTTTCAGCGAGCCATTCCTGCAGTTCGGCCTCGGCGCGCTCGACCGCGCTGTAATTCAATAGCTTGCGCAGGAAGGCCACGGTGACCGCGCGGGCGCGGAGATTGAAACGGCCGTCCTCGTTGTCGTCGCCCGAGGTCTGATAGACATCGAGCTTGTCGTAGAGGTTCTGAAGGCGGTTCTGCACGCTGCGCAGCGAAAGGCTGCGGCGCCTGGCAATGGTCCGGTCGGTCAGGCCGAGCGCGATGTCGATGAGGATCTCGTATTCGGAGTCGGTGAAGCCGTTGGTCTGGCCGAGGCTCTTTTGCTGGAGGCCGCGCACCTCGCGGTCAATGACGCACTGGCTCTCGATGAAGATCGAGCGCAGTGCGAGCCTCAACCGTTCATCGGAGGCGGACTTGAGCACATAGCCATAGGCGGCGCCGTCGGGAACGATGCGCGAGACACCGCGGACATAGGCCTCGTCCGAGTAATTCGACCAGAACAGGATGTGGGTCTCGGGCCGCTCCTTCCAGATCGTGCGCGCCGCTTCGATGCCGTTGCGGGTGGCCATCTGCAGGTCCATGACGATATGCGCGGATTTGTGGTCGCGGGCGAGCTTCTCGCCGGCCAGTCCGTTCTCTGCCTCGATCACCGTGTCGCACTCCGGCAGGGCGGCAACCACGGCCTCGTGCAGATAGGTGCGATGCAACGGGTCGTCCTCAACGATCAGAACCTTCATGCCGCCCCTCCTCAAAATTTTCCGCGCCGGCCGGCTGCGCAAGCGGCAGCACCACGCGGACCACGGTACCACGGTTGTTCGGCCCAGACGCGATGGTGAAGCGCGCGGAGATCAGCCGGGCGCGGGTCTGCATGTTGTCGATGCCTCCGCCGATGCGCTTGCGCGTCCTTGCCTGTCCGCTGCCGTCATCGGAAATCTCGATCACCAGCCGGTCCTCATCCGCGGCGAGGCGGACCGTGATGGCAAGCGGTGCGGCGTGGCGCACGGCGTTGTTGATCGCCTCCTGGGCAATGCGGAAAAGCGCCACGCTGACAGTCGGCTCCAATTGGTCCAGCGCCCCATGGGTTTCATCGGTGAGACCCCATTCGGTGGCGGAGCCCGTGTCCCGCGTCGAGCGGTCCAGGTGGTGCTCGATCGCCTGGGCGAGGCCGAAGAGCTGCAGGACGGAGGGCTTTGCCTGCTCGATGATCTGCCGCAGATCCTGCATGCAATGCTGCAGGGACCTGGAGACGGGCTCCAGCGCCTCGGGCGTCACTTCGCTTGCGCGCGACAGGCGGTCGACCCGGCGGGTGAGCCGTGTCAGGTCCGCGAGCGTCTGGTCGTGCAGGTCCATGCCGATGCGCTGACGCTCCTGCTCGAGCGCTTCGGTGAGCTTCAGCGCGCCGAGCCTCAGGCCCTCCTCGCGCGCCCGCGCCTCGGCCTCGACGATGGCCGAGCGCTGGGCCTGTTCGGCGGCGCGGAGGGCGAAAAAATAGGGGGTCAGTAAATCGGCGATGATGCGGGCGCGCTCGACATCCTCCATGGTGTAGACATTGGCTCTTTGTGACGAACACGAAAGCGCCGCGATGATCGTGCCCTGCACCTTCATCGGCACATGCAGACGGCTCTTCAGCGATTGTTCGAAGATCGGTCGCTTGAACGCGCCCTCGAAGTGGAAGCGTGGATCCGTCATGGCGTCATCGGCAAGGAGATAGTCCACCTCGCCCCAGAGCAAGGAGCGGATCGGGCTGTTGACCACCGGCGCGCCGGCAAGATCTCCCCAGGCGGTCTCGATGCCGGTCTCATAGGCGGTGTGGTAGTTGCCATCCTCCAACAGCACGCAGACATCGAGATGGTCGTGCGGGACGATATGCGCGACCTCGGCTGCGACCGAGCGAATGGCCGAGCGAAAGTCGAGCTGTCCCGCAAGCAGCCTGCAAATGCCCAGGTAATGGTCGATCAGGGCTGCCGGTGCGAGATGCAGCATTTTAAGTTCCTCCCGAAACGGCAGGCTCCTCCCCGCCGTCATCGCTTCGCCAGTAAGCGCCTGCGGAAGGGCTGCCGTCTTGCGTGAACCCGCAGCTTTTTGCGCAGAACCCGCAAAGATCTTGCCGCCTCGCGCCTGTACAGCCCCGACCGGCTTCAGCATACTGCCCTTACTGAGAGGAGGAAGCTCAGTGCAAGAACAATTTTCATTCAGGCTCATTGGGGGCAGGGGTGAAGCGATCCGCCGATGGGGCGCGATCATCAGGGAGGAAAGACATGACAATCCGTAAGATGCTCATGGCATCGGTCGCCGTCGCGTGCGCCGCCATGCCTGTTTCCGCACTCGCCGACACCGCCGACAAGAAGATCGCGCTCTCCAACAACTACGCCGGCAATTCCTGGCGTCAGGCCATGCTGACCAGTTGGGAGAAGGTGACCGGCGAGGCCGTTTCGGCCGGCGTCGTTGCCGCTGCCGATCCCTTCACCACCGCCGAAAACCAGGCCACCGAGCAGGCGGCGCAGATCCAGAACATGATCCTTCAGGGCTATGATGCGATCGTCATCAACGCGGCCTCGCCGACGGCGCTCAATGGCGCCGTCAAGGAAGCCTGCGATGCCGGCGTCACCGTCGTCTCCTTCGACGGCATCGTCACCGAGCCCTGCGCCTGGCGCATCGCCGTGGACTTCAAGGAAATGGGGCGCAGCCAGGTCGAATATCTGTCGGGCAAGCTGCCCGATGGCGGCAACCTGCTCGAAATCCGCGGTCTCGCCGGCGTCTTTGTCGATGACGAGATTTCGGCCGGCATTCATGCCGGCGTCGAGGAATACCCGAAGTTCAAGATCGCCGGTTCCGTTCATGGCGACTGGGCGCAGGACGTCGCACAGAAGGCCGTTGCCGGCATCCTGCCGAGCCTGCCTGAAATCGTCGGCGTCGTCACGCAGGGCGGCGACGGCTACGGCGCGGCCCAGGCGATCGCCGCGACCGATCGGGAGATGCCGACCATCGTGATGGGCAATCGCGAGGACGAACTGAAGTGGTGGAAGGAGCAGAAGGACGCCAACGGCTACGAGACCATGTCGGTCTCGATCGCGCCCGGCGTCTCGACGCTCGCCTTCTGGGTGGCCCAGCAGATTCTTGACGGCAAGGACGTCAGCAAGGACCTCGTGGTGCCGTTCCTGCGCATCGACCAGGACAATCTCGAGGAAAACCTCGCCAACACCCAGGCCGGTGGCGTCGCCAATGTTGAATACTCGCAGGAAGACGCGATAAAGGTCATCGAAGCCGCGAAATAAGCCTCCCGGCGACTGGCGCGCGGCCGCGAATGGCCGCGCGTTTTTCCTTCCTTGATCGATGAGACGACGCGGCCATGGCGAATGAGATGTTGAAGGCGGTGATCGAGGTCGACGGCGCCCGGGTGAGCTTCGGCGCCGTGAAGGCGCTCGACGGAGTGACGCTGAGCGTCATGCCGGGTGAATGTATCGGCCTCGTCGGGCACAACGGCGCCGGCAAGTCGACGATCGTCAACGTCATCAATGGCGGCCTGACGCCGCAGGAAGGGACGGTCGCAAGCGATGGCGAGCGCCTAGATCGCTACAACATAACCATCGCGCGGGGACGGGGGGTGCGCTGCGTCTTCCAGGAACTGTCGCTATGCCCCAATCTTTCCATCGTCGAGAACACGCGCATCATGCATCATGAGCTTGGCGGCTTCGGCTGGCGCGCGAAGGCCGCGAGGGTGATCGAGACAAGCCTGGACGCGGTGTTTCCGGGCCACGGAATCGACAGCGGTCAGCCGGTGGGCGACCTGTCGATCGCCGAACGCCAGATGGTCGAGATCGCCATGGCCTTCTCCGATGCCGGCATTGCCCCGCGCCTCGTCATTCTCGACGAGCCCACCTCGTCGCTTGACGCGAGCCTTGCGCGCCAGATGCTCGACCATGTCCGGCGCTTCGTCGCGAGCGGCGGTTCGGTCATCTTCATCTCGCACATCCTGCACGAAATCCTCGGGACCTCGGATCGCATCATTGTCATGAAGGACGGACGAGTCGTGGCCGAGAGGCCGGCCACCGAGTTCGACCACCATCGCCTTGTCGAGGCGATGGGCAGCGTTGCCAATGACGACGCGTTCCAGCGCTCCGCGCGGGAACTCGCAGCCGCCCCGGTCGTACTCAAGCATCAGGCGGCCGGACTTCCCTTCACTGCCCGTCAGGGCGAGATCATCGGGCTCGCGGGACTTGCCGGCCACGGGCAGACCGAGCTGCTGCTTGCCCTTCACGCCGCGCAATCGAACAGCTGGTGGCCGCGGCGCGATCCGCTCGTGACCTTCGTCGCCGGTGACCGGCGTCTCAACGGCGTGTTCGAGCTCTGGAGCATCCTTCGCAACTTCTCCATCGCCTCGCTGGGCGATCTGTCAAAGGGCGGGATCGTCCGGACCGCGGAGGAAGCAGAGCGCGGCGCCGACTGGAAGGGCCGCATCGAAATCCGCACGCAGGACATGGACAACGGCATCCTGTCGCTGTCGGGCGGCAACCAGCAGAAGGTGCTGTTCGCGCGCGCGCTGGCGACACGGGCGCCGGTGATCCTGATGGACGATCCGATGCGCGGGGTCGATGTCGGCACCAAGCAGGAGGTCTACGAGATCATCCGCCAGGAGGCGGCCAAGGGCCGCAGCTTCATCTGGTACTCGACCGAGATGGACGAGGTCCGGCTGTGCGACCGCGTCTATGTTTTCCGCGAGCGCGTCATCACGGCGGAACTCGTCGGCGACGATGTCAACGAGACCAACATCATCGCCGCCTCCTTCGAGGGAGTGGCGGCATGAAGCTGCGTCTCACCTCGGATGCGATGCGGCTGGTGATCCCGGCGCTTTCGATGACGGTCCTGCTTGCGGCCGTGTTCTGGCTGCAGCCGCGTGCCATGAGCTATTTCGGGCTCAACCTGCTCCTGAACCTGGCAGTGCCCATCGCGCTTGCGACGATCGCCCAGATGCTGGTGATGGCGGTCAACGATCTCGATCTCTCGATCGGCGCCTTTGTCAGCTTCGTCGCCTGCGTGACGGCGACCTTCCTGCGCGATGCGCCGCTTGTCGGCACGCTGATCCTTGCCGGCGCCGTCGGCGTCTATGCGCTGATCGGGGTGGTGATCCACCTGCGCAACCTGCCCTCGATCGTCGTGACGCTCGGCATGAGCTTCGTCTGGGCCGGGCTTGCGGTGCTGATGCTGCCGGCGCCGGGCGGGCAGGCGCCCGACTGGGTGCGCTGGCTGATGACCGTCAAGCCGCCGCTCATGCCGATGGCCATCGTCGCCAGCATCGTCATCGCCTTCGTCGCGCATATGATCGTCATGCGGTCCTCGCTCGGCGTCTTGATCCGCGGCGTCGGCGGCAACCAGCGCTCGGTCGAGCGCGCGGGCTGGTCGATCATCGCCGCGCGGGCTGCCGCCTACGGGCTTGCAGGCCTCTTCGCGGTCGGCGCGGGCATTGCGCTGGTCGGGCTGACCACGTCGGCGGACGCCAATATCGCGCTGCGCTACACGCTTCTGTCGATTGCCGGCGTCATCCTCGGCGGCGGCGAGTTCACCGGCGGACGGGTGTCGCCGATCGGCGCCGTCATCGGTGCGCTGACGCTGACGCTGGCGGGCTCTTTCCTGTCGTTCCTGCGGATTTCTCCCGACTGGCAGATCGGCGCGCAAGGCGCGATCCTGATCATCGTGCTGGCGCTTAGGCTCGCCCTCAACCGGCTCGAGAAACAGGGGGCGCGGCCATGAGTTCATTAGGGCGCCTGGCGAAGAAGCCCTGGATCTGGTCATGGATCGCGGCCTTTGTGGTCTGGTTCGCGACGATCATGGTGACCGGCGGCGCAAGCACGCTGGGACTCAGCCAGGCGGCGCTCACCTTCGCCGCCTTCTCGATCATCGTCGGCATCGGCCAGATGTTCGTCATCACGCTCGGCCCCGGCAATATCGACCTTTCGGTGCCGGCCACCATGACGCTTGCCGGAACGGTGGCGCTGAAGCTGATGAATGTCGACAACTCCATGGTCCTGCCGGGACTGCTTGTCGCGGTGCTGATCGGGGTGGGCGTGGGCGTCGGCAACTACGCGCTGATCAAGGCGCTGCGCATTCCGCCGATCATCGCCACGCTGTCGATGAGCTTCATCGTGCAGTCGGCGGCGATCTGGACAAACCGGGGCTTGCGCATCAAGCCGCCGGCCGCCCTGGCGGACTTCACGACGTCCAGCACCCTTGGCGTCCCAAATGTCGCGCTGGTGGCGCTCGGCCTTTCGCTCATTGCCTGGGTGCTTCTGGAGAAGTCGGTCTATGGCCGCTGGATCTCGGCCATCGGCCAGAGCATGGCGGCTGCCCGCATGGCCGGCATTCCGGTCGATGGCGCGCGCTTCGTCACCTATCTGCTGTGCGCGGTGCTTGCGTCCGTCGCCGGCTACCTGCTTGCCTGCTTCTCCGGCGGCGCGGCACTCAACATGGGCGCGGAGTATCTTCTGATGTCGATTGCGGTCGTCGTCATCGGCGGCACCGCGGTGGCAGGCGGCTACTCCAACGTGCCCGGCATCTGGGGCGCGTCGCTCTTCATGTTCCTGGTTGTCTCGATGCTCAACACCTACGGCATCGGCGCGGGCATCCGCCTGATCATGACCGGGCTCATCATCATCAGCGTCATCATGCTCGCCGGCGGCCGCCGGACCGGCATGCGATAAACGGAAAGACCATCATGGCAGAGGCCAGCATCTACGAAATCCACGATCCGCGCTTCCGGCACATGATCGTGACAAGCGCCGGGCTCGACCAGCTCTATTCCGGCTGCCGCTGGGCCGAAGGTCCGGTCTGGTTCAACGACGCCAACCAGCTTCTGTGGAGCGACATCCCCAACCAGCGGATGCTGCGGTGGACGCCCGACGGCGGGGTCTCGGTCTACCGGCAGCCGTCGAATTTCGCCAATGGCCATACCCGTGACAGGCAGGGCCGCCTGGTTTCCTGCGAGCACGGCACCCGCCGCGTCACGCGCACGGAAGCGGACGGGTCGATCACCGTGCTGGCCGAGAGTTTCGAGGGCGCGCGGCTCAATTCGCCGAACGACGTGGTGGTGAAGTCCGACGGCACGGTCTGGTTCACCGATCCCACCTACGGCATCCTGTCGGACTATGAGGGCTACCGCGCAGAGCCGGAACAGAAGACGCGCAATGTCTACCGTCTCGATCCCGCGACCGGCGAGATCACGGCCGTGGTGACGGATTTCGTCCAGCCGAACGGCCTCGTGTTCTCGCCCGACGAAACCGTTCTCTACGTGGCCGATTCCGCGGCAAGCCATGATGACAGCCTGCCGCGGCACATCCGCGCCTTCGACGTGCAGGATGGCAAGCGGCTTGCCAATGGCCGCATCTTCTGCGTGATCGACAACGGAATTCCGGACGGCATCCGCACGGACACGGACGGAAACCTCTGGTCCAGCGCCGCGGATGGCGTGCACTGCTTTGGTCCGGACGGCAAGCTGATCGGCAAGATCCTGGTGCCGCAGACGGTCGCCAACCTGACCTTCGGCGGCCCGAAGCGCAACCGCCTGTTCATTGCCGCGACCCGCTCGCTCTATTCGATCTATGTCACCGTCACGGGCGCACAGGTGCCGTGAACCGACTGTCGATCCGCCACCTGCCGCCGGACGCTCAGTTTACCGCCCAGGTGGCGATGGGCGGATAGAACAGGATGATCCCCAGCACCACCAGTTGCAGCGCGATGAACGGCAGCAGTGCCCTATAGATGTGACTGAGGGTTATCTCCGGCGGCGCCACACTCTTGAGGTAGAAGGCGGCGGGGCCGAAGGGTGGGGTGAGATAGGACACCTGCATGTTGACCGCGAACAGGATGCCGAACCAGATCGGATCGTAGCCGAGCTGGATGACGATGGGCACGAAGATGGGCAGGGTGAGCAGGGCGATGCCGATCCAGTCCAGGAACATGCCCAGCACCAGCAGTATCAGCATCATGACCATGATGATCATCACGGGCGGTGCGTCGATGCCGAGGATGGCGCCGGAGACGAAGCGGTTGCCGCCCATGAGGTTGTAGACCCCCACCAGCACGGCGGCGGCAATGCCGATCCAGATGATCATGCCGCAGGTTTCGAGCGTGTGGACGAGGCTCGCCTGCAGCATCTTGACCGACAATTCCCGGCGCATCAGTGCCACGAGCAGGACGGCTGACACGCCCAGGGCGGCCGCCTCGGTAATCGAGGCAATGCCGCCATAGATCGAGCCGAGCACCGCCGCGACGATGAACAGCGGCGCGATGATCGACCTGAGCGCGCCCACGAGCGATTCCGTTGACAGTTCCTCGGCCGACATGGGCGGACCGAGCCTGGGATTGCGGATGCAGATGAACAGGACATAGGCGATGTAGAATGCCAGCAGCAGCAAGGCCGGGGTAATGGCTGCGACGAACAGATCGGCAATCGACACGCTGGCCACCAGGCCGTAGATGATCAGCACGATCGAGGGCGGCATCATGGTGCCGAGCGACCCGCCGGCACAGACCACGCCAATCGACAGGCTGCGATCGTAGCCAAGGCGCAGCATGTGCGGCAATGCCAGAATACCCAGCAGCACGATTTCGCCGCCGATCACTCCGGACATGGCGGCCATGAGAATGGCGACGATCAGCGTCTGTACGGCGACTCCGCCAGGCAGTCGCCCGGCCATGATACGCATGCCGTTGAACAGGTCCTTGGCGATGCCGGACCGGTCGAGCAAAGCCGCCATCAGGATGAACATGGGGATGGCGACCAGCGAATATTCGGTGATGAACCCGAATATTCGCGAGGTGACCAGCGGCAGGGCGTTGCCGCCGAACCAGCCGAAGGTGAAGATCAGGGCAACCAGCCCGGTGACCCAGGCAAGGGGCTGGCCGGTCAGGAGCAGAAGGAAGATGGCGGCCACCAGAACATAGGAGCCGTATTCGATGCCCAGCGCGCTCAGGCCCATGATTATTTCTCTCTCGTGGCGTCAGTCGGTCCCGATGCATTGCGGCGGACGGCTTTGACAAGGTGCATGACGGTCTGGACGAACATCACGGAAACGCAGAGCAGCACGAGGATCTTCAGCAGGGCTGGCGTCGGCGGGTTCCAGGATGTGCCGGTGCCCTCCAGATGGAAGTCGCCATTGGGGTTGTGGGTGGCTTTCCACGACATGATCCAGGCCGCATAGGCAAGGCCGGCGAAGAACACCAGGGCGATGAGTGAATTGACGATGTCGAGCAGGCGGCGACCGCGCGGTGACACGGTGTCGTAGAAGATGCGCACCCGGATGTGCTTGTCGCGGGCCAGCGCAATCGGCCCGCCGATCAGAAACACGGCAGCTATCAGAAAGGTGGTGCTTTCGTGAGCCCAGTAGGTCGGCTCGTCGAAAACATAGCGCGATATCACCTCGAAGACGGTGATCAGGAAGGCCAGGAAAATGGCCCAGGCAAAGAATTTGGTGGAACCGGCAACGGCACCGTCCAGGCGGCTGCGGATTTCGACATCGTCGCCGTCGACTTGCGGTGATGCGTCAGTGTTTTTTTCCATTTGCCCCTCCCGGTGCACGAAGCCCGCGCCCGGCGACAGAGCCGGGCGCGGGGTTTTTCTGGTTCAGAGCAGGTTGCGGCCTTCGAGATAGGACGTGACCGCGTCGTAGTAACGCTGGGTCATGTCGGACTTTTCGGCCCAGACCTTCCACTCGTCCTGGGCGATGCGACGGAACTTGGCGCGTTCGTCACCCGACCAGTTGATGATCTCGATTTCCGGGTTGGCGCGTGCCTCGGCGACTGCCTTGGCGTCAAGCTGGCGCACGGAATAGATGTGGTCAAAGCTGAACTTGTCGACAGACGCGTTCAGGATTGCCTTGAGATCGTCGGGCAGGTCATCCCAGACGGCCTTGTTGATCGAGATGTCGATGAGCGGCAGCGAGTGAAAGCCCGGATAGAGCGGGTAGTTGGCGATGTCGTTCATGCCCAGCGCCTGGTTGGTGGCGAACACGGTGTTGTCGGCAGCGTCCACCACGCCCTTGTCGAGCGCGGAGAAGATTTCCGAGCCGGGGAGGGCCACCGGCGAGGCGCCGGCCTTGGAGAAGATCTCGAAGACCATGCCTTCGGGCGCACGCAGCTTGACGCCCTTGAGGTCTTCCACGGTGCGGATCGGCACGCTGGAGACGAAGGCCTCCGGCTCGGTCGCGGCCGCGCCGATGAAATGCACGCCATAGGGCTCGACCAGTTCGGCGTAGAGTTCGTCACCGCCGCCCGACTGCATGAAGCCCAGAAGTTCGAACGGGTCGCTCCAGGCGCCGACGAGATTGCCCATCATGGCGAAGGCGGGGTCCTTGCCGGCGAAATAGCTCGGATCTGTCAGGTGGCCCTGCAGGATGCCGGAGCCGACGGCTTCCAGCGTGTCGGTGTGCGGAACGACCGACCCGATCGGCAGGATCTCGATGTTGATCCGGCCGCCGGACAGGGCGCCGACGCCTTCCGCCCATTTCTGCTTGTTGATGAAGCCGGGTTCGCCGGCGGTTTCCGATGTCTGGAATGTCCAGTTGTAGTCCGCGGCCAGCGCGGCGCCGGACAACGCCAGGACCGATGCGGTCACGGCGGCCAGTCCGGCCAGCTTGTTCAAGAAATTCATTTCTCTCTCCCTTTTGATTGATGCGTCATAAACCCACCGGGTGCGCCTCCTGCCTCCCGGCTTCTCGGCGGATGATGCACACGGATCGTCTCGGGGATCAATAATACAGTATTATTTTTTTCGGTAATTCACGCATTTTGTCATACCAAGCGGTCCATATTCTCGCTTTCGAGCCGGGAATTCCTCTCGGATCTTGCCAGATCTGCGCCATTGTGATGAATCTGGTCCTACAAATTGCATGGGCGGGACCGCCTGTTCCCTGTCTGGAGACGCCAATGAGCACCGACATCCACCTATCCGCGTCGCCCCGGGCGCGCTCGGCCGTGGACAGGCTGGTGCTCGAGATCCGGGCCATGATCGACAGCGAAGTGCTTCGAATCGGCGATGCGCTGCCATCCGAGCGCGAGCTATGCGAGCGCTTTTCCACTAGCCGCAACACGGTGCGCGAGGCCATGCGCATGCTCAAGGCCTATGGGGTGGTCGATGTGCGGCCCAAGGTCGGCGCGACGATCATCGACAACCGGATGGCCCGGGCGCTCGACCTGTTCTCGTTCAACACGATCGAGATTTCACGCAAGTCCTTTGCCGACATCCAGGGGTTCCGGACGCTGATTGAGGTCAATTCCGTCGATACCGTGTTCGAGAAGGTCACGGACCAGCATCTCGACATGCTCAATGAAGCCAACAGCGCCATGGGCAGCGCCGAAACAATCGCGGAGGCCTCGGAGGCCGATTTCAGTTTCCATATCGGATTGATCACCATTCTCGACAATGCCGCGCTGATCGAGATCTACCGGATCATGAAGCCGGTGATTATCCGCATCATGGAAAAGGGCAAGTCGCGGCAGGATTTCCGGACCACCACCATGGCGCAGCACAATTCGGTCGTCGAGGCGCTGAAGGCGCGCGACCGCATCAGCTACCAGTATGCGCTGCAGTTTCACCTCAACAATGGTCTGACCACCTTCGACTAGATTTCTGGCGAGCACCATCTAGGGCTGCGGTCCGATCGTGGCCGGGAGCAGTTGATCAGCCCTGGTGACCCGCGTCGGGGCCGGTGACGTCGGGGTCGGTGACGATGCCGCGCGGGCCGGACGCTGCGGCCTCGGACTCGAGAACGACGTGATAGAGCTTGTCGTCGCGGAAGGCGCTGGCGAAATCCGTGGTGGTTCCGTCGCCCGGCTTGGCTCCGGTATCGAGAAAATCGATCTCGGCCTCTGCCGCCACGATGCGCGCGTCGGCGGGTGAAAGAGCGCGAACCCGCACTTCGCCATGGCAGGGGGCATTGTCCCAACGCGGATCGTCGGGTTCGGCGCTGGGGATCATGCGGTAAAGCTTGAGATCGCCGCCGATCTGATCGGTGCTGGCATCGGTGTCGAGCGTGCCAACGGCGGGCTGGGAGAGTTTTTCCTGCATGGCTTCCATCCTCTGCAAACAGTGTTCCGTGAAAAACAAACGGTCGAGAGGCGTTTTGGTTGCGGCAGGGCGGAATGTGCGGCGATCGGGACAGGCCGTGCGCGCGACGTGACGCCGCCGGCAGGCGCCATCGGTGACAGCGGTCGAAGCAGGGCGGGGAACAATCGGGCGGGGCCCGCGTTGGTTTGGCGCCAACATTAGACGGAGCTCAATCATGCCTGACGTAAGCTGGGTTTTTATCCTCGCCATGACGACCTTTGCCATGGCAATCGGTTTCATGCTGTATTCGCTGGTCCGCACCCGGCGGGACAAGAACAAGCATACCAAGACGACGATCCCGCGTGAGGACGTCGCCAGAGCTCGTCAGCGGGCGGACAATTAAGGCCAGCTGAAAGCGGCTTGCACGCCTGTTGCGGTGACGGATCCTTCTATGCCTGCGCCGTTGGCGCTTCGATGACGTGCCGGTGGGTGAGGCTTCCGCTCAACCCGCGAGCGAGGCGCGTTCGCCCCCGGATCTCGTTCATGGGGTAAAACTACCATGGCGAGTAACTGCCTTCGTTAAACTGCCTCTCCCATCTTCGGCCTGAGAAACAGGCACGAAATGCGTGTGCTCGGCAACTGCTTCGGAGGCGCCTCGAAATGTTCCAGAATCATCACTGTGCCACGTCAGCAATTGGCATGGCTCCATCGCCGGCAAACGATCACATGGCCCTTCACGCGGCGGCCGTACCGCACCACGGCCGCGTGAGCATTTCCGTGAAAGGCCGGTTCATGCGCGCGGATCAATCCGAACATGCGTGCAGTGTCGGCAGCATGTCGCCGACCGATGCCGTGCTGTCATGCACGGCGCGACCGGGAAACGGCGAGCGGATCATCGTCTATCTCGACCATGTCGGGCGCATTGAAGGGGAGGTCATCGAGGCAGGGGCCCGGTCCTTCGTCATCTCGATCAATGCCACCGAACGCAAGCGCGACAGGCTTGCGGCGCAACTGACCTGGCTTGCCAACAAACTGGCCTTCGGCCTGCCTGACGAGCGTCGCCATGACCGCGTGGTCCCGGGCAATCCGGCATCCGAAATCAGGCTTGATGGGTGCAGCTATTCCTGCCGGATCATAGATCTTTCCGTTTCCGGCGCTGCCGTCGAAATCGATATCCGCCCGGCCTTTGGCACCGCGGTTTCCCTGGGCGCCATGCGGGGGCGAGTCATCCGACATTTCCAGGATGGCATCGCGATCGAGTTTCTGGAGACACAGCCCGACGACATTGCAGGCCGATCGCACTGGCGCGGTTCATCATCAAAAGCGAGGACAAGAACATGATGCAAATCTCGACCTTCACCGCACCTGTCCGGTATATCGACAATCTGCAATTCCAGCGCGACTTTGAAGTGCAGAGGCAGGCCGAACTTGCTTCCAGAAGGGGGCCGAGCAAATTCCTGGCTCACGGCATTCAGGCGAAACGAGGCGGACTGACAGGAGCGGAACGTATCACGCCGCTCATCATGGCGAAGGCGGATGTTGCGCGCCTTTCGGCGTCAAAGCTCGCGGCCGAGGCAGACAGGGCGGCGATGGCAATTGCCAATGAATTGACACCGCATGGCCTCAAAGTCATGCGCGGCGACAGGGAAGTCACCCGGCCCTTCGCAAACAAGCGCCTCGTCCATCTGTGCGAAACGATGGTTTGCTTCGTGCCCTATGTCACACGGGAGGGCGCCGGTCGCCTCGTCGTCAAGATGACGAATTTCGCAAGCGGCGTCGCCGTTCCCACCAGTGACGGGATTCACTACAAGGATGTCGTGCCGATGCAGGATACTTCGACGGAGCGCAACGCCTTTCGCGTGCTGGGCGTCCTGACGGATGAGGACGGCCAGGTTTCGGGGATCGACCCAAGATTCACGCCGAAGGGGATAGCCTGGAGCGGCCACAGCCTCAAGGCAGTGACAGACGCTTGCAAGCGCAGGGCAATGCGCCAGCTTTGAGCGCTCAGGAAGCCTCGCCGGGACCGGCTTGCGCAGCGGTCGTCATCATTGGCGGTGGCGCTCGCCGGTCCGGCTCGCGAGCGCTTCCGGCGGCCTCTCTTCTGTCAACCTGCGTGCCAACCAGCTTTGCGACCAGGTGAACGAGGTTCTTGGCGCCAAAACGGATCTTCATCCTGTCGATGCGATGCTCGATCGTCCGGGGCGACAGGTTGAGCATGTCGGCGATCTCCCTGGCTGTGTTGCCTTCGATCAGAAGCTGGACAATGCCGTCATCCGTCAGATCAATGCTCGGCCCCTCGTGGGAGGGAATGGCGAAGCGTCCCTCCGCAAGACTGAGGCACCATTTTGGAGTTCCTTGCGTCTTTTGCGGAAGAATGATGCGCTCATAGCCTATGCGGACCCCCAGAAGCTGGCTCTTCACGAAGTCAATGATCGGACGGTTGGACTCAAGGACCCGTTGAAAGCCTGGAATGATCGCCTGATCCACAAAGGTCCGGTCCAGGTCACGCAACGCCGAATCCCTCAATTCGGCGAGTAGCTTTTCAAGAACCCTGCTCCTGTAGCCAAAGGCCTTTATGCGCTTGAGTTGCCAATCATAGGGATCGGCGGCAGTTGTCTCGATAACCGACAGGCCCATCTTGATGCTGAGACTGCCGATGATCGGCTCGTACAGGTCCTTCGGCGTTTCCAGTGAATCCGCCTTGACCCAAAGATCGATGAGCTGGTGAGACAGTGTGTTGAATGAAGCCATAGCCAACCTGGAGATCGGAGACAGTCGAAATCAACCCTTAGTGGCGGCCGTGTGAAGTAATCGTTACATAATTGACCTCAATTGTTGCAGTGCTCCAACGACTTAGAGGATGACCGATCCTTAGATCGGCCGCACTGCCGGCGAAGGCGCCATTGCCGGTTTCCCGCGGCTGAAAGAGGCGGCGGCCGCATTGGCCGCGAAACCGCTACACAAATGGCGCGGCCACTGCTAATGATACATCATCATTGCTGCGTCGCCGCTCTCGCCGCACGTCCGCGTCCGGCCCTTCGCCGGTTCGTTCCTCACCGCACAAGTGGAACCTGTGGCCAGCCCTGACGATCCTTCGCCTCTGGCGCGCCGCGAGCGTTTCCAGTTGCCATGGACCGCCGAGCGTGTGCTGGCGGTTTACGGGATCGGTCCGGCGCGAGGTTGCCCGGTTCACCGCCTTTTCCGGCACTGCCGCCGGCAAGGGAACAGGCATGCGAATTTGGAAAGAGGTTTGAGAATGGCAAAGACAGCGACACCGATACAGAAGAAGAGAGTGGCCCACCGTGTCGAGCGCGACTATCGCCTCTATCGCATCGTTGCGGGCGACCTCGGTGATCGCTGCAAGGCCATCGCCTATCTCGGCATGGGTGATATCGCGCCGGTCGAGCCGGTGGAGGCTCCGAGCGTGGACGAGGCGGTTGCGCTGATGGAGGCGGCGCTTGAGGCGCGGCTTGGCGACATGCGCCGCGACCGGCGTGAAGGCATCCCGACCGCGGCGGAGTTCCACGAAGCCATCTCCGCGCTTCCGGCAACCATTCGCGAGGATATCCGCAGCCTGCAGATCGAGCGGCTCGATCCACAGTCCTCGCAGCCGGTCCTGGACGCCCTTTCGAGGCGTACGCAGGTGCAGGGCGCGACCATTGTCGACAAGTTGCGCAAGGCGGCGCGCAAGCTGGGCGATCTTCTCGACGCCCGGCCGGATGGCGCGGAAAAGGGCGCCGATCCGTTGCTTCTGCTGGCCACTCTCGAAGATGCGGACTCAAAGGCGCTGCCCGCGCTCACATTCCATCCCGAGTTTGGCGAAGCGCTTGCGAGCCTGCCGCCGGAGCGCCAGGTTGCCGTGGTGCGCCGCCGGTGAGACGTCGGCCGGACCGGAACGCGGCGCAAGGCCCGAGCCGTGCGCGAAAGCCGGGCGCTGCGGGATGATGGCGTCGCACGGCACGCTCCCGGCTGTCGCGCACGCCGAAGCTTCTCGGCCGTCATGCCGCCTGTGCGGACGGCCGGGTCTTGGCGCCTTCGCCACGATCAGGCAGCAGACCTACTGGCGCTGCCAGGGCTGCGAGGCGGTTCTTCTCGACGAATCCTGCCTGCTCTCGGGACCCGAAGAGCACGCCTATTACGACCTGCATGAGAACGAGGTGAACGATCCGGGCTACCGGGCCTTTGTCGCCCGTCTCGGCGATCCGATGTTGCAGCGGCTGAAACCCGGCAGCCAGGGCCTGGACTATGGATGTGGCCCCGGACCGGCGCTGGCCACGATGCTGGGCGAACACGGACATGCGGTCAGCCTCTACGACCCGTTCTTCCAGCCCGACACCGCCGTGCTCGAGCGCAGCTACGACTTCATCATCTGTTGCGAGGTCGCCGAGCATTTCCATCGGCCCGGCGAGGAATTCGCGCGGCTCGACAGGCTGCTGCGGCCGGGGGGATTGCTCGGCCTGATGACCTGCTTCCGCACCGAGGACCGGCTGTTTGCGAACTGGCACTACCGGCACGATCCCACCCATGTCGTGTTCTATCGCGAGGAAACCCTGCGCAATGTGGCCGCGCGCCTTGGCTGGAGCTGCGACATTCCGCGCAAGGACGTGGTCATCATGGGCAAGCCGGGAGCGACGGCGTGACCGCGTGGCTTCATGAATTGCGGCTCCGGGCCGTCCTCGATGTGATCCGCGACAGGGCGCCACAATCGGTTCTCGATCTGGGCTGCGGCGATGGCGACCTGCTTGTCCGCATCGTCGGGGATACCGCTGTCGACCGCGTTGTCGGTGTCGACCTGTGCGAAAGGTCGCTTGCGCGCCTGCGCACCCGACTGGACGGGGCAAGCGGTCACGGCAGCGCAGTCGAGCTGCTGTGCGGATCGCTGCTCGACGTGCCGTCCCGGTTTTCCGGATTTGACTGCGCGGTGCTGGTCGAGACGATCGAGCATCTCGACGCCGATCACCTCGGTGCGTTCGAGCGTTCGGTGTTTCAGCGCGTCCGTCCTGCGACGGTGGTGGTGACCACGCCCAACGCGGAATTCAACGATCTGCTCGGCGTGCCCCAGAACCGTTTTCGCCATCCCGATCATCGCTTCGAATGGGACCGCGCACGCTTCCAGCGCTGGGCCGGCGGTGTCGCCGGGCGCCAGGGCTATGCGGTCAGCTGCTCGGATATCGCCGGCCGCCATCCGCGCCTGGGCGGCGCCAGCCAGATGGCGGTCTTCGACCTGCCGGAGATGACCCAGCGCGACAAGGTCGCCTGAGCATTCGGGGGGCGGCGCAAGCCGGAGCCGGGTGCGGGACGGCCATGCCCGGGGGAAGGCCGCCGGAAGCCATGATCACATCAAACCGTTGCCGCGGCTCGATACACAGGCCCGCGCGATTGACCCCGGCCTCGTCCATGGCCAAGTATCGGCGCACGGGGAATCACAGGCGGGACATTCTTATGCGGGCGGACACCACAGAGTTTGACGAGACTGCGGGCAACGAAACGGGCGGCCGCGGCGCACTGATCTGGCTCTATCCGCTGCTGGCGGGCTTTGTCGCGGTGCTGCTGATCCTGCAGACGCTGCCGCTGGTTCTGCCCATCGGGCCGATGTACTGGGACGTGCTGATCTATTACGACGCGATCGGCCGCATCGCCCAGGGCCAGTGGCCGGTGCTCGATTTCTTCGTGCCGGTCGGGCCGCTGGAATATTACCTGGCTGCGTTGTCCGACATGCTGTTTCCCTCCGCACAGCCGGTGCTGATGACGCAATGGATCTGGCTGCCGGTGACCGTTCCGGTGATGGCGCTGATCGTCTGGGACACGGCGCGGCGCAGCTCGAGGATCGCGCTATGGCTGCTGGTGCCGTGGATGCTCTTCACCGCGCTGCCGTTCAACGTGATCGACTTCTATCCATATCCGGGCTCCGACGCCTTCGGCATCTACAACCGGCATGGCGCCATCCTGATCTATCTCGTGGCCGCCACCGTGCTGTTCGTGCGCGGCCCGGTCATCCAGACGATCTGCCTGAGCGTTCTGCTGCTGGCGCTGGCCTTCTGCAAGATCACGGCCTTTATCGCGGCGGGGCCCATCCTTCTGTTCGGGCTGATCCTGGGCCGTATCTCCATCCCTACGGCGGTCGCCACGGCGCTGGTCTGCGTCGGCGTGGCGGGGGTCGTGGAGGTGTCGACCGGACTGGTGGTTGCCTATGTGCAGGACATCCTCGTTCTTGCATCGCAGAACACGGAAGCCATCCTGCCGCGCTTCCTGACGGCGGCGTCACAGCATTTCAACGTTTTTGGCGCGGGCGGGGTTCTGGCCATCGTGCTGTTGATTGCGGCCCTGTTCGGGCATCGGTCAGCCGGTGGGCGCGCGTCGGGCAACAGGCTTGCCCGGTCGATCGACGCGCCCTGGTTCTGGGTCGGCCTGCTGCTGGTATGCGGCCTGTTCTATGAAACCCAGAATACCGGCGGGCAGGCCTTCCTGATGGTCTGGCCGGCGCTGCTTTTAATCCTGATAAGGCCGCTCGCGGGCTATGGCCGGTTTGGCGCCGCGATCCTGGTGCTGATCGGCTTCACGGCGCTGCCGAACATCTCGACCATGCTGCACAAGGCGGCGCGCGCGGCTGCCGTGGCGCCGGGCTATATCACGCTTGACGCGCCGGATCTCGGACCGATCGGACGGGTGTCGGCCAAGGACGTGTTCGTCGAGCAGGCGGAACGGATGCGCGGGATCTACATCACCCGTCGCGACACCTATGAGGCGATCGCCGAAACCGAGGCGCTTCCCTCGTTCATCATGTTCTCGGACCCGGACTACCAGTATCTGCTGCTGAAGGAAATGCAGGATGCGGCCGTGGCGATCAAGGCGCTGGAGGCCAGTTCCGGCCGAAGGTTCGAGCGCGTGCTCAATCTCGATTTCGCCAATCCGTTTCCCTACATCCTCAGAATGAAGGGCACGGAGAATGTCGCCATCGGCGCCGATCCGAGCCGGGCCTTGCCTGCGCTTGACGACAGCACGCGCGATGCGGTGGCCGGGACCGATCTGGTGCTGGCGCCGGTCTGCCCGGTTCACCGCGCCCGCAAGCAGCTCTTCGAGCACTACCAATCGGCATTGACCGGGCATGACAGGATCTCGCTGACGCCCTGTTATGACGCCTATGTCCTGCCGCTGGACCGATAGGCCGTCCCGCCCGCGGCAATCCGGTGGATGCGTCATTTGCCATCTTGACGGCGCCATCCGAGCGCAGGACAGTGCCGGCTTCAAACCACACCCAAACGTCCGGAGTATGTGATGGTCATCGATCCGCCCTATCTGATTTTCCTTGGTGATGTGCCCGACGCGTTGGCGGCGAAAACCGGCCTCGGGATCGTCGACTGGCGGCCGGAATGGTGCATAGGCCAGTTGCGGCTCGAAGGCTGCCAGGCGGATGCCGGCATTCCCGATCTCACGATCGAGGCCGCGGCGGCGGCCGGCGTCAAGACCATGGTGGTGGGCGCTGCGAACGCCGGCGGCGTGCTTCCGGCGCACTGGATCGCCTCGATCGTGGCGGCGCTCGACGCCGGGATTTCCGTGGCGACCGGGCTGCATGTCCGGCTCGCCTCCATTCCCGAAATCGCCGCCGCTGCCGCGAAAAGCGGGGCGAAACTCCACGATGTGCGGTTCTCCGACCATCGCTTCGACACCGGCAAGGGCACCAAGCGCCCGGGCCTGCGTTGCCTGACCGTCGGCACCGATTGTTCGGTGGGCAAGAAATACACCGCCCTGGCGCTCGAGCGTGAAATGCGGGCGCGTGGCATGAAGGCGGATTTCCGCGCCACCGGGCAGACCGGCGTGTTCATCTCCGGCAGGGGAGCTGCGATCGACGCGGTGGCGGCGGATTTCATATCCGGCGCGGTAGAATGGATCGCACCGGCGGCGGAGCCAGATCACTGGGATCTGGTCGAGGGCCAGGGCTCGCTGTTTCATCCGAGCTTCGCCGGCGTCTCGATGGGTCTCCTGCACGGGGCACAGCCCGATGCCTTCGTGGTTTGTCACGAGCCGACGCGGACGACGATGCGCGGCGTCAAGCATGCGCTGCCGAGCATCCGGGAGGTGATAGACATGACCATTGCTTGCGGAAAGCTCACCAATCCCGCAATCGGCTGCACCGGCATTGCCGTCAACACCCAGAAGCTGGGCGAAGCCGAGGCCAGGGCGCTGCTCGACGATCTTGCCCGCGAGTACAGGGTACCCGCCACCGACCCGATCCGCTTCGGCGTCAAGGAACTGGTCGACCGGCTGGAGCAGGTCGGAAAAAAAGCGTGACATATTTCAAAAGTAGCATTTGCAACTCGGAGAAAGAGGCATAAAGTAAACGAGCGTTCATTTAATTGATGGACCCGGAGGAGGGGCGGTTTCTGAGAGGACAGGAGCCGGACTTCGAACAAAAGACACCGGTTCGACCGGTGCAAGACTGGCCACGGGAGCGGCCAAATGTGCGGTCATCAACCGCGCGCCCGGATGGGTTACGGCCGTCCGGGCAGGGAGGAGAGTGGAGGGAATGGAAGCCACAGGCGTGACTGCCGGCGGCAAGCCGGTGACTTTTCCGCAGTATCTGCTGCTCAATGCCAAGCGCTTCGCGGGTCGTCCCGCGATGCGGTTCAAGGATTACGGCATCTGGCAGACCTGGAGCTGGTCCGAGCAGCGCGACGAGATCCGCGACCTGGCGCTCGGGCTGAAGGCGATGGGGCTGACGGAGGGCGAGCGCGTCGCGATCGTCGGTTCCAACCGGCCGCGGCTCTACTGGGCCTTTTGCGCAGCGCAGTCGCTGAAAGCCATTCCGGTTCCGGTCTATGCCGACTCGGTCGCCGAGGAAATGGCGCATGTGCTCAACAATGCCGGCGTGCGCTTTGCCGTCGTGCAGGACCAGGAGCAGGTCGACAAGCTGCAGTCCATGGCGGACGAGATTCCGCTACTCACCGACATCATCTTCGACGAGCCGCGGGGCCTGCGTGATTATGATCGCACCCATCTGCATGATTATAGTTCGGTGCAGGATCGGGGCCGGCAGGTCGCGCAGACCGACACATCCGCGGTCGCGGACTGGGAAGCGGCGATCCGCGCCTCCGACGGCAGTGAAATCTCGGCCATTCTCTACACCTCCGGCACCACCGGGCGCTCCAAGGGCGTCATGCTGTCGGCGGCGGCCTCGGTGAAGGCTGCCGAGGACACCGCCGCCTTCGACAACATGAGCGAGCGCGACGAAGTGCTGGCCTATCTGCCGCTCGCCTGGGTCGGCGACCATTACCTGAACTACGCGCAGGGCTATGTCGTGGGCCTGTGCATGAGCTGTCCGGAAAGCCCCGACACCGTGGCGCAAAATTTGCGCGAGATCGGGCCGAGTTTCTATTTTGCCCCGCCCAGGGTGTTCGAAGGCCTGCTCACCAGCGTGATGATCCGCATGGAGGACGCAAGCCGGCCGAAGAAATGGCTGTTCGAGCATTATCTCAAGATCGCCAAGGCCCATGGCGAAAAGATCCTGGAGGGACGTCCGGTGCCGCTGTCGGGGCGGATCTCCTACTGGATCGGCGACAAGCTGATCTACGGACCCTTGCGCAACGTGCTCGGCTTCACCCGCATCCGCACCGCCTACACCGCCGGCGAGGCGATCGGGCCGGACCTGTTCTCGTTCTTCCGTTCGCTCGGCATCAACTTGAAGCAGCTCTACGGCCAGACCGAGGCGTTCCTCTATGTCACCTGCCAGAAGGACGGCGATGTGCGGCCCGACACGGTGGGGCCGGCAGCCCCCGATGTCGACATCCGCATCACCGAGAGCGGCGAGGTGCAGTTCCGCTCGCCCGGCATGTTCGCGGGCTATTATGGTGACGAGGACAAGACCCGCGAGACCATGACCGACGATGGCTGGGTGATGACCGGCGACGCCGGCATTTTCGATGCGCGGGGGCACCTGAAGATCATCGACCGGGCCAAGGATGTGGGCAAGCTCACCACCGGCGCGCTCTATGCACCGAAATACATCGAGAACAAGCTCAAGTTCTTCCCCAACATCAAGGAGGCGGTGGCGTTCGGCGACGGGCGCGACTTCGTCGCGGTGTTTCTCAACATCGACCTGACGGCGGTGGGCAACTGGGCCGAGCGCAACAACATCTCCTATGCGTCCTACCAGGAGTTGGCCAACCTGCCGCAGGTCTATGAGATGATGGCCGGTCATGTCGACAAGGTGAACAAGGATCTTGCCGCCGAGCCGATGATGGCCGGCGCGCAGATCAAGCGGTTCCTGGTGCTGCACAAGGAGCTCGAGGCCGATGACGGCGAGCTGACGCGGACCCAGAAGGTGCGCCGTGGCTTCATCGCTGAGCGCTACGCGCCGCTGATCGAGGCGCTCTACAACGGCGCGGCCGAGCAGTTCATCGAGACCGACATGACCTTTGAAGACGGCCGCAAGGGCGTGATCCGCGCCACCGTCAAGCTCATGGACGCGAAGGTCCATCCCGCCGCTGAAGACCTGCCGGAGGCCGCCGAATGAATGCGCGCGTCAAACATGTCGAACTGCACGCCGCCGATGACGGGCTCGATCCCGGCGACGTCATGCTCAAGCTTGAGAATGTCTCGCTGTCATTCGGTGGGGTGAAGGCGATTTCCGACATCTCGTTTGATATTCTGAAGGGCGAGATCCGCGCCATCATCGGTCCCAACGGGGCCGGCAAGACCTCGATGCTCAACGTCATCAACGGGTTCTATCATCCGCAGCAGGGGGTGATCACCTTCCGCGGCCAGGCGCGCTCGCGCATGCAGCCCTACGAGGCGGCGGCGTCCGGCATCGCGCGGACCTTCCAGAACGTGGCGCTGTTCAAGGGCATGTCGACGCTCGACAACATCATGTCGGGCCGGACGCTGAAGATGAACAAGAACTTCTTCTGGCAGGTTCTCAATATCGGGCCTGCGCGCAACGAGGAGATCGAGCATCGGCTCAAGGTCGAGGAGATCATCGATTTCCTCGAGATCCAGCACATCCGCAAGACCCCGGTCGGGAAATTGCCCTACGGGCTGCAGAAGCGCGTCGAACTCGGCCGTGCCTTAGCGATGGAGCCGGACCTCTTGCTGCTCGACGAGCCGATGGCGGGCATGAACCTCGAGGAAAAAGAGGACATGAGCCGCTTCATCCTCGACGTGAACAGCCAGATGGGCACGACGATCGCGCTGATCGAGCACGACATGGGCGTGGTGATGGATATCTCCGACCGCGTGGTGGTGCTCGACTACGGCCGCAAGATCGGCGACGGCACACCCCAGGACGTCAAGAACAATCAGGACGTCATCGACGCCTATCTGGGAGTGTCGCACTGATGGATATTCTCTATTCAATCCTTGTCGACCCCTTCGTCCAGATGGTGGAACTGCCGGACTTCTTCCTGCAGGTCTTGTGGGAAGGATTTGTCGCGGGCGTGCTCTACGCGCTGATCGCGCTCGGCTTCGTGCTGATCTACAAGGCCTCGGGCGTGTTCAACTTCGCGCAGGGCATCATGGTGGTGTTTGCGGGTCTCACGCTGGTCGGCCTGCATGAAAAGGGCGTGCCGGCCTATCTGGCGCTGATCCTGACCATCGGGGTGATGGGGCTGCTGGCGCTCGCCGTCGAGCGTTTCGTGATGCGGCCGCTGGTCAACCAGCCCGACATCATCCTGCTGATGTCGACCATTGGGCTCACCTATTTCCTGATCGGCTTCGGCGAATTCATCTTCGGCGGCGAGCCCAAGCAGATGATCACCACGGAGCTCGGACTGCCGACCGGATCGACGGCGTTCGAGATCGGCGACGGGGGCCTCCTGATCCTGCAGCATATCGACGTCGCGGCCGCAGTGATCGCCATCATCATGGTGGCGGTGCTGGCCGTGTTCTTCAACAAGACCCGCATCGGACGGGCGTTGAGGGCGGTGGCGGACGACCATCAGGCAGCCCTGTCGGTGGGGATCTCGCTCAACCAGATCTGGGCCATCGTCTGGTTTGCCGCAGGCATCGTGGCGCTGACCACGGGGATCATGTGGGGCGCGCGCTCGGACGTGTCCTTCGCGCTCGAGATCATCGCCTTCAAGGCTCTGCCGGTTCTGATCCTGGGCGGCTTCACCTCGATTCCCGGCGCCATTGTCGGCGGGCTGATCATCGGCGTCGGCGAAAAGATCGGCGAGATCTACTGGGGTCCGCTGGTGGGCGGCGGCATTGAAAGCTGGCTCGCCTACATGATTGCCCTTATCTTTCTCCTGTTCCGGCCGCAGGGCCTGTTCGGAGAACGCATCATTGAAAGGGTCTAGCCATGCACAAGAGCCGTCTATCATCCATCGTCATAGATGTTCACGCAGGTCACATCGAACAGGCGGCGGGCTTCTGGTCGCAGCTCCTGGGGCAGCCCTCGCAGGTGGGTGACGATGGTCGCCAGGCCACCATTCTGGCCGGCGACAAGGGCGTGACGCTGGTGCTCGAAGCGGTTGCCGACGAGGCGCGGATCCATTTCGACATCGAGACCGACGATCTCGCCGCAGAAATCCACCGCATCGAAGCGCTTGGCGGCCGCAAGGTCAGCGTCGTCGATCATGCGGTGATCATGGAAGCGCCAACCGGGCACCGGTTCCGTCTGACGGGTCCGAGCTCGCACCTGCTGCCGTCAAGCGGCAACGTCTGGGGGGACGACTGATGCTCTACCGCGAGTCCGGCCAGTACAAGACCAGCTACATTGCCGACCAGGCGATCTTTCCGATCCGCGAGGACCGGATCGGAATGGCGATCATCGGGCTGATCGCGCTGGCGATACCGTTCTTTGCCAGCGACTTTTTCCTCAACGCAATCATGACGCCGTTCCTGATCCTGTCGCTGGCGGCCATCGGGCTCAATATCCTGACCGGCTATGCCGGGCAATTGTCGCTGGGCACCGGCGCCTTCATGGGCGTGGGCGCCTACAGCTGCTACAAACTGACCTCTATCTTCCCGGATGTGAACATCATCATCCTGGTGATGATCTCGGGGCTGTTCTCGGCCGGCATTGGTGTCCTCTTCGGGCTGCCGTCGCTCCGGATCAAGGGCCTGTACCTGGCAGTGACGACGCTGGCCGCGCAGTTCTTTCTCGAATGGTGTTTCATCCGCATTCCGTGGCTGTACAACTACAATGCATCCGGCGCGATCGAGGTGCCCGAGCGGCGTGGTTTTGGCGACATCATCCTGACTGGTCCTTCAGCCTCGGCGATGACCCAGTATTTCGTCGTTCTCGCCATCGTCGTGGTGGTGACGCTGGCGGTGAAGAACATCGTGCGGGGGCGCATCGGCCGGCAGTGGATGATGATCCGCGACATGGACATCGCTGCCGAGCTTATGGGGGTCAGGCCGCTGACGGCCAAGCTCTCGGCCTTCGCGGTGTCGTCCTATCTGTGCGGCGTCGCCGGCGCGATGTTCATCTTCTTCTATCTGGGTGCTGCCGAACCCTCGGCGTTTTCGATCACGCTGTCGTTCCAGATCCTGTTCATGGTGATCCTCGGCGGGCTTGGCAGCCTGGTCGGCTCGTTCTTCGGCGCGGCCTTCATCTGGGGGCTGCCGATCGTGCTGCGCGCCGGGTTCCCGGTTCTGGGCCTGGATGTCGGTGCGGAGGTGATCTTCCACATCGCGCAGATGGTGGTCGGCGCGCTTATCATTTTCTTCCTGATCGTCGAGCCGCATGGCCTGGCAAGGCTGTGGCAGATCGGCAAGGAGAAACTCAGGGTCTGGCCGTTCCCCTACGCCTGACCATGAACGCCACGCCCGGCCGATCCGGGCATCTGGAGGGGCGCCGGGCTCGAGAGCCAAGTCCGGATGTCAAAACTTGGCTCTGAAACTGTCGACGCGATCATGGGAGGAAATCATGAGATTGCACACACTGACAGCCGGCGCATTCGCACTTGCACTTACAGCGGGCGCGGCGCTTCCCGTACAGGCCGAGGATTCGGTCTATATCCAGTTGCCGACCTACCGTACCGGGCCCTTTGCCGGCTCCGGCATTCACATCGCCAACGGCATGTCCGACTACCTCAAGATGCTCAATGAACGGGACGGCGGCATCAATGGCGTCAAGCTCACCATCGAGGAATGTGAAACGGGTTACGACACCCAGAAGGGCGTGGAATGCTACGAGCAGGCCAAGGCCAAGGGAACGCTCGTGTTCAATCCCTGGTCGACGGGCATCACCCTGCAGGTGATTCCCAAGGCCTCGGTCGACAAGATCCCTGTCCTTTCGATGGCCTATGGCCTTTCGGCCGCCTCCGACGGCGAGACTTTTCCGTGGGTGTTCAATCCGCCGATGACCTATTGGGATGGTGCTTCAGGCGTCATCAAATATATCGGCGAGCAGGAAGGCGGACTGGACAAGCTCGCCGGCAAGAAGATCGGCTACATCTTTCTCGACGCCGGCTATGGCCGTGAACCGATCCCGCTGCTTGAGAACCTCGCCAAGGAATACGGTTTCGAAATGGTGCAATATCCGGTTCCGGGCAAGGAAATGCAGAACCAGGCCTCGCAGTGGCTCAATGTCCGCCGTGACAAGCCCGACTACATGGTGATGTGGGGCTGGGGCGCGATGAACCCGACCGCGGTCAAGGAAGCCACTAAGATCCGCTATCCGATGGACAAGTTCATCGGCGTGTGGTGGGCCGGCGGCGAGGACGACGCGCGCGCTGGCGGGGCTGAGGCCAAGGGTTACAAGACCCTCAACTTCAACCTCGTGGGCGCAGATCTGCCTGCATTCGACGACATCAGGAAGCATGTCGTGGATGCCGGCAAGAGCCAGACGGCTCCCGCCAATGTCGGCGAGAACCTCTACAATCGCGGCGTGCTCAACGCGATGCTGATGTCGGAGGCCATCCGCATTGCCCAGGAAAAGACTGGCAAGACCGTGATCACCTCCGAGGACATGCGGATCGGTCTTGAGAATCTGGTCATCGATGAAGCCCGCCTGGAGGCCATTGGCCTCCCCGGCTTCATCGCACCGCTCAACGTGACCTGCGCCAACCATTCCGGCACCACCAAGATGTACATCTCGGAATGGGACGGGGAGAAATGGGTCAAGGCGTCCGACTGGTTCGAGCCGATGACCGACAAGGTCGCGCCGCTGCTGGTGAGTGCGGCGGAGGAATACAAGGCTTCCAACGCGCCGTGGCCGGCCCGGTCGGAGCCTTGCGCCAATTGATGGCATGACAACCAGCCGCCGCGCGGGGGATCTTCCCGCGCGGCGGACAACTGTCCCTGACGCCTAATCAGACCGGAGAGGGTCCAGACCATGTCCGCTTCCGTAGCGCTTGATGCGCCAACACCGCCCAACATCCTGGCGGTGAACAATATCGAGGTGATCTATGATCACGTCATCCTGGTGCTCAAGGGCGTGTCGCTGACGGTGCCGGAAGGCGGGATCGTGGCACTGCTCGGCGCCAATGGGGCTGGAAAATCCACGACACTGAAGGCGATCTCCAACCTGCTGCGCTCGGAACGCGGCGAGGTGACCAAGGGATCGATCGAATTCGAAGGCAAGCGGATCGAGGCGCAGACGGCCAATGAGCTGGTCAAGCGCGGCTGCATCCAGGTGATGGAAGGCCGGCACTGCTTCGGCCATCTGACGGTGGAGGAAAACCTGCTCACCGGCGCGTTCACGCGTCGCGACGGCAACGCCGCGATCAGGCGCGACATCGAGATGGTCTACAACTATTTTCCGCGATTGCGTGAACGCCGCACCAGCCAGGCCGGCTACACGTCCGGAGGCGAGCAGCAGATGACGGCAATCGGGCGGGCGCTGATGAGCCGGCCGAAGATGATCCTGCTCGACGAGCCTTCGATGGGACTGGCGCCGCAATTGCAGGAAGAGATCTTCGAGATCATCAAGAAATTGAACGAGCAGGAGGGCGTCTCCTTCCTGCTGGCCGAGCAGAACACCAATATCGCGCTGCGCTACGCCACCTATGGCTATATTCTTGAGTCAGGCCGCATCGTCATGGATGGCGTCGCCAAGGACCTGCGCGAGAACGAGGACGTCAAGGAGTTCTATCTCGGCGTCGGCGGCGAGGGGCGGCGGTCGTTCAAGAACGTCAAGCACTACAAGCGGCGCAAGCGTTGGCTGGCCTGAGCGGGGCCGGTCCGGGCCGATGCCGGGTGTGGGGCCGCCGAGGCGGGGACCCTGACAACGGGCCATTTCCCGGCTGAGACTTGCGCGATGCGGTGGAAGACGATAAATTAAACGAACGTTCATTTAATTGTGTGGGCCATGGCGCGACGGGCGGGATCATCTGGGGCTGAGACAGCCGAAAAAGTGCGCAATGCCGCACTCGAGCTGTTCGCGCGCTCGGGCTATGCGGCGGTGTCGATGCGGGCGATCGCTGCCGAAACCGGGGTGCAGGCGGGCGCGATCTACAATCATTTCCCGACCAAGCAGCATTTGTTGCACGACCTCCTGGTGGTGCACATGGAAACCCTGCTCAAGGCCTGGGCGGAGGCCGAGCGGCCGGAGCTTTCTGCGCCCGCAGCACTTGAGCATTTCGTCCGCTTCCACATCCGCTACCACCTCGACAGGTCGCGCGAAGTGTTCATCTCCTACATGGAGCTCAGGAGCCTCGAGGATGAGAATTTCAGCGCCATCGAACGCTTGCGCCGCAGCTATGAGGCGGTGCCGCGCGCCATCCTGGAACGGGGTACGGCGGATGGCAGTTTTTCGATCATCGATCCGCAGATCACCACCATGGCGATCATCGCCATGCTCACCGGCATGACCACCTGGTATCGCGAGAACGGACGGTTGTCGCTTGACGAGATCGAGGCGATCTACATCCGCCTGGTCAAGCGACTGGTGGGGCAGAAGGAGGAAGACTGAGATGTTCACCACCAGCATGAATTTCGGCCATGGCGAGGAGATCGATGCGCTCCGGGACATGGTGGCGCGCTTTGCCCGCGACCGGATTGCGCCGGTGGCCGACCAGACCGACCGGGACAACGCCTTTCCGATGCATCTGTGGCAGGAGATGGGGGCGCTGGGCCTGCTCGGCATGACGGCGGACCCGGATTTCGGCGGCACCGGCATGAGCTATCTCGCGCATGTGGTGGCGATGGAGGAGATCAGCCGCGCCTCGGCCTCGGTCGGCCTGTCCTATGGCGCCCATTCCAACCTCTGCGTCAACCAGATCAACCGCTGGGGTTCCGAGGCGCAGAAAGAGCGCTATCTGCCGAAACTCTGCTCCGGCGAAAACGTCGGCGCGCTGGCGATGAGCGAGCCGGGCGCGGGATCGGACGTGGTCTCGATGAAGCTCCGCGCAGAAAAGCGCAACGACCGCTACGTGCTCAACGGCACCAAGATGTGGATCACGAACGGCCCGGACGCCAATACGCTGGTGGTCTATGCCAAGACCGATCCGGAGGCCAAATCGCGCGGCATCACCGCCTTCCTGATCGAGAAGGGCATGGCCGGGTTCTCGACCGCGCAAAAGCTCGACAAGATGGGCATGCGCGGCTCCAACACTTGCGAACTGGTGTTCGAGAACTGCGAGGTGCCGTTCGACAATGTGCTGGGCGAGGAAGGCCAGGGCGCCAAGATCCTGATGTCCGGGCTTGATTACGAGCGCGTCGTGCTGGCCGGCGGGCCGCTCGGCATCATGGCGGCGGCGATGGACGTGGTGGTGCCCTATTGCCATGAGCGCAAGCAGTTCGGCGAGCCGATCGGCAATTTCCAGCTGATGCAGGGCAAGCTCGCCGACATGTACACGACGATGAACGCATGCCGCGCCTATGTCTATGCCGTGGCGCAGGCCTGCGACCGGGGCGAGACCACCCGCAAGGATGCGGCGGGCTGCATTCTCTACGCCGCCGAAAAGGCCACGGAAGTGGCGCTCGAGGCGATCCAGGCGCTGGGCGGCAACGGCTACATCAACGACTACCCGACCGGCCGGCTGCTGCGCGACGCCAAGCTCTATGAAATCGGCGCGGGGACAAGCGAGATTCGCCGGATGCTGATCGGGCGGGAGATGATGGCGGAGACGGCATAACGTTATGTTGTCTTGAAGTTATGTAATACGAGTGTATTTTATGTTTACCGTTGGGGAAACATAAAGGAGACGGTCATGCTGCATAAAAACATTCGTCCCGGCTCGGAAAAGGCGCGCATTTGGCAGATCTGCGATGATCTGTTCTCCAAGCGGGGTGTTGTCCCGTCGGGGCGTGAGGTGGCCGACATCTATGTGTCCGAAGGCGGCAATGAAGGCACAGGCTTCACCCAGTATTCCCACTGGAAAAAGGCGTTGGCTGAACAGCAGCAGGCAGGCGCGGGGAAGGACGCGGATCCGGTCGAGCCGGGCTCGGTCGATTTCAGGGCGCTGAACGTGACGGCTGACGGCGCATTGGTGCTGCCTGCGGATATCCGCCGCGCCATGGCGCTCGACAAGGATGGCCGCGTGACGGTGCAGGTGAGAGACGGCGAACTGATCGTGATCTCTCCGATGGCGGCGGTGCGCCGCTTGCAGAAGAAAGCCCGCGAACTGGTTCCTGGCAACAGTCTCGTGTCGGACGAACTGGTTGCTGACCGCCGGGCAGAAGCGTTGCGGGAATGAGCGGGACCATGCTGGATGCATCTGCGCTGCTGGCGCTGGCTTTCAAGGAGCCGGGCGCGGACATCGTCGCGGCCGTCCTGGGCGACGCGGCAGTCAGCGTGGTCAATCTGTCGGAGGCCGGCGCGAAGATGATCGAAAAGGGGTTCGACCCGGACCATGCAATCGGATGGCTTCTGACGCTTGGCTTGCGTATCCTGCCATTTGAAGCAGTGCATGCGGACCGCGCGGCGCGTCTTCGCACGGACCTGACTAGGAAGAAGCTCTCCTTCGCCGATCGGGCCTGCATCGCCACCGCGGCTCTCGAAAACGCGAGAGCATTGACGACCGATCGCATCTGGGAGGATCTCGACCTGCCTTGCAAAGTGGAGTTGATCAGATGATGTCCATCAGCCAGTGCGAAAACCACCGGATGCAGATCGGTCGCGAGATGCTGGGCGTGACAGTATGAACGGGCCTGAAGAGATTGAGGGTTTCTTTGGCGTGGTCGCGCCGTGGCTGGATCAGCTCTCCGGTGTGATCGATCTGTTGTCGATCGCTGTCCTGCTGATCGGCGCGGCGCGATTTACCCTAAAGATGGTGCGCGGCGAATTCGCGTCTGAGAATTTCCGGCGGCTGTCGATCATGAATACCGCCCGCCGCGAGTTGGGCAGCTACATCCTCGCCGGGCTCGAACTGCTGATTGTCTCGGACGTCATCCACACAGCCATCACACTTGATCTTGATGGGCTGTTGTTCCTCGGCGGCCTTGTGATCATTCGTGCGATCATCGGTCTGTTTCTCGAGCGCGAGATCCGGGTGCTCTCGGAGGTATCCTATTCGAGCGCCGCGGACGAAGAGAAACCGGAAAAGGATCGTGGTGCCTCGTGACGACCACTCGATGCGGCTCGTTTCTGCACACAAGGCCCCATTCCGCGATACGGGTGGCATCCCATCAAGCGGCAACATCACGGATGCTTGGAAGTGATCATGTCGCTCCATCACCATCTTTAGAACCGGACAGCACATTATGAGCGTCATCCAATCCAAGATCTCCACCGGCTCACAAGCCTTCAAGGACAATTCCGCGCGCATGCAGGCGCAGATCGCCGAGATGGCCGAGGCAGCCGAATTGCACGGGCAGGGCGGGCCGGAGGCCTCGCGCGAGCGCCATGTCGGGCGGGGAAAGTTGTTGCCGCGGGACCGGGTGGCAACCCTGCTTGACCCGGACTCGCCGTTTCTCGAAATCGGCCGCTTCGCCGCCCACGGGCTATATGGTGGAGACATTGCGTCCGCCGGCGTGATCGCCGGGATCGGCCGGGTCAAGGGGCGCGACGTGATGGTGGTGTGCAACGACGCCACGGTGAAGGGCGGTACCTATTATCCGCTGACGGTGAAGAAGCACCTGCGCGCCCAGGAGATCGCGCTCGAGAACAATCTTCCGTGCGTCTATCTGGTCGATTCGGGCGGCGCCAACCTGCCAAACCAGGACGAGGTGTTCCCGGATCGCGACCATTTCGGCCGGATCTTCTTCAACCAGGCGAACATGAGTGCCAAGGGAATCGCCCAGATCGCCGTGGTGATGGGCTCGTGCACGGCGGGCGGCGCCTATGTGCCGGCCATGAGCGACGAGACCATCATCGTGCGCGACCAGGGCACGATCTTCCTCGCCGGTCCGCCGCTGGTCAAGGCCGCCACCGGCGAGGTGGTGAGCGCCGAGGATCTGGGCGGCGGCGACGTGCACACGCGGCTGTCGGGCGTGGCCGATCACCTGGCCGACAATGATGCCCATGCGCTGGAGCTGGCGCGCCAGGCGGTGGCCAATCTCAACGGCCGGGGCCGGGCGGGGCTGTGCCAGATGGACTGTCTGGCCTCCGAGGACCCGCTCTACGACCCGGCGGAGATCGCCGGCATTATTCCGGCCGATACCCGCCAGCCCTATGATATCCGCGAGGTGATCGCCCGCATCGTCGACGGCTCGCGCTTCGACGAGTTCAAGGCGCGTTATGGCACGACGATCGTCTGCGGCTTTGCGCATGTGATGGGCATGCCGGTGGGCATCATCGCCAACAATGGCGTGCTGTTTTCCGAAAGTGCGGTGAAGGCGGCGCATTTCATCGAGCTCTGCTCGCAGCGCAAGGTACCCCTCGTGTTCCTGCAGAACATCACCGGCTTCATGGTCGGGCAGAAATACGAGGCCGGCGGCATCGCCAAGGATGGCGCCAAGATGGTGACTGCGGTCGCCACCACGGCCGTGCCGAAGATCACCATGATCATCGGCGGCTCGTTCGGCGCGGGCAATTACGGCATGTGCGGCCGCGCCTATTCGCCGAGGTTTCTCTGGACCTGGCCCAACAGCCGCATCTCGGTGATGGGCGGCGAACAGGCGGCGGGCGTGCTCGCCACGGTGAAGCGCGATGCCATCGAGCGCAAGGGCGGCAGCTGGTCGGCGGAGGACGAGGCAGAGTTCAAGCGACCGACCATCGAGATGTTCGAAACCCAAAGCCACCCGCTCTACGCCTCGGCGCGACTGTGGGACGACGGCATCATCAACCCGCTCAAGAGCCGCGAGATCCTGGCCTTGAGCCTGTCGGCGGCGCTGAACGCGACGCTGGGCGAGACGAAATTCGGCGTGTTCAGGATGTGACCAATCTCCCCCTCCAAGGGGGAGATTGGGCGGCGCGGTCAGGATGTGAGGTGGAGATGATTTGGGAAACACCGCAAACACTCGTTTTCGAGGGACACACCATCCGATGGGGTTCGATTGGCGCGGGCGCGCCGCTGGTGCTTATGCACGGCACCCCGTTCTGGTCCCATGTGTGGGCCAGAATTGCGCCGCTCCTCGCCCGTGACCGCACTGTTTATTTTTACGACATGCTGGGCTATGGCAATTCGGACCGGCCGGAGGGCGACGTTTCGCTTGGGGTTCAGAACCGGGTGTTCGCTGCGCTCGTCGCGCATTGGGGCCTTGAGGCGCCGGATGTGGTGGCGCATGATTTCGGCGGGGCGACGGCCTTGCGGGCGCACCTGATCGACGGGATCGACTACACCAGCCTCACATTGATCGATCCGGTCGCAGTGCGCCCATGGGGCTCAGCCCTGGTCCAGCACGTCAAGCATCACGAGGCGGCGTTCGCGGGCATGCCGGGCTACATGCATGAGGCCATACTCCCGGCCTATCTCAGGTCGGCGATGAAGCGGGACGCGACCGAAGAGACCCTGGCGCCCTATGCCGACAAGTGGATCGGCGAGGGCAGACAGGCCTCCTTCTACCGGCAGATCGCCCAGATGGACCAGCGTTTCACCGACGAGGTTCAGGACCGCTATGCGGAGATCCGCTGTCCGGTGCAAATTCTCTGGGGCGAGGAGGATGAATGGATCCCGATCGAACGCGGACGGGAACTGCATGCGATGATACCCGGGTCAGAGTTCATTCCCGTCCCCGGCGCCGGTCACCTGATGCAGGAGGACGCCCCGGAAGCCATCGCGTTTCATGTGCAGGCTTTTCTGGAAGCAAGGGGACGGAGGTGAGGGGCACGAAAGCCCTTGTTCAGCGAGCAATGGAAATGCCGTACAGGAAATGATATCATTATGATATCAATCGGAGTGAATGAGATGGGCCAGATCGTTGTGAGGCAATTGGAAGATGCTGTGCTTGAGGCATTGAAGCAGCGTGCAAAGATCAACAACCGGTCCACCGAAGCTGAGGCAAGGGCCATCATTTCGCAAGCGGTAGAGAGATCCTCCGTGGACACAGCGAAGCCGCGAAAGCGGCTGAGCGAACTGGTTGGAAGTGTTGCTTCAGGGCGGACTTCTGAGGAGATCGTCGCCGATATAAGGGCACTGCGCGATGAATGGAAGGACTAGGCAGTGAGGGCGGGCGATCGGGTATATCTCGATTCCAATACCGTGATTACCATTCTTGAGCACACGGCTCCCCTTGATCGGGAACAAAAGCGCTTCATCAATGCTCTTGAAACTGGCCGGATATCTGCGATCTCAAGTCAGTTCACACTTGCGGAATGTCTGGTCAAACCAATGCGAGAAAGCAGCAAAGACGACATAGAGGCGGTGCTTCAATTTCTTGAAAATCAAGAGCATGTTGAATTGTTGCCAGTCAGCAGGGACATTCTCGTAAAAGCCGCCGAAATCCGTGCAGTGGCAAGGATCAAATTGCCGGACGCAATCCATCTGGCCACGGCGGTGGCGGCACAGTGCAGGATCTTCCTCAGTGACGACAGGGGAATCCGCATGCCGGGTCATATCGCCAGGATTGGGTTCACCGAACTGAGTTTCGATTCACTTAAAGGGTTATCATGACCATCACCAGAATCCTCATCGCCAACCGGGGCGAGATTGCAGCCCGCGTCATTCGCACCGCGCGCAAGATGGGCATTGCCACGGTGGCGGTCTATTCCGACGCCGATCGCCACGCGCTGCATGTCGAGATGGCCGACGAGGCGGTGCTGATCGGGCCGGCCCCGGCGTCCGAGAGCTATCTCAAGGTTGACGCCATCCTCGATGCGGCGAAGCGCACCGGCGCTGACGCGATCCATCCGGGCTATGGCTTCCTTTCGGAGAACCCGGATTTCGTCGAGAAGGTGGAGCGGGCAGGGCTCATCTTCATCGGGCCGTCGGCCAAGGCGATCCGGGCGATGGGGCTCAAGGATGCGGCCAAGGCGCTGATGGAAAAGGCCAATGTGCCGGTGGTGCCGGGCTATCACGGCGAGGCGCAGGAACTGGTGGTGCTGGCCGGCAAGGCCAACGAGATCGGCTTTCCGGTGCTGATCAAGGCGCGCGCCGGGGGCGGCGGCAAGGGCATGCGCAAGGTCGAGGCGCAGGCCGATTTTCCCGCAGCCCTGTCCTCGGCGCGGCGCGAGGCGAAAGCCTCGTTCGGCGACGACCGGGTGCTGGTGGAGAAATATGTCACCACCCCGCGCCACATCGAGATCCAGGTGTTCGGCGACAGCCATGGCAATGTGGTGCATCTGTTCGAGCGCGACTGCTCGGCCCAGCGCCGCCACCAGAAGGTGATCGAGGAAGCGCCGGCTCCCGGCATGCCCGAGGAGATGCGCCGGGCGATGGGGGCTGCCGCCGTGCAGGCGGCGAAGGCGATCAACTATTGCGGGGCGGGTACGGTGGAATTCATCGTCGATGCGAGCAACGGGCTCAAGCCCGACCGGTTCTGGTTCATGGAAATGAACACGCGGCTGCAGGTGGAACATCCGGTGACCGAGCTGATCACGGGGCTTGATCTGGTCGAATGGCAGATCCGGGTCGCGGCGGGCGAGGCCCTGCCGATGCGCCAGGAGGAACTCTCGATCAACGGCCATGCAGTGGAGGCCCGCATCTATGCCGAGGACGCGGGCAAGGGCTTTCTGCCGGCTGTCGGGCGGCTCGCGCATCTCAAATTTCCCGAGGGCGACATTCGTGTCGATGCCGGGGTGAGGGCGGGCGACGAGATCACGCCGTTCTATGATCCGATGATCGCCAAGGTGATTGCCCACGGCAAGACCCGGGCCGAGGCGCTCAGCAAGCTCGCCGGCGCGCTCGGCCGCACCGAAATCGCCGGCACGGTTACCAACACGGCGTTTCTCGCAAAGCTCTGCCGGGATCCGGATTTTGCCGCAGGCCGGCTCGACACCGGACTGATCGACCGCAATCTGGAGAGCCTGACAGAGGTTGATCCTGCGCCCGATCACATCGTGGCGCTCGCGGCATTGGCAGCCTCCGGCATGGTTCCTGCGCGGACGGCAAGCGATCCTGTCAGCGCCATCGGCCCGTTCGAGATCTGGGGCGCGCCCAGCCGCCGGGTGGTGCTGGAGGTGAACGGCGCCGCGCAGGCCTTCCAGCTGGAACGCCACGGCGCGGATCGATGGCGGGTTTCAGGCGATGCGCTTGAAGCGGACATGGATCTGGAGGCGGTGTCGGCCCGGGGCCATGACTGGGCGTTCCGCACCGGTGGCGTGGCCCGGCGCTGCCGCGTGGCGCAATCGGCCACGAGCGTGGCGGTGTTCTACGAAGGGCTCACCCATCTGTTCGGGCGGCCGCAGGGCAAGCGCAACGATGAGTTGGCGGCAGGTGGCGATCAGGTGATCTCGATGATGCCGGGGATCGTCAAGCATGTGCTGGTCGAGCCGGGGCAGAGCGTCAGATCCGGTGATCCGGTGGTGATCATGGAAGCCATGAAAATGGAGATGACGCTCGCCTCACCGCGGGACGGCGTGGTGGCCGAGGTCCTGGTGGCGGTTGGCGCCCAGGTGACCGACGGTGTCAGCCTGGTCACGCTGCAGGCCGAGGCGGAAGCCGCCTGACCGGAAGCCGAAACAAAACCGCAAGCCCCGGCTGGCAATTGGCATCCGGATGGTTGAAGCTGCGCCCAATGTCACCACATTGACGCGACACAGTCACGCGATGCATCTATGCATGCTGGCGAAACGAGAAGACAGGAACGTTCATGACCGAAACACCTGAAACCGTGCTCGACTTCTGGTTCAACGAGCTCTCGCCAAAGCAGTGGTTCGTCAAGGATGCGGAGATCGACAAGATCGTCACCGAGCGCTTCGCCGGCCTGCATCTCGAATTGTCGCGGACGGTTCCGGCGGAATGGCGCGCGTCGCCCGAGGCGCGGCTGGCGCTGGTGATCGTGTTCGACCAGTTCCCGCGCAACATGTACCGCGGGTCGCCGCTGGCGTTCGCGACCGACAGCCTGGCCATCAAGGCGACAAAGGCGGCGCTCGCGGTTGGCGCCGATGCGGCGGTCAGCGAAGACCGACGGATCTTCTTTTACATGCCGTTCGAACATGCCGAAACGCTCGCCGATCAGGATCGGGCCGTGGCGCTGTGCGAGGCGCTCGGCAATGAAACCTATCTCGACTATGCCCGCCAGCACCGCGACATTATCGAGCGCTTCGGCCGGTTCCCGCATCGCAATCCCATCCTGGGCCGGGTCTCGACACCGGAGGAAGAGGCCTACCTGGCCGAGCCCGGCGCCGGTTTCTAGTTTCCAGCCATTCAGCAAATGGATTCCGGTCGGTCCGCTTATGCGCTAAGGATGAACCGGCGGATTGCAACGAGACGGGAATTCCATGCGCTTTGACTGGTTGACGGCAATATTCCTGGCTTGGCTGGTGTTCACCGGAGCGCTGGCTACCGCCAATGCCCAGGAGGTGGACCCGTCGCCGCTTCCGGCCGCAGAGGCCCCGGCGCCTGCCGCAAGGGATGCCGCGTCGCCGGCGCTGACGGCGGCGGAAGACAGGCTGAGCGCGGCCGAAGCCAACATCGCGCGGCTGGATCAGCGGGTGGTCGAGAACGCCGAAAATGACAGCGCCCTGGTCGATCTCAAGCTCGAGCTGGAGACGCTGGCCCGCGGCATGCTCGAGATCGGGGTTTCGCTCAGGCCGCGGCTTACCGAAATCAAGGCGCGGATCGATGAGCTCGGCCCGGTTCCGGCCGAAGGCGAAGCAGCCGAACCTGAAGCCATTGTCGAGGAGCGGGCCCGGCTTTCCGCGGAACGGGCGCGGATCAACACGCTCACCGGCCGCGCGGAAGCGGTCACGGTGAGGGCCAGCGAACTGGGCGACCGGATCACCGATGCGCGCCGGGAGCTTTTTGCGACCACGCTGTTCAAGCGCACGGAAATCGGCCCCTCGATGCTGTCGGAAGCCCTCATCGCCATGGATGCGGAGGTGGACGCCGTTATCCGCACCTACGGATCCTGGCTGAAATTCGTCTGGGCGTTCAAATGGCAGGCGCTGCTGGGATGGCTATTCTTTGCGTTGCTTGCGGCGCTGGTGTTCGTGTCGGGCGCCTACAGGCTGTTCGGCAACCTGATTGCGCGCGACCCCGCTGTCGCGGATCCGCCCTATACGAGCCGGCTGTCGGTGGCGTTCTGGTCCACCATCATCCCGACCATGGCGATGACGGCGCTGGTTGGCGCGATCTATGTCCTGGCCGGCAGTTTCGCGATCCTGCGGCCGGACGTTGCTCCGGTCATCAGCAGCCTGCTCGCCGTGATCGTCGCCGTGTTCTTCGTCAGCAAGCTCGCCCGCGGGATCCTGGCGCCGCGCATGCCGGCCTGGCGCCTGGTTGACGTCTCCAACAGCGGCGCGCGCGTGCTCTATCATCTGGTGGTGGCGCTGGTGATCGTCAACGGGCTCGACTATGTGACGGGCCAGCTCAGCCGGTCGCTCGGATCCCCGGTGGTGCTGGCGGTGTTCAAGGGCATCATCTCGGTGTTCCTGATGGCGCTCATCCTGATCGGCATGGCGCTGGTCAAGCCGATGCTGCCCAGGTCCGGTGACCCGGCGGATCCGGGCGAAGCCTGGCCCCGGCTGATCTGGGTGACGCTGATGTTCGCCGGCGTCGGGCTGCTGGCCACGGCGGCGCTCGGCTATGTCGGGCTCGCCCGTTTCGCCGCGACGCAGATCGTCGTCACCGGCGCCATCCTGACAACCATGTATATCGGCTATCTGTCGGGCAAGGCCATCTCGGAGCGCGGCGCCTTTGCCCAGACCGCCGTCGGCCGCTGGACCGCGGCGCGGTTCGAGCTTGGCCAGCTGGGGCTTGATCAGGCCGGACTTGCGGCGGGATTGCTGATCAGCCTGATGGTGCTGCTGCTTGGCGTGCCGATGATCCTGCTGCAATGGGGCTTCCAGATCCAGGATATAGAACTCTGGTTCTACCGGATCCTCACCGAAATCCGCATTGGCGGCATCACCATCTCGCTGGTCGGTATCTTCTTCGGCATCTTGCTGTTCATGATTGGTCTGCTGGCAACGCGCGGCTTCCAGCGCTGGCTCGATGGCAGCGTGATGTCGCGCGGGCAAATGGACGCTGGCGTGCGCAACTCGATCAAGACCGGGATCGGCTATCTCGGCGTCGCAGTTGCCGGGTTGATCGGTATTTCGGCCGCGGGAATCGATCTTTCCAGTCTGGCGCTGGTGGCCGGTGCGCTGTCGCTCGGCATCGGTTTCGGCCTGCAGAACATTGTCAGCAACTTTGTCTCGGGCCTGATCCTGCTCGCCGAGCGGCCGTTCAAGGTTGGCGACTGGGTGGTGACCGGGACGACCGAGGGCTTTGTCAAGAAGATCTCCGTGCGCGCCACCGAGATCGAGACCTTCTCGCGCCAATCGATCATCGTGCCGAATTCCGAACTGATCAACGCACCGGTCGGCAACTGGACGCATCGCAACAGCCTGGGGCGGGTCGATGTGCCGATCGGCTTGAGCTACAGCGTGGATCCGCGAAAGGTGATCCAGATCCTCGCCGAAGTTGCCGACAGCTGTGAACTCGTCCTGAAGAATCCCCCGCCGGTGATCTATTTTGCCGGTTTCGGCGATTCTTCGCTGAATTTCGAAGTGAAGGCGCATCTGGCCGACGTGCTCAGCGGTCTCTCGGCGCGCACCGAACTGCGCGTGCGCATCTTTGAACGGCTCAAGGCCGAAGGGATTGAAATTCCGTTCCCGCAGCGCGATCTCAATGTCAAGTTCAGCGATGATGCGGGGCCGCTCGCGGAGCTGGCCGCCCGGCTCTCGGGCACGGTGACCGAAGCCGTCGCGGCGCCGGAAGCAGCTTCGCAAGTGGACGCCTCCGAGGCCAGGGCCAGCCCTGCAAGACAGTCGAGGCGCAAGCGGCCGCCAAAGACCGCCCAGGACTCGATGGAGGACGATGCCGGGCCGGACGGGGGTGACCGGTGAGGCAAAAGCGTTCAGACTGCATTCAGTTTCGCGGTGCTATCAAAGCATCCATACCGGGCCAACAGGGCTCGTCAGCGTTTTAACAGGGAGCGGCGAAACCGCCGAACACCGATGAAAACAACTCTTATTCGTTTGGCCGTGGCATTGGGCATGAGCGTGTCGATGATTGGCGGCGCTGCCGCTGCAAGCGTCACCAACAGGGATGCGCAACCCCAGGTTCTCAGCGTCACCGAAGACGGCAACAAGATCGAACTGGTGGTCGAGGCCGGCGCGACCGTGAGTTTCTGCCCCGCGGGCTGCTTCGTCACGATGCCGTCCGGCGACCGCGAAACCCTGGCCGGCAACGAGACCATCGACATCGTCAATGGCGGCGCAGTGATCAAGTAGGCGCAATACGCAGGCAAACCGGGGCGCGGTCCGAAAGGCTCGCGCCCTTTTTCTGTCTGGTCGCACGTTCGACATGACGCGGTTCTCCGCGCACTGGTCGTGCAGCATGGAAAGAATGTCGTAGACAGGCTCTGGTTTTGATGCGGCAGATCCTAAATTCTGCACCAAGCGCAATCAGGGTTGAAGTCAATGGCAGAGTTTCCGCAAAAGGCAAAGGTCGTCATCATCGGGCTCGGCGGTATCGTCGGCGCCTCCATCGCCCACCATCTGATCGAGCGCGGATGGGATGACATCGTCGGCATCGACAAGTCTGGCGTGCCGACCGATATCGGTTCGACGGCGCACGCGTCGGACTTCTGCTACACCACCAGCCACGACTATCTCTCGGTCTGGACCACGCAATACTCGATCGATTTCTTCGAGAAGATGGGCCACTACGCCCGCATCGGCGGCCTCGAGGTCGCGCGCACCGGCGATGACAGCTGGATGGAAGAGATCCGGCGCAAGCTGTCTTCGGCCAAGGCTTTCGGCACCCGCGCCCATTATGTCTCGCCGGCCGAGATCAAGGCGCTGTTTCCGCTGATCGAGGAAGACCAGGTGATGGGCGGGCTGTTCGATCCGGACGCCGGGCTTGTCATCCCGCGCAGCCAGACGGTTGCCGGCAAGCTGGTCGACGCCGCCGAGAAGACCGGCAAGCTCAAAAGCTTCGCCAACACGCCGGCGCAGTCGCTGATCGTCGAGAATGGCCACATCAAGGGCGTCGTCACGCCGCGCGGCACGATTCATGCCGATCATGTCGTGGTCTGCGCCGGCATCTGGGGTCGGCTGATTGCCGAGATGGTGGGCGAGGACCTGCCGGTGATGCCGGTCGACCATCCGCTGACCTTTTTCGGCCCCTACACCGAGTTCGAGGGCACCGGCAAGGATATCGGCTTTCCGCTCCTGCGCGACCAGGGCAATTCGGCCTATATGCGCGACACCGGCGACCCGAAGACCTCCGAGGGCGGGCAGATCGAATGGGGCTACTACGAGACCGACAGCCCGCGTCTCTGCCATCCGCGCGACATCCTGGAAAAGCACGAGGCGCGGCTGTCGCCCTCGCAGCGCGATCTCGACATGGAGCAGATCATCGCGCCGCTTGAGCGCGCCATGGAACTGACGCCGATTCTCGGCGAGCTCGGATACAATGAAAGCCATTCCTTCAACGGCCTGTTGCAGGTCTCCGCCGCCGGCGGGCCTTCCTGCGGCGAAAGCCAGAAGGTGCGCGGGTTGTGGTATTGCGTCGCCATCTGGGTCAAGGACGGTCCCGGCTACGGCAAGCTGATCGCCGACTGGATGACCGACGGCCGCACCGAAATTGACCACAACTCGATCGATTATGCCCGCTTCTACCCGCACCAGCTGAGCGAGGAATTCATCGAGAACCGCTGTTATGAAGCGGCGCAAAAAATCTATTTCCCGGCCATCCATCCGCGCGAACCCTATGCCTCGAGCCGCGGCGTCAAGCGCTCGCCGTTTCATGAGCGCGAAAAGGAGCTTGGCGGCTATTTCATGGAGCTTGGCGGCTGGGAGCGGGCGCATGGCTACGCCGCCAACGAGCACCTGCTGGAAAAATACGGCGACCAGGTTCCTGTGCGCGAGAGCGAGTGGGACAACCGCCATTTCTGGCGCGTCTCCAATGCCGAGCATCTGGCGATGAGCGAAGATTGCGGCATCGTCAATCTGAGCCACTTCCATATGGTCGACATCGAAGGGCCGGACCATGTCGAGCTGATGGAATGGCTCTGCGCCGCCAAGATCGGCGGCGACGGCAATGTCGGCAAGGGCATCTACACCCACTTCCTTGACGACGAGGGCATGGTCCGCGCCGACTTCACCGTGTTCCGGTTGGCCGACCGCTGCCGCCTGGTCAACGGCGCCGACGCCGGACCGCGCGACTTCCACTACATGAAGCGCGTGGCGGAAGATCGCGGGCTCGACGTCACCATCACCGACACGTCGGAGACATACATCACCATCGGCATCTGGGGCCCGAACGCGCGGACTACGCTGAAAAAGGCCGTGGCCGATCCGGCGGGCCTCGATCCCGAAAACTTCCCGTTTGCCGCGATCAAGCCGATTACGATCGCCGGCAAGGCCGTCACCGCCTTCCGCATCTCCTATGTCGGCGAGCAGGGGTGGGAGCTGCACATGAAATACGAGGACGGGCTGGCGGTCTGGGATGCACTGCGGGCCACCGGCGTCATGGCCTTCGGCATCGAGACCTATGCCAATTCGCGCCGCATGGAAAAGAGCCTGCGCCTGCAGAACGCCGATCTCCTGACCCAGTACAATCTGCTGGAAGCCGATCTCGCCCGCCCGAAGGTCAAGGAAGCTGATTTTCGAGGCAAGGCCAAACACCTCGAATACAAGGCGCGCGAGCACCAGCCGGCCATGCTCTGCACATTGGTCATGACGGACAATGTCGATGCCGGCGGCGTGGCGCGTTACCCGGTCGGCACGCTGCCGGTGATGGACCCGGAGACCGGTGACACGCTCGTCGATGCGCTCGGCCGCCGCTCCTACACCACCTCGATCGCCTATGGCCCGACCATCGGCAAGAATATCGCGCTCGCCTATCTGCCATGGGAGTACTGCCAGGTGGGACGCAAGCTCAGCGTCGAGTATTTCGCCGAGATCTATCCGGTGGAAGTGGCGGCTGTGGGCTACAAGCCGCTGTATGATCCGGAGAATCTGAAGCCGCGGAGCTGAAGCGAGCGTCAGCGGGGAATTGTGAGATTGGACCCGTCGGTTGGGAGGCCGGCGGGTTTTCGCCGTGTTGATTACCCGGCCTGTCTTGATCCTGACATTAATGTAGCTACATTTAATCATGAAGACAGTTTGGGATGAGCCCAAGCGGCAGGCAAACCCTGGAAAGCACGGTCTCGGACTTCGCGGATGTCGGCGAACTCGATTGGGACCATGCCATTGTTATGGACGGCAGGCCGGATGCGGATGGCCGGCGACGGCTGAAGGCGATAGGATATTTCCGGGACGGCACGGCAGCCGTCGTCTTTGCCATCCTCGGATCCGAAGCGATATCGATCATCAGCTTTCGCCCGGCGCGCGACAAGGAAAGAAGGAGGCTTCCATGGCCACCAGAAGCAAGACCTTGAAGACCTTTGAGACTGGACGCGGTTATGATCGCGTGAACTGGGATGCCGTCGAGCTTCCGGAACTGAGCGACGAAGAACCGGCGCGGATGCGTCCCGCGCGGGAAGTGCTGCCGCCGGCGTTCTTCAAGACGATGGAGGATCATCACCGCTCGCGCGGGCGTCCTGCCATGGCGCATCCGAAAAAGCAGATCACCCTCAGGCTTGATGAGGACGTCATCGCCAAGTTTCGCGAGAGCGGCAAGGGCTGGCAAGGGCGCATGAACGCGGCACTGCGCAAGGCTGTCGGCCTTTGAAGGCAACTGTCAGCGATTTGGTGCTGACGCCTCCGCGTTGCCAATCGAGGCCGGGATCACCGGCTGACCGCACCCGTCACCAGCCACTCCGGTCACCCACCACACGCCACTTGCGGCAAAGAAGCGTCCACATCTCCTCCCTGATCGCGTGAAAAACCCGCTTCGACCGGCTCTTGCGGCGTGGTAGACTTTCGCCATGGCAAGATGGATCACGGCGCTCATGACGGCTGCGGGTCTGGTTGCGGCCCTTCCGGGTGCGGAGGCGCAGGAGCCTGTCGATGTGGCGTTGGTGCTGGCGGTTGATGTGTCGCGCTCGATGTCGCCGCGCGAACTGACGATCCAGCGCGAGGGATATGCCGCGGCGCTCAATCACCCGGATGTCGTGCGCGCCATCGCGCAAGGAGCTTATGGCCGCATCGCCATCACCATGTTCGAATGGGCCGGTAACGGCTCGGTCCGCGAAGTCTTCGACTGGACCCTGATCGAGACCGCGGCGGACGCCGATCAAGTGTCGGCTCTTGTTCAGGACTCGATGCCGCTGGCGCAGCGGCGCACGTCGATTTCGGGCGCCATCAAGCACGCGATGAAACGGCTCGGCGAGGCGCCGTATGACGGGTTCCGCAAGGTGATCGATGTGTCGGGCGATGGTCCCAACAATCATGGCGGGCCGGTTCTGAGCGCGCGCGACGAGGCGCTGGCGAGCCGCATCGTCATCAACGGCCTGCCGCTGATGACCAGCGACGGGCCGGGCGGCGGTTTCAACATCGGCGATCTCGACACTTATTATTCGGAATGCGTGATCGGCGGGCCGGGCAGCTTCCTGGTGCCGGTCAAGAGCTGGGACCAGTTTCCGGAAGCCATCCGCCGCAAGCTGATCCTCGAGATCGGCAGCCTGCCCGACGAACTGCCCGCGGTCCTCCCCACCCAGGCGCAGCCGTCGTCGCCCTTCCTGCGGCCGTCGAGCGAGCCCTATGATTGCCTGGTCGGCGAAAAGATATGGGAGCAGCGACGCTGGATGTTCGACGAACCGTGAGCATGGGCTGACGGTTATGATCCCCCGGCCATCAGGCGAGTTTCGTGTCTATCAGATCTGAATGGCAAGAATCCGGCACGGCGGAGGGAATTGGCTGGCTTGCGGCTGGCCGGTCGCCGCGCGTCGGTCCTGTGTAACCTCTTGAAAAAATTGGAGTAATTCACGCGTGTTCAATGCGGCGGTAGGTTGGGTTGTTGCGGGCGAATCGCATGGATTGGCGCCGGCCAAGTTGGGAGGCGGTGGCTGCAGGTCAGCTCGTCTTCAACCGTTAACTGAAATTCAATCGCCGCTTTGGTAGTTTCGGTCGATTGAAGGGGTAGGCGCATGTTCATCGGGCTTTCAGGTATGCAGTATTCCGGCGGGTCACTCGGGTCCCACCGCATCATCGTGGCGGAAGATTCCAATGTCTTCACCTCCATGATCGGGCAGACGCTGAAGGAGAACTTCGACATCGATATCGAGGTGTGCCGCAGTTTCGAAGAGCTGCAACTGGCGTTCGAATACAATGAACGGCCGATCACCCTGGCGATCTCCAACATCAACCTGCCGGGCGCCGAAAACGGCGAGGCGCTGAACTATCTGGCCGATCTGTCGATCCCGATCATCGTCTTCACCGGGACCTTCCATGAATCCACGCGCGAGGGCATTCTGGCCCGCGACATCGTCGATTACGTGATCAAGGACAATATCCTGGCGATCGATCTGCTGGCGGAATCGGTCTGCCGCTTTCTCACCAATCACCGCCACCATGTGCTCATCGTCGATGACAGCGCCACCGCGCGCGCGCTGTTGCGCAGCCGGCTGGAGCGGTTCAATTTCAAGGTCAGTGCCGCCGAGAACGGCGCTCAGGCCCTCGATATCCTGAAGGTCACCCCGGATATCGGGCTGGTGATCACCGATTACAACATGCCTGACATCGACGGCTTCGAGCTGACGCGGCGCCTTCGCGCCGTGCGCGGCAGCCATGAGCTCAGGATCATCGGCGTGTCGTCGTCCGACAACCGGCTGCTGTCGGCCCGGTTCCTGAAGGCGGGCGGCAATGATTTCATGCTGCGACCTTATGTCGACGAGGAATTCTACTGCCGCGTCAATCAGAACCTCGACACGCTCGATCAGATCAAGTCGGCGCGGAAATGGATGGGAAGCCGCGCTGCGGCAAAGGTCGCCTGACCTCTTCAGGGCAATTTTCTCAGTCGTGCGGCCGATCCCGCGCGCAATTGGAGTAGCTGCTTTGCCTAGAGCGAAAAAAGACGCCGGGATGCGCGCCAGTCTTGCGACCGCACCCGAACGCCTGCGTGTCCTGCTTGTCGAAGATTCGCGGATGTTCACCTCGGCCCTGAAATACCGTTTCGAAACCGATCTGGGCGTCGATGTCGTGACCTGCAGTTCGCTGGCCGAAATGCGGCAGGCTGCCGCCGACGCCGATCACGGCTTCTTCGTTGCCGTGACCGACCTCAACCTGCCCGACTCGCCCCATTGCGAGGCGCTCGACTACGCCCTCGAGATCGACCTGCCGACCATCGTCTTCACCGGCAAGTTCGACTTCAACACGCGCAAGAGCATCCTCAAGAAGAACGTGCTCGACTACGTCATCAAGGACAATGACCGGGCGTTCGATGAGATCGTCATGGCGGTCGGCCGGATCATTTCCAACCGGGATTTCCGCATCCTGGTGGTCGACGACACGAAAACCCAGCGCAGCATCCTGTCATCGATGCTGACGGCGCAGAAATTCGAGATTGTCGAAGCCGCCTCGGGGCAGGAGGCGCTCGAAGCCATCGAGGCGCATCCGGATATCAGCCTCGTGCTGACCGATTATCACATGGGCGACATGGACGGCTATCAGCTCACCCGCAAGCTGCGCCGCAACTATTCCGACGACGTGCTGCGCATCATCGGCATCTCCAATTCGAATGATCCCGAGCTTTCGGCAAGCTTTCTCAAGGCTGGCGCGAGCGACTTTCTCTACCGCCCCTTCGTTCAGGAGGAATTCCAGTGCCGCATCGCGCAGAACATCGGCATTCTGGTGAAGATGGAAGCCCTGAAAAAGGCAGCGTCGCTGTTGCCGATTGTCGCCGCGTCGGCCTGAGCTTGGAAACCTAGCTCAGGCTGCGGCCTGGTACTGCTTGCGCTCGGCGCGCTCCTGCTGCGGCGAGCGGTTGTAGAGCTCGCGGTAGCATTTGGAGAAATGCGAGGCGGAGACGAAGCCGCAGGCAACCGCCACCTCGACCACGGGCATGGGAGACTGGATCAGCAGGTGCCGCGCCCGGTCAAGCCGGATTTCCAGATAGTAGCGCGCCGGCGAGCGGCCCATTTCCTGGCGGAACAGCCGCTCGATCTGACGCCGCGACAGGCCGGCGTCGTCGGCGATCTCGATCAGCGACAGCGGTTCGGAGAGATTGGCTTCCATCAGTTCGATGATCGACAGCACCTTGGCGTTCTGGACGCCAAGACGCGCGCGCAGCGGCAGGCGCTGGCGGTCATGGGCGTTTCGGACACGGTCGGTCAGCGCCATCTCGCAGATGCGGTTGACCAGCGTGTCGTCATGGTCCTCGCCGATCAGGCTCAGCATCATGTCGAGTGCCGCGGTGCCGCCGGCGCAGGTGTGGATGTTGCCGTCGATCTCATAGAGATCGGCATAGACATGTGCCTTGGGGAAGGCCTCGGAAAAGCCCGGCAGGTTCTCCCAGTGAATGGCGCAGCGCCGGCCCGACAGCAGCCCGGCCTTGGCCAGGATGTGGGCGCCGGTGCACAAGCCGCCGATGGCGACGCCGCGATTGTTCTCCTCGCGCAGCCAGGCCAGCACCGACTTGTTGTCGAAGCGCTCGACATTGACGCCGGAGCAGACAAAAACCATCGTCGGCCGGTTCTCTCCCGACAGGCTGCGGCGTTCGTCGGCAAGCGAGGTGTTGACCGCGACCACGACACCGTTCGACGCGGGCACAGGCGCGCCGTCATGGGACGCCAGACGCCACTTGTAGCACTCGTAGCCGAGCATCCGGTTGGCCAGGCGCAGGGGTTCGATCGCCATGGAAAAGGCGATCATGGAGAATTCCGGAACCATGAAAAAGACGATCGACCGCATATGCTTCGTGTGTGAGGGCATTCAAATATCCCAGTTCGCGCCCCCGCGAGGCCCATGTCGCGATCAGGCCATAAATTTCGCGATTTGTCACTGGGATGACACGCAAATATTTCGGCCTGCGACATGGTCCGCAGCGGGGGCGGGGCCTGGAATTGCCGGGTTTCACAGCATCGGACGGGCATGGATATCGGCTTGCGTGCTGCTCAGCGATGGCAGATCCGCGGGGCCGGGCCAGCCGATGTCCTTTTGCAGTTCAAGCGGAAGATCCATCAGGACGCTTTCCATGGCTGCACGCTTCTGATGCGCGCGCCACTGGCGCGCCTTGCGGGTGATGTGAGAGAAACCGAACATCGTTGTGTCTCCTTGATCGGTGTTGGCCAGACTGACTGGATTGACAACAGCATCGCGTCGATGCATGATTCAATCAAACGAAATGATTTGACTTCAACGATCAACGGAATTGAACACCATGAACGCGCCGCTCAATCATCCGCTCATGATGCTGGACCCCGACATATTGCGCAGCTTCGTCGCCATTGCCGAGACCGGCAGCTTCACGGCGGCAGCGGCGCGGATCTACAGGACGCCATCGGCGGTCTCCATGCAGATCAAGCGGCTCGAGGAGCAACTGGGCGTTTCGGTGTTCCTGCGCGACGCCCGGAATGTGTCGCTGACCCATGATGGCGAGGTTCTGCTGGGCTACGCGCGGCGGCTGATCGCGCTCAACCGCGAAGCGATCTCGCGCTTCGTCACCTCGGACGTCTCGGGCGTGGTGCGGATCGGGTCGCCGTCCGACTATGGCGAGGCGGTGCTGCCAAGCGTGCTCAAGCTGTTTGCCAAGTCGCATCCATCCGTGGTGGTGGATGTGGTGATCGACCAGTCGACCAGCCTGCTGAAGCGCTTTGCCTCGGGCCATATCGACATCGCCCTGATCAGCTGCATGCGCGACCAGACGCCTGAACCTGGCGAAGTGCTGATGACCGATGACATCGTCTGGGCCGGCGCAAAGGGCGGGCAGGCCTACCTGATGGACCCGCTGCCGGTGTCGATGTGGGACGAGGGCTGTGTCTGGCGCGACAGCGCGCTGGCGGCGCTCGAGAAGGTGGGCCGGTCCTACAGGGTGGCGTTCATGACATCGCATTCGGCCGGGCAGCGCTCGGCGATCCTGGCCGATCTTGCCATCGCGCCGATGGGGCGGAGCTTTCTCGGATCCGACATCCAGGTGCTTGACGAGGATTGTGGGCTACCGGCGCCGGGCAAATACCATCTGCTGTTGAAAGTGGCGGCGGACCCGTCGCCGCAGGTGCTGGCGCTCAGCGATCACTTCCGGGCGCGGTTCCAGCATTTCAGCGAGACCGGGGTGTTCGAAGCGCCGTGATCGCGGCGCGCGCATGCGCGCGTTTTGCATGAACGCCTTGTGAACACGGCATTCAGCGAGAATACAGGCGGATTTTTCTAATCTTCTGACAACGGCGCCCGCATCCCGCGGCGCACAAAGGGAGACATGATCATGACATCATCCATTCGCATCCTGTTGGCCCTCGCGGCCGCCACCTTCACCACCGGCGCCGTTCCCGCCATGGCATCGGCCTTCACCGCCGGAACCGTCACGGCGATCGCGCCGGATGACGCGCTCAACATCCGCAAATGGCCAGGGGTCAATTCCAGAATCATCGATGCTTACCTGCTCAATGAGCCGATCAGCCTGACCGGCCGCTGCAAGAGCATCGTCACCAATGTCTCGTTCCGCATCGACGGGCAGGGCAGCGCCAGCTGGAAATACGCACAGATGAAAAAGGCCAATGTCTGGTGCCAGGTGATGACCAACGACGCCGAGCTTGGCTGGGCCCGCGGCAAGTATATCTGGCCCGAATGATCATATGCACCGCCCGGTCCCTGACTGATGCGGGTCATGGTCGCTATTGGGATGTTTCATGACGTCTGGAGGGGATGATCAATATTTCTCACTCCGATCACCAATAGAATTGGTTTTGAGACACGGTTTTACCACATTACATTTTCAATGACGCCCAGGTTCAATTGGAGATGACGCCATGTTCGGTCTTTTTGCTCAGACGATGTTTACCGCCACGCGGATTGCCCCGGCGTTCGTTCCCGAGCCGCAGCAGGATTTGCGCTCGGCCCTGCGTGCCGGGGAGCGCAAGAGTGTGCGGCCGACGCGGGACCAGGAACAAGACTCCGCTCGATAATCAGCAGTTGGAGTGTTCACAGGCTCGATCATGCCGGCAGGGCCTCAAAAGCCTCCTGCGTTCAGGCTGGCGCGCGTTCAAGTGGACGCACGGCGGTCTCTACGCGTCGGCCGGTACGGGGCCCGGCTTCCTTGACCGGCTGCGCGCCATTGCCAGATGCACGGCGATGGCGGCGCTGTAGCAGACGATCAGCAGCACCGGCAGGCCGGCTGCAGCACCCGTGGCGGTGACGGCCAGCAGCACGGGGGTGCCGAGCGCATTGCCGATATTGCCGGTCTGGGCGATGCCGCCATTGGCGAGCGCCCGGTCGGGCAGGGCGGCATTGAGTTCGGGCACGGCGGCAAAGCTTGCGCCCTGGACCAGCCCGAGGGCGGCAAACAGCGCGATGAACAGCCAGGCGCTCGGGCCCGTGAGCAGAAACACCAGCACCAGCGCGATTGCCGCGGCAAAGCCCGCGACGATCACCGCGACTGCCGGCATGCGCCTGAGCATGAGGTTGCCGAGTGTCAGGGACGACGCGATGCCGGCAAGCGGCATGGCGGCGGTCACGAAGGGCCGCGCGGCCGGATCGAGCAGCGAAGGCAGGATGGCCAGCATCGAGACATAGGTAAGGGTGTAGAACAGCCAGCCCAGGGCCGGGGCGGCAATGAAGGGCGAGGAATAGACCGCGAGGTGACGCCGCGCGATCTCCACGGGCGTCGGCCAGGGGCTCACGTCGCGGCGGTCGACGACAGGCAGCGCCAGCGTCAGCAGGGCCGCCATCACAGCCATGTAGACGGCATGGATCGCCGGCAGACCGGGCAGGCCGAATGTCCCCAGGACCCACGGCGCGCCAAGCGCGATCACGGCGAAGGCCACGCCGAAATAGCTGCCCCAGAGGGTGAGCGCCATGCCCTGATGGCGTCGCGCGGACAGTTCGGCGATCAGGGTCGGGGCGGAGACGACGATGGCCAGATGTGACAGGCCTTCCACGAGCCGGCTCGCGAGCATCCATTCGAAGCCGGGCAGGGTGGCCTGCCAGGCGGAAATCAGCGCGCCGAGCCAAAGCCCCGCGAGCAGAAGCCGTCGCACGCCGATCTGGATGGCAATCACCCCGGTGATCAGGCCGAGCAGCATGCCGACCACGGAAATGAACGAGACGAGGTAGCCTGACTCCGCGCCGGTCTCGCCATAATGTGCCTGCAATTCCGGGAAGATCACCACGATCTTGGCAAATTGCGCCGCAGACCCCAGGCCGGCGAACCAGAGCGCGAGAACCAGAAACAGCGGTGAGCGGATCAGCGATGGCATGGCAAACGCCGTAGACCCAAGTTCGATTCGGGTAAAGGGGCGCGTGTTGCCCTCGCGCCTTCAGACCTTGCAATACGGGCGAGATGATGTGGCCACGAACCCCGCCGCACCGTCCTCCTCGGGCTTGTCCCGAGGATCTGCTGGACCGTCGCTTTTATGACTGGTCCCATGGTTGCCGGGCCGGCCCCGGAGACCCTCGCCACAAGGGCGAGGGTGACGAGCCGTGAGGCGAGGCCGCGGGCCGGTGACCCCGCCCTATTCCCGGTTGCGGCGTCCGCCGCGCCTGCGGCCGGCGCCGGGTTCGATGCCGGCGGCGGCGTCGGTGTCCATCGAGCGTTCGGGCAGCTTGACCACTTCGGTGAGCCTGGGGAAGGCGTCGATCTTGTTGGGAAAGGCCATGGCGTTGACGAAATGCTCCTGGAATTTCGGCTCCAGCGCGGTTTCGATCTTCTCGATGCGGGTGACCGTGTGTTCGATCTCGCGGCGGTGGTTGCGGTTCAAGAGCGCCATTCGGGCGCCGGTGCCGGCAGCGTTGCCCACGGCCTTGACCTTGTCGAGATCGCAATCGGGCACCAGTCCGAGGACGAGGGCGTATTTCGGATCGATGAAGGAGCCGAAGGCGCCGGCGAGGCCGATGCGATCGACGCTGGTGATGCCCTGCTTGTCCATCAGCAGCTTGACGCCGGCATAGAGGGCGGCCTTGGCGAGCTGGATGGCGCGGACGTCGGTCTGGGTCACCATCAGCCGCTGCTCGCCGTCGCGCAGCAGATAGGCGAAGGTCCGCCCGGTGCTGATGATGCGGTCGCTTCGAGCGGCGAGATCGCCATTGATGACGCCGTCCTCGGTGATGATGCCGGCGAGATACATCTCGGCGATGATCTCGATGATGCCCGAGCCGCAGACGCCGGTGACGCCGACGGTCTTGGCCAATTCATCGAAACCGGGCTCGTCTGACCAGGGCTCGATGCCAATGACGCGGTAACGCGGCTCGAAGGTCACTGGATCGATGCGGATGCGCTCGATGGCGCCGGGGGCGGCGCGCTGGCCGCAGGAGATCTCGGCGCCCTCGAAGGCCGGGCCAGTGGGCGAGGAGGCGGCCACGGTGCGGATGGAGTTGCCCAGCACGATCTCGGCATTGGTGCCGACATCGACCAAGAGCATCATCTCGTCCTGGCGGTGCGGCCCCTCGGTCAGCGTGGCGGCGGCGGCATCGGCGCCGACATGGCCGGCGATGCAGGGCAGCATGTAGACGCGCGCGCCGGTGTTGAGCGGAATGTCGATCTCGGAGGCCTTGACGTTGACCGCGCCGGAGACGGCCAACGCAAACGGCGCGCCGCCGAGTTCGGTCGGGTCGATGCCCAGGAACAGGTGATGCATGATCGGGTTGCCGACGAAGACCGCATCGAGAATATCGGCGCGATCGATCTCGCCTTCCTTGCAGACCTTGTCGATCAGGCCGTTGATCGCCTCGCGCACGGCAATGGTCATGCCCTCGCGGCCCTCGGGGTTCATCATCACATAGGAAACGCGGCTCATCAGATCCTCGCCGAAGCGGATCTGCGGGTTCGACGTGCCCGACGAGGCGAGCGTGCGGCCAGACAGCAGCGAGCTGAGGTGCATGGCGATGGTGGTGGAGCCGATGTCGCAGGCGATGCCATAGGCCTCGTTCTTGAGGCCGGGATAGAGCGCCACCAGCGTTGCCTGACCGCCATGGACCGGTTCGTGAACGGCTGCGGTGACTTTCCAATCGCCCTTGCGCAGGATCTGCTGCACCTGGCCCAGAAGATAGGTGTCGATCGCAAGGTTCTTGAAGCCCCAGTCGGCCTCGATCGCCAAGAGCAGCCGGTCGAGATCGCCCAGGGGCTTGTGCATGTCGGGTTCCTCGACCTCGACATAGCACATCTGGATCGCCGGATTGCGCTCGATGACGCGGCCGTCGGAATCCTTGCGCACCACTTGCGCATTGACCACGGCATCCTGCGGGATGTCGATCACCAGGTCGCCGAGAATCTTCGCCGAGCAGGAGAGCCTGCGGCCGGGCTTCAGGTCGCGCTTTTCGGCGTAGCGCACCTCATTGCCGCCAAAGGGCGTGATGTGGTCGTTGGACGAGGTGATGCCGTGCTTGGCGAAAACGCCTTCCTGCACATCAACCTGGCAGCGCCCGCAGATGCCGCGGCCGCCGCAAACGCTTTCCACATGCACGCCGAGTTGCCGCGCGGCATCGAGTACGGGGGTGTCGGTCGGAAAGCGCCCGCGCTTGCCCGACGGCATGAACAGGACGAGGTGGTCGGTCATGGGTGGGTCACGCGGCTCCCGAGCGGCCGGCGCGGCCGCCGCGGCGGCGGCTGTCGCCGCCCGAGGGGGCCTGGGACTGGGGGGCGGGGGCGGAGCCCGCGATATGCGGCTGGTAGTCCTTGTAAGTCTTGATCCAGTTGGTGCAGTTGGGATCGGTGCCGTTCAGGACATTGGCGGCGCGCACGGCTTCCATTTCCTGCGGGCGGCAGGGGTTCATGATCGCCGAGGTCATGCCGGCGCCGATCACCATGGGGATGAAGCCGGCATTGATGCCGTGGCGGTGGGGCAGGCCGAAGGAGACGTTGGACAGGCCGCAGGTGGTGTTGACCTTGAGCTCGTTGCGCAGGCGGTAGAGCAGGGCAAAGACCTGGCGGCCGGCGTCGCCCAGCGCGCCGATCGGCATGACCAGCGGGTCGACGACGATGTCATGCGGCTTGATGCCGTAATCCATGGCGCGCTCGACGATCTTCTTGGCGACCGCAAAGCGGACGTCGGGATCCATCGAGATGCCGGTCTCGTCGTTGGAGATCGCCACAACTGGTACGTCGTATTTCTTGCACAGCGGCAGGATGGCTTCGAGCTTCTCTTCCTCGCCGGTGACCGAATTGACCAGCGGGCGGCCCTTGGCGACCTTGAGCGCGGCTTCGATCGCCGCGGTCACCGAACTGTCGATCGACAGCGGGATGTCGACCAGGCCCTGGACGATTTCCATGGTCTGCACCAGGAGGCCCGGCTCGGTCTCGTTCGGGTTGACGGAGGTCACGCCGGCATTGACATCAAGCATGGTGGCGCCGGCGGCGACCTGGTCCAGGGCGTCCTTGATCACGGTCTCGAAATTGCCGGCGATCATCTCGGCGGCCAGCTTCTTGCGCCCGGTCGGGTTGATGCGTTCGCCGATGACGCAGAAGGGCTGATCAAAGCCGATGATGACTTCGCGGGTGGCGGAGGCGACGATAGTGCGGGTCATGTTCGATCCTTGCAGTGAAGACATAAAGACTTGTTTATATCGTTATAGAATTTTGGATGGAGATGCAAGCCTTCGGGCCTGTCAGGGCGTCTCGGCGTCACCGATGGCGCCGGCCATCTCATGGGGGATCTGCCTTGGTTCCTCAAGGATTTCCTCCATGCGCGCGGCGACCAGTTCGTCCACCGGATTGGGCTCCTTGCGCCAGGGCCTGCGGCCCTTGAGCACGCCCGATTCGTGGACAATCTCGGCGACGAACTCCTCCTGGCGGTAGGCCATGACGTGAATGCCGGAGACACCCTCGATCTCCTTGACCTCGTTGATGATGTCGATGCAGAGCTGCTTGCCTTCCTTCTTCTGATCCTCGGCGCCTTCCAGGCGCTTGATGATCTCGTCGGGAATATGCACGCCCGGGACGTTGGAGCGCATCCATTTGGCGGTGCGCGCCGAAGCCAGCGGACCGACGCCGCACATGATGAAGCATTCCTTGTCGAGGCCCATGTCGCGCACCTGCTGCATGTATCTTTTGAACATGGGCACGTCGTAGCAATACTGGCTCTGCACGAATTGCGCGCCGGCGGCGATCTTCTTGGCCAGCCGGTGCGGGCGGAAATCATGGGGCGGAGCGAAGGGGTTGATGGCAGCACCCAGGAACACCGTGGGCGGGCTGGTGAGCTTGCGGCCCGAGAGGAACTTCGAATTGTCGCGCATGATCCGGATGGTTTCCAAGAGCGACATGCAGTCGAGATCGAACACCGGCTTGGCGCCGGGCTGGTCGCCGGCCTGCACGCCGTCGCCGGTCAGGCAGAGAATGTTCTGCACACCCATGGCCGAAGCGCCGAGCACGTCGCCCTGGATGGCGATGCGGTTCTTGTCGCGGCAGGAGATCTGCAGGATGGGCGCATAGCCCATGCGGGTCAGCAGCGCGCAGATGCCGACCGACGACATGTGGGCGTTGGCGCCGGATGCATCGACTGCATTGATGCCGTCGACCCAACCGTCGAAGATCGCGGCGCGCTCGTAGACATCGTGCGGATTGGCGCTGTCAGGCGGATTGAGCTCGGCGGTGACGGCGAACTCGCCGCGGCGCAGGATGCGTTCGAGCCGTCCGTGGGACGAGTGGCCGGGCAGCGGCTCGAGCGGCGCGGAGGGATCAAGCGGATTGGCATCGGCCTGGCTCATTGCGCGGCTCCGGGATTGGCGGCGGCTTCGCGGGCGGCGGCTGCGTTGGCGGTGACCCGTAACCAGGAGGAGGTTTCACGCAGCGATTGATCAACCGGCTTCTGCACGTTGAGGATCATGTCGCGGCCGTTCATCTGCTGGGCGCCGGACCAGGCCTGGACCCAGACGCAGGGCATGTCGGGCTCGACCTCGCAGTGGCCGTTGGCGCGAACGCCGCCGCAGGGGCCGTTGCGCAACTGTTTGGGGCAGTTCATCGGGCAGGACATGCCGGTCGATGACAGCACGCACTGGCCGCACATGCGGCAGTCGAAGAGGAAGCCCTTGACGTGCTTCTCGACGAACTTGACCGGGCCCTCGGCGCGTTGGTAGCCGATCGCCTTCCACATCGGATGCAGCATCAGAAAAGCGTCGGCGAAGCGGGCGTAAAACCACTCCAGCGCACGGGAGTGCCGCACCGACCACAGCCGGATGTCAAAGCTGCGCGCATTGCGGCCGGTGGCCGATACGCCTGACGGCTTGTAGGCCGTCTTCGTCGCAGCCTTCTTGTTCAGGCTCGCCTGTGTCTTCTGGGTCGGTTCGTCAGCCATGGCTCTCCCTGCCTCCGCCCTTGACCAGCGCCACCAGGCGTTCCTTGTCATAGGCTGCTTCAAGTTCCGCCGCGGCCTTGTCGGCCTCGGCTTCCAGATCGTCGGAGACTTCCACCGGGTCGGCGCGGCGCCATTCGGCGAGGTAGTCGTCGGTCTCGGCCGCGCCCGTGCGCATGGCGCACATGTCGATCGCCTCGGTGAATCTCAGCGACAGCTCCCGCTTGGCGGTGGCGCGTCCCTTCTTGATGATCACCTGGGCGGGAATCTCGCGCCAGTAGACGATGATGCAGTTGGCCATGGGGGTCTCCTTGGAAGTTACAATGCGCATGGGGATTTCTGGCCGCTTCGCTCACGACGACGCGCGGCGCGTCAAAAGCGACCTGAACGCAAACGGAGGTAATCGGGATGTTCGGCGCGGTCAAATCTGGACCGGGAAACGGCTACCAGATGCCTTTGCCAAGACCGGTCGAAAGATAGGTCCAGATCGGCGGATGGAACCGCTGCATGGAGGGCAGGTCGCTTGATTGCGGCGCGATCGTTCCGTTCAGCACGTCTTCCACGGCCTGGGTGACCATCTCGCGCGAGCCCGCCGCCATGGCCAGCGAATCGGTCATCAGCGTTTCGCGCTGATGCGGCGTGAGGAAGGCCTGGCGGAGCGTCGCGCCGGTGTCGACGCCGGCGTCGACCAGGTGCACGGTGGTCCCGTAATTGTCAATGTCGCCGGTGGCGCGCGCCCACCAGCCGCCGGCCAGCCCGCGATATTTGGGATTGATGCCGGAGTGATAGTTGAGCACCGGGCAGGGGATGGCCGAAAGCGTCGCCTTCGACAGCATCCGGCATCCGGCGAGGAAGACCAGGTCCGGCTTGCGCTCGGCAATCAGATCCAGGCAATCGGCGCCATTGGCGGAGGAGACGGGCGTGATGGCGAGCGAAGGCAGCGGCTCGGTCTGCAGGCCGTGGGCGGCGATGATCTCGTCGGTCCGCGCAGCGGCAAAGCGCTTGCCGAATCGCGAGACGATCATGGTGAAGAACTGTCCGGCGGTCTGGATCCATCCTACCTTGCGGGCGCGGCGCCTGAGAAACAGGCTCTTGGGTTCGGCCTGCTCCAGGGCCACCTCGACAATGCCAAAGCACGACGCCAGCGCATTGACGATGACCCAGGCATAGGCGCCGCCGGAGGTGATGACGAGGATAGTCGGTCGGTCGGTCATGCGAATTCCGCTTGCATCAAACCATGATCATGGCACGGCCCCGGTTAAGAACCGCCTACGGCGAAGGCAGTCCGGACGCGCGGGCCATGCAGGGATCTGCCTGTGCCGATCCCGACGCCGGGATCAGAACAGGCTGACCAGCACCGCGCCGGTAAAGGCCACCACAAGACCCGCCACCGCAATCGACACTATGCCGGCCACGACGCCGAGCGCCAGGCAATTGCCGTCACGCTCGGTGTGGGCGACGCCGAGAACGGCGACGGCGAAGGCCGGCAGCCAGTTTCCGAAGGGAATCGGCAGCACGCAGGTGATGCCCAAAAGCAATGCGAAGATCCCGAACAGCCGTTCGCGGATATTGCCGTCCAGCGGCCAGTTGCGCGGGCGCACCCAGGTTTCGGCGTTGCGCAGCCAGGGCGAGACGCGCGTGACCATGCGCTGGAAGGTGGTTCGGTCAACAGAGTAATTTGCAAGCGCGCGGGGCAGCCAGACCTTGTTGTAGCCAATCACCATCTGCCAGGCGACAAACACCATCGGCAGTCCCAGCACCATGGTGGCGCCCGGTGGCAGCGGAATGAGATTCGGGATCGCGAAGACCAGCAGGAAGGCGCCGAAGGAGCGGTCGTCAAGCGCGGTGGCGATCTCGCCCATGCTGACGCGGTCGCCGGCGTCTCGAGCCAGACGCTCAAGCAGCTCCGAGAGTTTTTCCGGGTGTTTGTCGTCGCCATGGGCGATGGAAGGTGCGGGGGACACTGCGGACTGCGGATTCACTGGGGATACCCTGGATTTCGATCTCCCATCATGTAAGCACCGATTGTTTAAATAAAATGGCAAAGCCCGTAATATTCTGCGGCAGAGCGGTCTTTTGCAAACCGCGGGCATGGGGCGATCAAAGCTGCGCCAGCGCCCCGGTCAGATCGCCATATCCGGTCAGGCGCCGTTCGTAGCGAAGTCCCAGCCGTTCGGCCGCCTCGCGGGCCCTTGCCTCGAGCTCGGGATCGTCCGTCTGGGCCAGATACAGCGCGCGCTCATAATGGCCGAAATAAGTGTCGCGCAGTTCGGGATAGCGGTCGAGACCCAGCGGCCGAATCAGGAACGCGTCGAAATGCCTCGCGAGGAAATCGGTGATGAAGAAGGTCGTCATCATGTCATCGCCCGCGGCTTCGAAGGCTGAATTGCCCATGTAGAAGGAAAAGCAGTGCGGACCAGCGATGCGCTCGACGCCGTGGGCGGCGCAGACCTTGTCGAGGTCGCCGCCGGTGCCGCAATCGGCATAGCCGATGAAGATGTGCTCGAAGCCTTCCGCCCGCGCTGCGGCGATGGCGCGCTCGACCGCGGGGGCGATTCGCTCGGGATAATGATGGTAGTTGGCGTCGATGCACTTGAGGTCGATGTGATCATGGCCGAGCTGCGCATTCACGGCCAGCACCTCGCGTGCGATCATGCCGCAGGCAATGACGCGAACCTTTTCACGGGGTTGATCGGGCTGGTTTCGCGGCTTCGACATGAAATCGCCTTTTATGCGGTGAACGATAATTCGGCGTCAATTTCAACGCCGAGGATAAAGCCCCATGAATATTACCAGAATCACCACCGTCATGTTGGTCGCGCTGATGCTTGCATCCTGCGCGAATACCGTTCGCGGTGTCGGTCGAGACGTCAACCAGACTGTGGATGCGGTCGAAGATTCGATCGATTGACGCCTTTTGTCGCTCAGATGAGGCCATTTGAGCGACAGCACGCCAGAAAACGGGATTTCTCCGCTAGATTTCTGGCGCGTCCGACGAGATGCACGGCCTGCTGACAGGCCTCACACAGGCGCCACAACCGGCGCCTGTGAATGACCGGAACTTCAGGCGCCGGCGGCGAGCCGGTTGTGGCGGCGCTTGATCAGTTCCTTGGCGGTCTCGACCGCCACGGCCGCGTCGCGGCAATAGGCGTCGGCGCCCACGGCCTTGCCGAATTCCTCGTTGAGCGGCGCACCGCCAACCAGCACGATGTAATCGTCGCGGATGCCCTTTTCCTTCATCGTGTCGATGACGACTTTCATATAAGGCATGGTCGTGGTCAGAAGCGCGGACATGCCGAGGATGTCTGGCTGTTCGCGCTCGATCGCCTCAATGTATTTCTCCACCGGATTGTTGATCCCGAGGTCGATCACGTCGAAGCCGGCGCCTTCCATCATCATGCCGACAAGGTTCTTGCCGATGTCGTGAATGTCGCCCTTGACGGTGCCGATCACCATCTTGCCGAGCTTCGGCGCGCCGGTCTCGATCAGCAGCGGGCGCAGGATGAACATGCCCGCCTTCATCGCATTGGCGCTCATCAGCACTTCGGGAACGAACAGGATGCCGTCGCGGAAATCCTCGCCGACGATTCGCATGCCCTCAACCAGCGCCTCGGTGAGGAGGTCGTAGGGCGTCCAGCCGCGGCTGAGAAGGATGTTGGTGCCTTCCTCGATCTCTTCCTTGAGCCCGTCATACAGGTCGTCATGCATCTGCTGCACAAGTTCATCATCGGAGAGTTCGGAAAGAATGATTTCATCGTCAGACATCGGTGACTCCCTTGATATTACTTGTCCGGCGTTTCGACGCACCAGATCCCTCCTGCATAGCGATATAGGCGATTGTTTGCAAAATGTTCCTTGAATGCGACGCGCATGTCGGAAAAAGCGACGGCGTGTCTTTTCTGCAATATTCCTTGAGCGCCAAGGCTTGGCGCTGAGAGGAAGGTGCGGGGAGTCGTTTTGGCTAGCATGGCACTATCGGCGCGATGGTGCGCCATTTCAGAATATGCAGGCTCTTCATGGCTCATCCAGACACGATTTCCCCCCCAGACCTGGCTCAAGAGGCAGCGCCGGAGGCTTCCCACGGGCGTCGCGGCAAGGGCGCCGCGGCGCGGCGCGCGCAAAGATCCGGTGGCGGGCCCGGCGTTTCGATGCCTTTCATCCTGCGCAAGCTCGGCGAGTACGAGGTGCTGGACGAAGAGGGGCTGAGCCTGATCGAGCGCAATGCCGACACCGTGCTCGAGGAAATCGGCATCGAGTTCCGCGATGACGCCGAAGCGCTTCAGCTGTGGCGCGAGGCGGGCGCGAGCGTGACCGGCGAGCGGGTGCGGTTTCCCAAGGGGCTGTGCCGCGAACTTCTGAAGACGGCGCCGGAAGTCTTCACCCAGCATGCGCGCAATCCGGCGCGTTCCGTGCAGATCGGCGGCAAGGCCACCGTGTTCGCGCCGGTCTACGGGCCGCCCTTCGTCCGCGATCTTGATGGCGAGCGGCGCTATGCGACGATCGAGGATTTCCGCAATTTCGTGAAACTGGCCTACATGGCGCCGGCAATGCATCATTCCGGCGGCACCGTGTGCGAACCAGTCGACGTGCCCGTCAACAAGCGGCATTTCGACATGGTCTACAGCCACATGAAATATTCGGACAAGCCGTTCATGGGCTCGGTGACCGCGCCGGAAAGGGCCGAGGACACGATCGAGATGTGCAAGATCCTGTTTGGCGCCGAGTTCGTCGACCAGAATTGCGTGACACTCAACCTGATCAACGCCAATTCGCCGATGGTGTTCGACGAAACCATGCTCGGCGCGCTCAAGGTCTATGCCCGCAACAACCAGGCCTGCGTCGTCTCGCCCTTCATCCTCGCCGGCGCGATGAGCCCGGTCACGGTGGCGGGCACGCTCACGCAGATCCTCGCCGAAGTGCTGGCGGGTGCGGCCCTGACCCAGCTGATCCGGCCGGGCGCGCCGGTGCTGTTCGGCACGTTTGCCGCCTCGATCTCGATGCAGTCGGGTGCGCCGACCTTCGGCACGCCGGAGCCGGCACTGGTCTCCTATGGCGCGGCGCAACTGGCGCGGCGGCTGAGGATCCCGTTCCGCACCGGCGGCTCGCTTTGCGGCTCCAAGGTTCCCGATGCCCAGGCGGCGCATGAAAGCGCGTCGACGCTCAACATGACATTGCTCGCGGGCACCAACTTTGCGCTGCATTCGGCCGGATGGCTCGAGGGCGGGCTGGTCAGCTCCTACGAGAAATTCATGATCGACATCGACCAGCTCGGCATGCAGCAGCGCTTCGCCGAGGGGGTCGACCTGTCGGAAACCGGCCAGGCGCTCGACGCCATCGCCGAGGTCGGGCCCGGCAGCCATTATCTCGGCTGCGCCCATACCCAGGCCAATTTCCAGCAGGCGTTCTACCGCTCGGCGCTGGCCGACAACAATTCCTACGAGCAGTGGCTCGCCGAAGGCGAGAAGCGCATCGAGGAGCGGGCGCGGGGGCTATGCCGGTCATGGCTCGAGAGCTACGTGGCGCCGGATCTCGACCCGGCGATCGACGCGGCGCTGCTCGAGTTCATCGCCAGGCGCAAGGACGAGATGCCCGACGCCTTCACCTGAACACAGCCCGCTAAAGCCAGGGAGACAGGCGGTCAGGAGAAAGTTGCAGGCCTCATCCACAAGGAGGTCTGGCGCTCGGCGTTCCGTGACGGCGGATCGGGCAACTGAGTCCGATGGCCGGGGCAGGCGGGCTCGTCGCGCTTGAGGCCGCCGTCGCCAGGCAGGGGCTTTGCCTGCGCGGATGGGTATTTCCCGATGCGGCGTCCGCGCCGCGGCTCATTTCAGGCGGGCCTGCAGCCGGGGTGGTGCTGATCGGTCCCCTTGGCGGCGGCTTCTGGCCGGCGTTCGAGGTCTGGCGCAAGCTCCATCCTGGTGTCGACCACCCGCTCGACAGCTGGTCGAAGGCCGTCATCACACCGATTGCAGCAGCCTGTGGAGGCGAGGCGGTGTTTCCGTCCGACCGGCCATGGCATCCCTTTCAGCGGTGGGCCATGGCAGCGGAAGGCCTGCAGCCTTCGCCGCTGGGGCTGCTCATTCACCCGATCCACGGCCTGTGGCACGGCTATCGCGGCGCGATCCTGTTCGGGCCGGAGGCGTTGGCGCAGCTGGGGCTTTCGGCCGCAGCGAACGAGGCCGGCTCGGCCGTCGGAGCGACGATTCACGCTTGCGACACCTGCGTCGATAAGCCGTGCCTCTCCGCCTGTCCGGTCAATGCGTTCGGCCCGAACGGTTTCGATGTTGCATCCTGCCGCGCATATCTCAACACCGAACCCGGCCGAAAAGGCTGCATGACATCCGGCTGCATGGCGCGCGATGCCTGTCCTGTCGGGCGAGCGCATCGCTACGGCGATGCGCAGATCCGGTTCCACATGACGGCTTATTCATAAATTTGTGTCACACCACCCAAGGATTGCCGGATCGGTAACGTCAAAGCTTCAATGATGGAGACGCGTGCCTGCATGGAACCGAAGACCCGGAGCGACGAAGAGCCGGCGGATGACACATTGGCGGAGCGGGCGTCTGTTGGCGACCGTGAAGCCTTCGCCATGCTTGTCGAGCGTCACTACGCCTTCATTCATGGCGTGGCCTGGAAATGGTGCCGTGACAGGTCTGCGGCCGAGGACATTGCGCAGAATGTCTGCGTCCGGCTCGGATACGCGATCCGTAATTGGCGCAACGAGAGTGCGTTCAGGACCTGGCTTTACCGGATCACCATCAACGCGGCCCATGATCATGCCAGGTTCATTGCCCGCGAGATGCGCAAGGTGGAGGCGCTCGCAGTCCACACCACGGCTCTCGGAGAGGCAATGGCGAGCTACAAGCCGAGCCATAGCGATTATGTATGGGATGCGGTCCGCACCCTGCCGGACAAGCAGCGTGATGCCATGCTGCTGGTTTACGGCGAGGAATTGAGCCACGCCGATGCGGCAGCCGTGATGGGCTGCGCCGAATCGACGGTTTCCTACCATCTGCACGCCGCGCGAAAGCGGCTGGAAACGCTGCTGCGCGGGTCTGGAGACGAGCAATGATCGACAAGGATCTCAAAAGACTGGCGCGCAACGCGCCGCCCCCGCTTGAGGATGCCAAGCGCCAGGCGCTCGACAGCGCGCTCAACGCCTTTGACAAGGCCGGACCGGAAAATCAACGCGCCACCCAAAAACAACGCGCCACCCAAGGATCACCCGCCGTCGGACGTCTTACCCGTATCGTAACCTCGATACGGAGTGGACTGATGAACCAGCGCTATATGGCGGGCACTGCCCTTGCCACCTTGATGATCCTGCCTGCAGCAGCCTACATGACCTGGCAGATTGCCGGCGACCAGCCCGGCTTTGCGCCGGAACTGCTGGCGCCGCTGGAAACGGGCCGATCCGCCGATCCGGAGTTGGCGATGGAGAAACCATGGCTGCCTGCTTCTGAAGAGAAAGACATGGAACCGGCGGATGCGGTGCCGTCACCCCCGGTGGCTGCATCGCCTGCAGCAAGGCAGGCCCTGCAACCGGGCGGCGCAGTGCCGAAGCGGTCGGTCGGCCAGCCGATGGGTGCGATCGCACGGCAGGATTTCGCAGGTTCAGTCAATCAGCAGGGTTTCGCCGGTGCAGGGGAGGCCTATCCGGCGCCGCCTCTTGAAGCAGAGGGCGACAGGGTCGAGAATTTCGAGAGCCACGGTGTCAAGTCAGTCGCCGAACACCCGGTGTCGACCTTCTCGGCGGATGTCGACACGTCGTCTTACGCGATGGTCCGCCGCGCGCTGAAGCAGGGCATGATGCCGGAGCCTCAGACGGTGCGGGTGGAGGAAATGGTCAATTACTTCCCCTATGCCTATCCCGGCCCCGAGTCCGCCGACATGCCGTTTCGCGCCTCCGTCACGGTGACGCCGACGCCGTGGAACCCGGACACGCAGCTCCTCCATGTCGGGGTGAAGGGCTACGACATCGCGCCGGCCGAGCGCCCGGCCGCCAATCTGGTGTTTCTCATCGATGTCTCCGGCTCGATGAACGAGACCGACAAGCTGCCGCTGCTCAAATCGGCCTTCAGGCTTCTCGTCAACACGCTGGAGCCGGACGACACGGTGTCGATCGTCACCTATGCCGGCGAGGCGGGCACGGTGCTGGAGCCGACACCGGTTTCCGACAAGCGCACGATCCTCGCGGCGATGGACACTCTGCGCCCGGGAGGCTCGACGGCGGGCGCCGCGGGACTGGAAGAGGCCTACCGGCTCGCGGAAAAAGGCTTTGCCGAGGGCGGGGTCAACCGGGTGATGCTCGCCACCGATGGCGACTTCAATGTCGGCCAGAGTGACGACAGGTCGCTCACTTCGATGATCGAGGAGAAGCGCGACAGCGGGGTGTTCCTGTCGATCTTCGGGTTCGGCCAGGGCAATTACAACGACCAGCTGATGCAGGCGATTGCGCAACACGGAAATGGAGTGGCCGCCTATATCGACACCCTGGCGGAAGCCGAGAAGACGCTGGTGCAGGAATCCTCGGCGTCGCTGTTCCCGATCGCCTCGGACGTGAAGTTCCAGATCGAGTTCAATCCGGCCATGGTGGCCGAGTATCGACAGATCGGGTTCGAGACCCGGGCCTTGAACCGCGAGGATTTCAACAATGACCTGGTGGATGCGGGCGAGATTGGTTCCGGCCACACCGTGACCGCGATCTACGAGATCACTCCGGTTGGAAGCCCGGCGATCCTCAACAGCGATCTGCGCTATGGCCCGGAAAGACCCGCAACGAGGGAGTTGGGCGATGAACTGGCGTTCCTCAAGATCCGGGCCAAGACGCCGGGCGCGGCGGAGAGCCAGCTCACCGAAATACCGGTGACGCGCGAGGCCGGGACGGAGAGCTTTGCTCTAGCCCCGGAAGACGTGCGCTTCTCCATCGCTGTCGCCGCCTTCGGGCAGAAACTGCGCAAGACGCTTCAGGTCGCAGGCTTCGACTACAGTGAGATCGAGCGGATAGCCCGCGAGGCGCGCGGTGATGATTCCTTCGGCTATCGGTCGGAGTTTTTGCAACTGGTGCGGCTTGCCGAGGGCCTGGACCGCTAGGTCCCGCACAGCCCTGCGGAAATATATGGACGCGGATGGGATGCTCGCCGGGCCTTCCGTCCGCTTTCCGCTTGCTCACAATGGCCTGATCGACGGATCCGTAATGGCCAAAGTAAGAGATAGGCGACGTTCGGCCAAGCTGTCTTTCGAGAAATTTCATTGTAAAAACAGATGCATGGGGCATAGCTGGTCGCTCACATCCGTGATAGCTCTTGTAAAAGATATATCGTTGCATAGATAATGCGTTATAAAGTGCTATCGAAGTTCAGAAAGGAAATCCAACATGTTTGGAATGCACAGACACACATGCCATGGCAAATCCCACCATTTTGCCGGTCCTGAAGGTTCAGGCGGACGCGGGCATGGTGGGGGGCATGGAAGGGGCGGGCCGTTCGGGCGCCATCGCGGCGGGCCATTCGGCGGCGGCGGCAAGCGCATGTTCGACGCCGGCGCGCTGAGGCTGGTGGTTCTCGGCCTGATCGCCGAGCAGCCGCGCCACGGCTATGACATCATCAAGGCGCTGGAAGCCCGTTTCCAGGGCGCCTACAGCCCGAGCCCAGGCGCGATCTATCCGATGTTGCAGATGCTGGAGGAGGCCGATCTGGTGTCCTCCCAGATGCAGGGCGTCAAGAAGCTGTTCGCGATCACCGCGGAGGGGCGGGCCTATCTTGAAGAAAACCGCGTCGACCTCGACCGGATCAACGCGCAGATCGACGAGGCGTCCGACGAAATCCAGGGCGTGGCGCTGGGCTCGGAGTTCCGCGCGCTTCGCCGCTCGCTGTTCGGTCAGTTGCGAAGTGGCGGGTTGTCCGCCGGCCAGGCGCAGCAGGCGCTTGAGATTCTCAAAAAGGCGCGCGAGGACATCGAAGGTCTGCAGGCTGGACCAGCCCAGAACTGAACAGATCAGGCTGACATCCCTGACGAACAAAAGAGGCCGGCGCATGCGCCGGCCTCCTTGCATTTCCAGATGCCGTGGTTTTCACCCCCGCCGGCCGCGGCGTTCGCGGGTGGGGGCGGGGTTGTCGGTGGCGACCGTGTTGCGCATCGGGCCGATGCGTTCGACGATGGTTTCCACCGTCGGGCGCTGCGCCTTGATGTGGCTGTCGACGGCCTCGCGCATGGCAGCGAGATGGTCGCAGGAGGTGCCACAGCAGCCGCCGATGATGCGTGCGCCGGCATCGATGGCGAGCCTTGCGTAATCGGCCATCAGCGGCGGTGTGCCGGAATAATGGATTTCGGTGCCGCGGAATTCGGGGATGCCGCAATTGCCCTTGACCACCACGATGGCGTTCGGATCGGCGTCGGTCATGTCGAGCAGCGAAGACAGGATGTCCGAGGCGCCGACGCCGCAATTGGCGCCCACGGCCAGCGGACCGTCGCCGATGTCCTTGGCCAGCGAATGGATGTCGCGCGGATGCACGCCCATCATGGTCTTGCCGGCAGTGTCGAAGGAACCGGTGTAGACGTAAGGCAGGCCCGCGTCGGTGGCAGCCTGGGCTGCGGCGCGGATCTCGTCGGTCGCCGACATGGTCTCGATCCAGACGACGTCGATGCCGCCCGCCTTGAGGCCCGCGATCTGTTCGGCGAAGGATTCGACCGCCGAGTCGTAGGTCATGGCGCCCAGCGGCACCAGCAGGTCGCCGGTGGGGCCGACGGAGCCGGCGACGATCACCTTGCGCGGCGCCTTGTCGGCTACGGCGCGAGCGATCTCGGCGGCCTTCTTGTTGAGCGCGAACACCCGGTCATCGGCCTGGTGCAGTTTCAGCCGGTTGCGGGTGCCGCCGAAGCTGTTGGTCAGGATGATGTCGGATCCCGCATCGACGAAATCCTGGTGCAGCTTGGTGATCTTTTCCGGCGCCGTCTCCAGCCACATCTCGGGAGCTTCGCCCGATTCCAGACCCATGGCGAACAGATTGGTGCCCGTGGCGCCGTCGGCGAGAAGAACGCCCTTTTCGGACAAGAGGTCGGCGAGCGGATTGGGTGCGGACATGGACGTCTCCTTATGTGTGCAGTAACGTATAAGGATATCTTTATGTCATTGCAACAGCGTTCGCCGCCCGGCAATGAAAAACCCCGCCGGCGATTGCGCATCGGCGGGGTCTGTCATGCGCTTTGAACCGGGCTGATCGCCCGACCCGGCGGCCGGTCTGGGATCAACCGCGCTCAGGCCGCAGCCGAATCATGGTCGACCGGCGTCACCATGGCCGAGATCACCTCGTTGATCGCCAGCTTGCCCAGCACTGCGCCGGATGCATCCGTGACATGGGCCTCGGGCAGGTTGGCGTCGGTCATCTTCTTGGCGGCAACCTCGAGCACGGTCCCGGATTTGATCGGCATGCCCTTCGGCTCGCCCGACAACGGGGCCATGACCATGTCGACCGAGATCACGCGGCCGCGGTTGACCTCGCGCACGAAGCTCGAAATGTACTCGTCGGCCGGACGCAGTACGATTTCCTGCTTGGTGCCCTGCTGCACCACTTCGCCGTCGCGCAGAATGGCGATGCGGTCGCCCAGGCGCAGCGCCTCGTCGAGGTCGTGGGTGATGAAGACGACAGTCTTGCGGATTTCCTTCTGCAGATCCAGCAGAACCGACTGCATGTCCATGCGGATCAGCGGATCGAGCGCCGAGAAGGCTTCGTCCATCAGCAGGATCGGCGCGTCGTTGGTCAGCGCGCGGGCAAGGCCGACGCGCTGCTGCATGCCGCCCGAAAGCTGGTTGGGATAGTTGTCCTCGAAGCCGTCGAGGCCGACGCGGGAGATCCAGCGCCGTGCCTGCTTTTCCTGTTCCTCGCGCGGCAGGCCCTGGATTTCCAGGCCGTAGACCGCGTTTTCCAGCACCGTGCGGTGCGGCAGAAGCGCGAACTTCTGAAACACCATGGCGGTCTTGTGGCGGCGGAACTCGCGCAGTTCCGCCTCGTTCATCCTGACCACGTCCTCGTCGCCGACAATGACTTCGCCGGCGGTCGGATCGATCAGCCGGTTGATATGGCGGATCAGGGTGGATTTTCCCGAGCCCGACAGGCCCATGACCACCTGGATGCCGCCGCCGGGCATGTCGATGTTGATGTCCTTGAGACCGAGCACGTGGTTGTGCTTCTCGTTGAGCTCTGTCTTGGTCATGCCGCCCTTGACGGCGTCGATATAGGCTTCCGGATTGGATCCGAAGATCTTGTACAGATTGCGGACGCTGATCCCGATTCCGGTATTTTGCTCAGCCATGAACCACCTCCAGGTGCTTTTGCAGCCGCTTGCCATAGGCCTGGCTGGTGCGGTCAAAGATGATGGCGATGCCGACAATGGCGAGGCCGTTGAAGATGCCCAACGTGAAATACTGGTTGGCGATGGCCTTGAGCACCGGCAGTCCGAGACCCTGGACACCGATCATCGAGGCGACCACGACCATGGCGAGCGCCATCATGATGGTCTGGTTGACGCCGGCCATGATGGTCGGCAGCGCGAGCGGCATCTGCACGTTCTTGAGCCGCTGCCAGTTGGAGGAGCCGAAGGCGTCCGCCGCCTCCAGCACATCCTTGTCGACCAGGCGGATGCCGAGATTGGTGAGCCTGATGATCGGCGGAATGGCGTAGACCATCACCGCGATCAATCCGGGCACGCGGCCGATGCCGAGCAGCATGACCACGGGAATGAGGTAGACGAAGCTCGGCATGGTCTGCATCACGTCGAGGATCGGATTGAGCACCGCCTGGACCCGGTTGGACCGGCCCATGAGAATGCCGATCGGGATGCCCAGGATGATGGCCATGATCGTCGCCACAACCGTCATCGCGACGGTCTTCATCGTGTCTTCCCACATGTCGAAATAGCCGATCAGCAGCAGCGTGATGACCACGCCCGCAGTGATCTTCCAGCTCCGGCTCGCCAGCCACGCGATCACCGCGAATGCCAGGATCACCAGCGGCCAGGGCGACGTGGTCAGCAATTGTTCGACACGGAACATGAACCATTGCACCGGATAGAGGATGGTTTCAAACACTTCGCCATAGGCGCGGGTGAAATCGCGAAAGCCGAGATCGATGGCCTTTTTCAAGGCGGTCAGTCGGTCGGTCTCCATCGCGGGAAATTTTGTGAACCAGTCCATATTCACGCTCCAAATACGGAAATTAGTTTTGGCCGATCGCCAGGCGATCAGCGATTCATCGCTGCCTTTGGCCAGATGAATGCGCCTCTCTGGCGCGTGCCCCCGGTCTCGGCTCCAGTCCGCGCGGCCTTTTTTTCCCCTGCCGCGCTGGTCTGAAAAAAAGTGTGGCGGACCAAGGCCCGCCACACAATCAGCGATGGATTACATCACTGCTGCTTTGACTTTCTCTGCCGCCTCCGGCGACACCCACTCTGTCCAGATGTCCTCGTTCTCCTTGAGGAAGTGGCGGGCGCCGGCTTCACCGGTGGCCTGGTTGTCGGCCATCCATGCCAGCAAGCCGTTCACCGTGGAGTTCGGCCAGCTGCGTGTGGCAAGGTAGTCATAGGCCGGACCGGCGCGGTTCTTGAAGTCGTCGGTCACGACCGTGTAGACTTCCGACTTGGACCAGGCGTTCTTGACGGGATCCGGGCAATCGGTGATCGAGGTGCAACGGTCCCATTCTTCCTTGTTGTGCTCGACGCCATGGTCAAGCTTGACCATTTCGTACTTGCCCAGAATGGCGGTCGGAGCCCAGTAATAGCCGAGCCACGGCTCTTCCCGCTCATAGGCCTTGGCGATCGAGCCGTCGAGGCCAGCGGCGGAGCCGGTTTCGACCGTTACCCAGCCCTTTTCTTCAGCGCCATAGGCCTTGAAGAGGTTGGTGGTGATGATGCGGCAACCCCAGCCTTCGGGGCAGTTGTAGACGCCGCCCTTGCCGGCATTTTCCATGCCGGGGGCAGGAAACAGCTCCGGGTGAGCCAGGGCATCGTCGATCGACTTGATCTCCGGATGCTCTTCAGCGAAGTATTTGGGGATCCACCAGCCTTCCACGCCGCCATCGCTGAGCGATTCGGACGCGTAGTGCAGCTTGCCTTCCGCGACAGCTGCATCGAGCAGCGTGCGCAGCGAGTTGATCCAGGCTTCCGGCGCGACGTCCGGCTCCTGCTTTTCAACCATGGAGGTGAGCGTCGGCGTGGTGTCGCCGGCGACCAGTTCGGCCTGGCAACCATAGCCTTCCGAAAGGATGATCTGATCGATGTTTGCGAGGACTTCAGCTGAAGCCCAGTTCATGTTGGCGATGGTAACGCGTCCGCAGTCTTGATCTTGGGCGGATGCAGCGCCGGCAAAGCCCATAAGGCCAACGGCGAGAACGGTGGAAGCGAGAAGCTTCTTCATGTGTAAGACCTCCCAGTCTTATTTGAGCAGTGGTTTGTTCCGTTGTTCGGCAGCCCGGTCACTGCGTATACCGGCACCGATGGAATTGAAGGCATTTCGCCTCTCAGTCATTGAAAACCAATTTGCGCCCCGAACAGGACGCAAAGACGACATCGAGTAGCGCAGCAGCGTCTTGTGGAACTCTGTCACAAGCCGACTGGCCATTGAAGTGCCGACTGTTAGGGTAAGGACTTGACGCAAGAAATCAACAGCGTCTGGGGGAATTCTCAAATCGGCCCGCCGCTCCTCGTTGATGACGTAGCGTCAGCTTACGCCATCCAAATAAATCGCACAATTCACGAATGCTTAGGGTTTCAATAACTCTCCGGTAAGGATGTCCGGGTTAAACCATTCTCACGGCGGGGGACAACCGCCGACCCATCCCGGATCAGGTATTGCGTACCGGGATGTCCGCGACCCTCGTGCGTATTTTCGGGGCGCCAGGCGTATCTTTGGCAGGCCGTTCGAACCGCAAGGTCCGGACGGCCTTCGCATTTGTACGGGCCGCGGGTCTCGCTGGCGCATCAAAAAAGACCGGACGCGTCACGCCCGGCCTCTTCGTCATAGGATCTGGTCTCTTGCAGGGAAGCGAAGCGCGCTTCAGCCTGCGGAGAGGGTGCGGATCAGGCTGTTCACGATCCCGGTGCGGGGCTTCTGGTTGGCCTTTTCGGCCGGAAGCACGCCGTTCCATGCGATCTGAACGCGATTGGCGGAGTTGAATACATACAGCATGGCAATGTCCTTCTGGTCCGGGTTTGACCGCCATCGAGGTGACGATCCATATCTGCGGATGCTCTAGGCTCATCATGCCCGCCAAGCTGCATCAAAGCCGCCTCGCGATGTCGCAATTCAGATGTCGCAAGAAGAATTCTGTTCGGGTGAGAAAACAGGATCGGCGAAGAATTGAAACCGTCTCCATGCGGTCGCCGCATCCCCTCTTTTGATCCGCACGTGGCGGTGCTATCGACGGGGCCATGACACGAGCATTGATGTTTCAGGGAACCGGATCGGATGTGGGCAAGACCGTGCTTGTGGCGGGCTTCTGCCGGCTGGCGGCCAATCACGGTCTGAAGGTTCGGCCGTTCAAGCCGCAGAACATGTCCAACAATGCCGCGGTCGCCGATGACGGCGGCGAGATCGGCCGGGCACAATGGCTGCAGGCGCTGGCCTGCCGGGTGCCGGCCAGCATCCACATGAACCCGGTGCTGCTCAAGCCGCAGTCGGAGACCGGCTCGCAGTTGGTGGTGCAGGGCAGGGTGGTCGGCCATGCGCGGGGTCGCGACTACCAGGCGCTCAAGCCCGAACTGATGGCGGCAGTGATGGACAGCTTTGCCCGCATCTCGGACGGCGCCGACCTGGTGCTGGTCGAAGGCGCCGGCTCTCCGGCGGAGATCAACCTCCGCGCCGGCGACATCGCCAATATGGGATTTGCGACAAAGGCACGGGTGCCGGTGGTGCTTGTCGGCGACATCGACCGCGGCGGGGTGATCGCCTCGGTGGTCGGCACCCACACGATCCTGCCCGACGGAGACCGGGCGATGATCGCAGGCTATCTCATCAACAAGTTTCGCGGCGATGTCAGCCTGTTCGACGACGGCATTTCCGCGATCGAAAAATTCACCGGATGGCCGTGTCTGGGAGTGGTTCCCTGGCTCAAGGCCGCGGCGCGGCTTCCGGCCGAGGATTCCGTGGCGCTCGAGCGGCTGACGCGCGGCGAGGCGCGGGCGCTCAGGATCGCTGTGCCGGTGCTGTCGCGGATCGCCAATTTCGACGATTTCGATCCGCTCAAGACGGAGCCCGAGGTGGAGCTTGTGTTCGTCAGGCCGGGCGAGCGGCTACCCACTGATGCGGGGCTGGTGATCCTGCCCGGATCGAAATCCACCATCGCCGACCTCGCCTTCTTCCGCCGCCAGGGCTGGGACCGGGATCTCGAGGCGCACCGCCGCCGCGGCGGCATGATCATCGGCATCTGCGGCGGGCTGCAGATGCTGGGGCGCACCGTGCGCGACCCGCTGGGCATCGAAGGCGGCGAGACCGAGGCGGAGGGTCTCGGCTTCCTCGACATCGACACCGAGATGGCGCCGGAAAAGACCGTGCGCAACATCGAGGCGCGTTCGGCAGTGCATGACGTCGAGCTGTCGGGCTACGAGATCCATCTGGGCGTGAGCCGCGGCCCCGATGCGCTCAGGCCGATGACCCTCATCGATGGCCGCCCCGACGGCGCGGTCTCGGCGGACGGCAAGGTATCGGGCACCTACCTGCACGGCCTGTTCGATTCGGACGCCTTTCGCAGGCGCTTGCTGGCGGAGTTCGGGCTTTCCGGCGGGCAGACCAATTTCCGCGGCGACGTCGATGCGGCTCTGGACGAAATCGCCTCCGAACTCGATGGTTTGGTGGGATTTGACCGGATTCTCCATGCGTCCGCGCTGATCGGGCGCTGATAAGACGCAAAACTGGCGCGGACAGGGCGCGGATGGAGCGGGCAATGGCGCTGGCGCGATTGACAGGGCGGGCGGTCATCCCTATCACTTGGAGCTCGAATGGTTCCAGAAAACCAACCCGGTTTTCCGGATCAAAAGGGAATGCGACGGGATGGACCCAATCAGGGCATTCTTATCGCAGCCGACCCCGCGACTGTAGAGCGGCGAGGCGAATGTCACCGGCCCCGGAGACCGGGCTTGCGAAGCGGCAATGGTGCCGCCGCGTGATGCCCGAACCCGGACCGGACAAGCCACTGACGTGGCGGCATGATCAACAGGCGCGGACGCCTCCTTATCTACGAATCGTCCCGTTTTCATGACCGCCAATAGCGTTGGGAAGGCCGGCATTTGCCGATGTGCGACGGAAATGTCGCCGCGACCCGTGAGCCAGGAGACCTGCCATTCGCACCGGTTGAGAGCCGGACCTTTGGGAGAGGTTTTTCTCCCGAAGCCATTCACGGAGGTTGTCATGGCTATCAAGACACACACGCTTTCCCTTACCGATCGCATTAGTGCGCGCACTGTCGCGGGGCTGATGGCGCTGGTCATCGGCTCGATCCTGGTGTTCGGGGTTGGCCTCGCCAATTCCCAGGCGCTGCACGATGCGGCGCACGATACCCGACATTCCTACGGCTTTCCCTGCCACTAAGGGATTGATGCCATGATTGTCAGGTTGCTCCTGGCGGCTCTTGCCGCCGGGCTCATTGCCGGTATGGCGATGACGCCCGCCCAATATGTCAAGATCGTTCCGCTGATCATGCAGGCCGAAGCCTATGAGGGCGGCGGCCATGATCATGGCGCGGTCGACCCCGCGCCGTCTTCAACTGACGCCGGACCCGAGATCGCCCAGGACGCCGCTCCGGCCGCGCATGATCACGGCGCCCATGATCACGGCGACGAGTCCATGTTCGGCCTCGGCCGGCTGGGGGACACTGTTGTTGCCAATCTGGTCGCCGGCGCAGGCTTTGCCCTGATGCTGGCCGCCGTGGCGCTGATTGCGGGTATCGAGTTTCCCGGCGGACGCGACGGGCTGATGCGCGGCCTGTTGCTGGGCGCCGGCGCCTGGTTCTGCGTCCAGCTTGCGCCGTCCTTCGGCCTGCCGCCGGCGGTGCCCGGCTTTCCCCATGCCAATCTCGGCGACCGGCAGGGCTGGTGGATGATCACGGTCGGCTTGTCCGCACTCGGCCTTTGGCTCGTAGCGCTCCGGCCGGAATGGATTGCCCGGGCGCTGGGCCTGGCGTTGATTGCCGCGCCGCATGTCTGGGGCGCGCCGGTGCCCGAAGATCTCTCCAGCGACGTGCCTGCCTATCTGGCGTCAGCCTATGCCGCCGCCTCGCTGGCCACGACGCTGTTTTTCTGGCTGCTGCTCGGCGGGCTGCTCGGCCACTTCCTCTCCCGCGTCCCCGAGGAGCAGACAGCGTGACCGGACTCAAGCAGGTCACGCTGGTGCTCGGCGGCGCGCGCTCGGGCAAGTCGGCCTTCGCCGAAAGCCTGGTCGAATCGGCCTCGGTGAGCAGGCTCTACATCGCCACCGGCCAGGCCTGGGACGACGAGATGCGCGACCGGATCACGTCGCATCAGAGCCGTCGCGGGCAGGGCTGGGAGACCGTCGAGGCGCCGCTCGATCTGGCCCAGGCGCTCAAGGAGCACGCGCGGCCCGACCGGCCGATCCTGGTCGATTGCCTGACGCTCTGGGTCACCAACCTGATGCTGGGCGAGCGGGACATAGCCCAAGCTTTCGACCAGTTCCGTGCAACGCTTGCGGGGCTCGAGGGGCCGGTTGTGCTTGTCTCCAACGAGGTCGGACTCGGCATCGTGCCCGACAACGCCATGGCGCGGGCTTTTCGCGATCATGCCGGCCGCCTCCACCAGTCCATCGCAGGCCTTGCCGACGAAGTTCATTTCGTCGCCGCCGGCCTGCCGCTCAAGATGAAGGGTTAATCCTATGAATGGCTCCAAAATTCCCGCAACCGTGATCACCGGCTTTCTCGGCGCGGGCAAGACCACGCTGATCCGTCACATGCTTGCCAACGCCAAGGGCAAGCGGATCGCGCTGATCATCAACGAGTTCGGCGATTTGGGCGTCGACGGCGACGTGCTCAAGGGCTGCGGCGACGAGGTCTGCAGCGAGGACGATATCGTCGAACTCACCAATGGCTGCATCTGCTGCACCGTGGCCGATGATTTCATCCCGACCATGGAAAAGCTTCTGGCACGCGCCAACCGCCCCGATCACATCGTCATCGAGACCTCGGGCCTGGCGCTGCCGCAGCCGCTGGTCGCGGCCTTCAACTGGCCGGGCATCAAGACGCAGGTGACCGTCGACGGCGTCGTCACCGTGGTCGACAGTGCTGCCGTGGCCGCCGGCCGCTTCGCCGACGATCACGACAAGCTCGACGCCCAGCGCCTGGCCGACGAGGGGCTCGATCACGAGAGCCCGCTCGAGGAGCTGTTCGAGGACCAGCTGACCGCCGCCGACCTGATCGTGCTCAACAAGACCGACCTGATCAGCGCGGGAGACCTCACTGGCGTCCGCGAGGGGATCCTTTCGCATCTCACCCGCAAGCCGGTGTTCATCGAAGCTTGCCAGGGCGAGGTGGCGCCGGAGGTGCTGCTGGGTCTCGGCGTCGGCACCGAGGACGACATCATCAACCGCAAGTCGCACCACGAACTGCACCATGCCGATGGCCATGAGCACGATCACGACGAGTTCGAGAGCTTCGTCGTCGATCTCGGCCCGGTCAGCGACGTGGCCGCCTTCACCGATGGCCTCAAGAGCCTGATCGTCAGCCACGACATCCTGCGGCTCAAGGGTTTTGCGGACATGGCCGGCAAGCCGATGCGGATGGTGGTGCAGGCGGTGGGCGCGCGCATCGACACGCATTTCGACCGGCCCTGGGGGCATGGCGAGGCGCGGGCGACCCGTCTGGTGGTGATCGGCCTGCACGACATCGACGAGGCGGCAATCCGCGAAAGCCTCGCAGGACTGGCGGGCTGACGCCATGCATCTGCTCGTCGCCCAGAAGGGAAGCCTGAGCGATGGCGACGAGGCCGTCGATCTCGGCCAGACCCCGGGCGACATCCTGTTCCTGAGCGCCGCCGACACCGAGCTTGCGAGCATCGCCGCGGCCCGGCAGACGGCGGGGCGCATGGCCTGGCGGCTTGCAAGCCTCTCCGATCTCAAGCACCCGATGTCGGTCGACACCTTCGTGGCGAAGATGGCGCCCAGGGCGAAGCTCGTCATCGTGCGCGCATTGGGCGGCGCCAGCTACTTTTCTTATGCGCTGGAAAGCCTCTACGCAGCCTCTGTCACGCATGGATTCAAGATCGCGGCACTCCCCGGCGATGACCGGCCAGATCCGGGGCTCGATCCGCTGTCGACGCTCGATCAGGCGTCGCGGGAGAGCCTCTGGACCTATCTGATCGAGGGCGGGGCGGAGAACGCGCGCGGACTGATCGAATGTGCCGAAGCGCTGATGACCGGCGAAGAACAACCGGGACCGGCGGTGCCGCTGCTCAAGGCCGGGCTATGGCATCCCGGGACGGCCAATCCGGCGCTTGCCGACCTGCGCAAGGGCTGGACCGCGAACGCGCCGGTGGCGGCGATCTGCTTCTACCGTGCGTTGGTGCAAAGCGGCCAGACTGCGCCAGTGGCAGCACTCTGTGAAGCGCTCAGGGAGCAGGGCGTCAATCCGCTTCCCGTGTTTGTTTCAAGCCTCAAGGACCCGGTTTCTGTCGGTACGGTCGAGGCGATCTTCACTGACGCGCCGCCCGACGTGGTGATCAACGCCACCGGCTTTGCGGTCTCCGCGCCCGGCGCCCGGACCCGCGGCACGGTGCTCGAATCCACCGGCGCGCCGGTGCTGCAGGCGGTCTTCGCCGGTGGCGGTCGCGAGGCCTGGGCCGCGTCGCACCAGGGGCTGACCTCGCGCGATCTTGCCATGCATGTGGCGCTGCCCGAGGTGGATGGCCGGGTGCTTTCGCGCGCGGTGTCGTTCAAGAGCGCGGCGCGGTTTGACGAGACGGTCCAGGCCAACATCGTCACCCATGCGCCCGAGCCCGACCGGGTCGCCTTCGTCGCCGAGCTTGCCGCCCGCTGGGCGCGGCTCCGGCGGACCGAGCCCAATGACCGTCGCGTGGCGATCATTCTCGCCAACTACCCCAACCGCGACGGCCGCATCGCCAATGGCGTGGGGCTCGACACGCCCGCCGGCACGGTGGAAGCGCTGCGCGCGATGAAAGCCGCCGGATACGAAACCGGCGACCTTCCCGCCGACGGCGACGCGCTCGTTAGCGCCCTGAAGGCGGGGCCGACCAATGCGCTCAAGCCGGACCGCACCGGCGGCGTGCTGCTGCCGATGGATGACTACCTCAGCTTTTTCGAGAGCCTCGATCCGACCATCCAGGACGCGGTGACCGAGCGCTGGGGCGCGCCGGAAGCCGACCCGTTCTGTCGCGACGGATCGTTTCACCTGGCACTGCTCCGATACGGCAATGTCGTCGCCGGCATCCAGCCGGCGCGCGGCTACAACATCGACCCGAAGGCGAGCTATCACGCGCCGGACCTGGTGCCGCCGCATGGCTATTTCGCCTTCTACGCCTGGCTGCGCGGCGGCTTCGACGCCCACGCCATTGTGCACATGGGCAAGCACGGCAATCTCGAATGGCTGCCGGGGAAAGCGCTCGCACTCTCCAGCGCGTGCTATCCCGAAGCGGTGCTCGGGGCCATGCCGCATGTCTATCCCTTCATCGTCAACGATCCGGGCGAGGGGACGCAGGCCAAGCGGCGCACCTCGGCAGTGATCATCGACCACCTGACGCCGCCGCTCACGCGCGCCGAAAGCTACGGCCCGCTCAAGGATCTCGAGGCGCTGGTCGACGAATATTACGAGGCCTCGGGGCACGATCCGCGGCGGCTGAAGCTGCTCAAGGGCCAGATCCTCGATCTGGTGCGCGACATCGGGCTCGACCAGGACGCGGGCATTGCGCCGGGCGACGATGACGACCTGGCGCTCGAAAAGCTCGACGCCTGGCTCTGCGACTTGAAGGAAATGCAGATCCGCGACGGGTTGCATATTTTTGGGCTGTCTCCGGAGGGCGGTCTGCTCACCGATCTGGTTGTGGCGCTGGCGCGGATCAAGCGCGGCGAGGGGGCGGGCGAGGACAGCCTGCATCGGGCAATTGCGCGGGATACACTGGCTCTTCCTGCCGGCTTCGCCGGCGACCCCCACCCTCAATCCCTCCCCTCAAGGGGGAGGGAGGAAGGGCACCGCGCTCCACCATCCCCCTCCCCCTTGAGGGGAGGGGTTAGGGGTGGGGGTGCTGCGTCAGATGCGTTTGACGTTCCTCAAAGTGGAGGGATTCGGGAGGGGTCTTTGCCAGCCAAAGGCGACGAGTCATCCGTCTTCGACCCCCTCGACTGCCCCATGGCAGACCCGTGGATCGGCACCAAGCCCCCCGAGCTTCAAACAGTCTCCACCGACCCCTGGCGCACGAATGGGGACACGGTCGAACGCATCGAACTCCTGGCGATCAAGCTCGTCTCAGGCCGCACCCCCGTGCCCGCCGCCTGGGCAGACACCCTCGCCGTGATGGACGAGATCAACCTCCGCATCAAACCATCGGTCCAAGCCTGCGGTGCGGCGGAGCTTGCGGGCCTGCTCACCGCCCTTGACGGCCGCTTCGTCGCCCCCGGCCCCTCTGGCGCGCCGACGCGGGGGCGGCCGGACGTGCTGCCGACGGGGCGGAATTTCTATTCGGTCGACAGCCGCTCGGTGCCGACGCCGGCGGCGTGGGAACTCGGGCAGAAGTCCGCGGAACTGCTGGTCACCCGCCATATCCAGGATCACGGCGAATGGCCGACCTCGATGGCGCTCACCGCCTGGGGCACCTCCAACATGCGCACCGGCGGCGACGACATCGCCCAGGCGCTGGCGCTGATCGGCGCCAAACCGGTCTGGGATCCGGCCTCGCGGCGGGTCACCGGCTATGAGATCATCTCGATGGCTAAGATGAAGCGGCCGCGTGTTGACGTCACGCTGAGGATCTCCGGCTTCTTCCGCGATGCCTTCCCGGACCAGATCGCGCTGTTTGACCGCGCCGCGCGCGCGGTGGCGGCGCTTGACGAGGACGAGGGCGACAATCCGCTGGCCGCCCGGGCGCGCACCGAGACCGCCACGTTGATAGCCGATGGCGTTGCGCCCGAAGCGGCGGCGCGGCAGGCGTCGTTCCGGGTGTTCGGCTCCAAGCCCGGGGCCTATGGCGCGGGGCTGCAGGCGCTGATGGACGAGGGCGGCTGGACCGATCGCGGCGACCTGGCCGAAGCCTTCGTCGTCTGGGGCGGTTATGCCTATGGCGCGGGCGAGGAGGGCCAGGCGGCGCATGAGTTGTTCGAGCAGCGCCTCGCGACGGTGGAAGCCGTGGTGCAGAACCAGGACAACCGCGAACACGATCTGCTTGATTCCGATGATTACTACCAGTTCGAAGGCGGCATGACCGCGGCAGTCGAAGCGGCAAGGGGCACGCGTCCGGCGATCTATCACAATGATCATTCCCGGCCCGAACGCCCGGTGATCCGCTCGCTGGAAGAGGAAATCGCCCGCGTCGTGCGCGGCCGCGCCGTCAATCCCAAATGGATCGACGGCGTCAAGCGCCACGGCTACAAGGGCGCCTTCGAGATGGCGGCGACGGTCGATTATTTGTTCGCCTTCGCGGCCACCACGGGTGCCGTGCGCGACGCCCATTTCGAGGCGGTCTATCAGGCCTACCTCGTGGACGAGGACACGCTCGCCTTTCTGCGCGAGAAGAACCCCGATGCGCTGTGCGAGATGGCGCAGAAATTCGAGGAGGCGATCGCGCGCGAGCTGTGGACGCCGAAATCGAATTCGGCCAAGTTCGCGCTCGCAGCCCTTGCGGGCGGCGCGCCGGGAGAAGAGGATTGAGCATGACAATCACCATCATCACGGTCGCCGGCACTGACGGCGGTTTCTCCCATGCGGTGGAAGAGATGATCGACGCGACCGCGGCAAGGCTTGGCTTTCCGTTCGATCCGGTCAGCTTCGAGCTCAAGGCGGTCGATGCGGAAGGCGGGCTTGCGGGCGGGATTGTGGCCTATGCGGTGCAGAAGTGGCTGTTCATCAAGCTCTTGGGCGTGGCCGAGGGCCACCGCGGCCAGGGCATCGGCCGCGCATTGCTGGCCCGCGCGGAGGACCATGCCCGGCAGAAGGGGCTGGTCGGCGTCTATCTCGACACGTTCGAATTCCAGGCGCCGCGATTTTACCAGGAACTGGGCTATACTGAATGCGGCAGGCTGCCCGCGATCGGCGGCGCGCCGCAGCGGATCTGGTTTGCCAAGTCCTTCGAGGACGCCGGAGGCATGTGAGCCGGCACCGTTCGAAGGACGACCGGAGCAAGAATCGACACGTGAAGAGGATGGACAGGCAATGAGCGGACGCGACAAGATCACCGACGGCATGAGCGAGGAAGACCTCAACGCCCGCCATGCCGACAAGATGGCCAAGAAGAAGGCGGCGCGCGAGAAGATCATGGCCACCAAGACCGGCGAGAAGGGTCTGGTGATCGTCCACACCGGCAAGGGAAAGGGCAAGTCCTCCGCCGCCTTCGGCATGATCTTCCGCCACATTGCCCATGGCAAGCCCTGCGCGGTGGTGCAGTTCATCAAGGGCGCGATGTCGACGGGCGAGCGCGACCTGATCCTCAAGCATTTCTCGGATCTCTGCCAGTTCCACACCATGGGCGAGGGCTTCACCTGGGAAACCCAGGACAAGGCCCGCGACATCGAGATGGCCCAGGCCGCCTGGGAGAAGGCCAAGGAGATGATCCGCGACGAGCGCAACTCGATGGTGCTCTTGGACGAGATCAACATCGCCATCCGCTATGACTATCTTGACGTGAACGACGTGATCGCCTTCCTCGACGCCGAAAAGCCGGCCATGACCCATGTCGTGCTCACCGGCCGCAACGCCAAGGACGAGCTGATCGAGTTCGCCGACCTTGTCACCGAGATGGAAATGATCAAGCATCCATTCCGTTCGGGCGTGAAGGCGCAGATCGGGGTGGAATTTTAAAATCGGGAGCAGGCGATGAGCCTTTCGGCAAGCTGGCAGTTCTGGGCGCTGGTGGCGGCGGTGTTTGCGGCATTGACCGCGATCTTCGCCAAGATCGGCATCAGCGACATCGACAGCGATCTCGCCACCTTCATCCGCACCTGCGTGATCATGCTGGTGCTCGGCGCGATCCTGACCGCGATGGGCAAGTGGCGCCAGCCGCAATCGATCCCGCTCAAGACCTGGATCTTCCTCGGCCTGTTGGGCCTTGCCACCGGCGCGTCATGGCTTGCCTATTTTCGGGCGCTGCAGCTCGGCGATGCCGCGCGGGTGGCGCCGCTCGACAAATTGTCGATCGTGCTGGTGGCGATTTTTGGAGTTCTGTTCCTGGGCGAGCATCTTTCCGCGTTGAACTGGCTCGGCGTGGCGCTGATCGGGGCCGGCGCGATCCTGCTCGCGGTGTTTTAGAGCCGGACCGATCGGATTTTCCTCGTGGCGAACGGCAGAAATAAGGACAAACCGCCATTTAGTTGCGGCTGCGCCAATGACCGGTCTTGAACCAAGCGCTGGACGGCTTATGACTTCCCTTGGGGCTTGTGCGTCAATTCAACATTCACTTTGTCAATGTATCTCGCAAATAGCTTGCCACCCTCATCATCAAAGTAGGTGCCGGTACGATGGCAATCGGTGATGTGATCAATCCGAAACGATCTGAAGTCGTCTCGCTTTTCACACCAGCACGTCATGGTCCAGATACGGCCCCAATACGCATTTTGCAGTGGCCAAACCACCCGAGTCGAGGATTGATCGCCCAAGGACCGATACGCTATTTCTAGCTTTTCTTTGTTACGGATCGCCGTGCGGATACGTGGCATATGCTCGAAGCCGATTTTAGCCTGCGCGAAGGGATAGACTCCAAAGCCCCAACTTTTTGGAACTGTGCCGTTTGCTGTAGCCACTTTGTTGATTTTCGAGGTGAGTGATGCCGCTGCCTTCTGTAGCTCGGTGTCAGCGGCTTCTGACACAATTGCCATGCCCAGATGCAAAGCCTCCAATTCTGTCAAGGAAAGGTTCATCGGCGGAAGGAACACAGGCTCGCGCAGCATATATCCCACGCCGCGTTCACCCTCTATCGGGATACCTGAGGCGACAAGTGTGTCGAAGTCCCGATAGATCGTGCGCACCGAGACCTCCAAGCGGTCAGCAATGTCACGGGCAAGGTGCAAGCGACCGTCTTGAACGATCTCTATGATCTCCGTAAGACGGTCGCTCCGACGCATTTTGCCCCCTTAGTTTACGCTGATCTCAAGGGTTGTATGATGCAAGACAACGCTTGGCCCGTCGATGGCTTTCATACATGTCGCAAGGGTTGGCTCTTTTCCGATCTGAGCTGCTGCAGCTTTCGCCGCGCTAAGTGTTTCCCATTCCACATGCTCGATCCAAAGCCCATCATCGCTGCACGACAAGCGACGCGAGACAAAGCCCGCCTGCTTGCGGGCGAAGTCGGTCATGGCTTCGGCATCCTTGGCAAATACTTCACGGCTGATGCCGTCGACTAGTTTGAAAGTTACCGTTTCTATTGTGTGTTTCGTCATGTCTCATCTCCTTGATTTTGTTGACGAGACCGCCTTAACGCAACCCAACTGCCAATCTATGTCAGTTGATCCGTGCCCACGAACCGTTGCGGCCTTGATGTAGTCAAATTTCCCGACAGAGGATATTCGTTGCGGCACAGAAAATCGGTAAAATGGGCTCTAAGCGGCCACTCAATTGCGAACTCGTCGGGATCTGACCGTTCAGACCCCGAACCAGACCCGCACCGGATTGGCCGGATCGGAAATCAGCTTCGCCGCAAGCGCCACGCAGGTGATCACCAGCAGCGGCTTGATGATCTTCGCGCCGTTCTTCATGGCGAGCCGCGAGCCGGCCTGGGCGCCAGCAAATTGCGCCACGCCCATCATCAGCCCGATCTTCCAGGAGATGACGCCGACAACGGTAAAGACCGCGAAGGCGCCGAGGTTGGAGGCGAAGTTCAGGAGCTTCGTGTGGGCGGTGGCCTTGAGCAGGCCGTAGCCGGCGAGGGCGACAAAGGCGAGCATGAAGAACGAGCCCGCACCGGGGCCGAAGACGCCGTCATAGAAGCCGATCAGCGGCACGATGATCAGCCCGAACAGAAACGGTGACAGCCGCCGGGCGCGGTCGATGTCGCCCATGTTGGGCTTGAGCGCGAAATAGAGCGCGATGGCGACCAGCAGGAAGGGCAGGACCGCGCGGAAGACATCGCCGGGAACAATGGTGGCCAGAAGCGCGCCGAGCGCCGCGCCTGCGGCGGAGAGCACGGCGGAGGGCAGTTGCGCCTTGAGGTCGACATGGCCCTTTCGCGCATAGGCCACGGTCGCCGACGCCGAGCCGAACAGGCCCTGCAGCTTGTTGGTGCCGAGCGCCTCGACCGGGGAAAAGCCCGCGAGCAGCAGCGCCGGCACGGCAATCAGCCCGCCGCCGCCGGCAATCGAATCGACAAACCCCGCCAGGAAGGCTGCCGCAAGCAGCAGCAGGGTGAGCGTCAGTGTCAGGTCTTCCATGGATCAGCCTGTAGCGGGGAGGGAAGGGCGAGAATGTGGCCGGTCCTATGGCATGCGGCGGTGCTCTGGACAATCGTCGGTCGGAGTTTACATTCGTTCTGGTCGGGACTGTCCCGACTCGGAGTTGTGATGCACCGGATCTTTGCGTCGATTGCGCAGATGTTTGAGCGGAACCCGCGGTTCTCGGGTGCGCTTGCAGACATTTCCGAGGATCCGGTTGCGCTCGCCGAGATCCTGGTGCTGTTCAGGATGGTGCTGGCCGACGGCATCGTGCAGCCCTCCCAGCTTCGTGCCTTCGAGCGCATCTGCAACGAGCATTTCGGCATCGACCCGGCGGACATGCCAGAACTGCACGCGCTTCTTGATTCGCCAAAGACGCGGGCCTGCGAGGCCGAGGCCTTCATCCTGCTCAGGCAGCTTGACACGGAGGCGCGAACCACCCTTCTTGACGGCATGATGCGGATTGCCAACGCCAACGGCACGCGCGATGCGCTTGACGAGCGAATGATCCGCAGAACCGCAAGCCTGCTCGGGCTGGACATCGCACAGGCGAACCTGCACGGACCAGAGCCCGCAAACCGGAATGTGCAGGAAGAGGACCATCTCATGACCGACGAACCCAAGGCTTCGCTTTCGCTGACCGACCGCGTGCGGGGCTTTCTCGACCAGCATGCGTCGCTGAACAAGGTGGCGCACGATCCGATGCTGACGGCGGAACTGCTGCTGCTGGTCAGGATGTCGTTCGCCGACAAGACCGTCCAGCCGGCGGAGGCCGATGCGTTTGCGGCGATCTGCACCCGGCTTCTGGGACTGAACGGCGACGAACTCACCGATATCCTGAAATACCTCAATGATTTCAGCTATGAGACCACGGATGCGCAGGCCGCCGAAATGCTGGCCGGGCTCGGGGAGGATCGCAAGCGCGAGATTCTCGATCATCTCGCCACCGTAGCGCGGGCCGACGGCGAGATCGATGATCGTGAAAGGCGGCTGCTTGAAGCCACGGCGCGCCGCTTCGGCTTCGTCTGAGTCCGTTTGATCGTCCCGATTTTCGCCTTGGCGCAGATCAGCACGCCGCTGGCGCAATCGGGGTTTGACCTTAAAATCCCGAACGCCTAAGACAGGCCCATGTGCGACGGCGCCTGATGACAGGCTGAGAGATATTCCGGTGCGGCCGACTTAATTCAAGGGCCAAATCCGGAGCTGTCCGGTTCGGCAAGACGGGATGCGTCCGCAAGGGCGTGGACCGGTTGTCCGGCGTATCGTGCTGTCGTTGTCACGTTGTCCGGAGGTCCCCGATGCGCACCCTTATCCTTTCTCTTCTTGTCCTGGCTTCGGCTGCGCAGAGCGCTTCCGCCCATGGCGGTCACATCGGCGATCTGGCGGGGCACTCGCACTGGCTGGGCTGGGCAGCAGCCGCGGCCGCCGGCGCTGTTGCCGCCTGGGCCATCAAGCGCGGCACCCGGTCTTCCCCGGATATGAGCGAGAGCCAGCCTGACGACGACGGCGCCGACGCGCGCCCCGACACGGCGGAGGCATGACCATGAGTTCGACAGGGATCCCCGCCAACACCGGCATCATGGTCTGCGGCCATGGCAGCCGCAACCAGAATGCCGCCCGCGAATTCGCAACCGTGGCCGAGGGGCTGAAAGCCCGCTATCCCGACATCCCGGTGGAATACGGCTATCTCGAATTCTGCAACCCGGTCATTTCCGAAGGCCTCGATAGGCTCCGCGCCAAGGGCGTGACGCGGGTGCTGGCGGTGCCGGGCATGCTGTTTGCCGCGGGCCACGCCAAGAACGACATCCCTTCCGTGCTCAACACCTACCAGGCGCAGAACCCCGGCACCGTGATCAATTACGGCCGCGAACTCGGCATCGACCTCAAGATGATCCGGGCCGCGGGCGCGCGCATCCAGACATCGATCGACGCGGCCAATGCCGCCCATGGCGAAGTGGCGCTGCACGACACGCTGCTGATGGTGGTGGGCCGCGGCTCGTCCGATCCCGACGCCAATTCCAACGTGTCGAAAGTGATGCGGATGCTGTGGGAGGGGTTCGGCTTCGGCTGGGCCGAGACCTGCTATTCGGGCGTCACCTTCCCGCTGGTCGGGCCCGGCCTCACGCACGCGGCCAGGCTCGGCTACAAGCGCATCATCGTGTTTCCCTATTTCCTGTTCACCGGCGTGCTGGTCAAGCGGATCTATTCCGAGACCGATGCGGTGGCGGCCGATCACCCGGAGATCCAGTTCGTCAAGGCATCCTATCTCAGCGACCATCCGCTGGTGCTCGACACCTTCCAGGACCGGGTGCAGGAGATTGTCGACGGCCAGGCGCTGATGAACTGCCAGATGTGCAAGTACCGCGAACAGGTGCTTGGCTTCGAGGCCGAGGTCGGCCTGCCGCAGGAAAGCCATCACCACCATGTCGAGGGCATCGGCGGCGGACTGGAGGATTGCCCGTGCAAGGGCGATTGCGACGCGTCGTGCCGGGACGAGGATTTCTGCAAGAAACACGGCTTGCCCTGGACGCCGGTTCACAGCCACGCGAGCCCGGCGCCGCTTGAACCAGTGCAGGAGCATGGGCACGGGCATGATCATAATCATGACCAGGGGCACAGCCATGACCATGGCCACGGGCATGAACACGGTCATGATCACCCGCACGATCACGCGCATGACCATGGCCATTCCCATGATCACCACCATCATCCCTATCCGCATGCCGACCATCCGCATGGTCCGCGGTCGATGGAAAAGAAGAAAGGCTGAGCGGTGAGCGACACGGCGCCCATCCGCGATCCGGCGGAAATCTACCGGCGCTCCTTCGCCATCATCCGGGCCGAGGCTGATCTGGCGCGCTTCGATGCGGCGTCGCAGGATGTGGCGGTGCGGATGATCCATGCCTGCGGCATGGTGGATCTGGCCGGTGACATCGTCGTCTCGGATCACTTTGCTGAGGCTGCACGCGCTGCGCTCATGGCCGGCGCGCCGGTGCTCTGCGACGCGGAGATGGTCCGTCACGGCATCATTGCCCGGCTGATGCCGAGCGGCAATGAAGTCCTCTGCCTGCTCAACGATCCAAGCGTCCGCGAGATCGCCGCGCGGGATGCAACGACGCGGTCGGCGGCCCAGGTCGATCTCTGGGCCGAGCGGATGGGCGGCGCCGTGATCGCCATCGGCAATGCGCCGACTGCCCTCTACCGCCTGCTCGAACTGATCGATGCCGGCGCGCCAAGGCCCGCCGCCATCATCGGCGTGCCGGTCGGTTTCGTCGGCGCCGAGGAAAGCAAGGACGCGCTGATCGTCGATCCGCGCGGGCTCGAGTTCCTCACCGTGAAGGGCCGGCGCGGCGGCAGCGCACTGGCGAGTTCGGCGGTCAATGCGCTTGCCGGGGGGCTGGAAGGTCATGGCTAGTGCAGGGGTTCCGTGGCTGACGATCCTCGGCATCGGCGACAACGGGCTGGACAGCCTGACGCCGCCGGCCCGCGCCTTGTTCGAATCGTCCGAGACGATCATTGCGCCGGAGCGCGTGCTCAAGCGGATCGACTGCGGCGAGCGGGAGACCGTCCCCTGGACCTTCGGCATCAAGGAAACCATCGCCTTCGTGATGGCGCGGCGCGGCCGGCCCACGACCATTCTCGCCACCGGCGACCCGATGTTCTATGGCGTCGGCGCGACGCTGATGCGCTCGCTGGACGCCGCCGAGATGCGAGTGATCCCGTCGCCCTCGGCGTTTTCGCTCGCAGCCGCCCGGCTAGGCTGGGCGTTGCAGGATGTGGCGATGATCTCGCTGCATGGCCGCTCGGTGCACGGGCTTGCGTCGCATGTGCAGCCGGGCGCCAGGATCCTGGCGCTGACGTCCTCCGGCCGCACCGTGATCGAGGCGGCGCAGATCCTGAGCGCGCGTGGCTACGGCCGTTCCGAGATGCAGGTGCTCGAACATATCGGCGGGCCGGAGCAACGTATCAAGGAGATGCGCGCCGACCGGATCGCCGCAGAGAAGCCGAGCTTCGCCGATTTCAACACGCTGGCAATCGACTGCGTGGCCGAGCCCGGCGCGGTGCTGCTGCCGGCGGTGCCGGGTCTGCCAGACGAGGCCTTCGAGCATGACGGGCAACTGACCAAGCGCGAGGTGAGGGCGGTGACGCTCGCCCGGCTCGGCCCGGTGCCGGGCGGCCTGCTCTGGGATGTCGGCGCCGGCTGCGGCTCGATCGGCATCGAATGGATCCGCGCGGCGCGCGGCGCCCGCGCCATCGCCATCGAATCGAGCGAGAGCCGCCGGACCATGGCGGCGCACAACGCCATCGTGCTCGGCGCGCCCGGCCTCGACATTGTCGCAGGCGCGGCGCCCGCAGCCCTTTCTGATCTCGCCATCCCCGACGCGGTGTTCATCGGCGGCGGCATCTCGCATGACGGCGTGTTCGAAGCCGCATGGGAGGCGCTCAGGCCCTCGGGACGCCTCGTCGCCAATGCGGTGACGGTGGAGGGCGAAGCCCGGCTGTTCGCACTGCAGGCGGTCCACGGCGGCGAGATGATCCGCCTGCAGGTCAGCCGCGCCGAACCCGTCGGCCGCTACCTCGGCTGGAAGCCGCTGATGCCGGTGACGATCTGGTCGGTGACGAAGGAGCAGGGGGCATGACCGGCAAACTCTTCGGCCTTGGCCTCGGTCCCGGCGACCCCGAGCTGATCACGCTCAAGGCCCACCGCATCCTGCAACAGGCTCCGGTGATCGCCTGGCCGGCGCCCGACACGGGACCAAGCTTCGCCCGCGCCATCGCCGCGCCGCATTTGCCCGGCGGGCAGGTGGAGATCCCGATCGTGGTGCCGATGCGCACCGAGCGGTTTCCGGCGAGGGATGTCTACGACAAGGCCGCAGGCGAGATCGCGGCGCATCTGGATGCGGGCCGCGATGTCGCCGTCCTGTGCGAGGGCGACCCGTTTTTCTATGGCTCGTTCATGTATGTGTTCGAGCGGCTGGCGGCTTCGTATGAGACCGAAGTGGTGCCGGGCGTGTCCTCGATGATGGCGGCTGCGAGTGCCGCGGGGCGTCCGCTGGCGGCGCGCAACGATGTGCTGACCGTCGTGCCCGGGCCACTCGACGATGCGGAGCTCACAAAAAGAATCAACGCGGCAGATGCATTAGCGATCATCAAGATAGGCAGGCATTTCAAGCGCTTGCGGGCGCTGATTGAAAGTTTGAATCTGCTACCTCATGCAATCTATGCGGAACGCGTCTCGCTTGAGGCCCAGCGTCTGATGCCGCTGGCGCAAGTGCCGGACGACACGGCGCCGTATTTTTCGATGATCCTCATCTACAAGGGCGGCGAGGACTGGATCCATGCGCTGCCCCGGAGCACCACATGACCAAGACGCCCGCGATCATCATTCTCTCCGAAGCCGCGCTGCCGATGGCGAGACGCATTGCCGAAGCAATTGGCGGCGAGATTCATGGCCTCGACCGACGTATAGCGGAAACAATTGACGTAACCTTTACGGACACAGGGTCACATTTAGCATATCTGTTTTCACAGGGCCGGCCGGTCATCGGTCTGATGGCGGCGGGCGCGATGATCCGGCTGCTGGCGCCGCACCTTGCCGACAAGATGACCGAGCCGCCAGTGCTTGCGGTTGCCGAGGATGGCTCGGCCGTTGTGCCGCTGCTTGGCGGCCATCATGGAGCCAACGATCTTGCGCGTGAGATCGCGGCGATCACGAGCGGCTTCGCGGCGATCACCACGGCAGGCGACGTCAAATTCGGCGTGGCGCTCGATGCGCCGCCGGAGGGCTACGTGCTCGCCAATCCGCATTCAGCCAAGCAGGCGATGGCCGATCTGGTGGCGGGCGACAGCGTGCGACTCGAGGGCCATGCGCCGTGGCTCGCCCACAGCGGGCTGCCATTGTCATCGGACGGCGGGATTGTGCTCGCAGTCTCGGACGCGGCCGTGGCGCCGCCCGAAAGCGGCCTGCTCTATCATCCCAAATCACTGGTGCTGGGCATCGGCTGCGAGCGCGGTGCGGATGGCGACGAGGCGCTGACACTGGCGCTCGAAAGTCTCGCCGAGGGTGGCCTTGCGCCCCAGTCGGTCGGGCTGGTGGCGTCGATCGACGTCAAGGCCGACGAGGCGGCGGTGCATCATGTGGCCAGGCATTTCGGCTGCCCGGCGCGCTTCTTCGACGCGACGACGCTCGAAGCGGAAACGCCGCGGCTGAAGAATCCCTCCGACATCGTCTTCGCCGAGGTCGGCTGCCACGGCGTGGCCGAGGGCGCGGCGCTGGCAGCGGTCGGGTCATCGGGCGAACTGGTCGCGGAAAAGCGCAAGAGCCGGCGGGCCACCTGCGCCATCGGCCGGGCGCCCGCGCCTTTCGTGCAAGCCAACCTGCCGGGCAGGGCGCGCGGCAAGCTGATGGTCGTTGGAATCGGGCCGGGCTCGGATGGCTGGCGCTCGCCGGAAGTGTCTGAGATGGTGGCGGCGTCGACGGATCTCGTCGGCTATTCGCTCTATCTCGACCTGCTGGGGCCGCTGGCTGCAGGCAAGGCGCGGCATGATTTCGACCTCGGCAAGGAGGAGGCGCGGGTGCGCCACGCGATGGAGCTTGCGGGCGAGGGCCGCTCGGTGGCGCTGGTGTGTTCGGGTGACGCCGGGATCTACGCCATGGCGACGCTGGTGTTCGAGCTTCTCGACAAGTCGGACGGCGCCGAAGGCCTGACCGATGCCGCGCGTCGCATCGAGATTGCGGTGTCGCCCGGCATCTCGGCGCTGCAGGCCGCCGCCGCGCGTGCGGGCGCGCCGCTGGGGCACGATTTCTGCACCATCTCGCTGTCGGATCTCCTGACCCCTTGGGACGACATCAAGCGCCGGGTCAAGGCCGCGGGCGAGGGCGATTTCGTCATCGCGTTTTACAATCCGGTCTCGAAGAAGCGCCGCACCCAGCTCGCCTGGGCGCGCGACTCGCTGCTCACCCACCGCCCGGCTTCGACGCCGGTGATCCTTGCCACCAATCTCGGCCGCGAGGGCGAACTGATCCGAATCGTGCCCCTGGGCGATCTCGATGTCGATGATGTCGACATGCTGACCGTTGTCGTGGTGGGTTCGTCCAATTCCTCGACGGTGACCACCCGCGATGGCCGCACCTGGGTCTACACGCCGCGCGGCTACGCCCGCAAGCAAGGCAGCGCCATGACACACATTCCCACTGGAGACGCGGCATGACCGTTTATTTCATCGGCGCCGGCCCCGGCGCGCCCGACCTCATCACCGTGCGGGGCCTGAAGCTGATCGAGCGCTGCCCGGTGTGCCTCTATGCCGGCTCGCTGGTGCCGGAGGAGATCGTGAAAGCCGCCCCCGACGGCGCGCTGGTGCGCGACACCGCGCCCATGCATCTCGACGAGATCATTGCCGAGATGAAGACAGCGCATGAATCAGGCCAGGACGTGGCGCGGGTACATTCGGGCGATCCGGCGATATATGGCGCGGTGGCCGAGCAGATGCGCAGGCTTGATGCGCTCGGGATCAGCTACGAGGTGGTGCCGGGCGTGCCGGCCTTCGCCGGTGCTGCGGCCAGGCTTGCGACCGAACTGACGCTGCCCGAGATCGCCCAGACGGTGATCATCACCCGCACCGGCATGAAGGCCTCGTCGATGCCGGAATTCGAACAGCTTGAGATCCTGGGCCAATCCCGCGCGACTCTCGCCATCCATCTGTCGATCCGCAATCTCGACTATGTGCGCCGGGCGCTGGAGCCGTTCTACGGCGCCGACTGCCCGGTGGTCATCGCCTACCGCGCCACCTGGCCGGACGAGCTCTACATCCGCACCACGCTCGAAGGCATGAAGGAAGAGGTCCGCGCCCACAAGATCACCCGCACGGCGCTCATACTCGTGGGCAAGGTGTTCGGCGAGGTCAATTTCCGCGACAGCGACCTGTACAATGCGGAGTATTCGCATGTGCTGAGGAACGTGGGGAAGAAGAAAAAGGCGAAGGCTGTCTGAGTCTCACGCTTCGGGCAGTTCCGGCAGTTCGGCTTCGCGCTTCCTGGGCAGGCTGGCGCGGACCAGGCGGTAGGACTGGAGGATGCGTCCGCGGAGCTCCTCCGCGTCCATGTCCCATGGCAGCAGGATCCAGGACCGGTGGAAATACGGCGCCCTGGTCCCGGCGCCCATCTCGATCAGCATGGCTGCGGTCTCGACGCTGTCGGTCTTGACCGCCACGCCTGGCGTCACTGCACCGATCGACGCAAACATCTTGCCGCCGACCTTCCAGGCGTCGTGACCTCCGCCCCAGGGATCGGACACCTCGGCGCCCGGCAATTTTGCGCAGATGGCATTGACGATGTCGCGGCTCATGGGCCTCTCCTGTGATTGTCACGCGCTTCATTTGACGGCGCTCACCTCGGCGGCACGAACTCCTGGCTGTGCTCGGCAAACACCGGCATGGTCTCGAGCCGGGCGCAATGGGCGCGGACGGCCGGATATTCCTCGGCGCCGACCACATCGGGCAGCGCCTCGGTCAGGTGCCGGAAAGCGCAGGCGACCGCGATATCGGCGTGGCCGATGCTGTCGCCGAACCAGTACTCGGCCTGCGCTTCTGTCCGTGAGGTTTCGAGCGCTGCGAGTGCGCCGTGGATCTGAAGGGTCAGGCGCGCCATCAGGCCAGTCGAGGCCTCTTCATGCATGTGGATCTCGTAGAACAGCGCCACCGCCTTGTCGGCCACGCCGGTGGCGAGCCCCGCCACCTTCATGGCGCGATGGCGGGCGGGTGCGTCCGTCGGAAACAGCGCCTGGCCATCGGGCGCGCGACGGTCGAGATAGTCGATGATCGCGTGGCTGTCGATCAGAACGTCGCCATTATCTAGCACGAGCGTGGGCACCCGGACCAGCGGGTTGATCTTCCGCAGTCGCTCGGCATCGGAGAAAACCGACCAGGGTCGGTGCTTGAAATCAATGCGATAGAGCGCGAGCGCGATGGCGATCCTGCGTGTGAAGGAGGAATCATACTGGCCGATCAGAATCATGCTCGAACTTTCCTGCTGGTCTCGTTGCCGCGATGGCGCCCGTCCGTCGGGATCGCGCCGCCCGGGATGCTGTCACGGAGGCATGGGCTAAACAAGATGGCGGCCTAAATCTGTCAGCGGCCGCAGGCTGTCAGCGCGATCTGATGATCACCGGAAGCCTCAGCTGCCGCGCCGCCTCGATCTTGGCATAGGCTGCCTTGCCGCCTGAGTTGCGGCAGACGATGTGGGTGATGGAATGGGCGATCATGAGCATCGCCTCGACCGCGGCGGTGTCGCCGGGCCGGCCGAGCACCAGCGCGTGGTCGGGCAGGTCGAGCGGCGTCTCCGGCCGGTCGATCATGCGGACGACGAAATGCACGTCGTCGCGGGAGGCGAACAGGCCGATATGCTGCGAGCCCAGCGCCAGCAGCACCCGCGCGCCGGGTGGGATCGCGTCGCGGGCGGCCTCCAGCGTTTCGACCTCGGTCCAGTCGTCGCCCGTTTCTTTCGTCCAGGGCTTTCGCGTGCGGATCTCGAGGGTGACGCCGGTGAGCCCGGCGGCTTCCACGGCGTTGGCGCTGATCTGCCGGGCAAAGGGATGGGTGGCGTCGATCAGCCTGGTGACGCCGTTGTCGCGGATGTAGTCTGCCAGTCCCGCGACACCGCCGAAGCCGCCGGTGCGGACCTCGCCGTCGAGCGGCGCCGGCTCCTTGGTGCGGCCTGCGAGTGAAGTGATGACACGGGCGTCAGGATGGGTTGCCACCAGTTCCTTCGCCAGTTCTGCCGCCTCGCGCGTGCCGCCGAGAATGAGGATGGTGTCCCGGGCGCTATCCGGCATGGGCGATCAGCTTTCCGCTCCGGTCGGTGACCATGACATCGACCGTGACCGGTGCGCCCCGAAGCGTCTCGAGCGCCACCGCACGCGCCCCAGCGGCAATGGAGGCCGGCAGATCGATCCCCTCGATGCGAGTCATTTCAAGCACTTCGAGCGCTGTGTTGGCCGCCAGAATCCGGTCCTTCAAGTGGTTTCCACCCAGCTCTTTTGTCTGCGTAGCGAGCCAGGCCATGTCGACCTGGCTGCGGCCCGAATGCAGGTCCAGCGCCCCCTGCGCCAGCTTGGTGAGCTTGGCGAAACCGCCGGCGATGGTCAGTCGGGGCAGGGGGTGGACGCGCAGATATTTGAGCAGGCCGCCTGCGAAATCGCCCATGTCGAGACAGGCGACATCAGGCAGGTGGTAGAACTCCTGCGCCGTCCTCTCCGAGGTCGAGCCGGTGGCGCCCAGCACATGCGGCAGGCCTTCGGCGCGGGCGACGTCGATGCCGCGATGGATCGAGTGGATCCAGGCCGAGCAGGAGAACGGATGTACGATGCCGGTGGTGCCGAGCACCGACAGCCCGCCGAGAATGCCGAGCCGCGGGTTCCAGGTCTGAAGCGCCAGTTCCGCGCCGTTCTCGATGGCGATCTCGATCTCGATGTCGGCTGATACGGCATGCTCTGCGCACAATTCCGTCACCACCTCACGCATCATCTGCCGGGGCACCGGGTTGATCGCCGGTTCGCCCGCGGGAATGGGAAGGCCTGCGAGGGTTACCGTCCCCACGCCCGCCCCCGCCCTGAAGACGATGCCCGAACCCTCGGGCAGGCGGCGCACCCGCGCCATCACCAGCGCGCCGTGGGTGACGTCGGGATCGTCGCCGGCGTCCTTGACGATGCCGGCCATGGCGTGGGTTTCGTCGAGCGACTCGCGCGCTAGCGGAAACGCCGGCCGCTCGCCCTTGGGCAGGGTAATCTCGACCGGATCGGGGAACGCGCCGGACAGCAGCGCCGTCAGCGCAGCCCTGGTGGCGGCCGTCGCGCATGCGCCGGTGGTCCAGCCGCGGCGCAGCGCCGTGGCGGGTTTTTCCACCCTGATTTCGTTTTCGCCCGCGTCCATGTCGCAGTTCCCGGTCGTGTCTTGCCTGTTGCCGTTATAGAGTGCGATTGATACGGGTGTAACCCATGGTGTTTTGCAGCAATCGCCTTGAAGGGTGAACGGAAAAGCATGAGCGACTGGCAACAGAATCTGCCGCAGATGAAGCCCGGCGAAGTGTGGCTGGTGGGCGCCGGACCGGGCGACCCGGGTCTCTTGACGCTGCACGCCGCCAATGCGCTGGCCCAGGCCGATGTGATCGTGCATGACGCGCTGGTCAATGCCGACTGCCTCAAGCTTGCGCGCTCCGGCGCCCTTATGGAATATGCTGGAAAACGCGGCGGCAAGCCGTCGGCCAAGCAGCGCGACATCTCGCTCAGGCTGGTCGAACTGGCCCGCGCCGGCCACCGCGTGCTCAGGCTCAAGGGCGGCGATCCGTTCGTGTTCGGTCGTGGCGGAGAGGAGGCGCTGACGCTGGTCGAGCATCAGATACCCTTCCGCATCGTGCCGGGAATTACCGCCGGCATCGGCGGGCTGGCCTATGCCGGCATTCCAGTCACGCACCGCGACACCAATCACACGGTCACTTTCCTTACCGGCCATGATTCCTCGGGCCTCGTCCCGGACCGGGTCGATTGGGACGGCGTGTCGCGCGGTAGCCAGGTGATCGTCATGTACATGGCGATGAAGCACATCGACACCATCGCCGCGAGGCTGATCGGCGCCGGGCGCAGCGCGGACGAGCCGGTGGCCTTCGTCACCGATGCCTCCACCGAGACGCAGGCCGTGCTTGAGACAACGCTCGCCCGGGCGGCCCGGGACGTGGCGGCGGCGGGATTGCAGCCGCCGGCGATCGTCGTGGTCGGGCAGGTGGTGCGGCTGCGCCCGGCGCTCGACTGGCTGGGCGCCGCCCAGGGCAGGGTGCTCATACCCGATCCGCTTGGCAATCGCGTTGACGCGCAGAAGGACAGTGCATGACAGGCTTGATGATTGCCGCGCCTCAATCGGGCTCCGGCAAGACGACGGTGACGCTCGGCCTTCTCAGGGCCTTGAAGCGCCGCGGCGTGGCGCTGGCGCCCGGCAAGGCCGGGCCCGATTACATCGATCCGGCGTTTCACTCCGCTGCCAGCGGCGAGACCTGCCTCAATTATGATCCCTGGGGTATGCGCAGCGACCTGCTGCTCGCCAATGCGTCGCTGCAGAGCCAGGGCGGGCGCATGCTGGTGGTCGAGGCGATGATGGGGCTGTTCGACGGGGCGGCGGACGGGTCCGGCTCGGCCGCCGATCTCGCCGGCCTGCTCGGCCTGCCTGTCATCCTGGTGATCGATTGCTCCCATATGTCCCATTCGGTGGCGGCGCTGGCGCATGGATTCGCCAATTTCCATCCCGATGTGCTGATGCCTGCCGTCATCCTCAACCGTGTTGCCAGCGCCCGGCATGAGGGCATGCTGCGCCAGGCGCTGGAAAAGGCGCGGGTGGATGTGCTTGGCGCATTGCCCAATGACGGCAAGCTGGTGATGCCGCAGCGGCATCTTGGTCTGGTGCAGGCGGGCGAGAACGCCACGCTCGAAACGCTGATCGATGATGCCGCGACGCTGATCGAAAACCGCATCGATCTCGACAAGCTGCTCAGGCTCGCCAGGCGGGCACCGACGAGGGAGACGCCTGCGAATATTCGCCGGCTGCCGCCGCCCGGCCAGAAGATCGCCGTGGCGCGCGACGTGGCCTTCGCCTTTGCCTATGAACACATGCTGCTCGGCTGGCAGCGGCGCGGCGCGGAAATCTCGTTCTTCTCGCCGCTCGCCGACGAAGCGCCGGCGGATGGTTGTGATTGCGTCGTCCTGCCGGGCGGCTATCCGGAACTGCATGCGGGGACCCTTGCCGGGGCAGCGACATTCAGATCCGGCATGGGCGCGGCGATCGCCCGCGGCCTTCCGGTCTATGGCGAATGCGGTGGCTACATGGTGCTGGGCGAGGGGCTGATCGACGCCGAGGGTGTTCGCCACGAAATGCTCGGCGCCCTGCCGCTGGTCACCAGCTTCGCCGAGCCGAAGCGGCATCTGGGCTATCGCCGGCTAACGCCGGTGACGAATTTCTTCTGGAACATGGATCTCGCGGCGCATGAGTTTCACTACGCCGCCGCGGTCTCGGAAGGCGAAGCGGAGCGGTTGTTTTCGGCGCGCGATGCGCTGGGTGCCGATCTCGGTGCTGTGGGCCTCAAGCGCGGCACTGTCGCGGGGTCCTTCATGCATGTGATCGACCGGAATGACTAGACCATGACCGCTCTACCCGAACCCATAGCCCATGGCGGGGCGCTTGCCGAGGCGATGGCGCGCCATGGCGGATCGGTGTCCGAATGGCTCGATCTGTCGACCGGCATCAGCCCGTTCAGCCTGCCGCTGCCGGAGATGCCGGCCGATGTCTGGCGGCGCCTGCCGGACCCGGCGGAGGTGCGCCGGGTGTGCGAAATGGCCCAGCGGCATTACGGCGGTTCGGTGCTGCCGGTCGCGGTTCCCGGCACCCAGGCCGCCATCCAGCTGCTTCCCTGGCTCACGCCGCATGCCGACCTGGTGGCGATCGTGTCGCCGACCTATGGCGAATATGAGCGCTCCTACCGGCGCATGGACATGTCCGTCGAGCCGGTCAAGACCATCGAGGCTGCGGCCGCGACACGGGCGCTGGCCATCATCCTCGCCAATCCCAACAATCCCGACGGCCGGGAGACCATGCGCGATGACGTCTTCGGCTTTGCCCGCGCCCATCGCCACCGTCTGCTGATCATCGACGAGGCCTTCGCCGACCTGCGTCAGGACCTGAGCATGACCGGGGCCGCGGGCTCGGAGCCCAATCTGGTGGTGATGCGGTCCTTCGGCAAGTTCTTCGGTCTCGCCGGGGTGCGGCTCGGCTTCGTCTTCGCCGAACCGCGCCTGGCGTCAATTCTCACGGAACGGCTGGGTCCCTGGGCGGTCTCCGGCCCTGCGCTGGCAATTGCAGCGCATGCGTTTTCCCGCATCGATCTGGTGGCGGAGCAGCGCAGAAAGCTTGAAGCGGCGCACGTGATGACGCGTTCGGCGCTGAACAAGGCGCTGGTGACCATCGTAGGAGAGACGGCGCTGTTCTTTCATTGCGAAGTGGGCAATGGCGCCGCGGTGCGCGATGCGCTGGCGAGCCACAAGGTGCTGGTCCGGGCGTTTGATCACAGTCCCACAAGGATCCGCATCGGCCTGGCGCCGGATGAACTCGCAGCCGTGAGGCTTCGCGAAACCCTGCGGCTCGCGGGTGCGCGCGCTTCGTGATGGGGCATCTGCCGGTCCTCTTCGCAGCCCTGTTGCTCGACCGTCTGGTGGGTGATCCCGACTGGCTGTGGCGGCGGATCAGCCATCCGGTTGTCCTGTTCGGTGCGGCAATCGGTTTTGCCGACAGGCGGTTCAACAACGCTCACGACAGCCCTGCCGCCCGCCGGCGCAAGGGCCACATCGCCATCATCATCCTGCTGCTGCTTGCAGCCCTCGGCGGCTGGGGGGTGAGCTACGGGCTTGCGCTGCTGGGCGGCGTGGGGGTGGCGCTTGAAGTGGTGATTGTCAGCGTGTTTCTGGCCCAGAAGAGCCTCGCCGATCATGTCACAGCAGTTGCCGAGGGACTGCGCCGGGATGGCCTGGCGGGCGGCCGCAGGGCCGTGTCGATGATCGTCGGGCGGGATCCCGACGCGCTCGATGAGGCAGGGGTGTCGCGGGCCGCCATCGAGAGCCTGTCCGAGAATTTCTCCGACGGCATCGTTGCGCCTGCGCTGTGGTTCGCGGTCTTCGGGCTGCCCGGGCTGATGGCCTACAAGATGCTCAACACCGCCGACTCGATGATCGGTCACCTCAATGACCGGCATCGGGATTTCGGGCGGGCGGCGGCGAAGCTCGATGATTTCGCCAACTGGCCGGCGTCTCGGCTGTCGGCGATCCTGATCGCGGCCAGCGCCGGTTTCGTCAAGGGAAAGGCTGCGATGCAGCGTGCCGCCAGCTCGGCGCTGACCGATCAGGGACTGCACCGGTCGCCCAATGCAGGGTGGCCGGAAGCTGCGATGGCGGGTGGGCTGGATCTGATGCTCGGTGGCCCGCGCCGCTATGGCGGAGACCTGGTGCTGGAGGCCGGACTGAACGCGGCGGGCCGCCAGAAAGCAAGCGCCGGGGACATTGTCGACGGACTGGCAATATTCCGGCGCGCTTGCGACTGCCTGGCCCTGGCGGTTCTGGCAGCCGTTGCTGTCTCATTATAATTCAATAGAATCAATGCATTGGTTTGATGGTTAGAATGCAATCAAGCGTTTTAACGTTAACGCACAAATTCCTCTGTTTAGATTGATCCTGGGTGAGTATAAATCTTGTTCAGGGTAACTGGGGAAACACACATGCGTAATCTGTTCTTAGTCGGGCTTCTTGCCTTCGCACTTATGCCGTTCTCGTCAGCCTCGGCGTTTGCCGCCAAGCTTGTAGCGAAAGTCGACATTTCCACGCAAACCATGGTCGTCACCCACAATGGCAGGGTGAAATACAAGTGGCGGGTGTCGACCGGCCGCAAGGGATATTCCACACCGACCGGCACCTATTCGGCGAAATGGCTGTCGCGCCATCACCGGTCGCGCAAGTACAACAACGCGCCGATGCCTTATGCCGTGTTCTATCATGGCGGCTATGCGGTGCACGCGACCTATGACACCAAGCGGCTGGGACGTGTTGCCTCGCATGGCTGCGTGCGCCTGGCGCCCGAACATGCGGCGAAGTTCTTCTCGCTGGTTCAGCAGACCGGCAACAGCAACACCCGGATCGTGATCACGCGCTGACCCATTACAGCGCCGCGTATCCAACTGGATGCACAAAGGTCATTGAAATATCTTGAATGAATGCATGTCGTTATCGTTCAAACGAATCCGGTGAATGCGACAGGCATGAGGGAATGCACCGGTCCGGCTGAAGCCGGACAATCACTCGCCTGTTTTTTGGCCCGGTCCCGCCGGGCCAATTGCTATTTGATCAGGTGCTTGATCTCCCAGCGGTCATGAAACCATTGCCACTGACCGGGATATTCGCGCACCCACTCCTCCACCATGTCATTGAGAACCTGCGCCGTGGCTGCGACGTCGACGCCGCCATCGGGGCGGCGCGGTATGTCGATGGGCGGTTCCACAACCAGCCGGTGGCGTCCGCCGGGCAGGCGGATGGCGCGTGCCGGATAGACGTCGCATTCATATTGTCGCACGAGCTTGGCGAGCAGAGGATTGGTGTGGGCTTCCTGTCCGAAGAAAAGCGTCTTGGCGCCCTTGTGGAACTTCTGGTCGACCAGCATTCCGACGCCGCCGCCACTTTCCAGCCGCCGGGCGAGCGTGAAGGCCGCGCCCGCGCGCGACGGCACCAGATGCCCCATCGAAGTGCGCCGCGCCGCCAGGACACGCTTGGCGATGTAGGGATTGTTGGGCGGGCGGAACAAGGCCATCACGTCCAGGCCATAAGCGGCCGCGGCAATCGGAAGCAGTTCGAAATTGCCGGTATGGGCGGTGAAGACGATGAACGGCTTGTTGGAGTCGCGCAGCTTGATGAAGATGTCAGCCCCGCCAATCTCTATCCGTCCGGGTTCCGCGGCCTCGGGATCAAAATCGAACAGCTGGTCGAGAAACACATATTCCGCGGCCAGCCGCGCCATGTTGCCCCACATGTCCAGTGCGATCTCGCGCCGCTCGGCCTCGGATTTCTCCGGATAGGCCCTGGCGAGGTTTTCCATCGCCAGCCGGTGACGCGACGTCAGCGGGCCGATTCGGCGCGCCATGGAATCGACGAAGGAGATCGCCCTGTCCGCGGGCAACAGCGAGAGCACCCGTAGCAGGGAGAAGATTGCTGTCGCGATCAGCCAGTCTTTGCTGCGCCTGAGGGCAATGACGAGGCGCGTCAGCGCCATGCGGAGAGGGCTAGCCATGGGCAGGTTCGCTGACCTCAATCCATCTTCAGGATGATCTTGCCGAAGACATCGCGGCCTTCCATGCGGGCAAGCGCCACCGAGATATCGTCGAAGCCGACTTCCGTGTCGATGACCGGCTGGACCAGGCCAGAGGCCATCTTCTGCATCGCGTTCGCCATGTTTTCCATGCGGCAGCCGAAGGAGCCGATCAGCTTGAGTTGCTGCTGGAACAGCATCATCAGGTTCATCTGGGTGGAGACGCCCGAGGTCGAGCCGCAGGTGACCAGCCGCCCGCCGCGCTTGAGAGACAGCATCGAGCCCGCCCAGGTGTCGGCGCCCACATGCTCGAACACCACATCGACGCCGCGCTTCTTCGTGAGCTTGCGCACCACGCCCTCGAAGCGGTCCTCGCGGTAGTTGATCACATGGTCGGCGCCGAGCGCCTTTGCCGGTTCGATCTTGGCGTCCGAGCCCACAGTGGTGATCACGGTGCAGCCGATCTTCTTGGCGAGCTGGATGGCCGCACTGCCGATGCCCGATCCGCCGGCGTGAATGAGGATGGTTTCGCCCGGCTCGAGCTTCGCATTGTCAAACAGCATGTGCTCGACGGTGCCGAAGGTGACTGGGGCGACTGCCGCGCCGATCGCGGTCACGCCGGGAGGGGCGGGGACCAGGAGGCGTGCCGGAAGGTTGACCTTTTCCTGGGCGAAGCCATCGAGATGGAAGCCATGGACGCCGCCCACATGTTCGCACAGATTGTCGCGGCCTTCGCGGCATGGCCGGCACAGGCCGCAGGTGCGCGCCCCATAGATCGAGACCAGCTGTCCGGGCAGCAGGTTCGAGACGCCATGGCCGACCGCGTCGATCACGCCCGAGGCTTCCGCGCCGATGACCAGCGGCATCTTGCGCTTGGCAAATGCCATGCCGCGCCAGCCCCAGACGTCGATATGGTTGAGCGCAACCGCCTTGATCGAGAGGGTGACTTCGCCGATTCCCGGCGGCGGCGGCGGCGGTACGTCGACGGTTTCAAGCTTGCGATCTTCAATCAGCTGCAATGCCCGCATGGGTAATGTCCTTCGCCGCGCGGCGGCGCCAGCACGGCCGCCCTTGTACAGATGGAGTCCCGAAAGCGAGGCCCCGGGCGGGCGTCACGGTTGTTCGCTCACGCCGTCTTTGGATATGGTGCCGGCGATCCCCAAGGGGAGCGCCAGAGTGCGCCATGCCTTAAGCGGGTTCAGCCGACATGACAAGGCATGCGTTCTGTCCGCCAAAGCCGAAGGAGTTGGAGAGCACAGAGGTGACCGTGGCGTCGCGCTTGACATTGGGGACCACGTCGAGCGGGATCGCCGGGTCCGGATTGTCGTAATTGATGGTGGGCGGCAGCGTGCCGGTGGACATGGTCAGCAGCGAGAACACTGCCTCCACCGCGCCGGCCGCGGTCAGCGTGTGGCCGATCATCGACTTGTTGGAGGACACCGGCACCTGCGCCATGCGCTCGCCGAAGACGGTCGACAGCGAGAGATATTCCATCTTGTCGTTTTCCGGCGTCGAGGTGCCGTGGGCGTTGATATAGCCGATCTCGTCGGCTGACAGGCCGGCATCTTCAAGTGCTGCGCGAATGGTGGCTATCGCCGGCGCGCCGCCGGGCGAGGAGCGGGTGCGGTGGAAATCGTCGGCCTTCTCGCCGCAGCCGCTGACGATGCCGAGAACCCGGGCGCCGCGGGCGAGCGCGGTCTCGAGCGATTCGAGCACCAGGGTGGCCGCGCCCTCGGCGATGACAAAGCCGTCGCGGTCCTTGGTGAAGGGGCGCGAGGCCTTTTCCGGCCGGTCGTTGCTGGTCGACAGCGCAGACAGCAGCGAGAACCGGATCAGCGCCTCGGCGCTGACCGAGCCGTCGGTGGCGACGCTCAAGGCCCGGTCGGTGCGGCCCTGGCGGATGGCCTCGACCCCGAGCTGGATGGCGGTGGCGCCCGAGGCGCAAGCCGTCGACAGCGTCACCGGCAGGCCGCGGGTGCCGAACATGTCGGCCAGGCGTTCTGAAATCGCGCCGAAAAGCGCCGCCTCGTGGAAGGCCGGATCGGCTTCCTCGCGGAGAACCGCCAGAAACTGCTCATAGGCGTCGCCGGTCCTGTGTTCGGACTTGACGCGGTCGCCAAGCTCGAAGCGTGCGCCCCATTCGGCCTCGATCGGCGGGGCTGCGAGAAACAGCGGGCCGCCGAAATCGCCGGAAAGTCCGGCCTGGGCCAGCGCTTCCAACGTGGTCTCGCGGGCAAAGGCAAAGGAGCGTTCGACGGCATTGGCAGCCGGGATCGGGATGAAATCGACGGTGCCGCAGATGCGGGTCGACAGGCCGTCGGAGGGAAACCTTGTGATCGGATGGATCCCGGACTGGCCGGCCGTCAGCGCCGCCCAGTTGTCCGTGACCCCCTGCCCGAGCGAGGAGACGACGCCCATGCCGGTGACGGCGACCAGCGGACGGCCGAGATGGTCGGTGTAGGCGGCTTTGCTCATGATGCTCTCCGTCTCATGGCATCCTCGACAGGCGGGCAATGCCTTCGCCGCGGATGTGGCCGATCGTCGTGACGATGGCGGACCTGGCCGCATCGATCGCGGCCGCATCTTCCCCGGCTGCGAACGGGCTGATCGCAGCCCCTGAGTCGAGCGCCAGGCAGGCGAGCGCCAGTCCGGTGGGGAACTGGGCCTCAAGCGAATGGCCGAACAGGGCGCCGATGGTGCGCAGGGGGGATTGCGGGAAGCGGGCCTTGAGGAATTCCCGCTCGCGCGCGCTCAGATCCGGAAACCCGGAGGCGCCGGAAAACACCAATGTATCGGCGCCGCTGCCAGATGCGCCGGCCTCCGCGGTCAGCCGTTCCAGACGCTGCTCCAGCCGATCCCCGTCGCGCGGGCCGCGATCGGCGGCGACGGCGTCAAGGCGGGCATAGATATGGGCGCCGCGCGCAGTGGCATGCTCGAGCGATTCGAGCACCAGGAACGCGCCGGACGTGCCGAAATTCATGCCGTTTGCGGTGCCGTCTGCGTTCCAGAATGGCCGGTCCGGCGTCTTGCCCAGCCCCTGGACTGCTTCCATCACCATCATCATGTCGAGGCGTTCGGCGATATAGGCGCCGCCCACCAGGCTGTGCGTCGACTGTCCGGCGGCGATGCGGGCATGGGCGATCTCGATCGCAGATATGCCGGCGCCCTGCTCGCCCATCACGGTGCGCGAGGATCCGGTGACCTTGTGAACGATGGAGATATTGCCCGCCAGCAGGTTGGACAATTGCGCCAGAAAAAGGGTGGGACGCAGTTCGGTGGTCAGTTTCTCGTTGAGCAACTGCTCCCGGTCGTTGCGCTTGCGGCCTTCCTCGACGATCAGCGTGTCGACGGTGGTGTCGCGTTCGCCGCCGCCGGCCGCCACGATCATGTCCATCGAGCTGCAGGACTCCTGGTCGTCCTTCAGGCCGGCGTCGTCAAGCGCCAGGCCGGCGGCATAGACGCCGAGGCGTTGCCAGTTTTCCATCTGGCGCTGATCGCCGCGGCGCGGAATCTGCGCCGACCAGTCGATCTCGGGAAGCGGATGCACCGTGTAGGGGGCAAACCGCTCGCTGTCGACATTGGCCACGGGGGCCGTGCCGCCGGTCAGGGCGTCGTGATGGGCCTGACGTCCGACCCCGAGCGAGGTCACCAGGCCGATGCCGGTTATCACCACCTCATGGCGCTTGTCTGTCATTGCCGGTCTCCTGTGGCCTTCGCCATGGCGGTCAAAAGGCCCACTTCCTCGGCCCGCTTGCGCACGATGCCCGAAAGCGGCACCTGATCAAAGGGGATGGTCCGAAGCTTGAGCTGGCAATCGGCCACCTTCTTGCCGTCGCTCGCGATCCTGGCCCTGGTCACCGCGTAGCCGGAGCCTTCATGCTCCAGCGTGGCTGTGATTTCAAGCACCGCGCCGGGTTTGACGAAGTCGCGCATCTTGGCGCCATCCACCGTCATCAGGAACGGCATGGCGGCAAATTCGGTCCTGGCGAGAACGAGAAAACCGCTGGCCTGGGCCATGGTCTCGATCAGAAGCACGCCCGGAACCAGCGGCATGCCTGGAAAATGGCCCTCGAAGACCGGGCTTGCGGCGGGGACCGTGGCGCTTGCGACCAGAGTGGAGCGCTCGAGGTCGAGCGCCTCGATGCGGTCGATCATCTGGAAATATTCAAGCTGCATGAAAAAGCCCCGCCGCGCCGGGCCTCAGCCCTTTGCGGCTCTCAGCTCGTCGATCTTGGCGCAGAGATTGCCGAGAACGAAATATTCCTCGGTCGAGGCCTTGCCGTCATTGACCTCCTGGGTCCACTTCTCGAGCGGGATCTTGATGCCGAATTCCTTGTCGACGGCAAAGACGATGTCGAGGAAATCAAGGCTGTCGATGCCCAGATCATCAATCGTGTGGCTTTCGGGGGTAATGGAATCGCGGTCAATCTCGCTCGTTTCGGCGATGATATCGGCGACCTTGTCAAATGTTGCGGTCACGCTCATGTCCTCATTGGATAAGTGTTTGGGCGAACCTATAGAAAAATCCGGCGCAAAAGCCAATGGCTTGTTTGCCCGTCCGCTGCCAATGGGGGTCCGGGTCGGGTTGAAACAATTGCGCGGCCACACCCGCGGAAACGATCAGGCCGCAAACCGGCCTGACTGCCCTTGCCAGATAAGGCTGGCGGGGTCAGACCGCAAGGGAATGGCGGGCGGCGCCGGTGCCGAAATAGCCGTCAAATGCCGATGCCACGGACCGCACGAAGGGCCGGCCCTTCTGCGTGATCTGGAACAGGCCGCCGCTGAACGAGATCATGCCGTCGGTGTCGCTGGTCGCCAGATACTCGGCTTCATCGAGGATGCTCTCGGCTTCTCCGCCGAATTCGTGTCTTATGGTGGCGAAGGAAAAGGCGAAATCGCACATCAGAAGTTCGATGATGCGGGCGCGGATTCGGTCCTCGGTCGACAATTCGAAACCGCGCACCACCGGAAGCCGGCCGGCATTGACCTGGCGCTGGTATTCGCCGGTCGAGGGCTGGTTCTGGATGTAGCCCTGCGGCAGCTGGCCGATGGAGGAGGCCCCCATGCCGATCAGCGCATCGGCGGTGTCGCTGGTATAACCCTGGAAATTGCGACGCATCGAGCCCGAGGCGGCGGCGACCGCCAGGCTGTCGGCGGGCAGGGCGAAATGGTCGATGCCGATGGCGGTGTAGCCCGCCATGGTCAGCGTCGACGAAGCGCGGTTCATCTGGGCGAATCGTTCGGTGACATCGGGCAGCACCGATTCGTCGATCATCTTCTGGTGGGTCTTCATCCACGGGACATGGGCATAGCCGAACAGCGCGATCCGGTCCGGCTTGAGCGTGAGAACCTGTTCGATGGTGCGGTCCACGGATGCGCGGGTCTGGTGGGGCAGGCCGTAGAGAACATCGCAATTGACCGAACGGACGCCGCGGGCGCGGACCTGCTCGACGACTTCGCGGGTCTGCTCGAAGGTCTGCTCGCGGTTGATCGCCTTCTGAACCGTCTCGTCGAAATCCTGCACGCCGATGGAGGCCCGGGTCATGCCGATGGCAGCGAGCGCGTCATACTTGTCGGCGGTGAGGTCGTTGGGATCCATCTCGACGCTGATCTCCGCATTGGAATCGAAACGGAAGCGGCTGCGCAGCGCCGTATCCAGCGCGATCATGTCGTCGGGGCGCAGCATGGTCGGGGACCCGCCGCCCAGATGCAGCGCGGTGACCCGGCAGCCGGGATCGATCAGCCCTGCGAGGGTCTCCATCTCGTTCTCGAGTGCCGCGACATAGGTTTTCAGCGGGTCGTATTTCAGCGTCTGCTTGGTGTTGCAGCCACAGAACCAGCACAGCCGGTCGCAGTAGGGGATATGGATATAGAGCGAGAGGGTCTGTCCCGGCTTGAGCGCGCGCAGCCAGCGGGCGTAGACATCGCCATCGATTCCCGCATGAAAATGCGGGGCTGTCGGATAGCTGGTGTAGCGCGGTGCCGGCCCGCCATGTTTGCGGAGAAACTCTTTTTGCATGTCCCGAACTCCCGTGTCTGAGATCCCACAATGCCCGGGCGGACGGTTCGCGCCTTGACTTTGATCAAACCCCGCTGTTCTTTGTCGCCGAACATCGATGCGCATTGAGAAGGCAGCTATGCGTTGACGGCGCAGTCGGGTCTTGCCGCTGCGGGATCGAGGGCTGATGGACACGCACCGCAAAGACATCCACAATTCCGAGCTTCCCATTCTGTGCCGGGCCTGTGAAGCCCGTCACCGGGGTGTCTGCGGCGCCCTTTCGCCGGAACAGCTGATCGCGCTCAACAAGCAGTCGACCCGCAGGCATGTGGAGGCAGGCTCGGAACTGATCGGCGAAAGCCAGGAATCAAAGAGCTACGCCAACATCATTGCCGGCGTGGTGAAGCTCACGAAAATGATGGCCGACGGGCGCCAGCAGATCGTCGGACTGCAATTCGCGCCGGATTTCCTCGGCCGTCCGTTCCGCTCCGACAGCGGCATTACCGCCGATGCGGCGACGGACGTCAATGTCTGCAGCTTTCCCAAGGCCGTGATCGACCGGATGATCAAGGAGACCCCGGAGCTCGAGCACAGGCTGCTCGAGCAGACCTTGAAGGAACTGGACGAGGCGCGCGACTGGATGCTGACGCTGGGGCGGAAGACCGCGGCGGAGAAGGTTGCGAGTTTCCTCTACCTGATCGCCACCCACGTCAATCCGGAATCGGAGGCCGATTCAGCCAGTTTCGAACTGCCGCTGACGCGATCCGACATCGCCGATTTCCTTGGTCTGACCATCGAGACCGTGAGCCGGCAGATGACCAAGCTGCGCAAGGACGGGGTGATCCTGATTCGCAACAACCGGCACATGGAAGTGCCCGACCTTGCCAGGCTGTCGGAACGCGCGTCGCACTGAATCGCCCTGAAAAGTCGCGCTCCGGCCCCGGACGGCCGCGGCCATGGCGGTTGCCGGCGTCCCTCGGACCCAATCGATCATAGCCAGATGATGGCGCCGGACTCGGCAGGTTTCGCTGTCCCGGTGATGCCAGTCCCGTCGCGATCGTTGAAAGTACCGCTCCATTTAGATACAAATGACGCGTATCGAATAGCGTATCGGGCATTCATAAAGCCACGCCGTTTGGCGTTTTTTATTGAATATGAAACAATATAGCCTCAGGCTGGTTCGGGAAAGCCTGGCTTTTTGCCGGGGTGCTGGATCTTTTTGTGAAGCCCCGTTCCCGACCGGGAACCGGAACGAGAAAGTAGGAGTTTAGATGCTGTCTGGACTTATCCAGCAATTTGAACGTCTTGCGAGCGAACTCGTGGCAGCGGCCTATCACGAGGATGAAGCCAGGGTCGACCGGATCGATGCCCAGATCCAGGAATTGATTGACCGGCTGTTCCGGATGCGTGTGCACAGCCGCAGCGAGATTGCCGCACAGATCGGGTTTTTCCGGAGGCTTGCCCAGCGCAACTGCGAGGACGGCAGCAGCGTCCGGCGTTACACGGACGCGATGACCGCGCTGTTCGAGCGCTACATGGATATGAATGCCGACCTGATCCCGGCAGATGACACGCCGATGGCGGTTCCGCTGCGCGAAGGCTATGATCCGTCGGTGCAGGAAATGGCGCTTGATTGCCTGCAGGAGCGGGTGGCGATCATCGGGCTCGACTACCGCTATATCTATTGCAACAGGCGCAATGCCGATTTTCACTCGAAGCGGCCGTCCGACTTCATCGGCAGGCACCTGTCCGAAATGATCGAGATGGAACGCTTTGAGACACGCGCCAAGCCGCGCCTCGACCAGTGTTTCGACGGCGCCCACATCTCCTACAATTATGAGATCGCCGATGCCGACGGACGGATGTTCGACGTCAATTGCCGGATGACGCCCTTGCCCGGTGCAAACGGCACCATCATCGGCGCGGTGCTGATCCTGTCCATGCAATCGGTGTTCGCCCGCGTCAGCTGAGGCGGTCTCCGTTTCAGGGCGCCGCTACGTCGCCCGGAGAACGGCCGCCGCGCCCGGGCGTACACCGTGCGGTTCGGAAGCGTCCTTCAAGCCTGAACAGTCCTGATCCGCACGCCTCAACGTGGCGCCTGGCCTTTCCCCGCCGCATCGTTGAGGCGCCCCGGCCGACCGTGCGCCGGATCGTCCCGGTCTGACGGCTTTCGTCAACAAAGGGATTGACGTTTACGTGAACGTCAATATTTGATAGGCGACAAGGCAGAACCTGTCGCATTCCGGCTCGACTTCGCCCGAGTCATTTGCCATGACAGGAGGAACCGGCCGCAAGGCCTGTTGGTGCGCCTGGGCCTTGAAACCCACGATCCGGGCAGCAGGGAGCATCGATGTCCGGTGATGGAACGGCCCTGAAGCATCAGGCCTCGGGCCAGCGCCGGACTGATCAGGAGATGAGGAAGACCGATGACTGAAGTTGCTGAGATTGCCGAACGCGAGAGCATGGAGTTTGACGTGGTGATCGTCGGCGCCGGACCGGCAGGCCTTTCCTCGGCCATAAGGTTGAAGCAGATCAACCCGGATCTGACGGTCGTCGTGCTGGAAAAGGGCGGCGAGGTCGGCGCCCATATTCTCTCGGGCGCCGTGGTCGATCCGATCGGCATCGACAGGCTTATCCCCGACTGGCGCGACGATCCCGACCACCCGTTCAAGACGCCGGTCACCGCCGACCACTTCCTGGTGCTGGGGCCGGCCGGCTCGGTGCGGCTTCCCAATTTCATGATGCCGCCGCTGATGGGCAATCACGGCAATTTCATCGTCTCGCTGTCCAATGTCACCAAGTGGCTGGCCGACCGCGCCGAGGCGCTGGGCGTGGAGATCTATCCGGGTTTTGCCGCCACCGAGGTGCTGACCGATGAGAATGGCGCGGTGATCGGCGTCGCCACCGGCGACATGGGCATCGAGCGCAGCGGCGAACCGGGCCCCGCCTATGCCCGCGGCATGGCGCTGCTCGGCAAATACGTGCTGATCGGCGAAGGCGTGCGCGGCTCGCTCGCCAAGCAGCTGATCGCCCGCTTCGAGCTCGACGCCGACAGCGAACCGCAGAAGTACGGCATCGGGCTGAAGGAATTGTGGGAGGTCAAGCCCGAGCACCATCGCCCCGGCCTGGTGCAGCACTCCTTCGGCTGGCCGCTCGATCTCAAGACCGGCGGCGGTTCGTTCCTCTATCATCTCGAGGACAACAAGGTGGCGGTCGGCTTCGTCGTTCACTTGAACTACAAGAACCCTTACGTCTCGCCGTTCGAGGAATTCCAGCGCTTCAAGACCCACCCGGCGATCGCGGCCACTTTCGAGGGCGGCAAGCGCCTGGGCTACGGCGCGCGCGCCATTTCCGAAGGCGGCTGGCAGTCGGTCCCCAAGCTCGCCTTCCCGGGCGGCGCGCTGATCGGCTGTTCGGCCGGCTTCGTCAATGTCGCCCGCATCAAGGGCTCGCACAATGCCATGCTGTCAGGCATCCTCGCCGCCGAACACACGGCCGAAGCCATCGCCGCGGGCCGGGCGCAGGACACGCTGGAGAGCTATGAAGCCGCCTGGCGCGGCTCCGAGATCGGCGCGGACCTCAAGAAGGTCCGCAACGTCAAGCCGCTGTGGTCGAAGCTCGGCACCGTCGGCGGCGTGGCGCTCGGCGGTCTCGACATGTGGCTCAACACGCTGTTCGGGATCTCGCCCTTCGGCACCATGAAGCACGGCAAGACCGATTACGCCTCGCTGGAGCCGGCCTCACAGCACAAGAAGATCGACTACCCCAGGCCCGATGGCGTGCTCACCTTCGACCGGCTCTCCTCGGTGTTCCTGTCCAACACCAACCACGAGGAAGACCAGCCGGTGCACCTGCAGGTCAAGGACATGGCGCTGCAGAAAAGCTCCGAGCTCGACGTCTATGCCGGCCCCTCCACCCGCTACTGCCCGGCGGGCGTCTACGAGTGGGTGGAAACCGACGGCGTTCCGACCTTCGTCATCAACGCCCAGAACTGCGTTCACTGCAAGACCTGCGACATCAAGGACCCCAACCAGAACATCAACTGGGTCCCGCCCCAGGGCGGCGAGGGGCCGGTGTATACGAATATGTGAGGGCAGCCATGGCGAAAAGGCCGCTCCAGGAGGTCCCGGTCGACAGCCGCGCCGCATGGCGCGGCTGGCTTGAAGCCAATCATGGCCAGCCCGGGAGCGTCTGGATGGTTTGGCGCAAGAAATCCGCCGGCGACGACCTGGTCGAGGAAGCCTTGTGCTTCGGCTGGATCGATTCGTTGCCGCGCAAACGTGACGAGACTCACACGATGCTGCTATTCTCGCCCCGCAAGGTGGGGTCGAACTGGTCCGCCGTCAACAAGGCACATGTCGAGAAACTGGTCGCAGTGGGACTGATGGCTCCTGCTGGGATGTCAGCGGTGAGCCGATCAAAGGCTGACGGAAGCTGGAGCGCGCTCGATGCAGATGCGCGGCTGGACCTTCCCGAAGATCTGGCCTTGGCGTTTTCCGCTCACCCGGGCGCAAAAGACAACTGGGAAGGCTTCCCGCCGTCAGCGCGGCGTGGAATCCTGGAGTGGATCCTCAACGCAAAGACCGCGCCCCCACGGCAAAAGCGTATCCTCGAGACCGCCGAGAAGGCCGCTCGGGGCGAACTCGCCAACCAGTGGCGCTGAGCCTCTCCACATTCCTCACTGAAACGCCGTCTCAAAGAAACTCCTGAGCTTGCGCGAATGCAGCCGCTCTGGCGGCATCGAAGGCAGCGCGAGCGGTGAGTAAAACGCTGACAACTCGCCGCAAAATGCCATGACTGCCTCGTTCACGATCAATCGGATCGCTCGAAGCGGACGGTTGCGCAGAAATCGATCTTCCAGATCTACATAGCTGAAAAGTTCGCCCGTCCTTATATTGCCGCCACCCACGCATCAACTCAGAATCTCGACGGCCCCAATGAACCATGACAGATGACACCAGACCAGAGGCTTTTTCATTATCCTGCCAGTCTACTTAAGTCGTATGACAATGGTGTTATCTTGGATTCCAACAGATCCCGTCGCGGGCCAGATAGGCATGTTTTGCGCGGCAGTGGTTGCCGCAGATGTTTCAGCGGGGGACGGTCGACGAAAATCCACAAAGAACATCAAGGCGCGATCGGCTGACCACGGGGCCGTATACATGCTCGCCAGCATGGTGTTGCCGATCTTGCCGCGCTGTAGATTAAACACCCTGTATGGTAGGTAATTGCGGTCTTGCAAAACTCCAACAACAACGAGAGGCAACCCCGGCTTGAAGTCGGGTGATGACTTTATCTCATCAGCGATAGACCGTGTTAAGTCAAGATCCGCACGGTTTCTAAGGTCCATGTATAAATGCCATACGTTGGCTTGGTAAGCAAAAATGATCACCAGGAAAATCCCAAGGATAGACAAAATACCTCTATATTTTTGGACACTGACCCAGGCGACAGCAAAAGTACCGGCGTACACGCCTACAAAAGAAAAAAGGATACGTTCTTGAAGCATTTTGTTGGCTGGGTACATGATCCAGGCAGCCCCAAATATGAAAAGCGGTGCAATTAAGACCAAACACAATCCAATCATATTTCGGCGTATTGCGAGTGTCCCCAACAAAATTATCGTTATAAATAAAAAAATGTACTTTGAAACTGCCGGAAAGAATAGCCAATCACTCGTAAATAATTGCAATGTAGCAGTAAAAATCAAAACTGCCGTGGATATAGCCTCTTTAATATCCGAAGAATACATAACAAAACTTGAAAGACGCTCCCCCCCCATTCCGCCCAAATTTACAATGCGTGCCAAGAAAAAATAAAGCGCTGCATATGCGATACCTCCTGCAAGAACTCGAGCAATTCTTGGGAGAATAAAACTCCTTGCAACTGCAACAACTCCACCTCCGTTATTAAACCGTACTGCAGAAGCATAGACTGTCATTATGATAAAAAGATAGACGGATGACTGATAGATGTTCAGAGCCAGGAATACAAAAATTGCTCCGAGTATGTTTCCTGAAACCAATACTCCAAACATTGCGAGCAATGCCGCTAATGGAACAAAAAAACGGATAGATGGATATGAAAATATCTCAAAAAGCATGGGGAACGTCGCAAACATTCCACATATAATAATACATGCAAATGTATCATTTATTCTAAACAATAAACAAGTAACTATCCCACAGCCAACCATACATGTCAATCCAAGTATAAGCATCAGGGATGGCGGGAATAATCCTCCAAAAATATGACGCAACAATTCAGACAAATAACGACCATCCAAAGTGTATGCATAGTATGTGTTATTATAATGCAATATATCAAAAAAATAATCGTTCGAGAAGGTGGGAAATCCTAGCTCGGGGACATATGCGACTGCCAGAATGATAAGAACCGGAATGTAGAAACTAGGTTTCCACAACTCCTGAAAATGTTGTATGTATTCGCGGTCAGGTCCCGTGGCGATCCAGGTTTTCGAAGTCAATTTATTGTCCCGCAATTTTTCTTCCCATAAGCCGAAACCCGACACTCTCAGAGGCGATGTCGCATGTCCATGGCTTTATTTTAATTGGCATCGGAAGGCAATTGCCTTAGCATCTGTCTCATGCGGATCGCAAAGGCAGGAGAGCCGACCATATGGTCGAGAATCAAAATAGTGAGCTGTTCGACAGTCATGCTGGCAGCTACAAACGTGACGTGAACAAAGCGATTGGGTTCACCGGCATGTCGGTGGATTTTTTTACACGGGTGAAGGCCTCCTATATCGAAGACATATGTTCTAGTCATTTCGGTGGAATGGCTGCCCTGGACGCACTTGATGTCGGCTGCGGCGTTGGATCTTTTCACTCGCTTCTGGCGCCTCGCTTTGGCAATCTTACCGGGATCGACGTTTCGAGTGCATCTATATCCGAGGCTCGGGAGCGTCATTCCTCAGTTCGCTATGAGGTCTATGATGGAATGAAGCTGCCTTATCCCGACGAAAGCTTTGATGTCGCATTTACGATTTGTGTCATGCACCACGTCGAGCCGCGCCTCTGGAGAAATTTCTCAAGCGAATTTCGAAGGGTTATCAAGAAGGGTGGATTGGGTCTGGTGTTTGAGCACAATCCGAGAAATCTCCTCACGATGAAGGCCGTGAACAATTGCGAGTTCGATGCCGACGCCACGCTTCTTCGCAGTGACACCACGGTTCAGCTTCTGAGGGAAGCGGGCTTTCAGGAAGCGGCAGCAAGCTTCATACTGACAGTACCGGCGTTAAATCCATTTATGCGGTCCGTTGACAAATGGTTTTCCGGGCTGCCTTTGGGAGCCCAATATTATGTCAGAGCCGTCAAGTGACGGTTCTCGAGTTTCTAAGAAACCAGTCGATATTGGCTGTCATTTCCAGATTTTCGATTATTGGACTTCTATCTACAATCGTTTATTTTGTCGTGGCAAACGTACTCATTGCGAGCGACGTGGCGGATCCTCCTACATCATCGCTAATCGCATACCTTTTTGGAATGGTGCTGTCGTTCCTCGGACAAAGCCGCATTACATTTCTGTTAAAAAGCAATGATTTCCGGCAGGCTCTCCGATTCATCATCATGTCCGCTGTTGGCTTGGTGGTGAGCTATAGCAGTGTCTCCGTGGCCGTGCATTGGGGGATCGCTCCGTCGTGGGGCACTGTTGCCACCTCGCTCACGATTCCAGTTTTGAGCTTTCTGGCTATGAAGTATTGGATCTTCGGTCCCGATACTCAACGCAATATCTAGAAAATAACATTCGATACGATCGAGAAAATGAAAATAATGACACAACGGATCAGCATATCTATCATCGTTCCTGTTTACACAGGCGAAAAATATTTGCGAGCTCTCGTCGACGAAATTGCCGAAGTCCGAGATACCTGGTCGTCGGACGGAACTCCTTTCGTCCTGTCAGAGGCAGTATTTGTCGACGACGGCGCCATCGATGGCTCGCCCGAAATCCTGGAAGATATTGCTGCGCAAAGAAGTTGGGTGACAGTTTTGCATATGTCACGCAATTTTGGCCAGCATGCCGCAACGATTTCCGGCATACTTCATTCTTCCGGGGATTGGGTTGTAACCTTAGATGAAGATTTGCAGCACCCACCGAAGGCTATAGGGGAGCTTCTGCGGAAGGCTGCGGAAAGCGGTGCTGATGTGGTCTATGCGCGTGGCAAGGATGACATACACGAAAGCGGCCTGCGTGATCTCTCATCCCGTACCTTCAAGAAGCTCGCAGGTTGGCTGACTGGTAACCCTGACATCAGAAAGATGAACAGCTTCCGGTTGATCCGAGGTTCGATCGCAAGAGCCGCTTCAAGCGCATGCATCCATGATACTTACTTTGATATCGCGGTATCCTGGTTCACAAAAAGGATCGATGACGTAAGTATGAAACTGAAGGATGAGCGATTCATCCAGACTGGAAAATCAGGATATCGATTGAGGTCGCTTTTTTCTCACGCCAGACGGATGCTTGTATCAAGCAATCTTAAAGTCCTGAGGGCTGTGACCTTCTTTGGATTTGTCGTCTTCGGAATAAGCGTACTCTCCAGCGTGCTGCTTTTCGTTGCACGAGTTTTATCCTTTTCCGAGATCGCTGTCGTCGGTTGGACCTCAACAATGATTGCCATCAACCTCTATGGCGGCATCTCGGTCATGCTGATCGGGCTTGTTTTGGAGTACATGTCGATTCTGATACAGCGCGCTCACGGAAGGCCACTGTTTTTCGTCATCGATAGGTCTTCAGACAACGAGCTGAAAACCTATTTCAGTACCAGAGAATCATGATCATCCTTCACTGGCGATCGCACGTGCCACCAGCGACACGTGTCGTGGTGTTGTTTGGAGTTGGACTGATTGGACGTTCAATCCTGGAATCACTTGTTTCGCGCCATTCTCCGAAGGTTGCGACTTTGCCCTTCACGTGGGGCGCATCCAGCCGAGATCAAACATCCGAGCTTGGCGTAATCCAGGCAGCTATCCTCGAAACCTGCAAAGTTGATCTCAGAAATTGTTGGGTTGACATCATCTGGTCCGCGGGCCGTGCAGGATTCGGCGACGGCTCCGAAGCATTTGATGGAGAACTGCTAAGTTTCAAGGCAGTCGTATCTATGTGTCAACGGCTAGCAGGGCATCTTCCTGAAAACGACCAGGTGAAGTTACACTTGGTAAGTTCGGCTGGTGGGCTATTTGAAGGATTGAGACAAGTAGGCCTGCACGACGAGCCGTCGCCGCGGCGGCCCTATGGACATGCCAAGCTCGCGCAGGAGTATGCACTACAGGCGATCAAGGAAGGTATTCCCTTTGCAATCTATCGACCTAGCTCTGTTTACGGATATGGAGGGACCAGAGGACGCGTTGGTCTTATCGCAGCGCTGATCGATGCCGCTCTACGCAACGATACGGCGGTCATTTTCGGCTATCAGGAAACGCTGCGCGACTTCGTTTTCGTCAAGGACATTGGCCGCTTCATCGCCGAGCGCATCTCGGACGAGAAACGTGAATCGCAGATTTGTCTGCTCGCATCAGGACGCCCGACCTCCGTTTACGAGGTCGTCTCATTAGTGGAGAGGGTGATGGGCCTTCGACTTGCTCTTCGCTTCGTTCGTGGCGGCAACAACATTCTGCACAACAGCTACCGACCGTCCGCACTTTCTTCGCATTGGATTCCCACCAGTCTGGAGATTGGCGTTGCAACCATGGCCGCGCAGATGAGGATGCAGTACTTCTCCAAGTTTGTCGATAATGAGAGGGCTTAACCTCTCCGCCTCCCTACTGAAACGCCGTCTCAAAAAAGCTCCTGAGTTTCCGCGAGTGCAGCCTCTCGGACGGCATTGCGCCGAGTTTCTGCATGGCCAGCAGGCCGATCTTCAGGTGCTGGTTGACCTGCGTCTTGTAGAATGCCGAGGCCATGCCGGGGAGTTTCAATTCGCCATGCAGCGGCTTGTCGGAGACGCAGAGCAGGGTGCCGTAGGGGACGCGGAAGCGGAAGCCGTTGGCGGCGATGGTGGCCGATTCCATGTCCAGCGCGATGGCGCGCGACTGCGACAGGCGCTGCACCGGGCCGCGCTGGTCGCGGAGTTCCCAGTTGCGGTTGTCGATGGTCGCCACCGTGCCGGTGCGCATGATGCGCTTCAAATCATAGCCCTCGAACCCGGTGATCTCGGCCACCGCTTCCTGGATCGCCACCTGCACCTCGGCCAGCGCCGGGATCGGCACCCAGGCCGGCAGGTCGTCGTCGAGCACGTGGTCCTCGCGCACATAGGCGTGGGCCAGCACATAGTCGCCCAGCGCCTGGCTGTTCCTCAAGCCCGCGCAATGGCCGAGCATCAGCCAGGCATGGGGTCTGAGCACGGCGATATGGTCGGTGATGGTCTTGGCGTTGGAGGGGCCGACGCCGATATTGACCATGGTGATGCCGCAATGATCCTTGCGCTTGAGATGATAGGCAGGCATCTGCGGCAGCCGCGGCGGGGCGACGCCTTCGGTGGGGCTGCCATGGCCCGCCGGCGTGATCAGGTTGCCGGGCTCGACGAAACAGTCGTAATCATTGCCGCCCTCTTCCATCAGAGAGCGGGCGTGCTCGCAGAATTCGTCGATGTAGAACTGGTAGTTGGTGAACAGCACGAAATTCTGGAAATGATCGGGCGCGGTCGCGGTGTAATGCGACAGGCGGGCGAGCGAATAGTCGATGCGTTGCGCCTTGAAAGGGGCGAGCGGCAGCAATTCGCCGGGGCCGGGCTCGTAGAGCCCGTTGACGATCTCGTCGTCGGTGGTGGCGAGATCGGGCGTGTCGAACAGGTCGCGCAGCGGCATGTCGAGCTTCTCGGCCACCGCCGCCTCGACATAGGCGCCTTCGCCGAAGGCGAAATGCAGCGGGATCGGCGTGTCGGATTCCGAAATCGTCAACGGTGTGCCGTGATTGCGCAGCAAAAGTTCGAACTGGGTGATCAAATAGGTGCGAAACAGCCTGGGCCTTGTGATGGTCGCGGCGTAGCGGCCGGGCGAGACCACATGGCCGAAGGACAGCCGCGAATCGACCATGCCGAAGGAGGTCGTCTCCAGGCTCACCTGCGGGTAGAAGGCGCGGTAGCGGCCCCTCGGCTTCTCCGTGGCCAGGCTTTCAAAGGCCTGGCACAGGAAGCGGGTGTTGCGGTCGTAGATGGCTTCGAGCGCCGCGACCGCGCTCGCCGCATCGGAAAATTCCTGCGGTTCGACCGGTTGAGGTGAAAGAAAACCGTTGTGGGTGTGGGAAGAGATTCGTTGGTCCATGAACCAGTATAGCCGGGAAAACTTGACAAGGAAAAGACGCCGATGCCCGAAAGGTGTTTCAGGCGAAAGCCCGGGGGGACACGACAGGCTGGACGCCTTTCACCGCGCGGCCTGCGGGCCCGGGTCAGCCGGCGTTGCGCTGCAGGCTCATGTAGAGAACGAAGCCCGCGCCGGTCATGCCCGGACCCTTGTCGCCGGCATTGGCGAAGGCGAAGGCGCCGACCGGGCCGACAAAGAAGGCGGTGAAGGCGGCAATCCGCAGGAAAGTGGTCAGGGAACGGCGGTGGGCGAGGGTCATCTTGTCAATCCTTCGAAATCGGCGTCAGCGCGTGAAGCTGCAGTTCAGGTCGGGATGGAACACGCAGGCGTCGATCGAGCCATTGCGCCAGCCGCGGCCCTGATGCCCGCCATTGGCGACGGCGGCGGCCATCAGCAGCGCAAAGATCACGAAGATCAGGCAGATGATGATGAAGCGGCGTGCGAGCGTGGTCATGCGACTGGTTCCCGTTGTGTGAGGGAACACTCGCATGGGGCTGCTGAACCTTGCCTGAGGGGACCGTTCATCCGCCGTTCAAACAGGTTAACGAGAGGCAGCCCGCCGGGGGCGGGTCCGGGCCGGGGAGGCCGGCTGCCGCGGCCATCAAAAAACCCGCGCCGGAGGCCTGGCGCGGGTCACGTCATGTGTCAGGGCTGGCGAAGGCCGGTCTTACATCTTGGCCCAGTTTTCGGAGCGGCAGAGCACGCCCAGGACGCAGCCCTTCATCTTCAGGGTGTTTCCGGAGACGGAAGCCGAGCCTGAATAGGTCTTGTCCTTGGCGGGGTCGGTGATGGTGCCGGAGTATTTTCCGTTGCTGCCGGTCATCTTGCCGATGCGCTTGCCGGCATGGGCGCCGGTCTTGAGCTGGACGCAGTAGTCGCCGCCGCAGGCGGCGATGGCTGCGGTCTCGCCGCTCTTGGTCTTCCAGTTGCCTTCGATCGGGTCTGCGAGCGCCGGAGCGCTCATGGCGGCCAAAAGCACGCCGGCTGCAATCATCTTGCGGATCATGATGTTCCTCCCAGGAATGAGCGCTTCCTCAAGCGCATTTCTTACTTAACTTACGTCAACGTAAAGGTAAACCACGATTCAAGCGTCGAAATGGCTTTTTCAAGGCGTTTTCCGGACCTCCGCGCGGGCGCCGATGTTCCGGCCTTTTGCGATGTCCGGCCGAAATGCCGTCCCGTCGCCTCGATCCTTGGTTAGCCGTTCGTAACTTTTCTCAGGCCTCAGAAACGGCTCGATCCGGCCGCTTCCGCCTGTTTGCAACGGGTCCGATGTTTAACGGAATCGCAAATTTACCAGTCCTTCGGACTTTGTTCGTTTCCGGTTAAGTATGCAATTTAACGCGCTTTTTAATCGAAAGCGGCACACTCCAGTCAACAACACAGCGCCGGGCCAAACCGGACGCACGCAGATCAAGACGGCTCTTGAGAGCTGACAGGGACAACGAGACACACTCTTTTACGGGGACTGGAAAAATGGCACGTTATGAAATTCACGATCACGATCAGGCTGCAATCGGCGGCGAAGCCAAGGCCGATGTGTTTTGCGAAATGGGTCTGATGTATGCGACCGGACGCGAATGCGAGGTCGATTACGTCGCTGCCCACAAATGGCTCAACATCGCCGCCATCAAGGGCTCGGATCGCGCCGCCACGCTGCGCGCCGAGCTGGCCGAGAGCATGAGCAAGGCCGAACTTGCCTCGGCGCTGCGCGCCGCGCGCGAATGGATGACCATGCATTGAGCCTGACCGGCCCGATGCGGCCTGCAAGGACTTCTCCGGCGCCATTCGGCCCGGATGCAGACATGACCTCGAGGGGACGGGGCGAAGCTCAACTCCGGCCAATACGGAGAGGCTTCCTCAAGGCCGCGACAGACAGGAGCCGCGCATTTGTGCGTCCACGCGGACGGGCGGCGCACTTCGTCAGTCGCGGCCTTGTGCTTGTGACGCAGCTCAGTCCAGATCGGCGATGATCTCCACCAGCGCCTGTTCGAAAATGTCGATCTCGGACTCGGGCGCGGTCGATACGCGGATGCAGCGGTTGAGCGGCGCGACGCCGGGCATGCGGATGAAGACGCCGCGGCTGACCAGCCCGTCGAGAATCGCGCGGGCGCGGTCGCCATCGCCGCCACAATCGATGGTGACGAAATTGGTGGCCGAGGCGATCGGCTTGAGCCCGTGGCCCCGGGCAATGTCGGCAATCTGATCGCGCGACGCCACCACCTGGGCAATGACATGGCCAAGCCAGGTCTGGTCCTCGAGCGCCGCCAGGGCGGCTGCCTGGCCCAGGCGGTTGACGCCGAAATGATTGCGCACGCGGTGAAACCGCGCCACCGTCTCCGCCACTCCGAAAACGTAGCCGATCCGTTGACCGGCCAGGCCGTAGGCCTTGGAGAAGGTGCGGAAGCGCAGAACATTGGGCATGCCGTCAAGGGCGGCGACCGGGGGAATCGCAGAGGTGGGCGCGGTTTCGCCATAGGCCTCGTCCAGCACCAGCATGGTGGTCTCGGGCAGGGCCCTGGCAAAGGCCGTGATGCTTGCCGCCTGATGCCAGGTGCCCATCGGGTTGTCGGGGTTGGACAGATAGACCAGGCTTGCGTCTTCGCGCCTGACGGCCTCGAGAAGCCCCTCGAGATCCTCCTGGTCGTCGCGGTAGGGCACGGTGACCAGCCGCCCGCCAAAGCCCGCGACATGGAAGTTGAAGGTCGGATAGGCGCCGAGCGAGGTCACGACGGGCGTGCCCGGCTCGACGATCAGCCGCACGATGAGCCCCAGCAGCCCGTCAATGCCTTCGCCCACCACCACCTGCTCGGGCGTCACTCCCAGGTGCTCCGACAGCCGACCCCTCAGCTCATGGTTTTCCGGATCGCCATAGCGCCAGCTCATTCCCGCCTCCCGGGACATCGCCTCGATCACCGACGGCGCCGGGCCGAAGCCGCTCTCATTGGCGCCCAGCCGGGCAATGAACCGGCCGCCGCGCGCGCGCTCCTGGGTTTCCGGTCCGACAAACGGCACGGTCGCTGGCAGCGATTCGGCAAGGTCGGTGAAGCGGGAGAAGGCGGTCATGGCGGGCTCCACAATCTGATGTCGTCACCAGCCGTAGCGCCAACTGCTGCAGGCATCAAGCGTGGGGCGGGGTTTTGGGTGGCTATGGCGTCAATGTTCCTCCTCTCCGACCTTCCCTCAAGGGGGAGGTTGTCAGAAGATCCGAATTCCGTGGATAAATTCTCACCCTACCCTCAACAATTCCAACACTTTGGCAAAAACCTCACCCCGTTTCATCCCCGCCTCCACGCTCCATGCCAAACTGGTTCCCGTCTTCCGCCCGATCGGATGCCCCGGGTCGACGGAACCCCGGGGCGGCGGGAGGCGGTGAGTTTTCGCGTGGGGGCTTCCGTACTCCCGCGTGAAAAGGACAAGGAATCGGACATCCCGGCCTGGCGCCCCGGTCCACGATGCGGCGAAACCGCGGCATCACCGGACAGGGGCGACCTTCCAGGCCGGCGCCGGAGATCCCGCGAGGCCCGACCTTGCGGCCGGCGGGCCCGGAGGCTGGAGGATGCAACCATCCAAGTGGCCACCGGTAAGGACGGGTTCGGCGGCGGGCCGCCGAACGATGACACCCGTCCGCTGCGTGTGTCGCGCGCCTGGTCCTGGACACAGCCCGCGCCCGGAAGGCGGGGGCCCGCTCACCGGCGGGGCGTGGGCGACCATGCCAAAAGCCACACCCTCGATACCACCTCACGGGCACGGTGCCCGTGCGCCCCGCCAGTCCGGTTCTCGCCGGAGACCCTGAATGCACCATGCCCACGGCAACACGAGTTGCGCGCGGCGAGTTCGGCGTGGGCGGAGGAACGACAGCGCCAGTCGCACATTCTGCGTCCGACGCCAACACCGGCCCCTTCCGTCTGCACCACCCTTTGCGCATCGCGCCCTGTCCGCCGTCACCCTCGGCCGTCGTGCCGAGGGTCTACAGACCGCGGCGCCGAGACAGAGGGTACAGCGGGCAAACCGAGGGGCCAGCAGATACTCGGGACAGGCCCGAGTATGACGAAACGAGGGCCCGAGGACCACGAGACCCGGGCTCCGAAGAGGACCTCGCGGCGGGGTCAGGGCCGGATGGCGGCGAAGCTGCGAAGCCACTCCGCGCACGGCCGCGGTCCCATGCCCCGAGCCTACCCCACACGCCGCCGCTTTGCGTCCCGGCCTTCACGGTCTATGACGGAGCTCCCGCCCTCAAGCCGCTTGAGTCCCCGATGCCTGCCTTTGCCGAGACCATCCTTGTCGTCTTCACCCTGATCGCCCTCGGTTATGGCGCGGCTTCGGTGCGGCTGCTGAAGCCCGAAACCGGGGACGGCTTGTCGGATTTCGTCTTCACCATCGCGGTGCCGCTGCTCCTGTTTCGCACCATCGCCACCGCGAGTTTCGACCATGGCGCGCCCTGGGCCCTTTGGGCCACCTATTTCACTGCCGTTCTGGTGACCTGGACATCGGCGCATCTGATCATTCGCGGAGGCTTTGGCCGCGATGCGCGATCGGGCGTGGTGGCGGGGGTGACGGCGGGGTTTTCCAATCTGGTGCTGCTGGGCGTCCCGTTCACGTCCGGGCTCTTCGGCGAGCCCGGGCTCGCGGTGCTGTCGCAGCTCGTGTCGATCCACCTGCCGATCATGCTCGGCGCCTCGATCATCCTGTTCGAATGGGCGGTCAAGCGCGACGGCGCGGGGACGCAGACCAGGTCCGCGGTCGCGCTGATTGCCGGGTTCGTCCGCCAGCTGGTCACCAATCCGCTGATCATCGGCATTTTCGCGGGCCTGGTCGTGCGGCTTTCCGGCCTTGTGCTTCCGGTCGTCGTCGACCGCGTGATCGCCAGTCTTGCGGGAGTCGCCGGGCCGCTGGCGCTGTTCGCCATGGGCATATCGCTCTGCGGCTACGGGATTCGCGGCCAGGTGCGCCAGGCGCTCGCCATGGTCTCCCTCAAGCTCGTGCTGATGCCCGCGGTGGCGCTGGGCATGGGTCTGGCTCTGGGCCTGCCGGTATTCCAGCTGCAGGTTATCGTGGCCGCCGCGTCGCTGCCCGCGGGCGTCAATTCCTGGCTGATCGCCAACCGGCTCGGCACCGGGGAACGGCTGGCGTCAACCTCGATGACGATCGGGACCGCGCTCGCCGCGGTCACCACCGGCATCTGGCTGCTGATTGTCGAGGCAGTCGTGTGACGCGGCGTCCGGAGCGGACGATTCTTTGTTTTTGTTTCGTTTGTTTTCTTTTGACATTCGCAATGGTTTCGAAATACATCTTTTGAAGGAGATGTGGCAGGAGAGGCCAATGGCTGAGGACAAGCTCTATGACGTGTTCGTCATCGGGGGCGGCATCAACGGATGCGGCATCGCCCGCGACGCCATCGGCCGCGGCTATTCGGTCTGTCTGGCGGAAATGAACGATCTGGCCTCGGGCACCTCGTCATGGTCCTCCAAGCTCGTTCACGGCGGCTTCCGCTATCTCGAGTATTACGAGTTCCGGCTGGTGCGGGAATCGCTCACCGAACGTGAGGTTCTGCTCGCCAACGCGCCGCACATCATCTGGCCGATGCGCTTCGTGCTGCCGCACCACAAGGAGATGCGCCCGGCCTGGCTGCTGCGGCTCGGCCTGTTTCTCTACGATCATATCGGCAAGCGGAAGCTCTTGCCCGGCACGACAACCGTCGACCTCACCTCCTCGCCCGTCGGCAGGCCGCTGAAGCCCTTGTTTTCGAAAGGCTTCGAATATTCCGACTGCTGGGTCAACGATGCCCGCCTGGTCGTGCTCAATGCGCTTGACGCCGCCGAGCGCGGCGCGGACATCCGCACCCGCACGCAAGTGGTCAAGGCCGAGCGCAAGGATGGCGTCTGGGAAATCACCCTCAAGCCCCATGCCGGAGGCCTTGAGACGGTGCGGGCGCGGCTGATCGTCAATGCCGGCGGTCCCTGGGTCGACCGGGTGCTGTCGGGCTCCTTCGGACGCAATGACGCGCACAATGTGCGGCTGGTGCAGGGCAGCCACATCGTGGTGCCGAAACTGCACGAGCATGACCGGGCCTACATCTTCCAGAATGGCGATGGACGGATCATTTTCGCGCTGCCCTATGAAGAGGACTACACCCTGATCGGCACCACCGACCGGGACTACGAGGGCGATCCCAAGGACGTGGCGATCACGGATGGCGAAATCGACTATCTCTGCGCCGCCGCCAGCGAGTATTTTGCAAAGCCGGTCGAGCGCGATTCGCTCGTCTGGAGTTATTCCGGCGTCCGGCCACTGTTTGACGACGGCGCGACCGCCGCGCAGGAGGCCACCCGCGAATATGTGATCAAGCCCGATCCGGGCGAGGGCGCGCCGCTGCTCAATATCTTCGGCGGCAAGATCACCACCTACCGCAAGCTGTCGGAGTCGATGCTGGAACTGATCGAGGCGCGGCTCGGCAGCAAATCCGCGCCCTGGACCCACCGTGCGGCGTTGCCGGGCGGTGATTTTCCCGCCGACGGCTTCGACGCCGAGGTGGCGCGGCTGCAGGTGCAGTACCCGTTCCTGGCGCCCGGGCAGGCGCGGAGCTATGTTCGCCACTACGGCACCCGGGCGCGGGTCCTGCTCGGCAATGCGACGTCGGTCGCCGACTTGGGCCAGGATTTCGGCCACGGTCTGTTCGCCCGCGAGGTCGACTACCTGATGGAGCAGGAATGGGCGTTGGAGGCTGCGGACGTCATCTGGCGGCGCACCAAGCGCGGACTTCGCCTCGACAAGGACCAGGTGGCCGTGCTCGAGGCCTACATGGCGGGAAAGTACCTGGGCTAGGGTCCCGGCGGATGTGCGGCCTTTCCGTGGAGGGCGAATCCGGGTCTTATAGGGCAGGTCAGGGAGGACAGCATGAGCGGATATATTCTGGCGATCGACCAGGGCACCACCTCGAGCCGCGCCATCGTGTTCGATGGCGAGATGCGCATCGCCGGCGTCGGCCAGAAGGAGTTCACGCAGATCTATCCGCAATCGGGCTGGGTTGAGCACGATCCGGAGGAGATCTGGAAAACCGTTGTCTCGACGGTCCGGCAGGCGCTGAAGAAGGCCGGCATCGAGGCTTCCGACGTGGCGGCCATCGGCATCACCAACCAGCGCGAAACGGTGGTGGTCTGGGAGCGCGACAGCGGCAAGCCCATCCACAACGCCATCGTCTGGCAGGACCGGCGCACCGCCTCCTATTGCGAGAAGCTCAAGCGGCAGGATCTCGAAAAGACCTTCACCCGCAAGACAGGCCTGCTGCTCGATCCCTATTTTTCCGGCACCAAGCTGTCGTGGATGCTCGCCAACGTCAAGGGCGCCAGGGCGCGGGCGGCGCGGGGTGAGTTGTGCTTCGGCACCATCGACACCTTCCTGATCTGGCGGCTGACCGGCGGCAAGTCCTTCGTCACCGACGCCACCAACGCCTCGCGCACGCTGATGTTCAACATCTCGACCGAAGAGTGGGATCCCGAGCTTCTCAAGATCCTGAGGATCCCGGCCGACATGCTGCCGGAGGTCAAGGACTGCGCCGCCGATTTCGGCGTGACCGAGAAATCGCTGTTCGGCGCCGAGATCCCGATCCTGGGCGTCGCCGGCGACCAGCAGGCGGCGACCATCGGCAATGCCTGTTTCGAGCCGGGCATGCTCAAATCGACCTATGGCACCGGGTGCTTTGCGCTTCTGAACACCGGCGAGGACCTGGTGCGCTCGAAGAACCGGCTCTTGACCACCATCGCCTACCGGCTCGACGGCAAGACCACCTATGCGCTCGAAGGCTCGATCTTCATCGCCGGCGCCGCCGTGCAATGGCTGCGCGACGGCATCAAGGTGATCAAGAAGGCCGAGCACAGCGGTGATCTGGCGGCTCAGGCCGATCCGGCGCAGGACGTGTATCTCGTGCCCGCTTTCACCGGGCTCGGCGCGCCGCACTGGGACGCTGAGGCGCGCGGCGCGATCTACGGCATGACCCGCAACACCGGCCCGGCCGAGTTCGCCCGCGCGGCGCTGGAGGCCGTCTGCTACCAGACCCGCGACCTGCTCGACGCCATGCACAAGGACTGGAAGAGTTCCGGCACCGACACGGTGCTCCGCGTCGATGGCGGCATGGTGGCGTCGGACTGGACCATGCAGCGGCTGTCGGACATCCTCGACGCACCGGTCGACCGGCCGACGATCCTCGAAACCACGGCGCTGGGCGCTGCCTGGCTTGCGGGTCAACGCGCCGGCGTCTGGCCCAAACAGAAGGCCTTCGCCAAGGCATGGGCGCGCGACACCCAGTTCAAGCCGAAGATGGACGACAAGACCCGCGCCAAGAAACTCAAGGGCTGGCGCGACGCAGTGCGGCGGACGCTGAGCTAGAAGCTTGATACCAAAAAGAGATGTTCAAGGCCAAACAAGATCTGGAGGACTGAGTTGAGCTGGAGCCAGTTCGCTTAAGTAACCACTGGCAACAGCCTGATTAATCATGCTGCGACGCGAAGTATTCGCAGTGATGAATAAATTATCGCCTCTTCCGGTCTTTCCGAACCAATTGCAATGCGTGCGTCGCGTAATTACCCACCCCCGAATTCGTGATTTCCGGTGCTTCTATCGCACTATGCCAG